>Ga0187819_10002011_pt1 | contig 10663 bp, 8 predicted proteins | sample NC_wetland_sal_i_15_FD_132411 | JGI IMG/M metagenome (GOLD analysis project Ga0187819, IMG submission 132411) | Wetland sediment microbial communities from Neuse River Estuary, North Carolina, USA - SO4_4 | ecosystem: Environmental > Aquatic > Freshwater > Wetlands > Sediment | place: USA: North...
CGCCAGCCCCGCATCGGCGGCGTGAAGCTCACCGCCACGGAATTTTCCGCCAGCCCGTAGACCGGCATCAGCGCCCGCCGGTCGAGCCCGTGCCGCGCGAAGCGCGCGGCGAACCGTTCGAGCGTCGCCGGATTCACCGGTTCGGCTCCGTTCAGCATGTAGCGCATCGAGGAGAGATCCAGCCCCTCGGCTCGCTCCTCCGGCACTTTCCGCACGCACAGCTCGTAGGCGAAGTTCGGCGCCGCTGTCACCGTGGCGCGATGTTCGTGAATAGCCCACAGCCAGCGCTCCGGCCGGGAGAGAAAGGCGATCGGCGACATCAACGCCAGCGGCGCCCCCGCGTACAGCAGGCACATCCAGGCGCCGATCAGGCCCATGTCGTGGTACAGCGGCAGCCAGCTCACCCCGCGGTCCGTCGGGTTCATGTTCACTCCGGCGACGATCGCGTGGATGTTCGCCAGCAGGTTCGCGTGCGTCAGCGTGACGCCTTTCGGATCGCCCGTGCTCCCGGAGGTGTATTGCAGGAAGGCGATGTCCGCGCCGCTCACGCGCCGCGCGCCCGAAAGCTGCCCCGGCCGCGTTCCCAGGGCGGCAATCTGCGCCGCGGTGGTCACCCGGCGGAGCGATGGCACTTGCGGCTCGAGGAGTCGGGCCACTCGCTCGGCACGCCCGAACGTGACGATTGCGCTCACTTCCGCGCTGCGCAGGATTCCCGCCTGGCGCGCCGCGTACTCCTCGATCCGGTCGGCCCGCACCGGGGGATAGATGGGCACCGGGATCGCTGCGGCCATCTGCGTTCCCAGGAACACATGGAAGAAATCGGCGCAGGTGGGCAGCAGGATGGCCACGCGCTCGCCCGGGGCCACTCCCAGGTTTTCCAGTCCTCTGACGAACGCCGTCACCCGGTCCAGCAGCGCGCCATAGGTGATGTCAATCGTCTCGCCGCTGTCTTCCCGAAGGTGCAGGTGCAGCCGGCCGGGTTCGGCACGGGCGCGGCGGCGGAGCACGTCCAGCAGAGTATCGCAGGCCTCCAGGCCTAGTTCTTCGGCCGTAGCAGCATTGTCCCGGTCGGCAAAGCCTATTTGCCGGTCGGCGGGCGTCCCGCTGCGCGGCTGCCCGAGCTGGAGTTCAAGCGCCGCAATCACGTCGCCCAGCGTATTGGCCTCGGCGAACAATTCATCCGGCGGCCGGATGTGGAAGGCATCGCCCGCCCGCACAATCAGTTCCACGCGCTCCAGGCTGCCCAGGCCCAAATCCCGCTCCAGGTGAAGCGCCTGGACGCTCTCCGCGTGCGCCGCGCTGCGGATCTCCTCGAACCCCCGATGGCTTCCCAGTTCGTCCAGGAGCTGCTGGGCGATGTCCTGCACACGTTCTTGGATCGCTAGGCGGTCAACACGGATGGCGGTTGCACTCATACGTTGGGGGCTGGGTCAAAACGAATCAAGGCGCCGGGCATGCCCTGTCCCGGGACCTCGCGATTGGCTAAGGCTACCACGGCAGCCGGGGGCCAGCAATAAGGCACTCCCAAACCGCCGGTACCTAGGTACCAAACAGAATGTGACCCCTGCGCTATCGACCCCGGACCAGCCATTTGCGATTCTCCACAGTGACGGCGGGCGGTAGGGATCGAGCGACACCCGCGCCAGCCGGGAGTAGCAGCCAATGGTAGTCGTGGTGGGCTTATTCCTCTGCGCGGCGCTGTTCGTGGTCAGTTTGATCGGCCAGCCGCAAGGCTCGCCGGTGCGCACCCGGAGGAAGAAGTAGCCGCACAGCAACTAAGGAGATTCGGCGCCCGCCAGGCGGGCCGCCACAAAAGCTTCAACGAGTCCCTCCCCCATGTCCACCCCCAGCGGCCGGCTCCCCCCCGGCCGCTTTTTTTTGTGGCGCAGGCTTCAGCCTGCGCTCGCCGAAGAGCTATAGCGGTGGCTTTCGCCTCGTCCGCGTCCCGGCCCTTTTTGTCGGGAACGCCGCCCATGCGATCCCGCAACTCTTAGGCCGGCCGACAAGTCCTCGTACAAACGCCTACGGCCTCCATGCGATTCCCCTGTTCGTATTCCGAGTGCGTGAATTGCGGTCGAATCTGGCAGGAGACACCCGCCTCGAAAGCCTCTCGTCGCGGCGGCGCGCGGCCGCCACACCGGGAGCCTTCCGCGGCTGTTACCGCATCGAGCGGCGCGGCCGGTAGGCGCTCAATGGCCGCGGCCGCATCCGCAGCGGCGCAAGCGGCGGCGGCACGTTCTGGAGTGGAGCGCCGCAGCACGGGCACTGAGGCGCGGCCATTTCCCTCACGCGAATCCAGTGGCCGCGGGCGTCACACCCCGGATTGATGCATTGCACGGTCCAGCCGGGCAGGTACTGCATAAATTCCCCCATCCGCAAAGGCGGCAGAAAATCCCCTGAAAAGAGCCGAGGGCCGGGCCCAAACTGGCCGGATTCTCTATGCGAAATGATGTGGTGTCAAGAGCAACATAACAATAGGTTGTGGTAGGGTTACGGCCAGCGATTCGCCCCTTCCCGGGGCGGGGAGAACATCACATGGCCAAAATCGGCGGGGATGATGCTGTTGAATTCGTTCGCAAGACAGGCCTGCTTGGAGGGAGCACTTGGGTAGCCCTTCTCGGTGTCGTCGTGGCGCTCTTCGTGATCTTCAATTGCACCACGCGCGTGGAAACCGGCCACGTGGGCGTGCTGACGATGTTCAGCAAGGTCGAGCTTAACGACACGCTGCCCGAGGGACTCCACCTGATCAATCCGCTCAAGTCCGTCCACGAGATGTCCGTGCAGACGCAATCCATCAAGGAGACGGCCAGCGTGCCGTCGGCGGAGGGGCTGATGCTGAGCCTGGATACCACGTTGATCTTCCATCTCGACCGCGCCCGCGCCGCTAATGTCTATCAGAGCGTCGGCACGGATTACGCGGAAAAGATCGTGGACCCCAACCTGCGCTCTTCGATCCGCGGGATAACCGCGACGCACAACGCCAACGCCCTCTACACCGGCGCGCGCGAGGAAGTGGCCCAGAAGATCGAAGATGAGCTCAAACGCATTCTCGCTCCGCAGGGCATTCTTATCGAAAGCGTACTGCTGCGCGACGTCCAGCTCCCCGCCATGCTCCGCCAGTCCATTGAAGCGAAACAGCAGGCCGAGCAGGACGCCCTGCGCATGAGCTTCATCCTCCAGAAGGAAAAGCAGGAGGCGGAACGCAAGCGCATCGAGGCCCAGGGCATCTCCGACTTCCAGCACATCGTGGCCCAGGGCATCAGCCCTCAGCTCCTCGAATGGAAAGGGATCGAAGCCACCGAAAAGCTCGCCGCCAGCAACAACGCCAAAATCGTCATCGTCGGCAACACCAAGAACGGTCTCCCGCTCATCTTCGAGCCGCACTGAACGAGCACAGGCTGTCCGCCTGTGCCTGGAGTAACGCCGCGGATGAGCGGCTCGCCCATGCGCTGGCTCCTCACCTGCCCTTGAAGTGGCGAGGAGCCGTCTAGTACCTCATCGATATGGCGAATTGCCGCCTCGCGAGGGAACCGACCTGAATCCTTGCTAGAATAGTGACCATCTGGTCTTCGCGTGCACCCGGCGTAGGATCAGAACTTTCGGCCCCCCAGCACGAGCTGCCCGGGAAGGCTGCCTGCCCCCCTCGCCGGACGCGAAGGAGAAGCACATGGATCGCCGGCCGTTCGCTGTCGCTGCGTTGCTGCTTCTGCTGGGTCCACTCCTCGGGGGCTGCGGTACTAGCTCCTTTGGCGTGGGAATCAATCAGCTCCCTCCCACCATCACCTCGCAGCCCCAGAACCAGATCGTCAACCTCGGCCAGAACGCTACATTCTCGGTCACTGCCACGGGATCAGCTCCGCTCACCTACCAGTGGCAGGAGAACGGGATGAATATCCCCGGAGCGACTTCCGCAAGCTACACCACGCTCTCGACGACAATGATGGACAATGGGGCCGTCTTTCGCGTCACCGTGACCAATTCCTTCGGGAGCCAGACAAGCAATCCCGCCACACTTTCTTTCAATCCGGTGAACGAGTCCGGCACCGACGTTTCCACCTACAAGAATGATCTCGCGCGCACCGGTCAAAACCTCACGGAGACGGCTCTCACCCTTGCGAACGTCAACTCCACCACCTTTGGCCTGCTCCGCAACCTCGCCGTCACCGGCAAAGTGGATGCCCAGCCGCTCTACCTCTCGCAGTTCAATATCAATGGCACTCCGCATAACGTCGTCTACGTGGCCACCGAGCACGATCTGGTTTACGCCTTCGATTCCGACAACGCGGCGATGCTCTGGATGGCCCCGGTGGTGGAGGCTGGAGAAACTCCGAGCGACAACCGCGGCTGCGGCCAGGTCTCTCCCGAAATCGGCGTCACCGCCACGCCCGTGATTGACCGCAACGCCGGGCCCCACGGCGCCATCTTCGTCGTGGCCATGTCCAAGGACGGCAGCGGAAATTATCACCAGCGGCTGCACGCCCTCGACCTGACCACCGGCGCCGAGCTCTTCGGCGGCCCCAAGGAAGTCCAGGCAACGTACCCGGACCAGGGTGGTCAAACTACCTTCGACCCTTCGCAATACAAGGAACGGCCCGGCCTGCTCCTGCTGAACGGCCAGATTTACACCTCCTGGTCTTCGCATTGCGACAACCAGCCGTACACCGGCTGGATCATCAGCTACAACGAAACCACGCTTGCCCAGACCACCATCTTTAACATCGCTCCCAACAGCAATGGCGGCGGGCCTTCCATCTGGATGAGCGGCGGCGCGCCCGCGGTGGACTCTGCCGGTAATATTTATGTCCTGGCCGCCAATGGGGTTTTCGAAACCAAGCTCACGAATGGTTTCCCCAGCGGGGGAGACTACGGCAACGCCTTCGTGAAAATCTCCACCACGAACAACGCGCTCGCCGTGGCCGATTACTTCGAGATGGACAACGAGACGAGCGAGAATGGCTCCGACGCCGACCTCGGCTCCGGCGGAGCTATGTTGCTGCCCGACTTCACCGACAGCGGTGGCACGGTGCGCCACCTGGCCGTCGGCGCCGGCAAGGACAGCAACCTCTACGTGGTCAATCGCGACAACATGGGGAAGTTCAGCGCCACCAGCAACAACATCTGGCAGGAGCTCGACGGCGTCGTTCCCGGCGGGATTTGGTCCACTCCCGCGTATTTCAACCACGCGGTCTACTACGGCGACGTCGGCGGCACAGTGAAAGCCTTCACCATCACCAACGCGATGCTCTCCACTTCGCCGGCATTTGAGACCACTACCACGTTCGCGTATCCAGGCACCGCGCCTGCCGTCTCCGCGAACGGCAGCTCGAACGGAATCGTCTGGGCGGCGGAGAATTCCAGCCCCGCGATTCTGCACGCCTACAACGCTACGACTCTCGCCGAGCTCTACAACAGCGGCCAGGCTGGCGCCCGCGACCACTGCGGAGACGGCAATAAATTCATCACTCCCACCATTGCCGACGGTAAGGTCTTCCTCGGCACACAGACGAGCGTCTGCGTCTTCGGCCTGCTCCCTCAGTAGCACAAACGTTCAGCCATTGCCCCGCCCCATGGCTGAGCCGCATTCCGCCCCGCATTCTTCAGCAGCCGCGCGCCCCACTGCGCTTTCCGAATCAACCCGTCATCCCATGTTTCTCCCCGGCCGGTGCGCCCCGGCCGGGTCTGGCCAGCGGCCGCCGCTTAGCTGCCCCTCGAGCCGGTTTCTTTCCATCCGCAGTCCAGAACAGGCAACCCGGGGTATCCTAGGTGAGCGCTCTCCTGCGCCCCGGTGGACTTTGTCCCGACGAATTCCCGCGGCCGTGGAGACCAGTCCAGAGGCCATCTGACCGTGCAACGAATCTCCCCACGCGTCGTCCGCGGCGCGCTCGCCGTTCTTCTTTCAGCCTTCGCAGCCGTATGCGTGTGGGCGCAGGCTTCGGGCAACGACGTGCCGCCCGCGAAGCCCGCGGACCGCACGGCCGTCCTCGTCGAACTCTTCACCTCGGAAGGCTGCCCCCACTGCCCCGAGGCAGACGCGCTGCTCGATCGTCTCTATACCAGCCAGTCCATCGACGGCGCCCAGATCGTCGCGCTCGAAGAGCACGTGGACTATTGGGATGGCCCGAAGTGGGTGGACCATTTTTCCTCCTCGGCCTTCACCGAGCGCCAGAAGCTTTACGCCGACGCCATGGATCTCGAGTCCCTCTACACCCCGCAGATGGTGGTGGACGGCCTGGTGGAATTTGTGGGCAACAACGAGAGCCGCGCCCGCGCCACCATCTCCGCCCTGGGCCACGCGCCCCTATCCGCTGTGCGCATCCTGCCGCTCGAGTCCGGCCACGCCGCAACGCCCGCGCCACGCGGTGCGCAGGTTCGCCTCGAAGCCCACGGCCTGACGCTCAGTTCCCCCGCCGCCGTGTATCTGGTGCTCGCGGAAGACGGGCTTATCTCCCGCGTCAGCGGAGGAAGCAACGCGGGCGAATCCTGGCCGCACTCCTCCATCGCACGCTGGTTCCACCTCACCGGCACGCTCTCCGCAAAGGACACGAATTTCACCGCAAGCGTGGTGCTCGATCCAGTCCAGGCGGGCTGGCACGCGGAAAACATGCGCTTGATTGCTTTCGTACAAGAGGAGGAAACTCGCCGCGTGGTCGCCCTGGGTATGGCGCGGCTGGCCGATATCCTGCCGGCCCTGAAAGTCACGGCCCAGCCGGCCAGCGGCCTCCCTCCGGTGGCGCCCGCCGCACCGAAAGTGGCGCCGCCTTCATCCAAGCCTTTCTGAAGTGCGGCCCACCGGCAGCGCGCGCCGCGCGGTGGTTGCGGGCACAAGGAGCAGGCAGTGAACGTCGAAAAGCCGGAATGGCTCGAGCAGATGGAAGGTATCCTCGAAACCCTCAACGAGGGCGTGCTGATCGCCGACGACTGCCAGCGCTTTCTCTTTCTCAACGAGCGCATGGAACGCCTCATGGGGGTGCAGCGCTCCACGGTGGTCGGCAAGACGCCCGAGGCCATTTACAAGGGCGATGATTTCGAATTTCTCCAGAAGCAAATCGCCCGGGGCCGCGAGCAGGGCCACAACCGCTTCGAGTTTTTCGTTCCCCGCCCCGACGGTTCCCGCGTCCCCGTCATCATCAGCGCCCGCGACGTGGAAGATCCCGACGGACGCATGTTTGCTGTGATCACCTTCACCGACATCACCGACCAGAAGCGCGCCGAGCAAAGCCTTCGCGAAGCCAACGTGCAGCTCCAGCGCCGCGCCGAGGAGATCAAGCGCGACCTCGTTCTCGCCGCACGCGTCCAGCAGAGCCTCGCCCCGCGCACCCTCGAATGGGGGCGCGTGCTCGTGGAGGCCTATTACAAGCCGGTGCTCTCCATCGGCGGCGACTTCGGCCTGGTCAGTCCCCACAATTCTTCCCATCTCGACCTGCTCATCTGCGACGTTTCCGGACACGGCATCAGCTCCGCGCTCCTCGCCAACCGCATCTACACGGAGACGGTTTCCCTGCTGCGCTCCGGGGCCCATCCCGGCAAGCTGCTCCGCCATCTCAACGAATTCGTCGTGGACCAGATCAGCGTCAGCGGCTTCATGTTCACCATGGCCGCGGCGCGCGTGGATCAGAACGCCAGCCAGATCCTCTACGCCGCTGGCGGTCATCCTCCGGCGTTCTGGATTTCTCCCTCCGGTGAGCTGCGCCAGCTCGAGGCGCGCGCCACCATCCTCGGCGCCATCGAGGATGCTGTTCCCGAGGACATCGTGGACACTTACGAACTCGCCCCCGGCGATCGCCTGATGATTTACTCCGACGGCCTCACGGAAGTCTGGGATGCGCGCGGAGACGAGCTCGGCGTCGAAGGCCTGGCGGATATGGCCGTTCGCGCCGCGCCTCTCTCTCTCGCGGCCATGCGCGAGGCCATCATCCGCGGCGTCAACTCCTTCAGCGCCACCCCTCCGCACGACGACATGTCCCTGATCCTCCTCGAGGTCCGCTAGGATCGCTTTGCGGGGGAAAGCGAATAGAATGAATGATTGGTAGTGCCCATTTTGTACCGCCGGCATCCTGCCGGCGTCTTTTCCCCCTCTTCCTTCCCCCTCGCCCTCGATTCGTTTGGTAGCCACGGTCAGTGCTGTTCTGACCGTGGGTTTCTCTCTTCCCCCTCCGTTCTCCCCTCCCCCTGCTACACTTCTCCCCCCATGGGCACCCTGCACCTCGCTGTGGAGATCGACGCCCCGCGCGACCGCGTCTTCGTCTTTTTCGTTCCCCAGCGCATGCCCCTGTGGTACGCCCCGGAAATGGAAACGGAGTTCGAAGTGGCCGCCGGCGAATCGGATTTTCGCGTGGGGCAGAAAGTGCGCATCACCGGCCGCCTGGGGAAGCGCGAGGTGGCGCTCACCGCCGTCGTGCAGCGCTACGACTGGCTCCGCGCCCTCGAATGGGAATTTCAGGACGTCTACGGCGTGCGCGGCCGCCAGATCTGGGAAGTGGAAGACGCGCCGGGATTTGGTGGCCCCGGCAAGGGGCCCGTGCCAGTCCGGAAAGCCACCCGCGTGACCATGCACGAGTGGTACACGTTTCCCGGCCGACTCGGCCGCTGGCTCGACCCCATCCTCATGCGCCCCAGCATCCGTGCGCGCGATAAACGCATGCTCGAAAATCTGAAGCGCTACGCCGAAGCCCGCGGCGCGCAATCGTAGCGCCGGCCTTCAGGCCGGCACGGGGCGGCTCGGTCCCCGCCCCGTTCCTATTCCACCACGATGCGCAGGAATTTCTTTTTCCCCAGCCGCGCTTTGTAGGAGCCCGGGACGGTTGCATCGAGTCGAGAGCCTGGGTCCCTGATGGTCTGGCCATCGACTTCGAAACCACCTTGCTCGATGAGGCGCGCAGCCACGGCGATCGATTCGATTTCACCTAAATAAGCCAACAATTGGCACCACTTCGGCGTGGCCGTGCCCACAACACCGCCAGGGTGTTGCAGAGCTCCTTCGCGTCGGACCAGCCGGATCTCCCGCCACTCGGTCGGCCCTTCGCGGTCACGGAACACGCGCTGAAACTGTTCCGCTGCCTTCTCCCCCGCCGCCGCCCCGTTGAAATCCGTCACGATCCGCCGCGCCAGCCCCATCTTCACGTCCATCGGATGCTGTTTGCCGCTGGCCACCGCGGAGCGCATCGCCCGTAGCTCCGCTGTCGGCACGTCCGTCAGCAGGTCGTAGTACGACCACATCAGCTCGTCCGAGATGGACATCAGCTTTCCGAACATCTCCTCGGGCGCTTCCGTGATGCCCACGTAATTTCCCAGGCTCTTGGACATTTTCCGCTGCCCGTCGAGTCCCACCAGAATGGGCATGGTCAGCGCCACTTCCGAGCTCAGGCCGTACTCCCGCTGGATGTCGCGGTGCACCAGCAGATTGAATTTCTGCTCCGTGGCCCCGAGTTCCACATCCGACTGGAGCGCCACCGCGTCATACGCCGTCAGCAGCGGGTATAGCAGCTCGTGAACGGAAATGGGCTGGTTCTGCGCCAGCCGCGAGCGGAAATCCTCGCGTTCCAGCATCCGCGCCAGGCGATAGTGGCCGCACAGCCGCACGATGTCGTAGCTCGTCAATTTGTCCAGCCACTCGCTGTTGTAGCGCACCTCGGTTTTTTCCCGGTCCAGGATTTTGTATACCTGCTCGAGATACGTTTTGGCGTTCGCATCCACCTCTTCGCGCGTCAGCGGAGGGCGCGTCTCGGATTGTCCCGTCGGGTCGCCGATCATCGCCGAGAAGTCGCCCACCAGGAAAATCGCCGTGTGCCCCAGGTCCTGAAAATGTTTCAGTTTTCGCAGCACCACCGTGTGGCCCAGGTGCAGGTCCGGCGCCGTGGGGTCCACGCCCAGGTACACGCGTAGCGGGTTCCCCGATTTTCGCGAGGTTTCGAGCTTCGTCGCGAGCTCCGCCTCGGGAATAATCTCCGCCGCGCCCTTGCGGATATGTTCGAGCTGCGCGTCAACGGGTTGGAAACGTGAACTCATGTGTCCGGTTCGAAATCAGCGGCCCGGCTCCCGGCGCAGCACCCGCCGCCCATCGATGCGGTAGCCGCCTGCCAGCACCATCGCCACCGCCTCCGAATAGATGCGATGCTCCTCCGCCAAAATCCGCGCGGCCAGCGATTCCGCCGTATCGTCATCCCTCACCGCCACTACCGCCTGCATGATGATCGGTCCCGCGTCCAGATTCTCGTCCACAAAGTGCACCGTGCAGCCGCTCCACTTTACGCCGTGCTCCAGCGCCTGCCGCTGCGCCTCCAGGCCGGGAAACGCAGGCAAGAGCGACGGGTGAATGTTCAGGATGCGCCCGGCAAACTGGGCCACGAAATACGGCGAGAGCAGCCGCATGTATCCCGCCAGGCACACCAGATCCACGCGAGCCTCCGCCAGCGCCGCCGCCACCTGCCGGTCGTAAACCTCGCGCTCCAGCCCCTTCGACGGGATCACCCGCACTCCGATCCCGCGCGCCCGCGCCCGCTCGATCCCCGCAGCACCCTCGCGGTTGCTCACCACCAGCGCGATTTCCGCGTTCGGAATGCGCCCCGCCGCGCAACTCTGCGCCAGCGCTTCGAAATTCGACCCGCGTCCCGACAAGAGCACGCCGATGCGCTTCGTCATAACCGCAGCAACTTAGCACAGCGGC
>Ga0187819_10002012_pt1 | contig 10662 bp, 7 predicted proteins | sample NC_wetland_sal_i_15_FD_132411 | JGI IMG/M metagenome (GOLD analysis project Ga0187819, IMG submission 132411) | Wetland sediment microbial communities from Neuse River Estuary, North Carolina, USA - SO4_4 | ecosystem: Environmental > Aquatic > Freshwater > Wetlands > Sediment | place: USA: North...
AGCCGCGTACACCTGGGCCATGGAGCGGAAGGACGACTCTCAGGACGCTCTGCGGTGGGGAGTTGCCGCCGGGACAGCTTCCGCACAGCTCCCGGGCATGAGCTTCGCCAACCTCGAGCAAACCAAGGAGATTTACAAAAAAGTCGAAGTGCGGCATGTGGACTGAATCATGAGTCCGGTCGAGCCTGCCTCCAAATCCACGGTATCGAAACACGAGAGCGTGGTGCGCTCCGCGGGAGTGGTTTCGGCGGCCATCTTTTTGAGCCGCATCACGGGATTGATTCGCGAAATCGCCATGGCGCGCCTGTTCGGGGCTGGCCAGGTCTATGATGCGTTTCTGCTCGGCTTTCGCATCCCCAACCTCACACGCGATTTGTTCGCCGAGGGCGCTCTCTCCTCGGCTTTCGTTCCCATCTTCACCCGCTACCTGACGACAAAAGGCAAGCGGGAGGCGGCCGAGCTTTCCGATCTGGTGGCCACCGCACTTATCGTCGTAGTCGGGTCCATGTGTGTGCTGGGCATCATCTTCAGTCCCCAATTGGTCGAGATCCTGGCTCCCGGGTTTGCGGATGTGCCCGGAAAATTTCCGCTGGCGGTGAAGCTCACCCGCATGATGTTTCCTTTTCTCTTGCTGGTGGCGCTGTCCGCGCAGGCCATGGGGGTGTTGAACTCCTGCAACCAGTTCGGCGTGCCGGCCGTGTCGTCCACCTTCTTTAATCTCGGCTCGCTGGGCTTCGGCCTCGCGTTGGGATTTCTGGTGGGTCCGCGCTTGGGCTTCAGTCCCATCGAAGGCATGGCTTACGGAGTGGTCATCGGCGGCGCCTGGCAACTGTTGTGGCAAGTTCCGAGCTTGATCCGTGCCGGTTTTGCGTTCCGTCCGCGCGTGAACCTGTCCCATCCCGGCTTGCGCAACATTATGGAGCTGATGGGTCCGGCCATCGTCGGCAACGCGTCGGTTCAAGTCAACGTGATGGTGAACACGAACTTCGCTTCCAGCATCACCGACGCCGCGGGACATGTCATCAACGGGCCGGTTAGCTGGCTGGGATACGCGTTTCGATTCATGCAACTGCCATTGGGGTTGTTCGGTGTAGCCATCGCCTCCGCCACTTTGCCCTCCATTTCGCGCAGCGCAGCCGTGGACGACATGAAAGAGTTTCGCAGCACGCTGGCGAAGTCAGTCGGGATGATCTTCTTCCTGACAATTCCGTCCTCGGTAGGCTTGGCCGTCCTGGGGGACAGCATGATCGCGGCGGTCTATCAAGGAGGGCGATTCCGCGCTTACGACACGCATCAGACAGCGCTCGCCTTGACGTGCTACTCGATTGGGCTGGCTGGGTATGGCGCCATCAAAGTGCTGGCCCCGGCCATGTACGCTCTCAATGACGCCCGCACGCCCATGCTCGTCAGCCTGGCTTCCATTCTGATCAATGCCGTCGCGGCTTCGACGATGGTGAAACTGGCCGGGTTGGGTCACGCAGGCCTGGCCCTATCCACCTCGATCGTGGCGTTATTCAGTTCCATTGTGCTGTTCGAAGTGATTCGCCGGCGAATCGGCGGAATCCACGGCCGGGCTCTGGCCTCGAGTTTCCTCAAGATCAGCGCAGCCTCCGTGCTGATGGGAGCCGTCTGCGCGCTCTCCAGCCACTGGATCGGACACTGGGCCGGTCTGTCGCGGCTGGCCCGGGTGGCCGATCTGGCCATCTCGGTTCCCCTCGGCCTCCTGGTGTTCTACGGAACCGCGAAGTTGTTCCATTTGCCCGAGATCGACTCCGCCAGACGCGCATTAATCGTGCCTTTAGCGCGGCGATTTGGATTCATCCATGTTAAGATCTGAGTAAGGATGCTGCCTGATCTCAAGTTGGCGATCCGGTTGCAAGATATTGATAACCGGGTCGCCGAACTGACAAAAGAAGTTTCCTCGCTTCCCAAGCACATTGCTGAAATCGAGAAAAAGCTGGAGGCGCACAACCGCAAGCTGGAAGCGGACCGCGCGGCGCTGGCCGCCAACCAGAAGGACCGCAAACGCTTCGAATCCGATATCCAGGTTCAGCAGCAGAAGATTTCCAAGCTCAAAGACCAGATGCTGGAGGCGAAAACCAACGACCAGTACCGCGCCTTTCAGCACGAAATCGAATACTGCGAAAAGGAAATCCGCCGCGCCGAGGACCTGATTCTGGAGTCGATGAGTGCGTCCGAGCCTCTGGAGCGCAACGTCAAGGCTGCCGAAAGCGCCCTGAAGCAGGAAAAGTCCCAGGTCGAAGCGGAGAAGCAACAGGCGCGGGAGCGCACCGCGAAAGATCAAACTGAGTTGGACGAGTTGCGCGCCGAGCGGAAATCCATCGCCGCGCAAATCACTCCTAACGTGCTGAGCGCGTACGAGAGAGTCCGCAAAATGCGAAGAGGCGTCGGCGTGGCGGAAGCCGTTGACGGCCGCTGCTCCCAGTGCCACATGGCGCTGCGGCTGCAATTCTTTCAGGATCTCAAACGCGGTGAGCGCGTGATGCAGTGCGAGAGCTGCAACCGCATCCTGTATTACAACCCTCCCCAAACCGTCGAAAATCTGACGGGCGAGACCGCGCCGGCCGCGCGCGGCTGAAATTCGCGCCGCTTTAGGGCTGGGGGTAAGGCGCAACTGTCGCCGGTGCGGTATCAGCCTCTACCAGCCAAATGCGGCGGCCGTGGAAATAACGGATGAGCGCGCGGTTGCTGGTATCATCCAACTCCCGGGCCCAGACCACCTTGGCGGCGTCGATCTCGGCTTTGTTGTAGACCCATTCCTCGAAGAAATTGTGGTCCGGTTCGTAGCGCACGATCGCCAACTGGCGTCCCGGCTCTCGTTCTAAACGGGCCTCGATTCGAGCGCGCTCCGTGTTTCCCGGCCGCGTGTAAAACCAGGTCATCGGCCAGTCCGGCGGCATATAGAAACTCAGAGGCTGGGCACAAACCCGCAGCAGAACCATCGCCAGGCAAAGCGCCGGAACGCCTCGCGCCAGCAGCAGTCCGCTAGGGCGCCCGCGCCAGCGCCAGACCCGAAGATGCCGCAGGCCCTGCAGCACAATGGCGTAGATCAATCCGGTAATGGGCGCCGCATAGTGCGCGTAAAACCAGGTATTCAGGCCCAAGCCCGCCACGAAGATGCCGCCGATGATCACGAGCGGCCGCACCCTCCGGTCTTTCAAAACCCACGGCAGGAACAGCAGTGGCAGGGTCAATGCCGGCCCGAGGAAAAACAGCCAGAACGTCCCTATCTTACCGACCGTGTTCTTCGCCAAGCCGAAGGGTGTCTTGGCTTCCAGGCATTGTGTCAGTTCCCAGCCGGCATAAAAATCGCGCATTTGCTGATTCCGATACACAGGCGTGGGATGGGGTCGCTCCCAGAGAAAATACCGAGCCGGTGCATATTCGTCGCGATCGACCTGAAGCGGCATGCGGAACGGATTGCCCGTGACGCGCCAGTTGTAGTAGCCCATTCCCGCGCCGGCGAGCGCCAGGACCAGCACCGCCGGCGGCACAGTCCGAACCAAGGCCGTCCTCAGCGCGGGGCCGTGTCTCTTCAAGATCCAGGTCAGCAGGAACGCGCACACGGACAGACTGAGTACAAATCCTTCGTACGGCCGGCTGTTCGCCAGTACCACTACGCCGCCCGCCATCAGCAGTGTGTCGCGCACTCGCGGGTTACGCGTGATGCGCGGCAGCGCACCCAAGACCAGTAGCCCGCCGATAGCCGGCACGGCTCCGCCCCAATAGCTGTTGATCCAGTAGCCGAATAGTCCCAGCCGCATTACCGCCAGCAGGCCGCCCAACAACGCCCATTGCGGGGGCAGCCAGCCCTGAAGCATCCAGCAGACAAGCGCGCACATCAAGCCCACGCTGGCATAGACGCCGGCCCACTCGTGACCCGCCAGTACCTTGCCCGCCGCCAGAGTCATGCCCTGCGCCACCGGGTACATGGACACGTAGGCCGGATGCTGGAGAATGTGCATGCTTTCAAAGTGCACCCACATCGGATGCACCGGATTTGAGAGCCGCCCCGAGGCGAACGTGTCTGCCGCCAGAAGATAACTGAACTCATCGGTGATGACTGGCGCACGCATCGGAAGTACCGGCAGAAGAGCCGCGCGCGCAGCCAGCGCGGCCAGACCCGTGCATGCTACGGCCAGTCTTCGCCTTCGTGCGAGGTTATGGAAGACCCGCTCCGCCGCCCCGAACCACCGCTCACCCAAACGCGGCGAGGAGACAGCCAGCCTGGCCAGGATCAGCACCCCCAACAGCTCGATGAGATATAACGCGTACCGGATTGCAGCAGCGAGAAGCCAGCCTGAGACTTGAGCCATCGGACAGGGGAGAAATCCAGTGTAACTGGCGGCGCCGATTCAGGAAGTGCGTTTGCCGATTGCCCTCAACCGTGCCTCAACGCGAGATGAACGCATTCGCATCATCCACGCCAACCGTTTCCAGCATGGCCGCCCGGATGCTGGATTGCTTCCGCGAGATCTCCAAAAGGGATTTGAGCAAAGGCTGCGGTTTCACTCTCATGAAAATCTGGTAGGCAAACAGGCCCCGGGAAAACCGGATGAGAAACTGATTCGCCACGAGCAGAGCGCGGCTCAAAGGATTGTCCCCGATTGCCAGCGGAAAGGGTCCCGGCACTCCTTTCGTTTCCAGCACCACAAAACCCGTTTGCTCCAACGCGCGGCGCAAAGAGGCAAACGTAAACAGGCGGGTGTGGGTGACGTCCAGGATGCCGCGTTTTCCGTAATTGAACTGGCCGAGCAGCAGCATCAGACGGGTGATGAAGCACGCGACGTTTGCCGTGCTGATGATCAGCTCGGTGGACGGGCTCAGGGACAGGGCCTCACGCAGTTGCTCGAGGAAGGTCTCGGGCTTGGCAAGGTGCTCGATGACGTCGAGTATCAGGACCACGTCATACCCGCCCGGCGGGATGTGAGGCACTCCAAGATTCAAATCATGAATCTGGAATTCGTTCAAGCCTCGGATCGAAATCTCCGTGATATCGACCGCTGAAACGAAGCACTGCTTCCGCTCTTTAAGCACCGCTCCCATGTAACCGCCGGCGCAGCCCAAATCCAGCACCCGCGACCCCGCGGGCACGCGGTCCAGGGTCAATGTGTGAGGGCTGAGATAGCCGAGCTTCAGGGCATACGGGGCCCCACATTCGGCCGGCGCGCAGTCGAACCGCCGGTCGTAGAAAAGGCTGAGCTCCTGCATGCGCGCTTTCAACGCGGCTTTAACCACGTTCCACGCATACTTGAGCCCGTTTACATGGCAGATCTCGTCGCCGTAGTAGGTGGGAATCGGCAGTTCTTTGATCGGCTGGCGGGCGATCAGCAATTGAATGATGATTTCAGTGTCGAAATGGAAGTCATTCGAGTTCCGGTCGAAAGGAATGGCCTGGAGCGCCCGAACGGAGTAGATGCGGTATCCCGAATGAAATTCGCTCAGGTTTGCGCGCAGGAGACGGTTTTCAATCCACGTCAGGATCCTGTTGCCGGCGTATTTGTACAGCGGCATCCCACCCCGCAAAGCGCCCATGCGAGTGAGCATGCGGGAGCCAAACACCGCGGCTGCTTCGCCTCTCCGGAGCGGCTCGATCAGCATGGGAAGGCACTCGGGAGCGTACTGTCCATCTCCATGAACGAGAGCCACGAAATCGTAGCCATTTTCGATGGCGTACTGAAACCCGAGCTTCTGGTTCCCGCCATATCCTTGATTCACGGGATTGAACAGTACATGGATGGGAAACGTCGCCTCTCCATCTTTGCTCACGCCAATACTGCGCGAGAAGGTGGAGTCCTGAGAGGCATCATCGATAATGAGAACCTCAACCTGATATAAGTCGGAGAGTTCTGCGGGAATCCGACGGGTTACGCTGCGGATGGTCTTCTCGGCGTTATACGCGACGATAAAAACCAGTAAGCGCGGCTTGGGGTGATCCGACAAGTTGAAACGGCGCCTTCCGTTGCTCTATCTGCGTGACAGGGACTCTATCCATACTAGGCAAGGGTCGTTTCCAGCCTCAATCCTGAATATGGTCGACACTCGTGCATTATCGATGGTTAACTGCCCGGTCTTTCTATTGAAAGAACATCACGTCAGTGAAAATGCTCCCGGCGCCTGTGACACACGGGCCGCAGACGCCCCGATAAGAGTTGGCGATGCTGCTCACCAAGGCAGAGACTTCAGCGGGTTTGTCGAGCCCTTCCTCCGTGGAGATTGCCATGCGGGGATGGCTGCGCACCAAGGTCTCCTTAGCGCCGCGGAGCATTGATGCCGCCGCCCCCTTGATGTCTGCTTTTATGAAATCGATCCGATCGAGGTGGTAGTCCGTGGCGATGGCGTCGATGGTGGTGGTCTTCACGTCGACCGTCGCAGCATGTCCGCCCTGCCAGACCAGGCTGTCCGCGGCGTCCTCATTGCCGTTGAGGTAGAACTTGAGTGTCATGTCCGGCTTATCCCAGATCGCCTTCTGACAAACAATTACTGTGCCGCTCTTGATCTCGTCACTGAAATTACGGCGCAAACACTCCGCCGCCTGGGGTGCGGGTTCAACTGCTACCACCAGCCGCGCGCCGCGTGATAGCGCTTTCTTCACGAACACACCCACGTGGGCCCCGCAATCAATGACCACATCGCCGTTGCGCACGCCGGCCTGTTGGTCTCCGTAGATATCACTCTGCTGCTGGGCCAGCAAATAGGCGAGCAGCATGGGCGAACCGGCAGGAACCCAGTAGCGTCCATCCGGGCTATTCCATAGGTACAGCCCGAGATTCCGGTCCTCACCCACCCTGACCATGTCCTTCGCGATGCGGTTGGCTGCGTTCTCGCGTCCGAGTTGCACACGCATGTCGCGCAGCCCCTTCCAATTCGTACAGTAGGGGCTCTGGCTCGTGGTTTTGACCAGATACCAGACGGGGGGAACCGCCAGGAAAAGGACCGCGGCTATTGCTGCCAGCCAGATCGTGCTGCGAAACAAAATGCGCAATGACATAAAGAGGACGCCATTCGAGGGATGGCGCCTCTAACCATACTAGGTAGGGCCTGTTCCCAGCCTCAACCCTGAATATGGTTCACATTCGTGCATTACCGCTGGTTAACAGCGTGGAAAAAGTCTCGGTTAGGAAACGCGTCCGTCGGCTCCCAGATAAACCTGGCGGTGCTGGTGGAACGCGAGGTTCGCCAGATGCGGTCCGGCGACGGCATTGGCTCCCACTTCAACCGGAGCGTTCGGTTCCTTCCGCGATTGCACGCAATCCAGAAAATTCTGAATGTGGGATTCGATGGGGACCGCGGCTTCGAGCTTTTCAATGGGCTCGCGGTTTTCCTTCCAGGGCTCTTTCCACACGCGGAAGCCCTCCTCGTCCACGATCATCGTGCCTTTGTCGCCCTGGAACTGGATGGACCACCCGTTGTCGTAGGAGTTGGTGTAATTGAGCGTCCATGTCGCCATCAAGTCGGGATATTCAAACACGGCGCAGAACACATCCGGGGTTTCCGCCCCAATCATTTTGGCGACCTGGCCGTAGGAGATCGCCGAGCGCGGAGGCCCGGAATTAGTGAACCACTGCACCACGTCCATCAAATGCGTGCCTTGGTCCGTCATGTTGCCGCCCGAATAGTCCCAAAAGTAGCGCCAGTAGCGGAAACGCTTCGGCTCCATTACATGGTCGCGCGCCCCACCCTGAAAACGCTGCCAATCCAGCTTTCCGGGAAGCGGCGAGTTGTCGAGTTCCTTGGCGATGTTCCAGTTCCACTGTGGCTTGACCAGCGTGACCTTTCCTAGAATCCCGCCATCCACGAGCTGCTTGCCTTTAATAATCGGTTCCGCGCTGCGGCGCTGCATGCCCACCTGGACAATCTGCCTGGTACGCCGCACGGCTTCGACGATCTTGGCGCTCTCCTCGAGCGAGTGCGACATGGGCTTCTCGAGGTAAACGTCTTTCTTGGCATCGAGCGCGGCCTGCAAACACGGATAGTGCTGATGGTCTGGCGTGGCGATGACCACAGCGTCGATTCCGTCCTGCCGCAGCAGCTCCCGGTAGTCTATGTACTTCTTGGCTCCCGGGGAATTGGCCGCCGCTTTCTCCAGGTTGGGCTCGTAGACATCGCATACCGCGACGCACTCCGCCCCGAGTTTTTGAAAATTACTGCTGAGATACCGGCCGCGGCCGCCGGTGCCAATGACGCCATACGCCAGACGGCCGTTCGCGCCCCAGGATGAGCGCGGCACGAGCACGGGGGCGGCGGTAAGTGTGAGTGAGGTAGCGAGAAACCTTCGGCGATCCTGTTCCACAGAAGGTGCTCCTTTCTTTGCGGTCTACTATATCGCAAAGATGGCCCGCCAGGGCGCGGAGCAAGCCGGACGTCAACTTACTTGCCGGGACCTTGCGCGGCCGCGGGCGCGGCTGGATCGGCGAAGAACTGCTGGTCTTCGTATTTGATGTCAATGCTCTTGGTGGTCGACTCCATCCATTCGCGGAAACGAGCGTTCTTCAACTCTGTGACGATCTCGGCCGTAACTTCGGAGAACGGCTTCTGGGTAAAGGATTCGGCGCGGAAAATGTAATAACCGTTGGGCTGCCGCACGGGCGCGCTCACCTCACCGGCTTTCAGCGCAAAGATCACCGCGCGGATTGCGTCGGGCATTTTGTCGCCACGGGAGAAGGTGCCAAAATCACCGTCTTTTGCTTTGGAAGTCTTGTCTTCGGAGTTCTCGCGAACCAGCTTTACGAAGTCCGCGCCGCCCTTGATCTCTTTCACCAGTTGCTCGGCCTTGGCTTTGGCTTCATCCTCCGTCAGATGCTTCTTTCCGTCCGCTGCGGTTGAACTCAGGCTGAATGGAATGTAAATGACTTTTAGCTTCACCCTATCGAAGCGGGCCTTGTTCTCGTCGTAGTACTTCTGCTCCTGTTCTACGGTGACGGGAAAATTGTCGTAAACCTCGCTCAACTGTGCCTGGGTCAGGATCTGCCTGCGGGCGTTCTGGAGGTACTCGCTATAAGGAGGCTTTTGGTCGAGCTTGGCTTTCTCCGCCATCTCATTCAGCCGCAACATCAGCGCGTATTCGCGGATGAATTCCTTGCGATTGTGCATCGCCTTCTGTTGCGTATCGGCAGGCAACGAGCGCAAGTATTTTTCGACCTCGCCGTAGGTGACTTTCTTGCCGTCCACCGTCGCAATCACCGTATTGGGCGCCGGTGTTGACGGTGCGCCCGAAGGAGTTTGGGCAGCACCAGTGACAACGAGCACAGCAAACATTACACTTGGCAATTTCATATGAGGGAAGAACTCTGAATTAAGATAACTGGTTTCAGTTTATCACGCACGCACACGGAGGCACTCCGCATGAACAGGACCCGGCGACAGCTTCTGAAAGCAGCCGGCGGCCTTTGGATGGCGCCCGCACGGGCTCTCTGCCGCGAGCAGGTCTGCGACGTAGCCGTGGTCGGCGGCGGGACCGGAGGGTGCGCCGCGGCGCTGGCCGCCGCACGCAACGGCCTGCGCGTGATTCTCGCCGAAGAGACCGGCTGGATCGGCGGCCAGCTCACATCCCAAGCCGTGCCGCCGGATGAGCATCCCTGGATCGAATCGTTTGGAGCGACGCGCAGTTACCGGGAATACCGCGATCGCGTCCGCGACTATTACCGCCGGAACTATCCGCTCACCGAAGAGGCGCGCCGTGTTCGCGAGCTGAATCCGGGCAACGGGCGAGTTTCGCGCCTGGCACACGAGCCTCGTGTTTCGCTCGCGGTGCTTGAAGAAATGCTGGCGCCCTTTGTGAGCGGAGGGCGGGTCATTATATTGCTGCGCCACAGGGCCGTGGCCGCCGATACCGGCGGGGATCGCATTCGTTCGGTAACGCTGCGCGATCTGGAAACCGGCCGCGAACACACCGTTTCCGCGCGTTACTTTCTCGACGCCACCGAGCGAGGCGATCTGCTGCCCCTGGCGCGCGTGGAGTATGTCACCGGTGCAGAATCGTCAAAAGAGACCGGGGAGCCGCACGCGCCAGCCGAAGCGCATCCCGATGACATCCAGGCGTTCACCTACTGTTTCGCCATGGATTATCTCCCGGGAGAAGATCACCGCATTGAGAAGCCCGCCGAGTACGAGTTGTGGCGAAGCTACGCGCCGGATTTGCGGCCCGCCTGGCCGGGGAAACTTCTGAGCTGGACAGTAAGCGATCCGATCACACTCGCGCCGCGCACTCATCCCTTCGATCCCGAGTCCGATTCGCATCATACCGACGGCGGATTATGGCTCTACCGCCGCATTGCCGACCGCCGCAACTTCACAGCAGGCGCGTACGCCAGCGACATTTGCCTGGTGAACTGGCCGCAGAACGATTACGGGCTGGGAAACATTCTGGATGTTAGCGAGGCGGAAGCGGCGCGGCATTGTGCGCGCGCCAGGCAGCTCAGCCTGTCGCTGCTTTACTGGATGCAGACGGAAGCTCCGCGCAGTGACGGAGGCTCCGGGTGGCCTGGATTGCGGCTGCGGCGCGATGTAACGGGAACCGAGGACGGGCTGGCCATGCACCCGTATGTTCGCGAGTCACGCCGCATCCGCGCTGAGTTCACGGTTCTGGAGCAGCACGTGGGCACAGAGGCCCGAGGAAAGCTTACCGGCAAGCCGTCAGGC
>Ga0187819_10002013_pt1 | contig 10662 bp, 9 predicted proteins | sample NC_wetland_sal_i_15_FD_132411 | JGI IMG/M metagenome (GOLD analysis project Ga0187819, IMG submission 132411) | Wetland sediment microbial communities from Neuse River Estuary, North Carolina, USA - SO4_4 | ecosystem: Environmental > Aquatic > Freshwater > Wetlands > Sediment | place: USA: North...
GATGAACACGCCTTTCCAGATCGCCGCGCCCTGAGCAGCCTTCACATTCTCTACGTAGAGCACAAGCTTCGGAAAGCCTTCATAGAATACCCGGGGCTGAACTTCAAAAGACACCTGCGACGACTTCAGCCGGTCCTCGAGCCGCGCCATAGCCGCCTGGGACCGCGGCGCCACGTACACTCCGTTGGCCAACGCCAACAGCCACGCGGCCACCACAAAAATGGAAATGATCCTGAGGAAGGTCCACACCCCGATGCCGCTGGCACGCATCGCCGTGATTTCGCTGTCGGCGGCCAGGCGGCTCAGCCCGATCAGAATTCCCACCAGCACGCCTGCCGGAATGCTGATGGTGAGGGCAACGGGAACAATGAAGAAAAAGACCTGGGCGACGCTGGGCAGAGGAGCGCTGTTGCGCACTACCAGCTCGAGGATCCGTCCCAGGTCACGGGTAAACAGAACAAACGTGAAGACCGCCACGCCGATCAAGGCATGAGCTGTGACTTCGCGCAGAATATAGCGGGTGAGAATCCGCATGAGACGCCGGCTGAGTTGAGTCTAGCATGCGCGTGGGTGGTGCTTCGATGCTGCGGGATAAAACCACGCTGGCAGGCCCGCTGAAAACTCTGACTTTGGGTGGCGCAGCGCTTCGAGCGCTGCGATAACTGCTATCTTAATCATTACGCGCTTTAGCGCCTGAGGTTACAAAAACCAGTTTTTCAGCAGCCTGCACTGGCAGTCGTCCGACCCATCACAGCTTTCCACAGGGCCAAGCGATGCGGTTTGGCAGCCCGTATGCCGCCAAATCCGCAACCGCCCTCGCCTCACTCCCTCGGGCGAGGCACTGAGAAAGGATAGCTCTCCCCTATGAGATGTCGCACGGTGCTGTGCGTGGACGACGATGCTTCAATCCGCGATTTCTACGGAGTGCTGCTCGGCAGAAATGGCTACCAAGTCATCGCTGCCGCCAACGGCGTCCACGCACTGCGCGTGTTTCACTCGAAAGGCAAGGACATCGACGCGGTCATCCTGGACTACGATATGCCTGGGATGAGCGGCCTGGAGCTGGCGGTCCTGCTCAAGCGGCACGATCCTCAGCTTCCCATCGTCATGATCGCAGGCTGGCATCCCGTTCCGTACGAGATGTCCCCGTTCGTGGATGCGGCGATGAAGAAGGGAGTTCCGATACGCAAGATTTTGGATCGGCTCGAACACCTGCTGGCCAGTCGGCCAGCTGCGTCCTGAAGTCACCCCTCACTTTGCACGATCTGAGGTGCGCCTCGCGCGGACTCGCACACTGGTGGGCTTGCTGTGCCGAAAGTTCGTCATCCTGCCGACAGTTCGGCTTTGCGGGCGATAGCTCGACTCGAAATTGAGAAGAGACCGGGCACGGCGATGCGGGAAGATGATGCGCAGTCCCAAGCTGAAACACGGGTGATTGCTCACTTTGCGTAGACGACACTTCTCCGCACGCTCTGCTCCGCAGACCAAGCCCGGCCTTGCAATTACTGCTGTCCAAAACCCGACACGACCGTATTCGCGTCGGTCTCGAGAACCAGCAGCGACTTGCCAGCGTTAATCGTGACAAAACTGGCGTTCAGGGTGTGGCCCAACAGACTGAAACTAGTTGTGCCGGTGCAGTTCGAAGCGACGGTATAAGTCCCGGACACCGACTGTCCGGTAAAGATCTCGCCTGCGATGCTGCCTGATACGGTTCCGGTGATGCCGCCCTTGCCATCGAACGCCAACAAGGCATCAAGAGCAACCGCGCCGGTGCCAATGAATACCCCGCTCGCTTCAACTCCAAAGCTTCCCGTTATCCCAGCCAGCGTGCAAGTCTCTTTCCCCTGGGCCTGCCCCGCGCCGCTAAGAACGTTACCCGAGTCCGTGACCAGGAATTGCAGGCCCTTTCCGCCTGACACCACGATCAGGCTGTAATTCTTGCTCTTGCCGCCTTTCGCCTTGATCGTGCCGGAACCGGTGCAATCCGAGTTGATGGCGTATGTCCCGGTGACGGAAACGGTCTCCACCACGCCGTCATCGCTGTCGGTTCCCGTTCCCTTGAATGTTCCCTTCCCATCTGCCTTCATGTAAACCAGGAAGCTGGCGGGATTGCCGTTCTTATCAAGACCGCTAATGGCAAACCCGTATTTTCCTTTCACATTCGCGTCGGAACACTGCCCCCACCCTGTCAAGGTAAGAGCCAGGACTCCGGTAACAATCAAAAACCCTCTGCACAATATCCTGGAAATCATCGGTGCTCCTTTTTTGCTTACGGCGCGCAATTACTGCTGCCCAAAACCTGAAATCACTGTACCCGTGTCGGTCTCAAGAACGAGCAGCGACTTGCCGGCGTTGGTCGCGACAAAACTGGCATTCAGGGTCTGGCCCAACAGACTGAAGCTAGTTGTGCCAGTGCAGTTCGACGCGACGGTATAGGTGCCGGAGACCGACTGCCCGGTAAAGATCGTACCCGCGATGCTGCCGGATACGGTTCCGGTGATGCCGCCCTTGCCATCGAACGCCAACAAGCCATCAAGAGCAACCGCACCGGTGCCAATGAACACTCCGCTGGCCTCAACTCCGAAGCTTCCCGTTATCCCAGCCAGCGTACATGTCTCTTTCCCCTCGGCCTGCGCCGCGCCCGCCTGAACGTTAGGCGCATCCGTGCTCAGGATTTGCAGGCTTTTTCCACTCGACACAACAACCAGATTAAAATGGTTGGTCCCCTTTTGGCCTTTTAGCTTGGCGGTGCCTGAACCCGTGCAATCTGAGTTAATGGAGTACGTCCCGGTGAGGGTAAGGTTGGTGAACACAGTGCCGTCATCGCTGCCGGTTTCCGTTCCTTTGAACGTTCCCTTTCCATCGGCCTTGAAGTAACCCAGGAGGCCAATGGGATTGCCGTTCTTATCAAGACCGCTAACGGCAAACCCGTATTTTCCTGTGACATTCGCGTCGGAACACTGCCCCCACGCGGCCAGACCAAGAGCAAGAACTGTGGTAACGATCAGAAAACTTCTGCGCACTATTGTGGAAATCATCGGTGATCCTCTTTCTGCTTGCGGCGACGACTGGAAGGAGTGAATCGCAGGTTAAAAGCAAGCGGGACGGCATGTTAGCAACGCGTTCTGCTGGTGTCAAGAAATCACTAAGCGGGTAGGCAAAGACTTGCAGTTTGTGTGAAAATCAGGTTTCACAAGTCATTCCGCCCGCAAGAACAGCACCGCCAGCGGGGGCAGCGTCAGACTCAGAGAATACGGGCGTCCGTGTGCAGGTACCGCCTCGGCTTGCACCCCGCCCAGGTTTCCCATGCCGCTTCCGCCGTACTCGGCTGCATCGCTGTTCAACAGTTCCCGCCAGAATCCACCTGAGGGAACGCCTAGCCGATAAGCCACTCGTGGCACTGGCGTGAAATTCGCCACTGCGACAATCGTTTCACTCGCCGACTTCGACTTTCGCAACAGGGAGATGGTGCTGGCCGTGCTGTCGTTGCAGTCGATCCACTCGAATCCGGCCGGATCGTTGTCCAGTTGGTGCAGCGCCGGCTGTTCACGATACAGCCGGTTCAACTGTTCCACCCACCTCTGCGCTCCGCTGTGCACCGCATACTGCAACACGTGCCACTCCAGGCTGGTATCGTGCGTCCACTCGCGAACCTGTCCGAACTCGTCTCCCATGAAAAGCAGCTTCTTGCCGGGCTGCGCGTACATGTAACCGTACAACAATCGCAGGTTGGCAAACCTCTGCCACTCGTCGCCCGGCATTTTGCCGATCAGCGATCCCTTGCCATGCACCACCTCATCATGGGAAAGCGGCAATACGAAATTTTCCGTGAAGCCGTACAACATGCGAAATGTAAGCTGATTGTGATGGTATTTGCGATGGATCGGGTCGTTCTTAAAGTATTCCAGCGTATCGTGCATCCAGCCCATGTCCCACTTCATGCCAAAACCCAGGCCGCCCACATACGTCGGTTTCGAAACCATGGGCCAAGCTGTCGATTCTTCCGCTATGGTCTGGGTTCCGGGATACTGGCTGTAGGTCTCCTGATTGAACTGCCGCAGAAAGTCGATGGCTTCCAGATTCTCGCGCCCGCCGTACTGGTTGGGCAGCCAGTCGCCCTCGCGTCTTGAATAGTCGAGATAGAGCATGGAAGCAACCGCATCCACGCGCAACCCGTCGGCATGATATTTCTCCAGCCAGAACATGGCGCTCGAGAGCAGGAAGCTGCGCACTTCAGTGCGCCCGTAATTAAAAATGTGGGTCTTCCAATCGGGATGAAATCCCTTGCGCGAATCGGCATGCTCGAACAAGTGCGTGCCGTCGAAGTAGGCCAGCCCATGCGCATCAGAAGGGAAGTGCGAAGGCACCCAGTCGAGGATTACGCCAATCCCGCGCTGATGCAGATAGTCCACCAGGTACATGAAATCCTGCGGCGTACCGTAGCGCGAGGTTGGGGCGAAATACCCTGTCGTCTGATATCCCCAGGAGCCGTAGAACGGGTGTTCCATCACCGGCAAGAACTCGACGTGAGTGAAATACATGCGCTGAAGGTAGTCGGCCAGCCGCGGCGCCATCTCGCGATAGCTCAGCGGGCGGTTGTGCTCCTCGGGAACCCGCATCCAGGAGCCCACATGCACTTCGTAAATCGACAGCGGCGCGTGCAGCGAATTCTTTTCGCGCCGTTTCTGCATCCACTCCTGATCCGCCCATTCGTACTCCAGATCCCATACCACCGACGCCGTGCGCGGCGGCTTTTCGTGAAACAATCCAAACGGGTCCGCCTTGTCCACGACGTGCCCATGATGACGCGACTCAATATGAAACTTGTAGAGGTTGCCTTTGGCTACGCCGGGGATGAAGCCTTCCCAGATGCCCGAGTTTCCCCGGACCTGCAGAGGATGCGAATGATGATCCCAGCGGTTGAAGCTGCCAATCACCGTTACCTCGCGCGCATTCGGCGCCCATACGCTGAAGCAGGTTCCCTGCTCGTCGCCTGCCTTGGTGAGATGAGCGCCCAGCTTCTCGTAGGCGCGAAAGTGCCGGCCTTCATTGAACAGATGAAAATCTTCCGGAGCCAGCAGCGAAACCTCAGAGTGTGAACCAGACATGGTTGCCATGACGTTGGGCACCGGACGGATCGAGCGCGGCCGGCTGCCGTTCTCAGTCTAACTGGAACCAGCCTCGTTGGGAACAATGTAGGCGCAGCGTCGCCCCGTAGGTCACTTTCATCGGTGACCGCCCTCACCGCAATGGCTGCTGAGATGCGGTACGAAGGTAGACAGTTCTCGGGACCGAGCCCAGGGTAGTTCGGGGACTGGCCCAGCCTTTCGACGTAATAATTCTATCGGGGATGCCCCACCCTGGTCGCGTTTTGTGCGACAGGGTGGGAAGGGAGTCCGGATTTTTCCGAACCTGAGTCAATGTCGGGATTTGCTCTGCCCACCCTATCCGCAAAGGACGCGGATAAGGGCGGGGCAACCGATATAAGATTTTCAGGCTGGATGGGAAGGCTGGGCCAGCCCCCCGTTCGCGTTCTGTGTGTTCTTTGCGAAGGCTGGGGCAGTTCGGTCATCATCAAGATGAAAATCCCCGCCCTGTCGCTCCAAAGAGCGGAAAGACAAGGGCAGGGCACCCTCGTGAGCAAGATGAGAAAGAAAGACTGGGCCAGCCCCCACGAGGATGGTTGTGGAGTGATCTTCGAAATGACGCCGAACGGCGACGGCGCCTGGACTTACCATGTTCTGTATCGCTTCGCCTCATACAAGGACGACGGTCAGAGCCCCGCAGCCGGATTAGTAATGGACAAGGCCGGCAATTTGTACGGCACCACTGCGGCAGGTGGGCCCTACGGCCGCCAGCAAGGGGGCTATGGCAATGGCACGGTCTTTAAATTCTCCTTCACCGGCGGCCGTTGGAAAAAGACCGTACTGTATGCTTTCCCCAATTGCTCCGAGGGCTGCAATCCCGGTTACGAGATGGTTTTCGATAAGGCTGGCAACCTTTATGGTGCAGCAAGCGGAGGGGTTCCCGATTGCGGATACGACTGCGGCGTGATTTACAAGCTCTCGCCCTAGAAGAATGGCAAGTGGAAGTACAGCGTGGTCCACAAGCTCACTGGTGCCGACGGTGAGTACCCCAACGGTGTGATTATTGACGGCAAAGGCAATCTGTTTGGTACCACAGAAGCCTACGGCAAGTACTACGCCGGCACCGCCTTCGAAATCACGCCGTAACTCGCCCCACAGCCCCCACTTTCCCCGTTTGGGCAAAGCTGCCTCCTCCGAACCCTGAAAGCAGGCAAGGCCCCGCCATCCCCATGCTAGACTGATTACTTCCCGCATGGCCGTCCTCCGCGTCATCGTTCTTTGGCACCAGCATCAGCCTTTCTACAAAGACCTGGTCACCGGAGAATATCGTCTGCCCTGGGTCCGCCTGCACGCGCTCAAAGACTACTACGGCATGGTCAAGCTGTTGGACGAGTTTCCCCAGGTCCACCAGACGTTTAACCTCGTCCCTTCGCTTATAACCCAAATTCAGGATTACGTTGCCGGAACGGCGCACGACCCATTCCTCGAGGTTGCCGCCAAACCTGCTCCGGATCTCACTCCGGAAGAGCGCCGCTTCGCCTTGCGATATTTATTCCAGGCGAACCCGGTCAACATGGTCGGCCGCTATCCCCGCTACCGTGAGCTGTGGGAGCGTTTCCGTGGCGCTGGAGATTCTCCCGAGCGCGCCGACAAATATTTTCAGCCGCAGGATTTCACCGACTTGCAGGTGCTCTCGCAAATCGCCTGGTTTGACGAATTCTTCCTGGATGATCCCGGCATTGCTGCGCTCATTAAAAAAGGCCACGGCTATTCTCTCGAAGATCAACGCTTCGTGATTACGCGCGAGCGCGAGCTGCTGGCGGAAGTTCTCCCCGCGCATGCCGCAGCCGCCAAGCAGGGAAGAATCGAGATCTCGACTTCGCCTTTCTACCACCCCATCCTGCCGCTGGTCTGCGACACGAATATGGGCGGCGTCTCCACGCCCGGTCTGCCCTTGCCGCAAAATCGTTTTCGTCATCCGGAAGATGCGCGCGAGCAACTGCTTCGCGGCCTCGACTTGCATCAGCAGGTCTTCGGGGTTCGGCCGGTGGGAGTGTGGCCCTCTGAGGGCAGCGTTTCCGAAGAGGTTTTGGGCATCGCGCAAGGCTTGGGCGTGAAGTGGATGGCCACGGACGAAGGCGTGCTAGGCCGCACACTCGGGGTCAACTTTGCCCGCGACGGCTCTGGCCGCCTGCCCGCCGGGACCGCGGACAAGCTGTACACCATCCATCGCTTCGAAAACGCCAAGACCCGGATGCACCTCATCTTCCGCGATCACACCATCTCCGACCTGATCGGATTCGTCTACTCCGGGATGCCGGCGCAGGAAGCTGCCGCTCACCTCATGCGTAATATCAAAGAAGCGACCCAGCCTCTCATCAGCCAGGGCCGCGACGCAATCATGCCCATCATCCTTGATGGCGAGAACGCCTGGGAGTATTATCCGCAATCGGGGCGCGAGTTCCTGCGCCGCTTCTGTGACGCCCTGCAGCGCGAGCCCGGCGTCGAGGCCGTGACCGTCTCGGAAGCCATCGCTCGCCACAAAGATTTCGGGAAGCTCACTTCATTGGTTCCAGGCTCGTGGATCAACGCCAATTTCAACGTCTGGATCGGCGCTCCCGAAGACAACCGCTCATGGGATCACCTTTTCCATGCCCGCAACTTTTACGCGGACGCAGCGGCTCGTGCCAGCGATGCCCAGCGCAAGCTGGCCTTTGAAGAACTGCTCATCGCCGAAGGCAGTGACTGGAATTGGTGGTACGGTCCCGAGCATCATTCGGCCAACGATCGCGAGTTCGACGAGCTCTACCGCAAGCACCTGTCCAACGTGTATCAAGCGTTAGGCGCGCCTCCGCCAGATTATCTGGCGCAGCCCATCCTCGGAGCCGCCGCCCGGCCCGCATTCACCCCCCAGACTTCCTATATCCACCCCCGCGTGACCGGCGACATGGTGCGCTACTTCGAGTGGATGGGCGCAGCCGTTTACACCGCCGATCGCCGTGCCGGGGCCATGCACGGCAAGCAGTTTCTGGTGGATTCTGTCTACGCCGGCATCGACGAAGCCAGCGTCTATGGCCGTCTCGACTTTGCCGACAAGCCTCCCCAAACCGACTTCGAATTGGTAGTGAATCTGGAATCCTGGGCTGACGAGGCGCAGCGTCCACGGCGTGCATTGCGGATGGATGTGCACGTGGAAGGTGGCAAGATTCAGCACTGGCACATCAGCGCGCCCAACGAGGAACTTCCCGTCGCTGGATCGGACCACCCGACCGCCGATGTGAGGATCGCCTTGGCTCGTAATTTTGAATTCAAAATGCCGCTGTCGTGGCTGCTGGCAAAACCCGTGGCCGCAGCCGCAAACGATACCGCCGCAAAGGCCGCCACCCTGGTAGCCACCAAACTGCGCCTTCGCTTCAGCCTCTGGCAGAACCGCCTCCCGGTGGACGCACTGCCCCTCGAAGGCTGGATTGAATTGCATCTTCTAAGCGAAGCCGACCTCATGTCCTTAGCCTTCTAAATACAATTGATTCTGTGATTTACATCACAAACCCTCGCGCGTAAGTACCACCACGAACGGGCCCTGAAAGATTACTTATTAGCCATTTCATTGCCGGGCCGAAAGACCGATCATTCAGTAAAGGTCTCCTGGGTCAGGAAGGAGATAGTCATGAACGCCGTACAATCGCAGGAAACGCACACTGCCACACTACAGCAGGAGCGACGAAAATATCCACGAGTCCAAGCCGCGGTCCAAGTTGAATTGTGGCTGGAAGGTGCTCCGGCCGCTACTCGTACCCAGACCACCGACCTCAGCGCGGGCGGCTGCTACGTTGAGATGAACTTCACCTTGCCGGTGGACAGCAACCTGAACATGGTCCTCTGGCTGGGCGACGAAAAATTGGTTACGAAGGCGGTTGTGGTCACCCATCACCCCTATTTCGGAAATGGCTTCCGTTTCGGGGATATGTCGCAGGAGGACCAGAGCAAGCTGAAACGCTTCCTGAACTCGATTAGCCACTAGCTCCTAGCTACTCGCTACCAGCTACTCGCTACCCGTATTCGCTGTCATCCCCATCGGACGGCTCAATTCCATCACCAGCTCCGTACCCGCCGGCAGGACCGCAGAATTGTGCTTGCCTAGCCAGTGCACGACCGTTGCCGTCGCCCCCACTGCACCGCCAATCAGCATGCCCTTGCCTCCGCCGATCAGCCCGCCCACCAGCATGCCGCCACCCGTGCCCATGCCAATCTCAGTCAGATCTCGGCCATCGTGTCCCTTGCCCTTGAATTGGCCTTCGTCGTTGACGTCGGTGCCATTGCGCAGGCTGGTATCCACCAGGGTGGCATTCAGCATGAAGCGTTCGCCGCTCGGCAGAACCACCGTTTCCGGAAAAATGCCAATTGTGGGCTTGCCCGTAACTCGTCGTGGCTCGCTTGCCCGCGTGACCCGTCCTTGCACGGTGGTGCCGACCGGAATCACAGTCTTTCCATCCAGCATGACGGCTTCCGTGACCCGTCCGGAGAACGGATCGCCGCTCTTGCTGGAAAAAGTCGCAATCGTATTTTCCAGCTTCACCTTCAACGCCGTGCCTTCGGGCAATGAGATATTGTTCTGCGCCACCGCCCCTGCGGCCAGCAGCACAACGGAAAGCAGTACCACAAGTTTCTTCATTTCTCCTCCTCGCATCTCATCCGACTCTATGGCAGCGGTTGCGGCCAGAACAAGAGCCGATGAGCCAGCCGAACCATCCGAGGCAACGTTCGACGGTATGATGGAGGACGGGCGTCCTCGCCCGTCCATATTGCCCTCGACGATGTTCACTCGTCACCGAGCCCCCCCGCTGCGTGATTTATAATCGCGATCTTCAGCAGACAACATAGAGGACGCAATCATGCCCGTAACGAATATCGCCCACATCCACGCCCGTGAGGTTCTTGATTCACGCGGCAACCCCACTGTTGAGGCTGAAGTCATCCTGGGCAGCGGATCCCACGGACGGGCCATCGTGCCCAGCGGCGCCTCGACCGGCGAACACGAAGCCGTCGAGCTACGCGACGGCGACAAGCAGCGCTTCCTGGGCAAAGGCGTGCTCAAAGCGGTCGCGAACGTGAATGGCGAGATCGCCGTTGCATTGGATGATTTCGACGCTGCCGACCAGCGTGCCCTTGACCAGAAGATGATCGAACTCGACGGCACGCCGAACAAAGGCCGCCTCGGGGCAAATGCCATCCTAGCCGTGTCGATGGCCGCGGCCCGGGCCGCCGCGTCCTTCTTTGCCCTGCCGCTCTACCGTTACCTGGGCGGGCCCGCCAACACCCTGCCTGTACCGATGATGAATATCCTCAACGGCGGCGCCCACGCCGACAACAACGTTGACTTCCAGGAATTCATGGTCATGCCGGTCGGCGCCAAGTCTTTCTCTGAAGCTTTGCGTTGGGGCGTCGAAGTCTTTCACACGCTGAAAGGCGTGCTCAAGAAGCGGGGCTACAACACGGCTGTCGGTGACGAGGGCGGCTTTGCGCCGTCCGTGAAGTCGAACGTCGAGGCGATCGAGGTTGTGCTCGAAGCCATTCA
>Ga0187819_10002014_pt1 | contig 10659 bp, 10 predicted proteins | sample NC_wetland_sal_i_15_FD_132411 | JGI IMG/M metagenome (GOLD analysis project Ga0187819, IMG submission 132411) | Wetland sediment microbial communities from Neuse River Estuary, North Carolina, USA - SO4_4 | ecosystem: Environmental > Aquatic > Freshwater > Wetlands > Sediment | place: USA...
CCGGAAGCGAATGTATCGGCCGCGCGGCGCGAAGCGAACGGCCCGAAATAAAATCCATTCGCGCTGATGCGACGCGTGGCGTAGCAGCGCGGATACGCGTTCGTGAGGCTGACCTTGAGCACGGCCGGCGGCCGCAGCCTCACTCGCTCGCGATATCCCCCGGGCCAGAGCCGCCGCGCGTGCTGCCAGTGCAGAAAACTCAATTCAAACGGCGAACCCACCACGCGGTAGCGCACGCTCCCCGCGAATTCGCGCAAATTCAGCCGCTTCGACGCCGGATCCGGCGGCCCCAGCAGGCGCGCCAGCCGTTGCCGCAGATTCGCCGTGCGCAGCATGTACGGCTTTGCGCCAGCCAGTTCCTCGCGCGGCTCGACGGCAAACAACGCGGGCCGCGCAGGAACGGATGCGAAAAATTGCTCGTCGTGCGCAGCGTCGAATTCAGCACTGGAATCAAGTTCTTGCATCGAAGGGCAGTGATTCGTGATTCGTGAAGAGTCGAGAGTTGACTGTTGAGAGTTAAGAGTCCAAAACCAGATTCATTCGCGCCGAAATATCGCCCTCATTGACCTCTCAACTCTAAACTGTCAACTCTCGACTCCTGATGAATCATTTTCCTCATCCGCGGTTTCAAAAGGCCTTCAGCACCCACGCGGCAATCACCAGGCGCTGGATCTCGCTCGTGCCTTCGTAAATTTCAGTGATGCGCGCGTCGCGGTACATGCGCTCGACGGGATATTCGGCGCTGTAGCCGTAACCGCCGTGAATTTGCATGGCTTTGTGCGCCGCGCGCGTGGCCAGTTCAGAGGCGAATAGCTTCGCAATCGAAGCTTCCATGGAAAAGCGCGCGCCGGTGTCCGACTTCCACGCCGCCTTGCGCACCAAGAGGCGCGCCGCGTCGATTTCGGTGGCCATGTCGGCGAGCATGAACTGGATCGCCTGAAAATCCGCAATGGGGTGGCCGAAAGCCTGCCGCTGCTGCGCGTAAGAAAGCGCTTGTTCGAGCGCGCCTTGCGCAATGCCGGTGGCCTGCGCGGCGATGCCGATGCGCCCGCCGTCAAGTGTCGAGAGCGCGATCTTGTAGCCCTCGCCTTCGTTCCCAATGCGATTCGCGGCGGGCACTTCGCAATCGGTGAAGGAAAGTTCCGTGCACGCCGTGGCGTGGATGCCGAGCTTTTTTTCTTCCTTGCCCACCTTGAAGCCGGGCGTGCCGCGCTCGACCACCAGCGCCGTGATCCCTTTTTCACCCTTCGCGGGATCGGTGTTCGTGTAAACGATGGCCGCGTCCGCGACGCCGCCGTTCGTAATCCACGCTTTCGTCCCGTTGATGACGTAACGGTCGCCCTTGCGCACCGCCTTGGTCGCCAGCGCAGCCGCGTTCGAGCCGGCCTGCGGTTCGGTCAACGCGTAGCACCCGATTTTTTCGCCGCGCGCGAAGGGCAGGAGAAATTTCTTCTTCTGTTCTTCCGTACCGAAGCGGTGAATCGGATCGCAATACAGCGAATTTTGCACGGAAAGAATCACGCCGGTCGATGCGCAAACGCGGGAAATTTCTTCGATGACGATGGAGTAGGAGACGTGGTCGAAGCCCGCGCCGCCCTCCGATTCCGGCAGCGCCACCGCGGTCAGGCCAAGCTCCGCGGCCTTGCGAAATGTCTCGCGAGGGAAATGCCCGGTCTCGTCGAGCTCGCGCGCGAGCGGTTTTACTTCGTTTTCGGCGAACTCCCGCACCGTGCGCTGCAGTAATTTCTGTTCTTCGGTGAGTGCGAAGTTCAACGGCGGCTCCTGGAATTTTGCCGCGCCCTCTCTACTGCGCCAGCGCCTTGCGAAGCTTCGTGTACGTTGTGGAGAGGTCTTCCGGCTCGAGGCGCGTTTCGCTCACTGTGGTCATGAAATTCGTGTCGCCGGTCCAGCGCGGCACGAGATGCATGTGCAGGTGATTCTCAATGCCGGCGCCCGCGGAACGCCCTAGGTTCATGCCCAGGTTGAACCCGTCCGGATGGTAGGCGTCATCAATCGCCGCCTGCACGCGCTGCGTGAGCAGCATCATTTCCGCCGCGGTGTCTCTTTCGAGTCCGGAAAAATCCGCGGTATGCGCGTACGGGACGATCATCACGTGTCCCGACGTGTACGGATAGCGATTGAGAATAACGAAATTTTTCACGGCGCGCTGAACGATGAGCCATTCCTCGTCGCTATTCGCGGCATGAGCATGGCAGAAGACGCAACCGACGGCGTTCTTGACTTCCGCAACGTATCGGTAGCGCCAAGGCGTCCAGAGGTAATCCATAGGGAATATTGGCCGCGGACCGCGAAGGGTCTGTGTCCGCCGCGCCCTTCTAACTCGGCGGCGCGGCCGGCGCGGAACCCGAACCTGACGCAGCAGGTGCTGCGGAGTTGACGTGATCCTTCAACTCCTTGCTGGGCTTGAAAAACGGGATCTTCTTGGGCGGCACCTCGACCTTGGCGCCGGTCTTCGGATTGCGCCCGGTCCTGCCGCGGCGCTGGCGCGTGCGAAAACTGCCGAAACCGCGGATTTCGATGCGGTCGCCTCCCTGCAGCGCGCCGATGATGCTCTCGAAAATCGTTTCGACCACAGCTTCGGATTCCTTGCGTGGAAGTTCTGTGACGCGAACCACTTCCTCGACCAGGTCCGCCTTTGTCACGGTGGAATCGTTCATGGATGTATACTCCGCCTAATCCTAAAAATAGCACCCCTGGGTGCCAGGCTTGGACGCGCCTCGGGAACGCGCCACCCGCCCGCTGGAAAAAAGTTCCCCGGCGGGCTGCCTTTGGTGGCAATTCCATATCACCAAATGAGGCTCAAGGGAAATATTATTTACACGCCGGCCGGGGACTGCCGGAGCGACTACAGGGAACGCTTGGCCATAATTGCATCACCGATCGTGGCTTTCGCCGACGACTTCGTCGACCGGTAATCTTCCATGTCGCGGCGTTCCGCCTGCTTCTGCGCGCCACGGTAGCTGAGCCCGATTTTGTGCTGGTCCGGACTGATCTTCACAATCTTGAACTCGTATTCGCGGCCGGGATCGAGCAGCCCGCTCTGCCGCACGCCGGGGCGCGGCGGCCCTTGCGGCTTGTCGCCCTTGCGGCGGTCGTCGATTTCGGAAATGTGGCAGAGGCCTTCGATGCCGTCGGCCAGCTCGACGAACGCGCCAAAAGTGGTGACGCGCGAAACTTTTCCGCGCACCAGGTCCCCAACCTTGTGCTTTTCAAACCACGACGACCAGATGTCGTTGACCTGTTTGACGCCGAGGGAAACACGCCGCGAACCCTGGTCGATCTTCAACACCTTGGCTTCGACCGTGTCGCCTTTCTTATAAACCTCGGAGGGAGTCTTGATTCGTCCGGTCCAGGAAATGTCGCTGACGTGAATCAGGCCGTCAAATCCTTCCTCGATTTCCAGGAAGGCGCCGAACTCGGTCAGGTTCCGAATTTTTCCGCTAACCACCGTGCCCACCGGATACTTTTCCGCGAGCTGTTGCCACGGGTCAGCCTGCGCCTGCTTCATGCCGAGCGAAATGCGCCGCTCGTTAGAATCGACGCCCAGCACGATCACTTCGACTTCGTCGCCCACGTTGACGATTTTCGACGGGTGCTGCTTGCGCTTGGACCAGCTCATCTCGCTGACGTGCACGAGGCCCTCAATGCCCGGTTCCAATTCGACAAACGCGCCGTAGTCCGTCAGGCCCATGATCTTGCCCGAGAGTTTCTTTCCCTGCGAGTAACGCTCCACTACCGATGCCCACGGATCAGGAAGCAATTGCTTGCGCCCGAGCGACACGCGGCCCTTTTCCTTGTCGTACTTCAGGATCTTGACTTCGACTTCTTCGCCGGGAGAAACGGCGTCCAGCGGGCTGGCCACGCGGCCCCAGGACATGTCCGTGATGTGCAGCAATCCGTCGATCCCGCCCAGGTCCACGAACGCGCCGTAGCCGGTCACGTTCTTGACCACGCCGCGCACGATCTGCCCCTCGGCCATCGAGTCGAGCATGGCCTGCCGCTGCGCCGCCACTTGTTCGTCCAGGATCGCGCGCCGGCTCACGACTACGTTGCCGCGCTTGCGGTTCATTTTCAGTACGCGGACAGCGAGCTCGCGGCCCTTCCATTCATCAAGGTCGCGCACCGGATGCAGGTCAGCCTGAGACGCGGGCAAAAATGCGCGCACGCCGATGTCCACCACCAAGCCACCCTTGATGTGGTCCACGATCTTTCCGGTGATGTCGGCTTTCGTGCGGTAGGCCTCCTCAATTTTTCCCCAGGCGCGACGCCGCTTCACGCGCTGGTACGACAGCAGAACCATTCCTTCCTTGCGGTCGCCCGTGCGTTGCACTTCCACCGGCTGGCCGACCTGCAAAGGAAACGGACCATCCAGTTCCGCAAATTCCTGCGCGGGAATCAGTCCCTCGGTCTTGCCGCCCAGATTTACAACCACGCCCAAGTCGGTGATCGCCACGACCTGGCCCGATTCAATTTCGCCCTCTGCCGGCGCCTGATGCGGCACGGCGTATTGCTCCATGAGCTGTTCCATTTCCGCGTTCGATTCCGTGGGAGGCTCGCCGGTATCTACTGCGGTTTCCACCATTTCGCTCACGTTGGAATGCTCCACGGCCGCGGCGCCATCCGGCGCAGCCACAGGTTCCGCGGGATTCTCGGTGACAACGGCCGGCTCCGGCGGAGGCGGCGCCATGGCGGCAATCGTCTCTTGCGTTTGTTCTGCGGCAGGCGCTGCCTGCTCGGTCGTTACACTTGCGGTTTGTTCCGGCGCCGTTGTAGCGGCGGTTGCCGTCTGTCCGGCGGAAAGCTCCGCGCCGGGGTTTTCATTATCGGAAAACATCTTACTGCCTCCAGTGAGGTCCTTGCCTTGCTCCCAACGGGAAAAGCCCGGGTTAACTTCCGAGTCACGGGGAGGTGCAGGGAAGGATGTGCGGCTTCCCACCCAGGTGCCGCACCGAGGGGATGATACCCGCGCTTTGTGGCCTATGTCAATGAAAGCTCGGGGCTAATCCGGGGTCGTGTGAATTTTTTATTGAACCGTAACAAGATATGAAAATTGGCTAAGCGGACGCTAAGAGTGCCTGGGTGATGCGTTCGGCGACTTTTCCGCGCCATCCCTGGCCCATCATCTTGAACGCGAAGCTATACGGGTCGAAACTGGAGTGTTCCAGGCGCAGGCGAGTGCCGCCATTTGCGGTGGGAGTCAATTCCCAAGTCACTACCGTGTCCAGTTCGTGGCCGTAGCCTTCCAGCTTTTGGGAGCCGCCTCGCCAGGTGTATACGAGGCGCTTCTCCGGCGTGACCTCGAGGACTTCACAGTACACGGTGCCGTCCCATCCGGGCACGGGTTGCGCGCGGAAATTGAAGCGGTGGCCGACCATGGGCCGAATATCGTTCGGCATGAGCCACGCTCCCAGAAGTTTGGGGTCGGTCAGCGCGCGCCAGACTTTTTTCGGCGCATCCGGCAGATCATATTCGACGATGATGGACTGCTTCTCTTTGGCGGCCCGGTTCTCACTCATCTTTCATCTCCTGTAGCAATTTGCGGAGGCGCGGCATTCGTTCTTTCCAGAAGGCCCGGTAGTGCCGGAGCCAGTTGATCAGCGGCTTCATACCCGCCGGGTCGGCGCGGTAGTAGACGTAGCGCCCTTCCTTGCGCTGCGAAACCAGGCCGCCGTTGCGCAACGCTGCGAGGTGCTGCGAGATCGCCGGCTGCGAGACGTCGAACCGGTCCGTCAGCTCGGAGACGGTCATCTCGCGGCGCGCCACGCACTCAAAAACAGCGAGCCGCGTTGGATCCGCGAGCGCGCGAAAAAGCTCAGCGGCTTCATGCATGGCTAGAAATATATAAGTATATACTTATATGCGTCAAGAGGGATTTCATCATCATTCGTGTGCAGGCGGGAATTGAAAGTTGACAGTTGAGAGTTAAGAGTCGAGAGGGAAGCCCGAAATCAAGACGGATTTTTCACGACCGCACGCGGCCCGCCTGTCGGACTTCGCGTCGATAATCAGGGGCGAAGAGTTCGATCGTGCGGCACATTTCATACAGGCGGGAGCGGATCCGCATGCCCAGACGGTCGGTCAGAGAATCCTCGCGGGCGGCGGAGACGGCCTGGCCGGAGGGAAGTTGGGGTCTGCGCGCTGCGGGCACGGCAGCCGGACCGGCGCTGTCGAGATAGTTCGTGGTGAGCAGCGTGATGCGGCGTTCGTTGTAACGGGAATTGAGAATGTGCCCGACGGTTTCGAGCGCCCACGGGGAAGGCTTGCTGGCGCCGAGATCGTCGAGCAGCAAAACGTCCGCGGTCAGCACGGGCTCGAGCACGCCAAGTTCACTGGTCTGGCCTTCCGGATTGTAGCTTCCCTGAATTTCCTTCAGCAGTTCGCGGTAGTCATAAAAAAGTCCCGTATGCCCGCGCAAAACAATTTGCCGCAGAGCGGAGACGGCGAGGTGGGTTTTGCCTGCGCCGCACGGCCCCATCAGCAGGAGACCCGTGTCGGTTCCGGCCGGATAATCGCGGGCAAACGCTTCCGTAACCAGCTTGGCTTGCTCCAGGCCGTGGTTCCATTTGACGAACTCAGGGCCGTTTTCAATGTCGTAAAGCTTGGTGTCGAAGTTGTCGAAGTCGCAGTGTTCGTAGCGGTTCGGAATGCGCGCGCGGGACATCGCTCGCGCGGCGCGATCCTTGCCCGTGCAATCGCAGGGCACGGCCCAGACGCGTTTGAGTGCGTCGGTACCCTCGATGGGCTTCATCCAGGAACCGCGCGTTAACTTTTCTTCTTCCGCGACGTGCTCGACGGTCTTCCATCCCGTGCCGCCGCACAGCGGGCAATCCGGTTGCGCCATGGAGCCAGCATAGGCGCGCGGTCAGACTTCCGCAAGTTGTCCCGCCTTGTGGAAAGCGCAGCGCGTGTGGAAAAGAAAAAACGGAACCACCCGCCGCGGTGGGTGGTTTCAAGATTTGTGCACGCGGATGACTTTCGGGGGAGCGATGCGAGCGAGGGCACCCTCTTGTGGACGCGCAGCAACCGAGCGGAGGCCGCGCGCCAATTCATGCTGCACAAAGGAAGTGAACGCTTCCATCTGGTGCTGCATCTCCGCCATTTTTTCGCGCATGTTCAGAATGATTTCGATCCCGGCGAGGTTGACGCCCATTTCGCGCGTCAAAGTCAAGATCACTTCCAGGCGTTCGAGGTCCGAGTCCGTGTACAGCCGCGTGTTGCCGTCGGACCGCGAAGGCTTGAGCAATCCCACGCGTTCGTAGAGGCGCAGCGTTTGCGGATGCAATTTGTACAGCTCCGCCACCGCCGAAATCATGTATCCGGCGCGGGCCTTTTTTCGCTTTGGGTTCACGCGCGCCATCGCTGTGCTCCTTACGCTTTGGCCCTTTCAAAAATATCCTTGCGTGGATCTTCCGGCGCGATTTTTTCCAGTTCCTTCAGAAGTTCGCGCACACGCTCGTCCACCGGCTTCGGCACCATCACTTGCAGCTCGACGTACTGGTCGCCGCGCTGCTTCGGGTTCCGGACCGACGGCACGCCTTTTTCGCGCAGGCGCAGCTTCTGGCCGCTGTTCGTTCCCGGCGGAACGCGCAGGAGCGAACGCCCGTCGATCGTGGGCACTTCGATTTTGGAGCCGAGCGCCGCCTCGGTGACGGTAATCGGAACGGTGGTGTAAATGTCGTCGCCGCGGCGGTCGAAAAATGGGTGCGGCTGAACGTCAGTGATGATGTACAGATCACCCGGCGGCTCGCCGCCTGTCCCCGCGTTGCCGCGTCCGGCCACGCGCACTCGCGAGCCGGTCTGCACGCCCGCGGGAATTCGGACTTCAATCGTGTCCGAGCGCCGCACGCGCCCGTCACCGCCGCACAGGCGGCAAATGTTTCGCGTGCGTCCCGTTCCGCCGCAGTGCGAGCAGGTCAGGTTGAAGCGCATCTTCCCGCTCGTCTGTGTGACTTGTCCCGTACCGGCGCAGGCCGCGCAAGTTTGCGGCTGCCCGGCTGTTCCTGTGCCGTGGCAGTCCGTGCAATTGTCCAGGCGCGAAATCGTGAGTTTTTTTACCGTGCCGCGAACCGCTTCCCAGAAACTGATTTCGATCTGGTATTCGAGGCTCGTGCCGGGCTCCGCATGCGATGGCTCCTCAACCGCCGCGCCGCCGCCGCGAAAGAACTGACTGAACAGATCGCGGAAGCTCGTTCCCGAGCCGGCCTGGCCCGCGCTGCCGCCAAAATCAAATCCGCCAAAATCAAAATGGACGCCCCCGTTCTCCGGCCCGCTCGGCATTCCTCCCGATCCCGGAGTTTCAAAACCAAACTGGTCGTACATCTGCCGCTTCTTGGCATCGGAGAGAACGTCGTAAGCTTCCTGCACCTGCTTGAATTTTTCTTCCGAGGATTTATCGCCCGGGTTCAGGTCCGGATGATATTTGCGCGCGAGTTTCCGGTAAGCCTGGCGTATTTCTTTTTGCGCGGCCTTGCGGGAAACGCCCAGCAGTTCGTAATAGTCCTGTTTTGTCGTGGTGGCCATTTAAGTTCAGTGACTCGCTTGCCTTGAGCCCCGTGAAAGGTGATTCGTGACCGGTGATCCGTGAACACCAACCCATCGTCGTGCGCCTACAATTTACAGCTTTTCCCAGTGCGCGTTGATGGCCGCGAGTTCCTGCTGCTCGCGCTGATGTTCTTCGCGGCGGCGCTTGCGCTCTTCGTCCAGTTTCCCGCCCATGGCCGCTTCTTTTTGATTGGCGCGGTCGATCCAACGGTCAATCCAGGCCGTCCTGGCTTCCACGCTCGGCACGTCCGACCGGAATCGAATGAACGACCCGCTAATGTCTACGGCTCGCGGCGGAAAGTCGGGCGGCGGCGCCTGCTGTGTTTCGTAAAACAATCGCTTCCAATCGGCCGACGGTGTTTCCGATATGACGATCTGGATCATGTACAAATCTTCCCGCAACTTTTGGATGGCGTGCGGCGGCCCGGTCCGCTTGATGCCCTCGTACGTCGTCAACGCTGGCTCCTGTAAATTCATTCGCAGAATTCGCGCCGCGCGGAGGAAAAACGTCCGCCCCCGCGCGGCGCGGTCTACTTAATTCGGCTTCTTCGATTCATCGACGTCCACGTACTCGGCGTCGATCACTTCGCCTTCCGGCGCGGAGCCCGTTCCGCTCTTCGGAGCGCCCGGCCCGCCGTCCGTGGAACCACCGGCGCCCGCTTGCGCTCCGCTAGCCTGCGCCGTCTTGTACAGCACCTCGGCTAGCTTGTGCGAAGCGCCCTCGAGTTTTTGCGTCGCAGACTGAATCTGCTCGAGGATGCCTCCCGCGAGCGCGGACTTGGCCTCCGCCACCGCCTCTTCCACCGGCTTGGTGTCGGATTCGGAGAGCTTGTCGCGGTTGTCGGCGATCAGCTTCTCGACCTGATACACGCGATTATCGAGAATGTTGCGCGCCTCGATTTCCGCGAGTTTCTTTTTGTCCTCGTCGGCGTGAGCTTCGGCGTCGGCCCGCATCTTCTCGGCCTCATCCTTGCTGAGGCCGGTCGAGGCGGTAATCGTGATCTTCTGCTCCTTGTTTGTCGCACGATCCTTCGCGGAGACGTTCAGGATGCCGTTGGCGTCGATGTCGAAAGTGACCTCGACCTGCGGCAATCCTCGCGGCGCCGGCGGAATTCCCATCAAGTGGAATTTGCCGAGCGTGCGGTTGTCGGGCGCCATTTTGCGTTCGCCCTGCAGCACGTGAATTTCAACCGACGGCTGGTTGTCGGCCGCGGTCGAGAAGACTTCCGACTTGCGCGTCGGAATCGTCGTGTTCCGCGGGATCAGCACGGTCATCACGCCGCCCAGGGTTTCAACGCCCAGCGACAGCGGAGTCACGTCCAGCAGCAGGATGTCCTTCACCTCGCCGCCAAGCACGCCGCCCTGAATCGCAGCGCCGACCGCGACGACTTCGTCGGGGTTGACGCCCTTGTGCGGTTCCTTGCCGCCGAAGAGGTCCTTGACGATTTGCAGCACGCGCGGAATACGCGTCGAGCCGCCCACCAGCACCACTTCGTCGATCTTGTCCGGCGTGAGGCCCGCATCCGAAAGAGCCTGCTTGGTTGGCCCGATCGTCCGCTGCAGGATGTCTTCCATCAACTGCTCGAGCTTCGCGCGCGTCAGCTTCAGTTGCAGGTGCTTCGGGCCGGACGCGTCCGCCGTCAGGAAAGGCAGATTGATATCCGTCTCCTGCATCTGCGACAACTCGATCTTGGCTTTTTCCGCGGCTTCCTTCAGCCGCTGCACCGCCATGCGATCCTTGCTGACGTCGATGCCTTGATCCTTTTTGAATTCCGCGATCAGCCAATCGACCACGCGGTTGTCGACGTCATCGCCGCCGAGGTGCGTGTCGCCGGCGGTGGCCTTCACTTCCACAACGCCTTCGCCCACTTCCAGGATGGAAATGTCGAACGTGCCGCCGCCCAAATCGTAGACCGCGATCGTTTCATCTTTCTTCTTGTCGAGGCCGTAAGCCAGCGCCGCGGCGGTCGGCTCGTTGATGATGCGGAGCACTTCCATGCCTGCCACTTCGCCCGCTTGCTTGGTCGCTTGCCTCTGGCTATCGTTGAAATATGCCGGGACGGTGATGACCGCCTTGGTCACCTTTTCGCCGAGAAA
>Ga0187819_10002015_pt1 | contig 10658 bp, 14 predicted proteins | sample NC_wetland_sal_i_15_FD_132411 | JGI IMG/M metagenome (GOLD analysis project Ga0187819, IMG submission 132411) | Wetland sediment microbial communities from Neuse River Estuary, North Carolina, USA - SO4_4 | ecosystem: Environmental > Aquatic > Freshwater > Wetlands > Sediment | place: USA...
GGCCCTCGTTCGCGATGCGGTCCATGGTCGGCGTCGGGATCACGCCGCCGAAGGTGCTCGGGACGCCGAAGCCGGCGTCATCAGTGATGATAAGCAGAACATTGGGCGCGCCCTTCGGCGGCACCACGCGCGGCGCCCACCATGGCTTCGATTGCAGGGCGTCATCCCGGATAACGCCACCGAACTTCGGGTCGGGCGGCGGGAGCTGGTTTCCGGGGATCGTTGTCGTGGCGCTCGGCGAGCCCGGCATGCCGGTGATCTGCTGCGCTTGCACCGGGGCCGCTGCGATGATGGAGAGAGTGAAGAGCGAGGCGGAAAGCGCGTACTTCATGACGCGACTCCTCAAAAGGAAACCGAGCCCATAGTACGCGCGCTAGTCCCTTCACTGCATAATGACATTGATTTGGCTCAATAGGACGAGCGCGAGGCGTGCCATGCGAGGAGTGCATGGCAGTGCGCGACGAACCGAGCATCATCAATCGGAAGAGATTAAACAGCAGGCGTCTTGTTCAGATCAGTAGCTGACCGTCAGACCAGTAATCGGCCCGTGCATGACCAGGTCGTAGACGTACTTGGTGCGGCCGGAGCCCTGCTCATAGTCGGCGGAGAGCGCTCTATATCCAAGGAGGCCCGAATAGGTCACGCCATCCCGCTTGGCGAAGACGAAACTGTAGGCTGCGAGCGCATTCCAGGAGAACTGACTGCCTGCGCCAAAGCCGCCCACGTCTCCTCGCAGCATAAGATCCTGACCCGGTGCCAGATTGTACCTGATCCTGGCACCGACGACGGGGTCAACCCAATCGACGCTGCCGCTGCGGTCGATGGCGCGGTTTCCTGAAACGACTAGGTCGCCGGTGTCGAGCGATCCTGCCAGCGCCAGGTTGATGCTCATCTCCTGGTGCCAGTAGCGGGCTCCGGCGAGGAGATCGATGGCCGTATGGCTGTCGCACTTCATGACCTCATAGGCCCCGCCGACTTCGACGACTGCCTCCTCGAAATCGAGACCAAGCGCCGCACTCAGCGTGCCGTTGATCCCTGACGCAAGGCTGCGAGACTTGATGCCACCTCCACTGAGCCCAAGGTTCGCATAGAAGATGTCGCTATAGAGAGCGAGGGGACCATTGCGCGCTTCGCCGTACCCAAAGAAGGGAACGCGCTCTAAATGATCCAGTAGCTGGATAGGGTCGACGTGGACGTCGACGGATCGCCCTCTGACCGTCTGCTCACCATCGAGCCAGATCAGCCACGCATAGGGCGTGAAGCTCAGTCGCCATTGGCTTGGCGCTGCGACGGGTGCAGGCCCAGAACCAAAGTCTGCGCTGAATGCTGCGGTTGCGCTGCCGACGCCGATGAAACTTGCGAGACAGATCGCGAGCAGAGGCCTATTGAGGCTCATGGCTTCCCCCTATGCCGTGTGGCGGCCTCCGCGCCTGACTCATGGTTACTCTAGGCCAGAGGGAACTTGGTTGCGCATTGGCCACGAGTGCCCCAAAAATCAAAATGAATGCCAGGGTTGGCTGCAGTGGCGCGTTTAAGACTACATGAGCGATGCTGGACGATAGCCGCCCGTTGGCGCCTTGCGATCCTACTGCTCACATACGGCCTGCTATTCCTCGGCGTCGGCCTTTGGACCTCGCAGAGCCGCGCGACAACTCCTGCGAGCATCAGCGCAGGTCCTGACGCTGCAACGCAATTCGTCGGTTCCGCAAAATGCGCGGACTGCCATTCCCGCGAGCAGGCCGAATGGCAAAGCTCGCAGCATGCCGTGGCCATGCAGGAGGCCAATGAGAAGACGGTGCTTGGTCGCTTCGACGGCAGTGCCTTCAACCGCGGCGGCGTGACCACGATCCTTCTCAGGAAGGGCGACAAATTCTTCATTCACACCGATGGTCCCGACGGACAACTCGCCGACTTCAAGGTCCGCTACGCCTTCGGCGTCTTTCCCTTACAGCAGTATCTGATCGAGATGCCGAAGGGCCGCCTACAGGCGCTTGGCATCGCCTGGGATACGCGGTCCAAAGAGGAAGGCGGCCAGCGCTGGTTTCACCTCTACCCCGATCGCGAACTCAAGCCCGGGGACCCACTGCACTGGACCGGCATTGACCAGAACTGGAATTACCAATGTGCCTTCTGTCACTCGACTGATCTCAAGAAGAACTACGATCCTGCCTCCGACAGCTTTCACACCACCTGGTCGGAGGTCAGCGTCGGCTGCGAAGCCTGCCACGGCCCTGCTTCGCGTCATCTCGCTTGGGCCTCGAAAACAGAAGATTGGCAACGGTTTGACGACCCGAACAAGGGGTTCGCTTCCGTGCTCGATGAGCGCAAAGAAATCACTTGGTCGCCATCAGCCGGTGGAACCAAGGTGCGCTCTCAACCTCGCAAGACCGATAAAGAGATCGAGGTCTGCGCTAAGTGTCACGCCCGTCGACAGCAATTCTCGAACGAGGCCCCGCCAGATCACCAGTTCTTGGATGCCTTCCTCCCTTCCCTTCTTGGACCCGATGCATACTACGCGGATGGCCAGCAGCGCGAAGAGGACTACAACTACGCCTCATTCCTAGAGAGCCGCATGTACGCCGCTGGCGTGACCTGCTCGGATTGCCACAACCCTCACACAGGTAAACTGCGCGCTTCCGGCAACGCCGTCTGCACGCAGTGCCATGCATCTGAAAAGTTCGACACGCCTGCGCATCATCACCACGCGGGGGGCTCAAAGGGTGCCGCCTGCGCCGCCTGCCACATGCCGACCACGACGTACATGGTCGTCGATCCCCGCCACGATCACTCAATCCGCATACCTCGGCCGGACCGGACGTATTTTCTTGGAACGCCTAACGCGTGCAACCAGTGCCACACCGACAAGCCCGCGACGTGGACAACGGAGGCCATCAAGAGCTGGTATCCGTCGCCAAAACCCGGCTACCAGACCTTTGCGGAAGCCTTCGACCTAGCCGATCGCGCCGCACCGGGGGCCCAGGAAGCCCTGATGAAGGTTGTCGACGATAGCTCCCAATCGGCGATCGCGCGGGCGAGCGCTGTAGCGCGCCTCGGGCACTTTCTGTCGCCGAAAACGCTATCTGCCATCGCCCAGGGGTTGAAAGATGGGGACGCAAAAGTGCGCATGGCAGCGGTCGCCGCTCTCAACGACGCTGAGGTACAGGCCCGCGTGTCATTGCTGCCGCCGCTATTGACGGACGCAGCTCGCCCCGTGCGCATGGATGCGGCCCGAGCCCTTGCTGGCGAAGCGGAACAGGCTCTCAAATCTGAGGACCGCAAAACGTTCGAGACAGCGCTTGCAGAGTATGTGGCGGCTCAACAGTTCAATGCTGAGCGGCCAGAATCGCAAGTCAACCTCGGATCTCTCTATATGGCGCGTGGACAATTTGCAGAAGCCGAAGCGGCGCTCAAAAAGGCCATCGATCTCGACCCGACCTTCATTGCCGCGCCCATCACACTGGCTGAACTGCACCGCACACAAGGATCAGAGAGCGCTGCCGAGACAACGTTGCGGCAGGCTCTTGGGCGCAATCCCAATGCTGGCGCGCTCTTGCATGCACTTGGTCTCTCGCTTGTTCGTCAGAAGCGCACCGAGGAGGCCCTTGCCAGCTTAACCGAAGCGGCGAAGCTCGCACCGGAGCAAGCGCGGTTCGCCTATGTTGCGGGCGTCGGGCTACACGATAGCGGCAAGCCCGCAGAAGGCGTCCGAACGCTTAAAGCCGCACTCATCCGCCATTCCTATGATCGTGACATTCTTTTTGCTTTAGCGTCCTACGAGCTTGAGGCGGACGACTATGCGTCTGCTCGTTCTCATGCAGAGCTGTTGCGCGAACTCGAACCAGAAAGCGAACAGGTGGAGCAGCTCCTCGCAGCCATCCACCGGCGAGCGCGCTAAGTGCCGTCGCGATCAGGATTGCAGAGTCCGCCTTGGGTCATGTGAGCTTGCGAGCTATTCGGTCGGCATCACGGCGCAGGTCGATAAGAAAGGCACCATCCACGTGCTCGACCTGGTACGCGGGCGCTGGGAGTTCCCCGAACTGGTGCGCCAGATCCGAAATGCGGCGGAGTGTCACCGGCCGAAATCGATCCTCATCGAGGACCAGGCCTCGGGCATCGGCGTGCAACAGAGCTTGAGGCGGGACGGCTTTCCAGTAAGACCCATCAAGCCCACCGGCGACAAGGTCATGCGCATGCGTGCACACACTGCATCCTTGGAGGCCGGGAAGGTGCTGCTGAAGAAGGATGCTCCCTGGCTCGATGAGCTACGCAGCGAGCTCCTGGCCTTCCCCTATGGCAAGCACGACGACCAGGTCGATGCCTTGAGCCAGCTCATGACCTGGGCTGAGGATTGGCGGATTCCGAAGTACAGCAGCAGGCCTATGTGGGGGCACTGATGTAGAGCACGGCCACACTCGGCCTTGGTTTGAGCTCTCGGGCACTAACCCTCGATCCCCACTGCAAAAGTCGGGATCGAGGCTCTTTCCCTTTGGGCACGGTGACGGGACCTGTTTCACGCGGAACAGCGCCCGCGCGCCATTCCGGCATGATGGCTTTAACGACATCGCATACCCAGCTTCCGGAGGACGCCATGAACAAGTCAGCGCTCGCAATCACCGCCCTTATTGCCGCCCTCCCCACCATGCTGACCTCAAGCGCCGAGGCGCACGGGTTTGGGATGCACTGCGGGTTCGGTGTGCCCATCTTCAACTCCTACAGCAGCGACTCCGGCTCCTACAGCCACAGGGAATACAACCACTCCTACGAGGCTAGACGCCCAGTTAGGGAGACGGTTCACGTGGCCAAGAAATCGAGCCAACCGAACGTTGCCAAAGCGGACGCCGACGAGAGCCCGCGCGCGGCAGAGTCTGAGAATTCCTCGATTGCTGTTTCGGGCGGCGACGTTGCCGACGCCAAGACCACCGCGGCGCCCGTCAAAACCGCCACGGTTGAACCAGCCAATATCGGTTGTAAGGAGTTCTTCCCCGCGGTCGGCATGACTCTCACGGTGCCCTGCGAATAAACCGCTGCCTTCATTGCGGGTCCGATACCACGATAGTCTCGCGCAGATCCAGGACGCCAGGTATAGAACGGGCTTCCGTAACGAGCCGAAGCCGGGAGCCCCTAGACGCCAGCTTGGGGTTAAACTCGGCCGGAAACTCGACGTTCGCGCTGAGTCCGCTTCTGCCGCAGCAACGGACATCGTCGACTACGGTCGTGCGTTCGGTGAGGGTGTCGGATGGGGGCTCGGATGATTTGGTGTGAACTCACGTCGCCTTCATCAGTCTCCAGCTGGCTAGCGTTTATGAGTTCACGGCCTAGGGAACCCAGAACATCAAGAACACGGCCTGCTACACGCGGACCTCTGCGCGGCGCTTCGAGGGGCTGTGGGATTAGGGACGGGAGGGCCGACCCTTGTCTCGGGGAGAGGCCGGCCCTCGAACCAGGGCCCGCAGACGCAGGGTACGAACCGCGGGCCCCGATGACCGACAAGCTCAACGACGAATTGGACTTGGAAAGGGCGCGAGTGCTCGCCCGCGACCTAAGCCGTGCGCAAGGCGCGGAGATGCTGGGCTATTGGGTCTGGCTTTAGGAGCGGCTACGCCAACGACGCATGATCAGACGGCGTTGGCGGCTCGCAATCCAAAGGCTCATCCACACGATAAAGGCGGCGACAACCGCTCCAGAAATCAGAGTAAATATCATTTCAACCCACTGACACAACTGACCGAGGCGCAAAAAGCGATGGCTCCGTGCCAACCTTAGGCGCTTGCGCAAACCTTACAAGCGAAATGCGTTGACGACTGAAAGCGTCTCACCCCATCCCTCCCTCACCGGCGGATTTTTCATGAGTACGGAGAGTCGAATGGCCATCGCCGCCGACATCGAAGCCCAGGTCTCCCTCATGGGTCCGCGCTTTCAGTTTCAATTTCTGCGGGCGTCCGAAGCGCTCACGGCCATAGCAGCGCAGCCCAGCACGGCATCGCGCGCATGGCCGCTTGGGCGCGCGCCGCGGACGATGACCCCACACGCATCGTCGCCGTGATGCTCGAGAACGTCACGCTCGCCGTCGCGCTGCTGGGCGATCTCGAACGCGCGCATCGCAGCGGAAACCCGAAGAGGGTCGCGAGGGTGCGTCGCCGGCTGGATCGAGTGCTCGCTGCGCTGGCAACTCGCGACTAAGCCCTGAAGATCAAGCGGCGCGCGGCTATGCGACGGACAGCCAACCCCTCCTGGGCCTGAGCACGTTACGCGCCGCTGTTGGACACCAACGAGCTGGAAAGCGCGAAGACAACGAGCCAGTGTCGGCACTGGCCCGTTGTCGTCATTGTTCGTTATTGCGGCTGAGCCGGAGGCGGCGCATCCGCGCCCGGGCCATCCCCACGGTCACGCCAGCCGCGGTCGCGATGCTCGACGAGCGCAGACTTCTGCTCCTCACTCAAGCTCGCATAGAACTTCTCCACGGCGGGGCGTAGCGTTTTGATCGCATCGAGTGAGGCTTCGAGCCTGGCTTGCGCGCGGTCGAGCCGCTCGATCAGCGATTGCGCCGGCTTGGGGCCATCCTTCGGGGCATTGGCGCTCGCGACCTGCGGGCAACCGGCCTTCATCTTCTCAGCTGCGGCTCTGGTTGCCGTCTTGAATTCCTCGAAAGCCGCCTTCTGCGCATCCGTCGGCTTCACCTTGTGCTCGATGTGAACGAGGAAGTGATCGGCCATCTCCGTGCCGTCGTCGCGGCAGAATCCGCCCATCGGGCCGCCGAAGTCCATGCCCATTAATCCGCCATGGTGGCCCCAGCCGTGGTGTTCCCATGGACCGCCGCGGTGCGCGAAGGCTCCGACGGCGGCGAGGCCCGTCGCCGCGAGTGCTATGCCCGCGACGATGAATTTGCGATTACGTGTCATGTAATGTCGTTGCTCCTGATTGAGGCGAGCAGCCGGCGTTCCCAAGGGGGATGGGAGTCACCCGCGCATGTGCGAAGCCATTTCGAGAACCTCGCCAATTCGGCAGGTCCGGCCGCTTCAAATCCGAGAACGCGCGCAAGGGCGCCTTTCCGTCGTGGGTGCGGGCTCGCGCCGCATATGCGCGCAGCGGTCAGCGGAAAAGGCAGCGAGCTAAGCGGCGTGGTGAAGAGCCGAACTCAGTGCGTTCCACTTCGTCGGGCTATTGAGCGCTCGCTCTCGCACTTCACGCCACGGATCCACGCTGGGTCTTTTAAGCGCCGCGAGCCCCGCGGCCTGCGCGAACTGAAACGGGGCCATCGCACACCCCTGTTGATTGGCAACCGGATAAATCATGCCTCCTAGTCGGCGTCGCTGCCGCGACTCTTCCAACTGTCTCAATTTCTCTGAGTGCTCCATCCCTGTGACCTCTCGCGGTAAGCTGTCTTGTTCCGCGCCATGAGACAGGAGCTTCGTCAGAGGGGCGTGTCGGGGCTGTTAAGTTTTGTCTTATTGTGCGTCGCCGCCATCGACGGCACGCGAACTCCGCCGGGTGCAGCGTCGGCTCGATCGAAGCCCGACGGCGACGCCTAGAACGGGCCCGAACGTCTAGCGAGATAAGGCGGAAGAATTGCAGTTTGGCCTTAGCCAAAGGCCGGGCTGCGGCGCTCTATTGGAGTGTCCCCGTCAAGGTGCCGGGTGAGATTCTGTGAACCCTACCGTGAACCAATCCGTTTCCGCGTCCAAAAGGTCCTTGCCGATTTTCAGGCACGCTGCGGCATCGTCACTCGGGATAATATCGCTCCGGATGTTGTGGCCACCGTTCGACAAACCCACCTTGTGCTCGATGCAGGTTCTGACCATGTTCTCGCGTTAGCCCTCCGTCACCCATAGGAAGGGTATCGTGTTTGCTCACATCCTAATCGCCACCGATGGCTCGGAGCTCTCAGACAGGGCCGTCGGGCACGGTCTTGCCCTCGCGAAGGTGCATGGAGCAAAGGTCACTGCTGTGCACGTGACGGAACCGTGGACTGCGGCTGTCGCCGGTGAGTGGGCCGTTGCTTTCCAGGCTGAGGAATATGAGAAGACCGCCGCGGCGAATGCGAAAAGCGTTCTTGCGCGCGTGGCAGAGGAGGCTCAGCGCATCGGCGTAGCCTGCGAAACTTTCCACATTAAGGATCAGTTTGCAGCGGAAGGGATCGTGGAGGAAGCCAAGGCGCGCAATTGCGATCTCATTGTGATGGGGTCTCACGGGCGCCGGGGCTTTGCCAGGTTCCTTCTGGGTAGCCAGGCGCTTCGTGTTTTGACGCACACCGCCTTGCCCGTGCTTGTGTACCGCTAGCGCTTCGACCATTTCGCGACCCCATCGGAATAACCCCGCCCTCAGGGACCCGAGGTGCAGTCCACGCTCGGCCACGCCAACGTCGCGACCAGGAGCGGCTATTTGCACGCACGGCCCGACACCTCGAGCGGGCTCAAGCTGGACCAGGGCATTTTTTCGTTGAGGAGGCTTTTCTGACCGCGCGGAAAAAAGCCCAGCCGTTGAATGGCTGGGCTGAAAAAGTAACCGCACCACCAAGCCGCACGTGGCAAGGAACGCCAGGGGGTAGTGTGGCTCAGCCTGAGTTTAGAGCGGTTCGGGGCCAGCAGAACCAGTCGATTTACGTCATGGGAGCCATCCGGTTTCGGCAAGCCGTAGCGAGCGCAGCTTGAGGGCACTACAGCCGATAACCGAAACAGAAAGTGATGGTTCTAGCCGTCGCTCGCCATCAAAGCAGCAAGCCCTAGTGTTGAAACAACGCCGCCGGACACCTCCTTCCGGCTCGGGCCGAAAAGCGCCGCCCTTGGCGTGTCGGCTCACCCTCCAAGCCTCGGCCGCCAGAGTACGACCTCGTGGCGGCCCTTTTTCGGATGACGCGGTCTGCTCGGCGGGCCCTCTCGCGAAACTTGAGTTGCGCCTGTTCAACCCGATGGTCGAGCGGCCGCTGCTGCAACGCGGTGATGCTTCGTTCGCTTAGACTGCTTCCGATTCGAAATCGGGAACCAGCAAGATGGCTCGGGCGGCACCCCAGTTTCCCTCTCTCGATGTGTGGGAGGGGATGAGCGAACCGGAACAGGATGCGTTGCTCGACCAAATCGAGAGAGCTCGAAGGCGCAAGCTGCTCTGGTCGCTCATTCAGGCCGGATTTGCGTGGGGCGCGGCCGCAGTATGCCTTAGCGGATTGCTTTATCTGGCTGTGCTCCGCAGTTGACGTGGCATCGGTCCCTCGCCATGCCCGCACGCTACGCAGAGAATGCCGACCACTCTAGTTTTTGAGTAAAAACTCTTGGAACAGCTCAACGGGATCGTTTTGGTTGATCGCGATAGTGTCTCCTGCATTCTCAAAGAAGGAGAACTCCGATGCGCCTTGGACTTACCAGCGCTCTCGCCGTGGTGATGGCTATCATCGGCGTGGCATCTGCGGCAGACGCCGCTGGCAGGGTCCGCCACGCTCCCCTCAAGGACTGCAGGCGCTACAACGGCCCATGGGGGTTTTACGGCAACATTTGGTGCACCCCCGCAGAGCAGCGCCGTTGGGATCGCTACCATTGATCTATCGCTGTGGGCATTTCCAATCTAGTCGTGCCGCTCGGCCGCCATCTCGGTTTTGCGCGCAGAAGCAAGAGAGCGGCAGGCAGAAGGGCAAGAGCGGGGACGAGAGAAGCGATGGTCGCGGGTAAAGTTACCCGGAACGAATGAGCCCAACATCACAAGATCGAGGAGGACTGCAATGGCAACCTACATCGTGCTGATGAACTTCACCGAGAAGGGAATCAAGGCCGTTCGCGACACGGCCAAGCGCGCCGACGCCGCCAAGCGATGGCCAAGAAGGCGGGAGTCGCCATGAAGGACGCCCATTGGACGCTCGGCGCCTACGACGGCGTCATCGTCTACGAGGCGCCCGACGACGAGACGATGACCGCATTCCTGCTCACCGTCGCCGAGCAGGGCTTCGTGAAGACGCATACGCTGCGCGCCTTTTCCGAGCCCGAGATCAAGAAGATCATCGGCAGGATGCCGTAGCGCCGAGTGGGGCCGACGCATGGGCATGCGTGTCCGTCGTCAGAGTTTTCTGGACACGTGAGCGCGATCGCCTTAGTCATCCACCTGCCGCGCACGGCCCAACTACTCAGCTGGACTTCCGCATTAGCCCAACCTTCTGTGTAGGCGTAGGTGCCAAGCTCTGGCGCAACATGGATGGGCAGCAGGTCGCCGCGCGCATCATCCGCGATTACGAAGACACCCCCCAACGACACGAAGCCGGAGGTAGAGAACTAGGCTGAGCGGAATGCTCGGAGGTGTCGCTATTTTTTTTCATCGCATTTATCTCCAAAGCTTGAACATCCGTGCTTATCTCTGGGGCAATAGCGATCTGGCGTCAGACATAGAGGCCAGGGCAAGCGATGGACACGAACGCGAACGAGGATATGACCAAACAGGAGGCCCACCCTGAAGCCAAATTGTTGGCTCCAGAGATTCCGCTCCGCCTGCGGATAGCCGGTCTTGTGCTGCGCACACTGTTCATTGGTATCTTCGTGGCGCTGGTGGCACGCGTCAGCCTTCCCCTGAACGAGACCATCTGGTCGGCCTACGACACGCCTGGGGATCTCATCAGAGTTGTTGTGGGATTGGTCGCGTGCCTTTGGATGCTGTTCCACGTTTTCACGTTGCCTAAGGACGCC
>Ga0187819_10002016_pt1 | contig 10657 bp, 6 predicted proteins | sample NC_wetland_sal_i_15_FD_132411 | JGI IMG/M metagenome (GOLD analysis project Ga0187819, IMG submission 132411) | Wetland sediment microbial communities from Neuse River Estuary, North Carolina, USA - SO4_4 | ecosystem: Environmental > Aquatic > Freshwater > Wetlands > Sediment | place: USA: North...
ATCACCGCAACTTCCGTGGCTAACACCACCATCACCACGACTCAATCGATTTCCCTGACGGCGGTGCTGACCATTACCACCACCTCGCTTCCTTCGGCAACGCTGGGCGTTGCCTATGGCCCGGTATTCGTCAACGCGGCGGGTGCGCCTGCGCCTTTCACTTGGACACTGAGTTCAGGCAGTCTTCCGGCTGGCTTAACTTTTTTGCCTAGCAGCACCAGCACTTCTGCTGAAATCACAGGCACGCCTACGGTTTTGGGGACTTCTAACTTCAGCGTCCAGGTTACGGATTCTTCGGACACGAGCGTGACCCAGGCGCTCAGTATCACGGTAAATCGGCCGCCGCCTCTGTCGGTCGCGACCGGGTCACTGCAAGATGGCACGGTAAACGTGCCATACAGTCAAACCTTGCAGGCAAGCAGCGGAACCCCGCCCTATACCTGGAGCCTTCCGACCGGGGCCCTTCCGATCGGGCTTACTTTGAATAGCAGCAACGGCGTGATTTCCGGGACGCCTATCGCCACCGGAACCTACACTTTCGGGGTTGAGGTGAAGGACTTATCGTCGCCGCAACAGTCCGCCACGGCGACTCTAAGCATTACCATCAACCAAGGGGTAACCGACAACTCGAAGCTGAGCGGTCACTATGCGTTTTCGGTCCGCGGTTTTGACATCAATGGACTTTTCGTGGCGGCCGGCAGCTTTGTGGCGGATGGTGCCGGGAATATTTCCGCCGGCGTCATGGACGTAAATGATACCGGGGGTGGCCCGATCAATCCAAGCTTCACTGGAACATATTCCATCGGCCAAAACGGCTTGGGTTATATGACGTTTAACGTTTCCGGAGGAAGCACGCGCTCGTTCGCGCTGTCTGTGATGGCCGGCGGAAATGCAAACATCATTGAGTTCGACGACAGCAGCGGCGGATTCATCAACAATACAGCCCGCAATTCCGGCGTGCTCTTGCAACAAGACCCGTCCGCGTTTACCGGGGCCCCGGTTAGCGGTAACTACGCATTCGGCTTTTTGGGAATCGACTCAAGCCAGAATCGTTTTGGTGAGGCGGGATCTTTTACCTCCAATGGAAGTGGGGGATTGACGTCTGGATTGTTGGATTCCAATGACAACGGCACCGTTTCCTCAGGTGTTGCCTTCACCGGCACATCTACGGCGGTGGCGTCCAGCGGTCGAGGCCTGGCAACCCTTGGAACCAGTAGTTACAGCTTCTATGTCGTCAACGCCACCGAACTGCTGGTCGTGGAAATAGATCCGTTTGTGCGGGGCGGGTCCAATCCTTTGGTTAGCGGTACGATCCTTCAACAGACCAGCGTCAGTCTTGCCGCCGGTTCTAGCGTTTTCGAAGTGAACGCGTTGGACCCATCGGGATCCGTGGCTGAGAGCCAAGTTGGAATATTCAACGCCAGCGGAGGAACAAACGCTGGAACGTTCACCCTGACTTCCGACCAGAATACTGGCGGCACGTTAACTTCTCCGTGCAGTGGCAACGGGAGCTGCGGTCAGGGGAGCTATAGCGTCGGCACGAATGGACGGTTGACGCTGATGGATTCAGGCTTCCAAAATTCCGTACCACCACAGACTGCACAGCCTGTCCTCTATATGGTGAGTAGTAACGAGGCGTTCATCATCGGGACTGACTCTGCTATCTCTTTCGGATTCATGACAGCGCAATCTGGGCCGCCGTTTTCGCTTTCGGGGACATACGCGGGCGGTTCCCTTGCCCCCGTCGCCCCGGCCGTCAGCAACGTCGTCAGCATCGCAATTGCCGGGTCCAGCACCCTCAACATCATCGCCGATGTCAGCAATGAGACCGGACTGAGCTTCAATCAGGTCTCCGATGTCACCGCTACTTCGGCGAGCAATCCCAGCAGGGTTGTGGTGACGGAAAACACAAACACAACGCAGATTCTGTACCTGGTCTCACCCGACGAGTTTTTCGCATTATCGACGGACTCAACCGCGAGAGTGGACATCTCCCAGCATTAGCTTTTCAAGCGTTTGCCGTCGAGTGGGGCAGGGCGCTTTCTCATTGACTGCAAGCTTCAAATAAGATAACTTTACTATAGATATATTATCTACAAGATAACCGTCGATCTTTGACAACTGACCAAGCGATGGCGTGGGCTCCTAGCCCCGCACCAGTGCTCCCGATCACCACAGTTCCAAAGCGGGAAGGAAAGACGGTCGCTTTACCCCTCTAACTCCCATGTTCTCTAGATTTTGCGTGTAACTCCCTTAAACTCAAAGATCTAGCACATAGTCATAAAATAAATCCTTTGTTTTCTGGATTTTGCCAAACAAAGGGGGGAGGGGGGGTACTCGGCTGCCTCTCTACTCGACACCCTTTGCGAAGGCATCGCTAAGAAATTCTCGCATCCGCGGCCTGCTCCTTTGGTGCACGTACCAACGTTATCCCAGGATGGCCCGTGCGTCACAAAGAGAGCCGGCGCACTTACCGCATAATGACTGCGGAGGTGATCTTCGGTGGGGCTAAGGCTCGACTATCTGTCCTGTGTGCTTACGATTTTCTCAACTATTCTGGTCGGACGAAGACATTGGGAAGGATGGGTTCTCGCCGGCGTAAACAGCGTAATTATCTGTTTCATCGGACTGAAGACGGCGCAATGGGGCTTCATTCCCGCCAACTTGTTTTGCATCGTGCTCTATGCGGTCAACGTCAAGGCATGGCGAAAGGCGGAGCTTTCTTGACCGCGAAAATCATCGGAGAGACTCTTCGATTTCGGAGAGCCAATCTGGCCGCTTCAAGACTTCGCGCGGCTTAGGACCGTCCGCGGCTCCTACAATGCCGTCTCGTTCCATCAAGTCGATGAGATGCGCCGCCCGCCCGTAGCCGATGCGTAGTCGCCGCTGCAGCAGGGAAGTAGAAGCCTTGCCGAATTCAACCACAAGCTTCACGGCATCTTCGTAGAGCGGATCGTTCGCTGCTTCCTCATCACCTTCGTTATCGGCTCCCGATGAACCATCTTCCCGTTCGTCTTTCGGCGCCTGCAGGAACTGCTCAACGTATTCAGCAGTGCCCTGAGTCCGCCAGAACTCGACGACCGCCGCGATCTCCTTTTCTGTAACGAACGGAGCGTGTAGACGGTGAACCCGAGCCGACCCCGATGGCAGATAAAGCATGTCGCCCCGTCCCAACAAGGCTTCCGCGCCGTTGGCATCGAGAATCGTGCGCGAGTCGACCTTGGTGGCCACGCGGAACGACATGCGCGCCGGGAAATTTGCCTTGATCAATCCCGTGATTACATCGACCGAAGGCCGCTGCGTTGCCAGGACCAAGTGAATGCCTACCGCGCGCGCCATCTGCGCCAGCCGCGTGATGGACTCTTCCACGTTGCTGGAATCGAGCATCATCAGGTCGGCTAATTCGTCGATGATGATTACGATATAGGGCAGCGGGCGTTCCTCCGCATTGTCGCCGAACAAACTGGGCGTTCCGCCTTCATCGAAGAGCTTGTTGTACTGATCGATGTTGCGTACGCCTTTCTCGGCGAGCAGTTTGAGCCGCCGCTCCATCTCACGCACCGCATTGCGCAGTGCATTCGCTGCTAACTTTGGTTCGGTGATGATCGGCGTATACAGATGCGGCACGCCTTCATAATTGCCCAGTTCCAGCCGCTTGGGATCGACCAAAATCAGGCGCACCTGATCGGGTGTCGCCTTGTACAGGATCGACATGATCATCGCGTTGATGGCGACGCTCTTGCCCGCGCCGGTCGAGCCGGCAATGAGCAAGTGAGGCATCCCGTTCAAGTCGGCAGTAACAATCCGGCCGTTAATGTCTTTGCCAAGCGCCAGCGTGAGCTTCGACTTCGATCCGATGAACTCGGAGGACTCGATGTTCTCCCGCAGCCAGATAATTTCCCGCTCGCGGTTTGGCACCTGAATGCCCACGGTGGACTTGCCCGCCATGCGTTCGATCAGGATGCTCTCCGCCTTCAGGGCAAGGCACAGATCATCTGTGAGGTTAGTGATGCGGCTGTACTTGATGCCCGCCTCGGGCTTGAACTCAAAGGTCGTGACCACGGGGCCGGGGTTGATCTGGGTGATTTGCCCATGCACCTCAAACTCCGCATATTTTCCCGTGAGCACCTGGGCCAGCAGCTTCAATTCGTCGGCATCGACGGCTTGCTGCTCATCCGGTCGATGGAGCAGGGAACTGGGAGGCAGCTTGAAACCGCCAGCCGCAATGCGGGGCAGAGTGGTTTTCGGTTTCTGGGCGCTGTCGCCTCGCTCTGTGACTTCAGGGGAAACGGCCTGGGGCTGAGGCCCTGATTCGACGGCTGACTGCGCCTCATCCCCGCTCTCCTCCGCAAACGTCCGGTCGATACCGGTGCGAATGGGCTCTGGAGTCCGCGCCTGCGATTGCTGAGACGGTGCCGCAGGCCGCGCCGGAACCATCTGCGTCGTGATCACCGGCTTGGGGGAGGCGCGGCGTTTCTCCAGTTCTCGTTGCATACGCTTTTTGGCGCGAGCATCTAACCAATCCTTCCAGCGATCCCACAGGGCAATCGCGAAAGCGAAACGCGTGGGCGCCCAAACCTGCAGCGCCGCAAAAGAGAACGCAGTCGAGAGATACAGCGCAACGGCGAGGACGCTTACGCAAACAATATAGGCTCCCGCCAGGTTGAAGTAATGGATGAGAAAATCACCAACCATCCTGCCAAATAGACCTTCGATCGGGATCGCATTCATCCAACGCAGGTGCCCGGGCAATAGCGCCAGCAGAGCGGGAACAAAGATTATCAGCCAGAATCCGCCTAGAACTTTTGCGATCGGGGAGGCGACTCTGCGCGAACGAAACCAGCGGACGCCAAGCACTGCAGAGAAGAGGGGGAGCAGAAATGCTCCAATCCCAAAACCTTGAAGAACCAGATCAGAAACAAGGGCGCCCACCACGCCGATCCAATTACGGGCCGCCCGAGCCCCCGTCAGCACCGAGGCGCTATTGAATGAAGGGTCCAGCGGCGAATATGAGGCCAACGCCAGGAGAAGGAGGAGGGCCGAGATGCACAAGAGAAAGCCAACCAACTCGTTAAGCCGGCGGTTGTTCGTTGGGGCAAAGATCTGTCTGAGAAACCTCATAGGCGTATTTGATCCTTCGCAGGAACGACACTCCTGCCTGCGGCGCCAGATCTATGCCAGAGCCTTTCGATTATGACAAGAATAGGAGAACGGTACAACTCAGGATTCCTGGCAGTATCCAGAATGACAAACACAACCTGTGCCACCAATCGGGCCGCGAACGCCAGCACCAGTGGCTATACCAGAATGCAGAGCTTAGTGCGTACCCGCTATTGCAGGTGCCACATCAACGCTAATCCGATCACAATCACGCCCACTACGATGCGATAAACGATGAACACCTTCAGGCTATTGGACTGCAGATACCGAATCAGCCAGGCAATCGTGGCATATCCAACGATGGCCGAAACCAGAACTCCTACGAGAAAGGGCGCATGCATTCCCGCGGGCAAGCCCTCTTTCTTAAGTTCGTGAGCCTTAAGCAGCGCAGCGCCAGCGATGATTGGGGTCGAGAGCAGGAAACTGAAGCGGACCGCGGCTTCCCGGGTCATGTCCCGGAACAAGCCAGCCGTAATGGTCGACCCCGAGCGTGATACGCCGGGGATCAGCGCGGTAGCCTGAGCGCAGCCCACAATGAAAGCATCGGCAAAGCTGATGCGGGTGAGCGGCTTGGTGAGCTGGCTGACTTTTTCGCTCCACCACATCAATAACGCCACAACAATTAACGCTGTAGCAATCAAGTAGATGTGTTCACGAAAGTAGTCTTCAGCCGAGTGTTCCAGTAATTTGCCAGCGATGGCGCCGGGAATCGTCGCGATTACAAAGTACCAAAGAAGTAAACGTTCTTCTCGCTGCTCCTCCGCTGTAAGGTTCTGGTCGGTGTCCCCGGCTTCAGAAAAGCGCACGACCTTACCGCCCAGCGCCGCCCGGATAATCTGAAACCATGTTCGTCGGAAATAGAATAGGATTGAGAGCAGGGTGCCAAAATGCAGAGCCACATCGAACGTGAGTTCGTGCGTCGGGGAAAGCTCGTTCCACCCGAGCAATCGCCGCACGATAATCAAGTGCCCTGAGCTGGAAACCGGAATGAATTCCGCCAGTCCCTGAATAATGGCTAGAACCACGGCTTGATAAATTGGCAAGTTAGTCGACTCCGTTCCCGTAGGTTGGAATGTTCTGCTCGATCATGAACAACAGCAGTTGAGCACGAGTTCCCCAATCGCTTTGCGGGCCCTGTGTCACTGCCTTCTGTGCCAGGGCGATGGCCTTACCTCTCGACTCATCGGATTTCTTGGCCTGGCTTTCGGTTTTGTAAATCTCAATGAGGGCGGAGCGTCGCCACGCCGCATCGTACAACGCTTCCACCAGCGTTGGTGATTGCGGATGTTCGTTGGCGTACTTTTCGTACATCTCCGCTTCCTTCTCAGGACACTTGGAAGAGGCTTGCCAATCGCCGCAAAGCTTATTGTCAATCAGATGAAAGGCTGCGAGATCAGCCCACTTTGTCCCGGGGAATTTCTTCATCACTTCCTTCATAAACTCCTCGTCCATGCCCTCCCGTAGATATGCCTCCTTCTCCTTGGCGGAAGGCCGCGACATCACATCGGCTTTCTCTATCTGCCAGCGAATATCGGCTGAACGGTACATGGCCTCACCCGCTAGAGGAGAGTGGGGAAAATACTCGGCGGTCCGGTAGTAGAGACGCATCGCATCCTGCGCAGCGCCGCGGCGCCCATGGCGCTGGCTCGCCTGGTCTTCGGAGTCCACCGCCTCGCCAAAAACTATCTTGTCACCGTTCGGCGTCGAAGCTTGCACAACGCCCTTCGTCATCATCCAGCCGGTGATGACTTTCTCTTCTGTAAGGGCCGCTTCCACGTGTAACCAGTCGCCGCTAGTCTCGAGAATAACTACCTCGCGCCCGCGATCGATGTCAGCAAGTTTATTCGAACTAGAGTCGGGCGAAAGATAAATGGAAGCAACCCGTATTGGCGTGCCCCGCAGCGTGTCCGCCCAGGCCGTGAAGCAGAACAAGATGGCGGCGACAATCATTAATCTCAGTTGCATAGTCGTCAACTCAGCGAGGACAGTGTAGAGACGCGGCCTGCACCGACTTGCCCTCGCCTGATCTCCTGCAACAACTGAGGATCGATATTTCCGCCGCTTATGATGGCCACATCCATCATCGTTCCCGGCAATTGCTCCTGATGGAATAAGAATCCCGCCACAGCAACGGCGCCGCTGGGTTCAGCTACGGTCTTAGGATTTGTCGCCAGCCAGAGAGTGGTTTGGCGGATTTCGTCTTCGCTGACCGTCAAAATGTCGTCGACGTATTGCCGTATATGTTCGAAGTTAATCGGCCCTATGCTCTGTGTCCGCAATCCGTCCGCGATTGTACGAGAGGTTTGCTCGGCGGTGGAGTGAACAATCTTCCCGGCTCGCAAGCTGGCTTGCGCGTCCGCCGCCAGTTCGGGCTCAACCCCGATGACTTTTGCGCTCGGCTTGCTCAACTTGATAGCCGTCGCCACTCCGCTTAGCATCCCTCCGCCGCCAACCGGCACGAGTACGGTCTCGACTTCAGGAAGATCTTCCAGAATCTCCAGTCCCATTGTGCCCTGGCCGGCAATAATCTTCTCATCGTTGAATGGAGGCACAATAATATAACCATGCTGGGCCGCCAGTTCCTCCGCTCTGGTCTGGCGTTCCAGGCTGCCAGGACCGACCAACACGATTTCTGCGCCCATGGACGCCGTCGCCTCACGCTTGATGGCTGGTGCATTGTTCGGCATTACGATGACCGCCTTCGCGCCTAACGCCCGTGCTGCATAAGCAACACCTTGCCCATGATTGCCACTGGAATACGTGATTACGCCACGGCTCCGTTCTTCCGGAGAAAGAGATGCGATCTTGTTATACGCTCCGCGCAGCTTGAAAGCGCCGATGGGCTGCAAGTTTTCGGGCTTTAGATAGAGTTTGCGACGGTCTGGCCTGCCAGCATCTTCGCCCAACGACGATTGGATTAGCTCCGTGCGCACCGTCACACCACGCAAGCGAGCTTGGGCGTCGCGAATATCCTCAAGGGTTACGATGAGATCAACTCCGCAGTGGGCCTTATTCGCGCTGATCCGCGAAAATCTGTGGCCAGGTTCTTTCTAATTCTAAATTTCCAATATCACCGGCATAATGAGCGGCCGTTTCTGCGTCTGCTTCGAGATGTACCGCTTCAAGTCCGCGCGGATTTTTTCCTTGATTACGCCGTAGTCGGCCTTCTCTTCCTCGCTTGAACATTCCAGTGTCTGCATCACCAGTTGCCGCGCGCCTTCCACAAAGCCGTCTTCGCCGGGCGCAAATCCGCGGGTCACGATTTCCGGCGGACTCTCGACTCGCCCAGAAAGTTTGTTGATGGCGATGATAGGCAGCACGATGCCGTCTTCGCTCAAGTGGCGACGATCCTTGATGATCAAATCCTCGACCACATCGGTACGCGAGCCTGAATCAATACATACGCGGCCCACATTTACGCGACCGGCCTTGCGGGCGCCCAGTTCGTCAAACTCCAGAATATCGCCGCTTTCAATCAGCATCACGTTTCCGACGGAACTGTGCATCGCTCCCGCCATCTCGGCGTGCAGCTTCAATTGCCGGTACTCACCGTGAATCGGAATGAAGTATTTCGGCTTCACCAGATTGATGATAAGTTTGAGTTCTTCCTGGCTTCCGTGACCGCTCACATGGATGGGCGGGGACGATCCGTCTTCATAAATTACGTGCGCCTGACGCCGGAATAGATGGTCGATCATGCGGTAGATTGCCTTCTCGTTGCCCGGAATGATTCGTGACGACAGTACAACGGTGTCGCCCTTCTCGATTTTGGCGTGCTTGTGATTGTCCACCGCGGCTCGCGAGAGCGCCGACATTGGCTCCCCCTGCGTGCCACTGATCATCACGCAGACTTTCTCCGGAGGGTAATTCTTCATCTCCCCAGGATGAATCAGCAAGCCCTCGGGAATTTCAACGTAGCCCAGGTCTTCAGCAATCTCCGAAGAACTGGTCATTGACCGCCCGATAAACACCACTTTGCGTCCGTGCTCCCACGCCAATTCCACAGCCAGCTTGATGCGATGAATGGATGAAGAAAAACAGGAAATAAAGAGGCGGCGCTCGGTGCGCGCGAACACCTCATCGAACTTGCGTCTGACGGCCCGCTCGCTTGGCGTGTATCCCTTGCGCTCGACGTTGGTCGAATCCTGAAACAGCGCCAGCACGCCTTCTTTGCCGTACTCCGCGAATGAGTGCAGGTCAAACATCTTGTTGTCGGTGGGAGTGGGATCCACCTTGAAATCGCCGGTGTGAATGAGCACACCCAACGGCGTATGAATGGCCAACGACACGCAATCTACAAGACTGTGTGTGACGTGAATCGGATGAATGGTGAACGGCCCCGCCTTAAACCGTTCACCTGCGCGGATCTCATGCAGATCGGCATTGTCCAGCAGTCCGTGCTCTTCCAGTTTGTCTTCGACGTACGCTAGCGTGAACTCGGTGCCCCACACGGGTACGTTGAGTTCGGAAAGAATCCACGGCAGAGCGCCGATGTGATCTTCATGACCATGGGTGAGGATGATGGCGCGCACCCGTTGCCGGTTTTCGATCAGATAGGAAATGTCGGGAACGACGATGTCCACGCCCAGCAGTTCGGCCTCGGGAAACATCAGGCCCGCGTCGATCACGATGATGTCATCGCCCCAGCGCACGGCCATGCAGTTCATCCCGAACTCGCCCAGACCACCGAGAGGTACGATGTGCAGTTTTCCAGTTGGCATTTTAAGTGTCCCTTGATCGTAGCATACGGACGCCAAGGGGACGCCAGTTGGCGGGCTAACTGAGAACGGAACTGGTTTTTCTATCGACCTTGAGTTAACGTCAAGTCAGATGGCCGAACCACAACGCAAATCATGGATAAGGCGCCGCGTCGAAAATGGTCTGCGGAGCGGCTTCCAACATGCATACGAGACGGTGAAGGTCGATCCGAACAAGTTTCTCTTGCAGTTGCGTGCCGCTTACGGCGTGCCCATCAACAGTTTTCAGGGCATCTATTCCGTCGACGTTAGCCTTCTTGACGACTTGGCGAATCGCGTCATCCGCAGCGGAATGAAGCTGGCCGCGGCCGAAGGGGCCGGGTTTGGCCTGGGCGGGATTTTGACCATGGTCCCGGACCTCAGCATCCTGGCTGGTATTACTCTGCGAACCATTCAGAAGCTCAGTCTGATCTACGGTTTCGAATACAACACCGAGGAGGAGACAGCAGAGCTCTGGATAGCTGCAGCCAGCGCCGCTGGCGTGGACATCAGCCGCGAGGTACTGGAAAAAGAAGTGGTCAATCGCTTTGTGCCCAAGGTGATCCAGCGGATTGCTGTGCAAGCCAGCAAGGAAGCGGTCGAGAAGTGGTCGGGGCGCGTGATCCCAATCGCCAGTTCGGCCATCGGCGCGGGGCTGAATTACTATTTTGTACGTGCCTGGGGCGACCGCGCTAAGACCCACTTTCGCGAAAAGCACTTGGAGCTTCGCCGCCGAAGAATCGCGGCAGAACCGGCTCTAC
>Ga0187819_10002017_pt1 | contig 10650 bp, 7 predicted proteins | sample NC_wetland_sal_i_15_FD_132411 | JGI IMG/M metagenome (GOLD analysis project Ga0187819, IMG submission 132411) | Wetland sediment microbial communities from Neuse River Estuary, North Carolina, USA - SO4_4 | ecosystem: Environmental > Aquatic > Freshwater > Wetlands > Sediment | place: USA: North...
GCTGTGGAACTGATGTTAACCATCGATGCCGCGTTTGGTGATTGTGCCATGATCTGCGCGGCTAGGAGCGCAGGTCTCAGGTTCACGGCGATCGCGGAACGCCATGCCTCCGCCGTAAGGTCGGGGATAGGGCAGCGAAGACACACAGCGGCATTGTTGATCCACGCCGTGGGCCTGCCCCACCGGTTCGCCGCTTGCTGAGCGGCGCTCTCCAGCGTTGTGCGCTTTGCGACGTCGCCCACCACAGTTTCGACACGACCGTCATATTTCGCAATCTTCTCGGCGGCAGCGGCAGCAGCGTTCGGATCCCGATCGACAATGACGACGGCTGCGCCGTCGCGCGCCAAGTGCTCGGCGATTGCTCTTCCGATGCCGTTACCACCACCGGTGACAATCGCGACTTGTTGGCCGCGGGCGGTATCGGAGGCTAGCTTGGTTTCGGTTTCGCATCGCAATGGAAGGCGCTCGCGCAAATCGATCCAGGTCCCCGTAGGTGCCGTTCGAAGTAGCGCCTCGAAGGAGGCCGGCTCGGCAGCACAAATACCATGCAACGCAGTTCCGCGCGGCACCATTTCAATCGCGGTACTCCGGCAGAAACACCGGATCGCCTCCAGCGCAACCTCCGCCAGGCCTGCCCACATTTCCGCGGCAACGACGAAGGTCAGCATACGCGGAGGGGTATCCATGCGCATCGCAACCTGTACAGCCTGAAACGCGAACAATAGAGGCGCGACTATCGCCGCGTCCCACTCCTGGTCCGTGGCTTTCAAAGCCGCGGCGGTCGTGAGGGGGATGCGGACAATCCACGCATCCGACGCGCCGTGCGCTGCGGCTTGGAGGGCATCGGCATTGCCGATCGACACAGCGGCAGAGGATGGCAAGCTCACATCCAGCCTCCGCCGTTGGGACTGATGACTTGGCCGGTGATGAACTCCGCTTCGTCAGAACATAGGAACGCCACCAGGCCGGCCACGTCAGCGGGCTGGCCGATGCGTGGCCACAGCAGCCAGGGCGGCCCCGGCTCGATGCCGCGCGCGCGGAACATGGGGGTGTCGATGATGCCCGGAGCGACCACGTTGACAGTGATGCGGTGCGGCGCCAGCTCCCGTGCCAGCGACTTGCTCAAGCCGATTACGCCCGCTTTCGCCGCCGCATACGGCGTGCTGCCCGCCGCGCCCGAGAGTGCGAACATCGAGGCAAGATTGACGATACGGCCGCAAGATTGCCGGATCATCTGGGGCACCGCGGCCCGGCACATCAGGTACACGGATCCCAGGTTGACGCGAAGCATCTCCTCCCATTCTTCGCTTGCGACATCGACCAGATGCTTGCCCTGACCGCCGATGCCAGCATTGTTGATGAGCAGGTCAATACGGGCATCCCTGGCGAGCACGGCATCGATCAGTTTCCCGACATCGGTCGCAGAGCTTACATCCGCAATCACCGTCTCTGCTGCTGGAACCTCTTTGAGCCCCTCTGCTTGGCGGTCCACTGCCCACACGCGCGCCCCGTCGGCGACCAATCGCTCGGCGATGGCACGGCCGATGCCGCGAGCCGCTCCGGTGACGATCGCGATCTTCTTTTCCAAACTCATGATGGTTGTGCCGACGTCGCGTGCGCCCGCGGCGGCAACAGGACTTCTTCCACCTCGGGATAATGCTCGAGCCAGAAGCTGGCGACCTCGCCCGGCGTGGCAAACCAGACCGGTCCTCGCGAGCGCGTATGGTCGATCAACCGCGCCAGCATGCGCAGCCGCGACCATCGGCCCATCAGCTGTGGGTGCATCACTACCATGAACAATTGGCCCGCCTCGTAGATGCCGTTGAATTCCTCGCGCCAGATCTCAAACACTTTTTCCTGGCTCGAAATTCCACTCATGTAGGGCATGGACGGATACATATTGAAGCCGAAGTGCACCCAGTCGTCGAGAATCCAATGAAACGGTAGCTCGACCAGCCGAGCACCGTTAACCTCGCAGACGTAAGGCAGCTCCCGCGTCATCAGGCTGCTGTCATAGGTGAACTTATGTTCCGCGAGAAACTGCCAACACGCGTCGGTGACATCGGCCGCAGGGGATCGGAAGCCGCGCGGCACGACTCCGGTAACCGTGCGCAGCACATCGTAAGCGCGTTGGAAATCGTCGCGGGTTTCTTCGCGTGACATCCGCGCCGGATTCACGTGGCTTAAACTGTGGTGCGCGATCTCGTGGCCGTGTTGATGGATAGTCCTCGCCAACTCCGGGTACTTTTCGGCAACCTCTCCCACCAAGAACACGCCGGCACGCACGCGCCGCTGCTCGAGAAAGTCGAGGATACGCGGCATGGCTGTCTCCGGCCCAAAACGCCCTAAGGAACGCACGGTCGCGCTGCCGAAGGCCGGATCCTGCTTGACCTTGCTCGTCCACACGAATTCGCCGTCAAGGTCGAAGGTCAGGCATACGGCGCAGCGCGCACCATTCGGCCAAGGAATCGAGTTGCGGTCGCGAAGCGCCATTAACGCTTGGTCTCCCTCGCTTTCTTCCAGTCGCTGTACGATGTCCAGCCGGGTATGCTCTGTGCTGCTTGCATGCCGTTCAAGATGGCCTGCACCAGGACGTCGCCGGCGGCGCCACCGACGATGTCAACTTCCTCTCCAGCAAAGGATGTCGGCTTGATCTCGATCCGCTTGTCGCCGCCCACACTGACCACGAAGATGGTATCGCCGTCGAGCATGGAGTGGACAGGCCGGATAGCTCGCGCCAGCCCGTCGTGGGCCAGTTGCGCCACCTTGGCAAGTTGTGTCTTTGTTACCTTGGCATTAGTTGCAATAATCGCGGTTGTAGTGTTCTCGATTGAGCTGACCTTTTCCGGCTTCGGCGGCACGTAGTAGCGTCGAAAGAGGGCGCGGTCGAAGCCGCCCGACGTGGCATAAAACTCGCCGGTAGCGGGGTCGACTACGTCGCCCAATGAGTTCAGTGCCACGATCGCGCCCACCACCACGCCTCCCGGCAGCACGAAGCTTGCTGTCCCCAACCCGCCCTTCAGGGGAATTCCGCCGGGCGACTTGCCCACCGTGCCGCCAGCACCCGCACCAATGTTGCCCTGCTGTACTGGTCCGGCGGTCGCTGCTGCCGCCGCCTTGTACCCCCATTCTGGCGTGGGATGAATAGTGGCATCGCCAACCGGCAGATCGAAGATGACGGCCGCAGGCACGATGGGCACTCGCCCCCAGAGCGTTTTCACTCCATGGCCGTTCTCGTAGAGGTAGTTGACGACGCCCGCAGCAGTGGATAAGCCGAAAGCGCTGCCGCCGGTCAACACGATTGCGTCGCATTCTTCGGCGAGCGTGGTAGGAGCGAACGTCGCGACCTCGATATCCAATGGGTCGCCGCCAGCGGCATCGGCGGCGCAAATTCCACCTGCCTCCCCAGGAATGAGCACGGTGGTCCCGCGCGGCGTGCGCGGGTCGGTGTAGTGACCCACCTTTACGCCCGGCACATCGGTAATGGCGTCATTTGGCCCGTGCTGGTACGGCTGATCTGAGACCGCGGCGGACTGGGCCAGCGCCGCCACGGCGAGCAATGCGACCGCAAACGTCACTGGTGCAACTCTCAAGTAAACCTCCGCAAAATGCGCATAGTCTCTTAGAACGTCGGCGGGGTGTTCACCCACAAGAGCAAGGTCTCTTTTTGGCTGAGGCTCCGCCAGCGGTGCGCATGTGTGCTTTCAAAGTACAGGCTGTCTCCCGCCTGTAGCGCGTAGTGTTCCATCTCATCGATCCACATTTCGAGCTTGCCCTGAAGAACATAGATGAATTCCTCCCCTTCATGGCTGTAGGAGCCGCCACTGTCGGCGCCGGGAGCGATCCGGAACAGGTGCGGTTCCATAACCTTCTTGCCAAAGGCAAGCAGTTCCATTTGCACACCGGGGTTGGGCACCAGGACCTTCCGCTCGCGCGCGCGTACCAGGCGGCGCGAGTCATCCTCGTCCGCAAAAAAAGCCAGGACCTTCGTCTCGTAAAGACGTGCCAGCTTTTGCAGAGTGGCGATGGAGGCGTTGGAATACCCGCGTTCCAACGAACTGAGGAAGCTGACACTCAAACCCGTTTTCTGGCGCACCTCGGCCAGAGTCAGGCCGTGTTCCCTGCGCAATTCGAGTAGCTTTTGCGCGATTCCTTCCTGTTTATGCTTCAGCTCGGAGGGTTGGCGCTCACCTCCCGGTTTGTCCTGCAGAAGGGCCGCGATCCCAGCCGGATTGACGTGTTGCACGGTTCTCAGATACTGGATCTTCCTCAGCTTTTTCAGCGCTTCTCGGGAGTACAGGCGATAGCGGCCCTGGCTGCGAGCCGCCGTGATCAGGCCCATCCGTTCCCAGTTCCGCAGGGAAGAGGGACTGATCCCGAGCAGGTCGGCCGCTTGACTGATCCGAAAGTAGATGGCGGTCTGTTTTCCAACCATGGTGTTACGCGGGTTTTATTTTCGTCAGGTCGTATCCGACGGTCAAGTCTAATCTACCGTAAGACATTACAACCTTGCAGAACAATTTGTACGTCGATTTGTAATGATTGCCAGACGCACGGTGCGACAATATTTTCTACTTGACAAACCTTGCAGAAAGTGTACCAAGGTACATGAAGACATACTCTCCGCTCGCAGGCGAAAGAGTGGACGATGCTACTTCCTCGCGGGCGGGGCAGTTCCGGTACGGAGGCCCGGCTCCACATACCGGGCACGAGGCTGACCCCATGAGACACTTTGAACAACTCGTACGGTGGCCGGCAATCGCCGGCTTGATCTTTCTCTGCCTGGCAACCGCTCACGCGCAGTTCACGGACGGCGATATTGCGGGAACTGTAACGGATCCGAGCGGCGCGACGATTATCGGGGCGACGGTCACAATCACCAATTTGCAGACCGGGCATCTGGACCGAACGCAAACCGACAAGATCGGCTACTACCGTGTGCACCACCTTCCGCCTGGCACCTACCAGGTCCGAATCGAGGCCGCTGGCTTCAAGGTCATGGTGCTGAAAGATGTAGCCGTAAACCCCAGTGTGACTACTCCGGCGGATGCGAAATTGCAGGTCGGCACCGCACGCGAGAGCGTCGAGGTCGAAGCAGGAGCCGCTTTAGTTCAAACTGAGGAAGCGCGACTGGCCAATACCATTACCACTCGCGAGGTCGACAATCTCCCTCTCAACGGCAGGCAAGTATACCAACTGGTCACGGAACAGCCTGGGGTCACAGCGACCAATGCTCCGGTAGTCTCGAGCGTTCCCGCGCCGACTGCTTCGGTAACGTTCAATTATGGATTCATCGCCAACGGTTCCACTCCCCGCGGTAACAACTTCGTGCTGGATGGCACGTCGAATAACAATGAGTGGCTCGGCGGAACTCCGCTGATTTATCCATCGCTCGACGCCATTCAAGAGGTCCAGGTTCAAACTTTGAATTTCTCGGCGGAGTACGGGCGCAACAACGGGGCTATCGTCAATGTCGTCACCAAGTCGGGCACCAACCAGTATCACGGCGACGTGTTTTACTCGGGCCGGAACACCGCCCTGAATGCTCGGAACTTTTTCAACAACTTCGGCGAAAAAGCTCCCCTGCGGCAGAACCAGTTCGGCTTTGCCTTCGGCGGCCCGATCAAGAAGGACAAGACGTTTTTCTTCATGGACTACGAGGGCTCGCGGTTAACGGATAGCCAACCCGCCAAAGTGGTTAGCGAGACTCCTTACACCCGCACCCAAGCGGTGGCGGGCAGTCTGGCGGCGATGTTCTTTCAGGATTTTCCCGGACCCGCATGTCTCACACCACCACCACCCGGTTCCACTGCCCCCACCTGCCTGGCCGAGTCACCTCAGATCGAACCCAATCGAGCGGACGAATACATTGTCAGGGTAGACCATCACATCAATTCCCGGGACGAAGTTTTTGCGCGTTGGGACTCGACCCTGGCCTCCGGCGACGTGGCGCGCCAGGAGTTGTTCGGTGCGGGAATTCGTGGATTCACCGCTCCCTTTAACGGTGAGTTCGGTGATCTCGCTACCGGATACACTCATCAATTTTCTTCCAGCACGCTCAATGACTTCCGCTTCTCCTACAGCCGGAACAGCAGTCATATCTCGCTTGGCATGCCCAGCGACACCGAAACTGCTGGCATTCTGAAGAGCGCGGGCTTGCCGGTAAGCGATTTTGCGTGGCTTTATTTCGACGACGGCACGGTGCCGTTCGGCGGCGAACTTTATGTTCCAAGAGATTTCATCTTTAACACGTTTAAGTTGAATGACACGCTACTGCACACCGCCGGGCGGCACTCGTTCAGATTTGGGTTTGAGTTCAACCACATTCAGGAAAACAGCAACTACCGGCTGTATAGTTCTCCGTTCATGGAGTTCAGCAGCATCGGCGCCTTCGCGGCGGGCGCCTCACCTTACCTCGAAGAGGCACTTGTCAACGCCGATTATGGCACTCCGAATTACGGTCAGTTCACAGACACTCCGCGCCATTTCCGGTGGAACCGGTGGGCCGCCTTTGCGCAGGATGATTGGAAGGTCACATCACGCCTCACAGTGAATTTAGGTGTGCGTTGGGATGTATTTGCAAGTCCAACTGAGACCAACGGTCTCCTCAGTAACATTATTCTCGGCTCGGGGAGCAATATGTCTCAGCAAATTGCCACAGCCACCGTCGGGCGAGTGAAACAGATGTGGAATACCGACTACCACAACTTTGCGCCGCGAATTGGCCTTTCCTGGGATCCCTTTGGCAAGGGGACGTCCGTGATCCGAAGCGGCTTCAGCATCGCTTACAACGAGCCCTACTCGAACCTTTTCACCAACGCGTCCCGCTTGGATCCTCCCGAGGCGCACACGGTTTTTGCCGAGCCCGTTGTTGGAATCGGCACCTCCCCAATCCCGTGGACGTTTCCATTCCAACCCGATCCAGACTTTGCCGTGGGCCCACCCACTGCGAATGGCGGCTACCCCGGCCCGCAATCGGGATACTTGAAGATCACACCCAGCGGGGTTGACCCCCACTTGCGAACGGCTTATGCCATGCAATGGTTTCTGGGGATTCAGCACTCATTCGGCCACGACTATGGTTTCACTGTCAATTATGTGGGGACACGAAGTGTAGGAGGTTACACCCGCGAAGACTACAATCGTCTTGCCGGGGATATCTGTAACCAGACCTCCTGCTCCTACGTAAATGATCGGTTGAACTATGGCTGGGGACAGATCACCTATATCTCCAATGAAAGCCAAGCCAACTACGAAGGTATGAACGCGCAGTTTCGCAAGAATTACTCTCACAACCTGATGTTCACCGCCAACTATACCTTCGGGAAGGTACTCGACAACCTTACCGAAGGGGGATTGGGAGATTACTTCAACACAAACGCTTACGGTCTCCTTTACAGCGGCGTCTCCGATATTGGAAACCCTCACCAGGACTACGGCCCTTCGGAATTTGATGTTCGGCATCGATTTACTTTGACCGGCCTTTGGAATATCCCTGGTCCAAAGGGAGGGGGGGCGTTGAATAAGGTCCTTGGGGGATGGGCGTTGAACACGATCATCTCGCTGCAATCCGGCCGGCCGTTCGACGTCTATTGCGGGACGTATTGGTTCTACGGCTGCGATTTTAATATGGATGGTCTGAACTACGACCGTCCTAACCGTCCGGCGGGGATCAAGACTGCGGGTTTTAGCAATCAGCAGTTCGTGAACGGACTGTTCGGTAATCCGACATTGATATATCCGCCTGGCACGTTCTATAGCAGGACGTCGCAAGCCCTTCAGACCTTCTGTCCGAATGGCCTGAATTCGATACTTGACTTCGGACCCGTCAACTCCGGGCCAGATTCGCAGTGTGTCCCGGTGGGCGAGGACGGGAACCTCAGCCGGAATGCGTTTCGTGGGCCGTCGTTCAAAGACGTAGATCTGTCTTTGGTCAAGACCACGACGGTTAATGATCGGATCAAGGTCGAGTTCCGTGCGGAAGCATTCAACCTTTTCAATCGGGTGAATCTTTACAACCCGATTGGCGACCTAAGCAGCCCGCAATTTGGGCAGTCGACCACAGCTTTCGACCCGCGGCAAATCCAGTTGGGGCTGAAAATCCTCTTTTGACGGAACAGGATGGAGATGATCGCTGCACTTACATCCTCATTAGCTGGGGTAATAATGTGAGCAGCATTCGTCTTCATACGGCAATACCTGGGCCTGAATCGCAACGCTGGATGCAGCGTCGCAATGCTGCGATTCCGCGCGGGCCATACCATTCGGTACCGATATTCATTGCCAGCGGCGAAGGTGCTTTGCTAACTGACGTGGATGGGAATACCTTTCTGGATTTTGCTGGTGGGTTGGGCTGCCTAAATGTCGGTCACTGCGCTCCGGCGGTGGTCGAAGCTCTGAGGGATCAGGCAGGTCAGTCAACTCACTCCTGTTTTCACGTAACCCCCAATGTCGGTTACGTCCAGCTCGCTGAGGCGCTAAACGCGCGCACTCCGGGGAAATTCGCGAAGAGGACACTGCTGGTGAATTCCGGCGCTGAAGCGGTGGAGAATGCGGTGAAGATCGCCCGCGCATTTACCAAGCGGCAGGCGATTATCTGTTTTGAGGACGCGTTCCACGGCCGGACATTACTTGCAATGTCATTGACCAGCAAGACGCACCCCTACAAGATCGGTTTCGGGCCGTTTGCGCCAGAGGTATACCGGATACCGTACGCATACTGCTACCGTTGCTCATACTCTAAGACCTATCCGTCATGTGGTGTGTATTGCGCGCACGAACTGGAGCATGTCTTCAAGCGCGTGGTTGAGGCCGACAACGTTGCCGCTGTTATCGCGGAGCCGGTCCTCGGAGAGGGGGGCTTTGTCGCGCCACCGCGCGAGTTCTTCCAGGTATTGCAGTCGGTATGTCGGAGGCATGGAATCCTCTTCATCGCAGACGAAGTACAGACCGGCTACGGGCGCACCGGAACTTTGTTCGCCTGTGAACAGTTTGGCATCGAACCGGACCTTCTCACGGCAGGGAAATCGATTGCCGGAGGCTTGCCGCTTGCCTCGGTAACCGGGCGGGCTGAGATCATGGACACTCCAGTCGTGGGTGGTCTTGGCGGTACCTTTGGCGGAAACCCCCTCGCCTGTGCTGCGGCACTGGCGGTACTCGAAACCTACGATCAGGTAGATCTATCGGCACGATCCCTGCGCATCGGCACCATCTTCGAAGAGACGACAAGTGATTGGAGCAGGCGGTTCTCCATCGTGGGTGACATTCGCGGCCTCGGCGCAATGCGAGGGATCGAGTTTGTTACAGACCGCCAGACGCGCGCTCCCGCCAAGCAACAAACCGAGGCGATTGCTCATGCATGTTACGAACGTGGACTAATCGTGCTCACCGCCGGTACTCTGGGGAACGTAATTCGTCTCCTGGTCCCCCTAGTCGCTACTGACGAGCAGATCCGAGAAGGGCTCTCCGTTCTGGAGGCCGCTATCAGCTCGGTGGTCCCCGAGACCGTTGAAAAGGCGGCGATCGGCTGAATGTCGGAGGAGTGAGATGCAGGGTGTAACCCGTCGAGAATTGGTCATCACGCTGCTGGCGAGTGGTGCGCTCGCGGCGTCGCCGACAATCGCGCAGGAATCATCCTTCGCGTCTGCCGCTCGTGCGATGGCGCCTATGACCGGTGCCGACCTCCCCCCGGCTCGGGTCGAGCCGACTAGCACCCTGGTCGGTATCATCGTGGAAATTTCCAAGCCTCTGCGAGAGATCGACCTTGGAGAAATGGAACCAGCTACTTCGTACGTCGCCGATTGAGCCATGGCAAGTGATCTTCTGTTCAAATCCATCTCCGATGTCGCTCCGTTATTGCGCTCGCGCAAGCTGTCGCCCATAGAACTTACGCGTCTTACCCTGGATCGGATTGAAAAGCTCGACAAGAAGTTGAACAGCTACATCACTGTCACCAGTGAAGCGGCTCTGGCCGAGGCTGCGACGGCTGAAAAGGAAATAGCTTCCGGTCAGTACCGGGGCTCACTGCACGGCATTCCCATCTCAATTAAGGACATGTTCGCTACGCGTGGCGTGCGAACCACCTGCGGATCGAAGGTGCTCGGTGATTGGGTACCAGATCACGACGCGACGGCAGTTGCGCGGCTGCGTGCCGCTGGTGCAGTAATCGTGGGCAAGACGAACATGCACGAGTTCGCCTACGGTGTCACCAGCGATAATCAATTTTATGGGGCCGTACACAATCCCTGGGACCTGAAGCTTGTGCCCGGCGGCTCGAGCGGCGGCTCAGGCGCTGCAGTGGCATCTGGGCTTTGTTTCGCCTCCCTCGGCTCGGACACCGGCGGCTCGATCCGCATCCCCTCAGGCGTTTGTGGCACCGTGGGATTGAAGCCAACCTATGGCCGGGTAAGCCGCTATGGCGCTATCCCTCTCGCCTGGAGTATCGATCATGTTGGTCCGCTTGCGCGCACTGTCGCCGACGCTGGCCTAATGCTGCAGGCCCTCGCCGGCGCGGACCCGCATGACACCACATCGAGTGGTCGTCCGGTGCCGGATTACAGCGCTGCTACAGGCGAGAACATTCGTGGCGTTCGCATCGGGGTTCCCAAGCAATACTTTTTCGAGCACGTGGACCCAGAAATTGAATCGGCC
>Ga0187819_10002018_pt1 | contig 10644 bp, 9 predicted proteins | sample NC_wetland_sal_i_15_FD_132411 | JGI IMG/M metagenome (GOLD analysis project Ga0187819, IMG submission 132411) | Wetland sediment microbial communities from Neuse River Estuary, North Carolina, USA - SO4_4 | ecosystem: Environmental > Aquatic > Freshwater > Wetlands > Sediment | place: USA: North...
AGCCCGGAGTGGATCAGCATGTGCTCGAACTGCGGCGCCTCCCGCATGAATTCCCGGTAGTCCGGCTCCGTCGTGAAGCCCATGACCCGCTCCACGCCCGCCCGGTTGTACCAGGAGCGGTCGAACATGACGATCTCGCCCGCCGCGGGCAGGTGCGGAACGTAACGCTGGAAGTACCACTGGGTGCTTTCCCGCTCGCTCGGCTTGGTCAGCGCCACCACCGTGGCGCCGCGCGGGTTCAGGTGCTCGGTGAACCGCTTGATCGTGCCCCCCTTGCCCGCCGCGTCGCGGCCCTCGAACACGATGATGGTGCGCTCCCCGACGGACTTGACCCAGTTCTGCAGCTTGACCAGCTCGACCTGGAGCGGCCGCTTCAGGTACTCGTACTCGGCACGCGGCATCTTCTCGGGGTACGGGTAGTCTTCCCGCCAGGTGTCGACCACCCGGCCGTCCGGCCACCGTAGTACCGGGTCGTCGTGCTCGTCGTCGTCGTCCACGGTCAGGCCGGCGATGAGGACCGGATCAGAGGCCCAGTCGGCCGGCAGCGCGTTGAACTCGGAGAAAGATTCGCTGCTCACCCCACAAGCACAGCACATTCTTCGCCTCCGGTCACGAGCGGGCCTGCCTGTGGTGCGCAGCATTCACGATCCTGCGGTGTCTTGTTCAGCTTTCGGTCACAGGTCGCCGTACACCACGTTCCCGCTCGCGACCGTCATCACGACCGAGGTGCCGCCGATCGCGCTGGGCGAGATGGCGTATAGATCCTGGTCGAGCACGGTCACGTCGGCCCGCATGCCGGGCAGCAGGGTCCCGGCCGCGTGCTCCTCGTGGTTCACCCAGTCGACCCCCGAGGTGAAGGCGCCGATCGCATCGTCGACGGTAATGGCCTGCGCGGGCAGGAACGGGCTCTCGCATTCCGGCTCACCGGCCTGGCTCAGCCGTCCGGACAGGACCCGGTTGACGGCCACGTGCATTTCCTGCAGCGGGTCGGCGCTCGATATAGGCCAGTCGCTGCCGAACGCGATCCGGGTGCCGCCGCGGGCCAGCGAGCCGATCTGGTACTGCCAGGCCGCGCGTTCGGGGCCGACGAACGGCAGGGTCATCTCCTGCATCTGCCGGTCGGCGCAGGCCCACAACGGCTGGAAGTTGGCCACCGCGTCGAGCGCCCGGAACCTGGCCACCTCCCGCGGGGCAATGAACTGCAGATGCGCGAGATGGTGACGGCCAGCCCGGCGCTGCTCGGCCGGCAGCGCCTCGAGCGCGTCCAGGGCGGTGCTGACCGCGCGGTCGCCGATGGCGTGGAAGTGCAGCTGGAAGCCCTCCGCGGCCAGCCGCCGGGTCGCGTCGCGCAGGGTGTCCGGGTCGATGAACAGGCGGCCACGGTGGCCGGCCGGATGACCGCTGCGGTCCAGGTAAGGGGCGGACATCGCGGCGGTGAAGGTCTCGCACACGCCGTCGAGCATCAGCTTGACCGTGGTGGCCCTGAACTGGCCCCGTGCGGCCCGTTCGCGGCGTGCCAGCAGGTCGTCGATCTGGCCCAGCCCACGGCGGCGGTCCCACCACAGCGCTCCGACCACGTGGCAGGTGAGCACGCCGTCCTCGGCCGCCTGGCGGTAGGTGCCGAACGCGTCCGGGATGCCCAGTTCGGCGGCCGCGCCGACGCAGGCGTCCTGGAACCTGGTGATCCCCAGCGAGTGCAGGTGCGCCTGGGCCGCGAGCAGCCCGGCCCGCAGTTCGGCCGCGCTGGCGGGCGGGACGTGGTCCGCGACCAGGCGCATGGCGCCGTCGTGCAGCGCTCCGGTGGGCCGGCCGGCCTCGTCGCGTTCGATCCGCCCGTCGGGCGGGTCGGGTGTGCGCCGGTCGACGCCGGCCCGCTCCAGGGCGGCGGCGTTGACCCAGGCGCTGTGATGATCGCGGTTCGGCAGAAAGGTGGGCCGCCTGCCGGTGATCGGGTCCAGGTCCGCCGCGGTCGGCAGGCCGCCGGGGAACGCGGCCATGGTCCATCCGCCGCCCAGCACCCAGGCGTCCGGGCCCAAGGGGCCCGAGGGGTCCAAGGGGCCCAGGTCGGCGCAGTAGGCGGCCACCGCGGCCAGGGTGTCCTGCCGGGTACGCAGGCCCAGCAGGTTGCAGCGCAGGCTCTCCAGGCCGCCGGCCACCGCGTGCACGTGCGCGTCGCCGAAGGCGGGCAGGGCCAGTCGGCCCCGCAGCTCGACGACGCGGGTGCCCGGACCGGTGACCTGCCTGATCTCCTCATCCGGGCCGGCCGCCTGGATCAGGCCCCCGCGGACGGCCAGGGCCTGGACGAACCCGGACGGGTGCGCGGGAGAGCGTATCTTCCCGCCGGTAAAGGCCAGGTCGGCCTGGCCGCTGCTGGTCGTCATGGCCGCCCACCGGTAAGAGGCATGCCCACGAAACGCGGGCGTTCGGCCCGCTTGTTCCTGGCCGGCCTGATCCGCCGTCCTGGCCGGTTATGCGGGTCCATGAGGCGCTGTGATCGGATGAGGTCATGAAGGTCAGGATCGGAGTGTCCCTGGGGCCGGCCGGCGGCCCCGGCCAGTTCGCCGCGGCGGTCGATCTCCTCGAGCAGGCCGGGGTGGACTCGCTGTGGCTGCCCGAGAACGTGTACTCCCCGCTCGTCGAGCCGTTCACCGGGATGGCGTTCGCGCTGTCCCGGACCCGGCGGCTGAAGGCGGGCAGCGGGATATCGGTGCTGCCCGGGCGGCACCCGGTGCTGGTCGCCAAGCAACTGGCCTCGCTGGCCGGGCTGGCCCCGGGACGGGTGCTGCCGGTGTTCGGCCTGCAGCCCGCGCAGCCCGCCGAACGCGCGCTGTTCCCCGTGCCCGGCGGCCAGCGCGCGGCCGTGTTCGACGAGTCGCTGGCGCTGCTGCGGCTCCTGCTGACCACGGAGACGGTGTCGTTCGACGGGTCGTTCTTCACCGTGTCGGGTGCGAGCGTCGCGCCGCTGCCGCCCAAGCCATTGGACATCTGGCTGGGTGGCTCCGCCCCCGGCGGACTGCGGCGGGTGGGACGGCTGGCCGACGGATGGCTCGGCTCGCTGCTCACCCCGGCCGAGGCGGAGGCAGCGGTCGACATGATCAACCAAGCCGCGGCGGAGGCGGGACGGGAAGTGGAAGCCGACCACTTCGGGCTCAGCCTGCCGGTCGCGCTGGACGGCATCCCGGACTCTCTGCGGGCCTCGATCGGCCGCCGCAGGCCGCACACGGATCCGGGGCTGCTGGTCGCGGCGGGCTGGGACGGCGCCCGCCGGATGATCGAGCGGTACGTCGGGGCCGGGCTGAGCAAGTTCGTGGTCCGGCCCGCGACCCGGCCCGAGACGTTCGGCTCGTTCATGGACGGCTTCCTCGCGGCCATGCTGCCGCTGCAGAACTGAGGGCCGCGATGATCACGCCCGCGGCGGCTTACGGTGCATCCGGTAGCGGAGCACGAGGAACGGGAGGCCGAACACCCAGAACGCATGGTCGGCCCGCAGTTCGCCGGCCTCGACGTACACGTCCAGCCGCTCGGCGAACCCGCGCACCGCGGCGGTGGTGAGCTCCCCGGTCTGCGGGTCGATGTAGGTCAGGTAGTGGCCCGGCTGGTCGAGCTCGCTGCGGCTGTCCAGGACCAGGCCCTGCCTATTCCCGGGCCTATTCCCGGGCCTATTCCCGGGCCTATTCCCGGCGCCCGGCCGGGCGCTCGGCACCAGCGTGGCGGTGAAGCTGGCCTGCGGCAGCGGGAAGCCGACGCTGACGTAGCCGCGGCCCTCGTGCCGGTAGGTGGTGTAGATGCCGACGTAGATGGGCTTGCCGGTGTCGGCGGACGAGCGGACCCAGCCGCGGACCGGCCCTCCGGGGAGCCCGGTGATGGTGTCGATCCGGCTGCGGACTCCGCGCTGCGCCTCCCGCTGGCTCATCGGCACGCTGGCCTGCCCGAGCGGCGTGGCCAGCAACGTCCGGTAGAGCAGGTAGCCGGGGCGCACCCACAGCCGCCACTCCGGCACGATGTCCAGGGCGAACCTGGTGGTGTGCTCGTAGAACTCGCGGACCAGCGGGTCGATCCCGGCCGGGTCGAAGGACGGCCCGGCCAGTTCGTCCAGGGACGCCACGATGCCGATGTCCTCGACGTCGGGCGTGTACGTGCCGCCCAGGGCCTCGGCCAGCGACCGGACGTACCCGGTTCCGACGTACCGGGTCTGGCTGGCCAGCGGGACCACGAACGGGACATCCTCCGGGCGCACCCGCTCGGCGAGCAGGCTCAGCTGCGGATCACGGAACAGCAGCGCCGAAGCCGTGCGGAAGCCGACCACGGCCGAGGCGGCGGCCACCGACCCCGCCACCGGCCGGCCGGCCCGGCCCCGCCGGCCGGCCCGGCTGAGCCTGGCCAGCCCGAGCCCGACCGCGGCTCCCACGGCCGGTCCGAGCAGCACCTTCTGCGGCCGCATCCCCAGCGCTCCGGCGGCCGCGCCCGCCGCCGTGGCGACCGGTACCGGCCCGGCCCCGGTGATGCGGTCCGCCGCCCAGCCCAGCGGAGCCGCCACGGCGCCGCTGGCGATGATCCGCGACCACAGCGCGGGAATCTCGCCGGGCCGCTGCCTGGCCCGGGCCACGGCGTCCACCGCCGCGAGCCCGGCGGCCCCCGCCGCCGCGGCGGAAGCCGCCGCCCGCGGGCCGCGCTGCGCGGCCAGGGCCGCCCCGGCCAGCGCGCCCATCAGGCTGGCCGCACCGATCTGCTGGGCCCGGCCCGGACCCGACGTCTCATCTTTGGCCACGCAAGGAACCTACCGGAACAAGGCCGCGCCCGACCGACGCGGTGCGGGCCGGACGCCGGCCGGCGCTAGGCTCGTTGCGGTGCGGATCACATCGCTCGGCTTCCGGACCGACGTGGCCCTGCGGGTCCTGGAGGGCGCCGAGGTCACCGACCGCGGCGACCATCTGGTCATCCGCACCCCCGGTAACCCCGACTACTGGTGGGGCAACTTCCTGCTGCTGTCCCGGGTCCCAGGGCCGGGCCAGGGCCAGGAATGGCTGGCCAGGTTTGCCGCGGAGTTCCCGGCCGCCCGGCACGTCGCGCTCGGCGTGGACTGTACCGAGGACGCCGAGACGCCCGAGGAGTTCGCGGCCGCCGGGCTCGAGGCGGACCGGGTCACCGTGCTGACCGCCGCCCAGCTCCGCCCGCCGGCCCACCCCAACACCGAAGCCGAGATCCGGCCGCTGGACAGCGACGGCGACTGGCGGCAGTCCGTCGACCTGGCCATCCGCTGCTTCGACGGCGGCGAGCCGGGCGACTTCCTGGAGCGCAGGGCGGCCGCGCGGCGGCGGCTGACCCGGGCCGGTTCCGGGGCCTGGTTCGGCGCGTTCGAGAACGGCCGGCTGCTCGCCCAGCTCGGGTTGTTCGACGTGGGCGACGGCTGCGCCCGTTACCAGCACGTCGAGACCGATCCGGCGGCTCGCCGCCGGGGCCTGGCCGGGACCCTGGTCTGGACGGCCGCCCGGTACGGCCGCGAGGTCCTGGGCACCGGCACCTTCGTCATCGTGGCCGACCCGGCCGCGGTGGCCATCCGGGTCTACCGCGCCTGCGGCTTCACCGCCCGGCAGAGCCAGCTGAGCTTCGAGCGCCCGCCCGGCTGAGTCAACTAAGTGGGGGCGCGTCACGGCGGCCATTCCCCGCAGCGGATGAGCCGGTCCTCGGTGACCACCGCGGTGACCAGCTCGGCCGGGGTGATGTCGAAGGCCAGGTTGAGCGCCTTGGTGCCCGCTGGCGCGGCCGGGAACGTGACCTCCTCGTCGGCCCGCTGCTCGAGCGGGATCGCCGCCCCGGCCGCCGTCGCCTGGTCGATGGTCGACTCGGGCGCCGCGACGAGGAACGGGATGGCCGCCTGGCGGGCCGCGAGCGCCAGGCTGTAGGTGCCGATCTTGTTGGCCACGTCGCCGTTCGCGGCGATCCGGTCGGCGCCGACGACCACCGCGTCGGCCCGGCCCTGGCTGATCAGGAACGGTGCCGCGCCATCGCAGGCGAGCTGGTGCTCGATGCCGAGCTGGCCGAGCTCCCAGCAGGTCAGCCGGGCGCCCTGCAGCAGCGGCCGGGTCTCGTCCACGATGACGTGGCTGAGCTCGCCCGCGGCGTGCAGCGCGCGGATGACCCCGAGCGCCGTCCCCCAGCCCAGGCAGGCCAGGGCGCCGGTGTTGCAGTGCGTGTGCACGCGCAGCGGGCCGCCCCCGCACGAGTCCAGCAGGAAAGCGGCGCCGCGCTCGCTGATCTGGTAGCTGGTCGCGGCGGTGGCGTCCAGGACGGCCAGGGCCGCGGCCTCCACGGCCGCGCTGCCCTCGCCGGCCCGCGCGGCGACCGCCGCCACCTCGCGGCTGAGGTTCACCGCGGTGGGCCGGGCGGCGGCGATCCGCCCGATCTCCGCCGCCAGCCGCGGGCCGTCCCAGCCCTCGCCGAGCCCCTGGCGGACGGCCAGCGCCACGCCCAGGGCGCCGGCCGCGCCGAGTACCGGCGCGCCGCGGATGGCCAGGGTGGTGATGGCCCGCACCAGCTGGTCCACGGTGCTGATCCGCAGCGTGCGGACCTGGTGCGGCAGCGCGGTCTGGTCGAGGGCCTCGATATGCCCGTCCCGCCAGGCGAGCACGTCAGGGTGGTCCATACCGTCCAAGCTATGCCAGGACGAGCGGCGGGAAGCGGCTAGCAGCGTCCCGCGTAAGCACCGCTGGTGTACGTGGTCCACGCGCCCCAGTTGGACCCGTCGTCGGAGATGGCGATCGCGGCCTTGGCGTTCCCGATCGGGTTGAACGTGGCCATGGCCGGGCCGTGCGAGCCATTGATCTGCCAGTAGCCGTAGTCGTTGGTCGGGCTGAGCGCGTACTGGTTGCCGCCGGACTCGGCCATGGCGATCTCGGCCGCCATGAAGGCCTCGGCGTGCGAGCCGCCGGCGTCCTCCCACAGGGCCTCGAGGCCGGAGCAGCCGAGCGTGCCGCTCAGGCGGGTGGCCGATGAGGTCAGCGTGGTGACGGTCCTGGCGTGCTTGGGCGCGTAGGAGGCGGCGTTGGCGGGCGGGTCGGCAGGAATCTTCAGGACCTCGCCCGCGTAGATGTCGTTGGGGTTGCTGATCACGGAGGAGTTCACGTGGTACAGCCAGGTCCAGTCCGCCGAGTTGCCGTAGAAACGCTGCGCGATGGAGGACAGCGTGTCCCCCGAGCGGACGGTGTACGTGCGGGTGGCCGGCTGGTTGTGCCGGACCAGGGCGTCGGTGTGTACCTGCTCGGCGACCGTCGTCGTCTTGGCCGAAAGACTGACCGCGGCCTGCGCCTGCGGCGCCGTGGCGACCAGCGCGCCCGCGATCGCCACCGCGGGAGCGGCCTTGGTGGCCACCTCGGCCACCTTCTCCACCTGTGACGGCTGGGTGTGCCGGCCCGTGCGCCGGATCTTCTTCTGGCGGCGATGCGAGTGAGCTGAATCCACAGAACTCCCCAAGTAGTTTCCGCGCCCGCCTACCCGTCCCGCGAGTGGGTCTGTCGACGGACCTGTCACTGCCTGTGATGCCGATGTGTTTCTTCGCTGTCCGGCGGTCTGCGCCATCTGCGGAAGCATGGCAGTAACCAGTTCGGGTCCGCAGGCAAATCGAGTTATTTCTGTGACTCATCTGTGATCTGGTCCGGAACGGCGGTGGGGACTGAGATACTTAAGTGGTGATCGATCACGGCCTGAGATACTTCGACGACTACCTGCCCGGGGCGACCTACGACTGCGGAAGCGTCAGCGTCAGCGAAGACGAGATCGTCTCTTTCGCCAGACAGTTCGATCCGCAGCCCTTCCACGTCGATCCGGGGGCGGCGGCCCGCGGACCGTTCGGCGGGCTGATCGCCAGCGGCTGGCATACGGCCGCCCTGGTGATGCGACAGCTCGTGGATCATTACCTGCCGGAAGAGGCGAGCCTGGGCAGCCCGGGTCTCGACGAGATGCGCTGGCCCGATCCGGTCCGGCCGGGGGACACGCTCCGTGTCCGAGCCTCCGTGGTGGACACGCGCCGGTCGCTGAGCAAACCGGACCGGGCATCATCAAGACCGCGATCGAGGCGGTGAATCAGGACGGCGGGACGGTCATGCGGGCGACCGCGATCAATTTCCTCCGCGTTCGCCCAGACCTGGACGTCTGACCCCGGCGGCCTGATCGCCGCGTACCTGGCCGGCCCGGCTTCCGCGGCCCGGCGCCGCCCTGGCAGGCTGAGCACGTGGCCAGCGAAACAACGCGGCGGCTGATCCTGCTGCGGCACGCCAAGTCGGATTGGCCGGACGTGCCCGACCGCGACCGGCCGCTGGCCAAGCGCGGGCGCCGCGACGCCCCCCGGGTCGGCCGCTGGCTGCACGAGCACGGCTACCAGCCCGACGTCGTGGTGTGCTCGGCCGCCCGCCGGACCCGGCAGACCTGGGATCTCGTGGCCCCGGAACTGGGCGGGTCGCCGGCCGTCCGGTTCGAGCCGCGCGCGTACGCGGCCAGCGCGCTGACCCTGCTCTACCTGGCCCAGGAACTGCCCAGCCGGTACCGGACCGCGCTGTTCATCGCGCACAACCCGGGGCTGTCGGAGCTGGCCGGCCGCCTGGCTGCCCCGCCGGAAAGCGGCAGGGCCGCCGGCAACGGGCGCCAGCCGGGGATCAGCCTCCCGACCGCCGGTGTTGCCGTCCTCCAGTTCGCCGGCGACTGGCCCGCCCTCACTGCAGGCCAAGCCCGCCTCATCAGCCTCACCATCCCCGCCGACCTCTAGGCCGGGACCCAGTGAGGGCCACGCTCTACCGGCTAGAGCCGGTAGAGCGCCACACCCGCTGGCTGGTGCGGGCCCGCGAGCGCGCGGAATGGCACGGCGCCAACGTCGGTTGGCCATGGCGGAAACCTAGTGGTAAAGGAGAGCCGCGATGTCGCTGACCTTTTCGGATGGCCCGCTGTCCGGGCATCCCCCGGAGAGGGTCAACTACCGGATCGAAGGCCCCGCGCACAAGCTGCTGATGCACGAGTTCCCGCGCCGGGTGCGGGCCGCCTTCGGCGGCCAGACCGTGCTGGACACCACCCGCGCCGTGCTGCTGCACGAGACCGGGCTGCCGCCCCAGCTGTACGCGCCGGCCGACGACATCCGGGCCGAACTGATCCAGCCGACCGGCCACCACACGTACTGCCCGTTCAAGGGCACGGCGTCGTACTGGACCGTGGCCGCCGGGGACCAGGTGGCCGAGAACGCGATCTGGTCCTACCCCGAGCCGAACGCCGAAGCCCGCTGGCTGCAGGGCTACGCGGGGTTCTACTGGGGGGTCATGGACGAGTGGTACGACGAGGACGAGCGGGTGGAAGGCCACCTGCGCGACCCCTACCACCGGGTCGACGTGCGCCGGAGCTCCCGCCCGGTACGCGTCCTGCTGGGTGACACGGTCCTGGCCGAGACCGCCCACCCGCTGCTGCTGTCCGAAACCGGCCTGCCCAACCGGTACTACCTCCCGGCCGCCGACGTCCGGCAGGACCTGCTCGGGCCCAGCGACACGCACACCGTGTGCCCGTACAAGGGCACCGCCTCCTACTGGACCGTAACCGCGGACGGTCGCAAGCTCACCGACGCCGTCTGGTCCTACCCGCGGGCCGAGGGCGACGCGGCCGCGGTCAGCGGGTACCTGTCCTTCCGGCACGACGATCTGACCGTCGAGGTGGGCCAGCCCGGAGCATAACCGGGCCGCAAAGAACCACGGCCCGTTCGGCCATAAAACAAAGGGTGCGGCGGGCCACCGTAGGCCACGGCGGCCCGCCACAGTCCGAAACGGGTTAGCTCTCCGCGCCGAAGGACTTGATCTCGGCCTGTTCGGTTTCGGTGAGCTCGCGTGGCACCTCGCCGTGGGCGAGCTTCTCGGCCTGTACGTGGTGGCGGATCGATTCGACGATCTCGGGGTTGGCGAGGGTAGTGACGTCGCCGACGTCGGCGAAGTTGGAGACCGACGCGATGACCCGGCGCATGATCTTGCCGGACCGGGTCTTGGGCATGTCGGGGACGATCCAGACGTTCTTGGGCCGGGCGATCTTCCCGATCACGGTCTCGATCGTCTTGCTGACCTTGGCCGCCATCTCCGGGCTCGGCTCGAAGCCCGGCTTGAGCGAGACGTATATCTCGACGACCCGGCCGCGGATGTCGTCGATGACGGGCACCGCGGCGGCCTCGGCGACCTCGGGCACGGTGAGCGCGGCCGACTCGATCTCCTTGGTGCCCAGGCGGTGCCCGGCCACGTTGATCACGTCGTCGACCCGGCCCAGGATCCGGTAGTACCCGTCGTCGGACTGGAGCGCGCCGTCGTTGGTGAAGTACGGCCAGTCGCGCCAGTCCTGGCTGTCCGGGTCCTTGTTGTACTTCCGGAAGTAGGTCGACAGGAACCGCTCCGGGTCGCCCCAGATCGTCTGGAACATGCCGGGCCAGGGGTTGCGGATGCAGATGTTCCCGGCGCCGCTGCCCCGCGGGACCTCGGCGCCGTTCTCGTCGTAGATCGCCGGGTAGATGCCGAGCACGCCGGGGCCGCAGCTGCCCGGCTTCATCGGCTCCAGGGCGGGCAGGGTGCTGCCCAGGAACCCGCCGTTCTCCGTCTGCCACCAGGTGTCGACGATGGCCGCAGTGCCCTTGCC
>Ga0187819_10002019_pt1 | contig 10642 bp, 8 predicted proteins | sample NC_wetland_sal_i_15_FD_132411 | JGI IMG/M metagenome (GOLD analysis project Ga0187819, IMG submission 132411) | Wetland sediment microbial communities from Neuse River Estuary, North Carolina, USA - SO4_4 | ecosystem: Environmental > Aquatic > Freshwater > Wetlands > Sediment | place: USA: North...
AGAGGCGACGAGAGAGAAAAAACAGGTACCGCCGGTCGCCGATCCTGAGATGACACCATCAACCTCCTGCGGCTGGCCTCTCCATCCTCGCCGCAGGAGCCTCTTCAGACAAGCCCAGTGCTTCTCAGCTTCACCTAGGAGACCACTCCAAGTTGGCGCATCGCCCCAAGATCGTCATTGTTACACCAGTGTTCAACGATCTGGTTGTTGGCGATGCGCCACAGATGCATGCCCGTTATCGTGAAATGTCCGCCGGTCGGCGCAATGCCAAAAAACTCCCCGCTGTGCGTGCCGGTATAGGTGCCGCGCACCACCACCATGTTGCCCTCGGCGACTTCATGCTCGATGTCATAGTGGAAATCGGGGAACGCGGCGTGATACAAGGCAAGGATCTGTCGATGCCCCTCGCGCCCGAGCGGCCAATCTGGTGGATTCGTGTGATCGACATAGTCATCGGAGAGCGTCTCATCCAGCACAGCGCGGTTTTGCTTATTAAAGGCTTCCTCGATATGGCGCCGCACTAACGCCTTGTTCATTTCTGTTGACATCTGGTGACCTCCTTTTACTCGTTTGCTCATGGACGAGTCTTTCCATCCTTGTGCTCTGAGCACTACAACATACACGTGGCTCAGTCGTGATCGCTTCCTCGCTGGGAAGCCCGGAGAGCCTGGAGAACAGTTGCTCTTTCGTGCCGGGGAAAGCCTGCTCTCTGGTCTCCCTCGGCGATTACCGCCTCAATTCTAGCATAGGTTGTCTCTCCTTGCCCTCGAAGCTCAAGCGAACGACACCACACACGTCGCCTGGATGCTCTTATCGACCTCATCCTGTTCTTCCCGAAAAGGCCGCGTGATTCTGCCTTAGGGTTGTACCTCACCGGTGTGTACTCTTGCCTGTAGCCGGACCCAGGCACGCAGCTGCGGCAGGGAGGTGGGAGGCACAAAGGTATAGACCCTGTCATGATCGCCACCTGAACCACGTTCCAGCTCTCCTCGTCTGTGCTCCAGCTCACTCGTTCTCCACTCATCCAGGGATCCTTCTCTCGTGTGGCCCTCATGGAATGAGCGGCGGCGACTCTCAGCGACCGAGACCATCGCTAGGCGCTCACCCACCGCACACGCTGACGTTTCTTCTGGAAACGTCCAGAGGTGTATCTTTCTCTCCTGTAGGAACTGGGCTGCTGTGACGGACTGGGATGCTAAGCCATTATTCTCCCATGCAAGCTGCTCGTTCAGGTCTTCCTTAGCGGAGGAGGAGAACACACGCAGGCGATCTGGCGGGAGCGCGCGATAGAGCCTGAGGAAGCCGAACACGGCTGCAAGCTCGGACAAGACGGTCGATTTCCAGATCCAGGTCGGCGATTGCTCCGCCTGGAACGCGATGCGATAGTAGATCATGAGACACCTCCGGCATTTCAGATCACAGCGTGCTTTTAGGGCATGATTTCGTACAGGGTGTTGAACGGGTTCTCCAGCGGTACGCGCCGCACGTTGCTGAAGCCAGCCTCTCTACAAAGCTCCTGCAGCCTCCCTTCTGGCAATCCTGCGGTGCCCAGTCCCTCCCCCTCGCCGGAGAGCGAGGTGGTCATGCAATACAGCACACTGAGGCCGTAGAACAGGCTGCCCAGGGGTCCGGCATTGCCTTCCAGATGCTCGGCACAGTTGATCTCCAGGCACACATAGCGTCCATCCGGGCGCAGCGCCTGGCCAATGGCGCGCAGCAAGCCACGCGGGTCAACGGCATCGTGGATCACGTCAAAGGTGGTGATGACATCGTAGTGTTCGGGCAAGCCCGCGCAAACGTCGCGATGCTCGAAGCGCACCCGGTCGGCGACTCCCGCTGCCCGGGCACTCGTGGTGGCCTCTTCGATGGTTGGTGCGAAGCTGTCGTAGCCGACGAAGTGCGAGCGCGGGTAGGCTTGTGCCAACTTGATGAGGGCCTTGCCACGTCCACAGCCGACATCGGCCAGCACGGCGCCACGTTCCAGCTTGTCCTGCACAAGGGGCATGGCGGGCAGCCACACCGGGATGAGCAGGTTTTCAAACCAGCCTGAGGTCAAGCGCTCCAGCCCATCCCACATGTTGTGGCCGTAGGCAGACTGCGGTACGCCACCCCCATGTTGGAAGGCCAGGATCAGCTGGTTGAGGGGCTCGATCATGCCAGCTAACATCTGATGCATGCCGCCGAAGAAAATGGGACCATGTTCCTGTGCCAGCACCGGGATGTGCTCGGCGGGTAAGGTGAAGCGGCGACTTTCCGGGTCGTACTCCACGTAGCCAGCGCAGGCCATGGCGCCGAGCCACTCGCGTGTGTAGCGTTCGTTGATCTCGGCGCGGGCTGCCAATTGCGCACTGGTCGCCGGTGCCTGTGCCAGTTGCTTGAAGAGACCGAGGCGATCTCCAATAGTGGCCATGATGGTGGTGGTCATGCCACTGGTATCGCTGAGCACCTTGCCCAGAAATGCTTCGGCCTTCGCCTGATCGATCGTTTGATGAGTTGTCATGTCTAGTCCTCCTTATTCTGTCTTTCACGGAGTCTCTCTCCTGTGGAGGGAAACTCGAAAACATCCATGCGCGTTATGTGTCGTACGTTGAGAAGTTGCAGGCTGTGACGTCACTGTGCTTCTTCTTACAGGACTAGTATGCCAGAAAACTTTGGGATTTCTCTTCGTATTTTTACGAAGAGAATCGTGGACACGATACGAAGCTTTCTGTAAGGAAGTGCGGTAGAGCTACGTAGCTTGCGCAAAGAGCAATACAGAAGCGTCTTGGAGGTACTTCAGGTCCACCAGGCACGGCAGAAGAAGAGAGGGGGTGTTGTATCCTGGCAGGGCGCTTCAGAGCTGTCTCTGCTCTTTTTGCCCCAGCCCTTTTTCACTGGCCCACACCGCGATCTGTGTTCGCGAGGTAAAGCCTAATTTGGACAGGATGTTCTCGATGTGTTTCTCGACCGTACGAGAGGTGACGACCAGGAGATCGCCGATCTCCCGACTCGTTTTGCCCCGTGCGATCAAGGCGGCTACCTCGCGTTCACGCTCGGTCAGGCCGCCGAATTGCTCAGCTTCGAGATGGCGCGCTGAGAGGAGCTTTTCCCGGGGCCAGAACGTGGCGTGCGCTGCGTGAGTGAACTGCTCACGCAGGGCGGGCTCGTCAATCGTCGCGGCAAGGGCTGCGATGGCGTTGCGGGCTGCCATGCCCTCGCGACGGGCCTGCTCCTCCTGCTGCCTCTGCTGGTACGCACGTGCAAGCAGGCCATGGATGTACCACAGGCGGGAACGCTCTTGCCGAGCCATCGCGCCGCGTTTGGCCTCCTCCAGCACCACTACGGCTTCGTTGACGTGCCCCAGGGCCAGCAGCGCCTCCCCTTGCAGCCTCAAGAGCCAGGGGATCGGCTGCCCCCCCGCAGCAGTGGCCGCGCCCGGGACGGTGGAGAGCAACTCCTCTGCGATCTGCACGGCCTGGTCTGGTTGTCCCTGCGCCAGCGCCAGTTCGCCCCAGGCCAGGCATACCCAGCGCTCGCTCAGATTACGAGAGCGCTGCTCACGCGGCAGCACGGCTGCGAGCGCCGCCTCGGCGTGCTGCGGGTCATGTGTGAGCAGATACGCCTGGGCAAGCGAGTAGGTGATCTGGTGGACCCAAAACACTGAGCCGAGGTCACGTGCCAGGGGCAGCACTGCTTCCAGGGTATTCAAGGCAAATCCCGGTTCCAGCATCAGGACGTAGATGCCGCCCAGGGCAGAAGACGCTCCCACGATCCACTGCTGGTGCCCGATCTCACGGGCAAGCCTGAGCGCCTCGTGCCCATGCAGAAGCGCGGTGCCGAATTCCCCAAAGGACGCCAGGACACAACTCGTTATGTTCTCGGCATAGGCCAGGGCAACGGGCAAATCGCCCTGGCGCGCCAGGCGCAGCGCTTCTTCTGCATCGTGCACGCACTCGTCGCGGGTTCTGAGCGCGCCGTAGGTGGTGGTGTTCATCCACGGGAAAGAAAAACTGGCCCGTGAGCTGAGCGCAGAGACCAGGCCTCCGGTGTCCCCCGCAGCTCGAAACAGCTCAATGGCCTGTCCCCACTGGCTCACCGCGGTGAGCGTCTCGCCAGCAAAGGCGTTGGCCATACCGAGCAAATCAAACGTTTCTGCCATGCCCTCTGTGTCCTGTCGGCGCTCGAAGAGCTGCAACGCCTGCTGGTGGAGTTGCACGCCCTCTGCGCTCTGCCCGGTATTCACGAGCCAGTTGCCCAGCCGATTGAGGCTCATCGCCTGTAAGCGGGGATCGGAGAGCGCCTGGGCGAGCTCGAGTGCGCGCCGGAACAACGGACCCGCCTGACTGTAGTCGCGGCTGGCCCACAGGAAGCCCAGATCCAGCAGCCCTTGCCACTCCATCTGGCCATCGTGGGCCTCTTCCGAAAGCTGCAGCGCCTGCTCGTAGTCGGCTCTGGCTCGCTCAAATTCGCCCAGCAACGCGTAGGCCTGTCCGCGCGCCCGGTACAACGCAGCCGGTGGAGGGTCTGAGAGGTGGGAAGCGGCCTGGACGGCCCAGCTCAACTGCTCGACTGCCGCACGCGGGGCGAAGAGCACGAGCGCCTGTTCCCCGGCCAGCTGGCCGTACTCCCGCGCCTTCTCCCACTCCTCTCCCTCAAAGCAGTGGTACGCCAGGTCAGCCAGGTGGGCATCCAGCGCCGGGCCGCCGCCAAAGAGCTGTTCGAGCGCCTGCGCCAGGCGACGATGCAGCGCTCGGCGCTCCCGCGCGAGGAGGCCGGCGTAGATCGCCTGGCGCGTCAGGGCATGCCGGAAGGAGAACTGCTCCGCCGATTCCTCTGTCACCAGTTGCGCTGCCACCACGTCTTTGAGCAGCGAGAGTAGCTGAGAGTCCGTGCAGTGCAGCAGGTGCTGCAGCACGCGCACATCAAAGCGGCGCCCGGCCACGGCTGCCAGGGTGAGGAGCTCTCGCGCTTGTCGAGACAGGCGCCTGGTGCGTTGCTGCACGGCATCTGCCACACTGCGGGGAATGGCCACCCGGCGCGTTGCCGCAGGCAGGACATGCACCCACCCGTTCTCGGTGAAGGTGATCCCTCCGCTGGAGAGCTCCGACTTGAGCACTTCTTCCAGAAAGAACGGATTGCCGTCCGTCAGCGTCCAGAGGGTCTCGAGCAGGTCGCCGGACATCACCTGCTGCTCTGCGAAGATGGCCCGCAGCATCGCCTCGGTCTCGCTGCGGCTCAGCCGGGCGAGCGTCACCTCCTGGCATAAGCGTGCGCGATCGAGCTGGGCCAGAAAGCTCCTGAGCCGTGGATGCACCTCGTCACTGCGGTAGGTGCACAGCAGCAGCAAGGGCCTGCTGGCCAGCTGCCGGGCCAGGGTCTGCAGACACTCCAGGCTCGCCTCGTCGCTCCAGTGCACGTCCTCGACGATCAGCAGCAGCGGGCGCTGCTCTGTCTGCCGCGTGAAGAAGTCTGCCAGGGCGGCAAAGAGGCGGCGTTGCTCCTGCTCGGGGTCCAACGGCAGCACCGCAGGCAGGCTCGCCAGCGCAGGGAGCGAGGAGACGCGTTCGGGGAGCAGGGGAGCGAGGGCCCGAGCGAACGGGCCAACTGCCGCGACGATCTCGGCAGAAGAAAGGGAAGCGCAGCAGGAGTGCAGGAGGTCGCGCAGGGGCGCGTAGGGATGAGTGCGGTCGGTGGGGAAGCAGGTGCCTTCCAGCACGCCGAAGCCCTGGGCAGTGGCGGAGGTTGTGAGTTCAGCTACCAGACGTGACTTGCCGATGCCTGCTTCGCCACTGAGCAGCAGCATTTGACTATGTCCGCTGCTCGTCTGGTTCAACAGCTGTACCAGGGCCGCCAGCTCTTGATCCCGGCCAACGAGCACCGGACAGATGATCGGTTTATCCACTGCTCTAGTCATAATCCTCACCAATGTCGCATCCTCTGCTTGCTGCTAGAGGAGCACAGAATAAACGCAACACATCACTTGTCGCAAGAAACGAACGATTTTGAGACACCTCATCAACGAATCACCGTTCAATCCGGTCCAATGATGAGGTTCTGACGTGCGGTCTCGACGACTTCTTTGGTGACAACAGTAATTTGGTTGGCAACCAGGACATGCTCGACCTGCATCATCAGGCGGTCGATTAACCGCAGGTTCCCCCTGGTAATCCTGAGGATGGCTGCAACCGCTTCCTTGTCGGTAAAGTCGTCCGAAGACGGTTTGACTCGATGATTCCAGCGTTTCTCTAGAAAATCACGCGTCTCGTCGTCGGACAACGGCTCCATCTCATGAGCGAATCCGATCCGTGAATAGAGTTGGGGAGCGCGCATCAAGCGTTTTTCCAGGCCGGGCATGCCAAGAAACACCAGGCCGAACTCACCGCGATCCGCAAAATCACGGATGAGTTCCAAACCCGCATCCTTGAGCCGATTGGACTCATCAACAATCAATAACTCAATGAGATGTGAAAAACGGCGTGTGACCAGAAACTCCTCTTTGCCCTGATGGTTCTGATGGGCCGCCTGCACCAGATACGAAAAGGCCGCAAACAATGTCAACACCTGTCTTTCAATGCGTGCAACGGAAGCGGAAACGGGAGGCGTATAGAACACAGTGCGACACTGCTGCATCGAGGTGTCCAGCGGAGCGGATGCAAAAGTGAGCGGTCGGTAGGGATACAGGTCGTCCATCGCGTTGCGTCCCGTAAAGGTAATCAAGGTTTCGGGCAAGAACGGTTTGAACAGCTCCCATTGTGCGTACTGTTTGGCAGACTCGGTTTTGCCCGTGCCGGGAGGACCATAGCCCAGACCAACCACACGAGCCCGCCGACAGGCATCGCACATCTCGCCAAAGCGACGATAATTTTTCGTCGTCACAAAGTGTTGAGGAGTTCCCCCGTTCTGCTCAGTCATTGATGTACCTCTTGAGTCGTGGCCGCGCTTCGACTGGCGCGGGCTCCGCTACCACTGTTTTTGGTGCCGAGGGCGGGGCATGATGGATCTCGACATACTGATTGACCATGGCCTCTCGCGTTTTCAGCTCTGCTCGAACCTGCTTGCGGCGCTCTGTTCTCGCCTTCTCGATCTCTTTCAAGGTCACTTTCCGATCGCTGAGTTCAGCACAGACCGCGCGGCAGAGGAAGCGGTCCTGGTAAAACACATGAATTTCACCCATGTCAGCAGGGTCGAATCGGATCAGAACCTCTTCCTTGACAAAGGACGCCAGGGTGATGTCCATGTAGCGGTGATTCTGGAAATGAATGCCATCTTGCTGGATCCGGCGTGTCTTGGCTACGGTGAGCAGCAGCAAGTCAAGTTGGTCCAGAGACGTTGGCATCCGAGGCACAAATCCGCCTGTTTCCCATCGTTCCTTGGGGTGGTCTCCCGTTTCGCTATGGGCTCGGCGATGATAGTCTTCCAGTAGCCATGTCCGAAAGCGCTGTTCAAATGCCGGTAAGGTCAAGGTAGCCTCGGCGTCTGGATATCCCTTTGGGGCATAGCCAGGCACGTCTTGCAAAAACAACTGATCAACACTGCGGAAGAAGCGCTCCACCTTGCCACGCCCGCGAGGCACGCCTATTTCAGAAAAGACTAACTCCATGCGGATATCTCCTGCAACCTGCTCCATGTGTTTGCTGGTGAAATCAGAGCCATGGTCGGTATAGAAGACGCTGGGGATACCACACGCAGACCAACGGGGGTCTTCTTTGCGCCAGATGGCTTGACGCAGGGCCAGTGCCGTCGTCAGCGCCGTGGCTGGCTGAAAGCTGAGTCGATAGCCGACGATCATGCGGCTGTAATCGTCTTCGATGGCGGTGAGGTAAGGTTTGGCCGGTTTGCCTGCTTCGTCGAGCAACCACACATCCAGTGGGGTATGATCGGCCTGCCACATGGCATTGGCATGAGTGGCCTCCCGCCGGTAGAGCAGGTCATACTCCTCACGATATGCAGCAGCTCCCTGGTGGGCCAGAGTGAGAAGCGCAGGATCAAGCTTCTTGATGATGCGAGACACACTATCATAACTGGGAATATTCCATCCCCGATCCTTGGCAATGGCGCAGACCTGACGATGAATGGCGGCACTGGTGCGTGGAGGGGTTTGTAAGGCCAGTCCCTCAATGAGGGTGACGGCTTCGGCGGGCAAACGACGCGACTTACCTTTATCAGACCGCACTTGAACATCAGCCAGACCAGCCAGGCCGATCTCACGGTAGCGTTTGATCCATCGCCCGATAGTGCTTTTCGAGATATTGTGGGTACGTGCGACCTGTGCCTGGGAGACTCCATCTTCCAGGGCCGGTCGAATGAGGGTAAAGCGGGTATGTGCTTGCTCTCGTTGGCCCTCTGAAAGGGCCGTCAGCGGGATAGATGGTTCCACCATGATCGCGCTCTCCATGGGAAAGAAACCAGCCGCACGATTTTCCTCTCAAGTATACCGTATCTCCCACGCAATGTGCAAATTTCCTCCCATGAAATGAGCGAATTTACAGCATGAGCCCTTGAAAGGCATCTGCTAATCGCTGTCGATTGACACGAGCAGCGGCCAGACGAGGAGCCATGACTCTCTCCCTATGACGAAGCGTCACCTCTGCGAGAAACTCGCCGGGAGCGTTTCCACAGATGCTCGAATAATCGCGTGCTGCGCTCACGAGCTTCAGCAATGCCTGATTCCGCCTGGCAATCCATCCGACTCGTAGCCCGCCCAGTCCCCAGGGCTTGGTCATATCTCCTATGACCACAGCATGCTCAACCACATCGATGACGGAAGGTGCGACAGCGCCATCAAGGGCGATCAACCGGAAGACTTCATCCTTAGCAAACCAGCGCTCAAGGAGAGCCTCAGGGAGGGTAGAAAGAGACATGTCTGCATCCTTTCCGAAAGAACAACAGTACTTCCACCTCTAGAATATATCCCCGTTCCTGCATTTTCCACCAGCCATTGACCTGTCAGCTTCCGAGATACACCAGCCAATGCTGGTAATTGACATCAAGGTGAGGAAAGAACCATCGTTGCGTCTTCAAGTGACGTGGTCTGCTCCTCCAGTTCTTCACTCGTCATGCCAGTAGCGCCGTTCAGGTCGACGAGGCTTCGGGTGGCTCCCCTGCTGTCCTTCTTCGTGCGATCGCAACGCCGATGAGCAGGACCAATCCTGCTATACTGAGCCAGGCGAATAGATCGCCGATCGTCGCATAGATCGTGCGAACACCCTGTATGGGGACGTAGGCTACCATCACCTGGGGATCGGTGGTAAAGTAGTCCGATGCTGCCAGTACGTTTCCTTCGTAATCCACCGTCATCGCGAGCCCATTGCTGGCCTGCCGTACCAGGGAGAAGCCGTTCTCAATCGCACGGAACGTGGCCATCTGAGTATGAAGCGGGTCAATCTCTCGCCAGTCATTTCCGGGCACGAGCAACACATCGGCTCCCGCCTGCCCGGCCTGGCGGATCGTGCCGGGGAAGTCGGCATCGAAACAAATCACATTGGAGAGCCGCCCATAGGGTGTCTGGACGGTAGGCACCTTGCCATCTCCCGGTGGGAACGGCTCCCCAGGAACAGGATGGGCCTTCTGGTAGCGCCAGACGACGAGGCCATTCGGGTCAAGCAGGATGCTCTCGTCGAACAAGGAACGCGACGGTACCGGATGCGAAAGCATCTCGCATATGCCCATATCCAGGTAGGTGCCCGTCGTGCGAGCAAGCGCACTGGCCCGTGCCAGCAGGGCGGCCTCGTCTTCTTGCAACACGTTGGCCCCGCATTCGGGCCAGACGATGATCTTGGCCCCGGCCCGGGCCTCTTGCTCACTGCGTAAGAACAACTCATCGTTGACAGGGGCATACGCCTGGCGGATGAGCTCGCGCTGAGCCTGCGTCTCCGTGCCTGACATAAGCGCCTCCATGTTCTGGGAGAATATCTGGGAGACTTGCTTGTTAGCCACTGCGATCAGCGCTTGGGAAGGGGTGATCCCGGCGACCCGGACTGTACTGCCCTGCGCGGGGAAGAGCGCCAGACGCACGCCCCCAAACAGCAGCACCAGTGTGAGGAGACTTCCATAGAGTACGGCACCGCCGCGCACCCTGGGCCAGGCAAAGCCACGTTCCCAGGCCCAATTGACCAGCGAAGCGAGCCAGCTCATCACAAAGTCGATGCCCCACAGACCGGTCACCGACACCAGTTGCATCAACGGCAAATCGCCATACTGGGTGTAGGCCGCATTGCCCCAGGTCCCGGTAGAAGGGTTCACCAGAGCGAACAGGTAGGACACGGTCGTCACGGCGAGCGGAAGCACGAGGGTGCCAAGCAGCCCGCCCAGTCGCCGGGCCAGCATGCGGTCGAGCAGGTAGGGCAGGATGCCCAGGACGCCAACGCCCAATACAGTGAGGTAGTAGAACGCCCCCGGGTAGGGAATCACCCCTTGCAGTGCAAAAACAAGCACCAGTGCGCTAGCCAGGAGCAGGAGCAGCATCCCGCGCAGCAGGGGCTGGGTACGGACGAAACGGAGTAAGAAAACGGGGTAGAGCCAGGCGGCCAGGGGGATCGTCCACCTGAACGTGACGAAGGCGAAGAGCAGGTATGGTACAATAGGAAGCAGAGCTGTTCATTTCTGTAAGGTAGCACTACTCATCCATCAGGAAAGCCGTGACGGATACGCCTCACTTGCCTTC
>Ga0187819_10002021_pt1 | contig 10630 bp, 6 predicted proteins | sample NC_wetland_sal_i_15_FD_132411 | JGI IMG/M metagenome (GOLD analysis project Ga0187819, IMG submission 132411) | Wetland sediment microbial communities from Neuse River Estuary, North Carolina, USA - SO4_4 | ecosystem: Environmental > Aquatic > Freshwater > Wetlands > Sediment | place: USA: North...
AACGCCATAAATGCTCGGATTCCCTACCCTGAGTCGCCCTCTTTCCTTAGGTCCGTGTTGGGGCTCTGGAGCCTAGCAAGGCTCCCACAAGTGCTAGGCGGCCGAAAACGTTATTCCGAAGTTTCCGCTTTATGGCTCGCACAGTTGCCGCGGCGGCACACCCGAATAAGTCGGTCGAACGCTTTTCCCCGGCACATTCGGATCTGAGTGGTTTCACGGCGCGCCAGAAGCTTCGCAGTAATGCTGTCGTGCCGCTACTACCCAAAATTTGGCACCCTGGAAGCGCTCCCTAGCAGTTGATTCCAACGCTTCGATTGACTCCCCCGTGGCGGCCGCTCGGCGAGAGGGTTGCCTCCGACGGGTTCTGACATCGGCATCCTCCGGTGCGTATCCCTACTGAAGGTATGTCACCTCCGCCACTCCGCAGACGATATCGACCGGAATTTCGGCCATTTCCTCGCAGCCGTAGCCTCCGGTTCGGCTGAGGAGGTGGTCATGACAATCAGAATTCTGGGCCTGATCACGATTTGTGTCGTCCCTCAGTGCGGAAGCGCTATGGCAAATCCCCGTTGCGATGACATGGGCTTCGCGCTCGTGCATGGTCAATGGGTCTCTAGCCAGTGGTGCCAAGAGGAGCTCGCCGCTCACGTCTCTCAAAGAAGCCGGTGGGGTTACACGGCTGCGCAACTGCACAGCAGCCCTGCAGCAATGGACGAGTTTTGCCGAGGGAACGCCGACATCCGGTTCGCCACCGCATGCGCGCCCTATAAGCCCTAAGATGGGGGCGATAGGCGATGCTCAGCATCCTGAAGGCGCATCGCCAGCCGCACCAGTTCGGCGATGTTGCGCGCTCCCGTCTTCTCCATGACCCAAGCGCGGTAGGTTTCAACGGTGCGAGGGCTGATCTGGAGATTTTGCGCGATCTCCTTGTTGGAGAGCCCCTTGACTGCCAAATCCATGACCTGTTTCTGGCGGTCGGAAAGCTCGTTGACGCGAGAAGCCAGGCGTTGAAGTTCTCGGTCCTCAGCGAGCCTGTTGTGCGCCTTGTCGACTGCTGCCTTGATCGTCTCAATGAGTCGATCCGGCGAAAAGGGCTTTTCCAGAAAGTCATGCGCCCCGGCCTTCACCGCGGAAACGGCCATGTTGATGTCTCCGTGTCCCGTGATCAGAACTACCGGGACGGCTGACTTACGTTTCTGCAACTCAGCCTGGAGCTCGAGGCCCGACATGTCCGGGAGGCGAACGTCGCAAACGACACAGCAGGCCGATTCACGATCTCTGTTGGCAAGATAATCCTCTGCCGATGTGAACGAATGCACCTTAAAGTCATAGCGACCCAGCATCATGCGTAATGAGTCGAGTACCGCCTCGTCGTCGTCTATTACAGCGACCGTCAGTCCCGGGTTCATGACGAAGCTCCTGGCGCGGCCCGCAACCGCAGTGAGACGACGGCTCCGTCCACGCCGCCGCCGATTATCAACTCTCCACCGTGACTCTCGGCGATGGTCCTGCTGAACGACAAGCCGACGCCCAGGCCTTCTTCCTTTACCGATGCGAAGAGTGCGGGGCGTCGAATGTCGAAGTCGGATGGGAAGCCAGGTCCACTATCGGATACGGTGATCTCGACCTCGCCAGTGGCCGCCATGTTTTGAGCGCGCAACGAAAGGTGCTTCTCTCCCGACGTATTTGCGGCCATTGCTTCGACAGCATTCGAAATTAGATTGATAAGCACCTGTTCGATTTGCAGTTTGTCAATCATGACCCGCCTGATGCCCCGTTCGATTGACACCGTCACATCGACACCTTCGCGCTGCAGGGTGGGCGAGATTAAGCCTAGCGTTTCGCGAAAAACCTCGTGCACGCTTTCGGGCTTGATCTGCGGGCGCCCCCGTTTGACGAGATCCCGAAAGCTCTTGACTACCGCATCCGTCCTACCAACCTGAGCTGCTACTTTGCTCGCCGCCTCGATCGCCATGGTGCGGTCGCCCTTGCCGTCTTCGAGGTACTGCTGAATGAGCCGGGTATAATTGGCGATTGCGGTCAGCGGCTGGTTGATCTCGTGGGCGATGGCGGTGGCGAGCTCGCCGGCGCTGCCAAGACGGAAAATCTCGGCGCCGGATTCCTGATTGAGGCGCAGCTGTTGCTCCACCCGGCGGCGTTCGGTCACGAGCCCTCCGATCGCCAAGCCCGTAAATGCGAGTACGAGCATGAGACCTTGGAACGCAGCCAGGTTGCCGGCTTGATCACCCAATGTCGATAGCGCCGCAATCAGGCCAATTTGGGTAAACAAGAGACCCCATGTCGTTCCTTGCAGCCCATGCCGCAAGGCAATCCAAATGATGGGAAAAAAGACAACGTTGAAGAGCCGGAAGTGCGGGAGGGACGCGAACCCAAATGCGAGGACCAAAGCCGCGAGTATTGATGCTGCTTGCATGAGGTTCTCGAGCGTGGGACGCGGGACGCCCCCAGCTGCGTGCAGAAGCAGCAAGAATGGCGCGATGACCGAAATGCCAATGAGGTCGGCGGTCGCAAACTCGAAGACGGCAGGTCCAGCCTCGGCGCGCGGCAAAATGCCGGTGACAACGAGCAGAGCAGCATATCCAAGGGCTATCAGTATCGAGCTGACGATGGCCGTTACTTCGAGCAGCTGCACGTCGCGGAAGGTATGCAGAGCTGGATCGAAACGCCACATCGGATTGGCGAGTGTCGTGAGAGCGATGGCGTAACCGCCGCCGATGATGATTGGTGCAAAGATCTGCGCTGCAAGCGGAAAGTCATGGCCGCGGACAATTAGGTCTGCTGCGGCAACGGCCACCACCATAAACGGCCAGATGCGCTTGCCGAGAACAAAAAACGCCATGAAGCTCAATCCCGTCTCGGGTCCCCAGGGCACGATCCCAAACGGCGTGGAAGCGAATGCGAGGCTGAGCCAAACCATGGCAACGTAGGCCACGACGTACGCAGGTCCTACAATCCATAGCGGTTGCGACTGCATATCCAGCCTTCGATTTGCAGGCGATTCAGCAAAGGCGACACCCGAAGACTTCATCTCATCCACCCCTAGGCCTCCGCCAGTCTCCTGTCTTTCCATCCTCAGGGCCTCTCGCCACTCCGCATAGTTACGGAGGGTAGTGTACCGGGTGTGCCTTCCGCAGGCACACGGCCGGAATTCTAGCGCGCGTTGCCACTGCTATATGGCCTGGGGGACGCGAGACAATGTGCCTTGGTTCTTAGGGGTTGCGGCACATTGGTATGTGAGGGCCTTCCCATGCACAGCACTATGCGGCGCGGTCCTGCAGACGCCGGGCCCGACAACTCATCTCCAGGGCGGTAAGAAAGAAGAACACTGATGTCACTGCCCCGCTTTTCGCTCAGACATCCCCACACGATTGCGGCGGTCATCATCCTTGTGTGCCTGTTGGGACTCGGCGCCGTCTGGCGAATGCCAGTCGACATCTTCCCCTCGATCGATATCCCGGTCGTCAGCGTGGTGTGGACCTATAACGGCATGAGCGCCGAGGAGATGCAGGACCGGATACTCATCAAGCACGAGCGCCAGATGGCTTCGCTCGTCGACGATATCGCCCGCATCGAAGCCAACAGCTACACCGGCGTGGGGGTGATCAAGGTCTACCTGCACGAAGGAGCCGACGTCAGCCGGGCCGTCTCGCAGCTCGCGAGTTGCGCCCAGACCGTGCTGAAGAGCATGCCGCGCAACATCACGCCGCCTCTCATTGTCCGCTACAGCGCCACCGACGTGCCAGTCATCCAGCTCAGCCTAGCCAGCCGGTTCTTGCCCGACCAACGCCTGACCGATATCGGACAGCAGGTACTGCGTCCAAACCTCGCTGTCGTCCACGGAGCCCAGGTACCGTATCCTTACGGCGGGAAGCCGAGGTTGATCATGGTCGACCTCGACCAGCAGGCTCTGCAAGCGCGCGGGCTAACGCCCTCGGAAGTCGCCGACGCGCTACAGTTGCAAAACGTCATCGTTCCCGCCGGCGACGTCAAGGTCGGGCAAAAGGACTATGCCATCGACATCAACAATACACCGCGTGTTCTGTCAGCTATCGAAGATTTTCCAATCAAGCAGATCGATGGGAAGACGATTTTCGTTAGGGACGTTGCCCATGTTCACGACGGCAGTCAGGTTCAGACCAATGCTGTCAGCCAAGACGGCGTCGCCGGGGCGCTCATGCTGGTCCGCAAGACCGGTCTGAATTCCACGCTAGACGTGATCAACGGCGTAAAGGCTTCACTGCCGGATCTCCGCAACATGATGCCAGCCGGCGTCTCCATCAAGCCGATCTTCGATCAATCGATTTTCGTCAAGGCTGCGCTTAACAGCGTTATTATGGGCGGTTTGATGGCAGGTGGCCTGACAGCGCTCATGATCCTCCTGTTTCTGGGCAACTGGCGACTCACGCTAATCATACTTGCCTCCATACCGCTCTCGATCATTACAGCCCTCCTGTTGCTCTACATAGGAGGCCAAACGTTGAACACCATGACCCTCGGGGGTTTCGCGCTTGCCGTCGGCATCCTCGTCGACAATTCGACCGTCGTGATCGAGAACATCGAGCGCCATATCGGGCTCGGAGAAACCGTCGAGGAAGCGATCCTGGCAGGAACCGCAGAGGTCGGAGTGCCAACCTTGTTATCGACGCTGGCCATCAGCCTAGTGTTCGTCCCTGTATTTTTGCTCAGCGGAACGGCTAAGTATCTCTTCTCGCCGCTGTCGCTCTCCGTGATCCTTTCCCTGTGCGCGAGCTTGGTGCTCTCCTTCACGCTCGTTCCCGTCCTCTTCAAGTATCTAGTTAAGCCTCACCCGACGCACGAGTCTGCGAGCCCCCAAGCTCGGAAGATCAAAAATCCCTTTTCCGCGATTCACCACGGCTTTGAGCACGGCTTTAGCCGGTTTCGCGAAGCTTATCGCAGCGCGTTGGCCTGGATCGTTGACCGGCCGGTCGCGCCTGTCATGTTTTTCGTGCTTCTGGCGGTTGGGACGTGGTTTCCGCTGCAGGCGCTCGGCATGGATTTCTTCCCAGCGATCGATGCTGGACAGATGCGTCTGCACGTGCGGGCGCCGCCTGGCACACGGCTCGAGCAGACCCAGGTCTATTTCGCCAAGGTCGAGGAAGCGGTCCGACGGATCGTCGGGAACGATCAGATCGACGTCATCCTCGACAATATCGGCCTGCCCTACAGCGGCATAAACGTCGCGCTCAGCGACAGCGCAACCGTCGGTCCGATGGACGGCGAGATTCTTATCGCGCTGAAAGAGCGGCACACGCCGACGGCGGCGCACGTGGCGCAGCTGCGGCGCGAATTGCCAAAGCTGTTTCCCGAGCTGACGTTCTTCTTTCAGCCTGCCGATATCGTCAACCAGGTTTTGAACTTTGGGCAGCCGGCACCCGTTGATATCCGCGTATCGGGCCGCGGCGGCGAGGCCGCCTTCGCCGCCGCCTCAAAGCTGGCCGCCGATCTCCGGGGCGTGCCGGGCGTCGTCGATTCCCACGTGTTCCAAGTGCCGGATGCCCCGGCCATCAAGATCGAGGTCGACCGCGCCAAGGCGCGGGAGCTCCGCTTGGATCAGCACGGCGTCGCCAATGATCTGCTCGTCACGCTGAATTCAAGCGCGCAGGTGTCGCCCAACTTCTGGATTAATCCCAGCAACAGTGTAAGCTATCCGCTGGTCGTGCAGACCCCGACGTATCGGGTGAACTCGGTGGAGGACGTCTGGACTGTCCCTGTGACCTCTCCTGGCGAAGAGGGGCACCAGGTGTTGATGAACGTCGCGAAATTCGGCCGCACGAAGGTTCCGATGATCGTGTCGCAGGTCAATCTTCGACCCGTCTTCGATATCAATGCTGACATCCAGGGTCGCGACCTCGCCTCCGCGGCCAAAGCCATTGACGCGATGATCGCGAAGGATCGACCGGATGCCGCAGGCGGCATTACAATCACGCTGAGCGGTCAGATCGAAACCATGCGCGAAAGCTTCGCAGGACTGTTCGGTGGCATTGGCCTCGCGGTGATCCTGGTGTTCCTGCTTCTAGTGATCAATTTCCAAAGCTGGCTCGATCCTCTGATTGTGCTCGGCGCAATCCCGTTCGCGCTCTGCGGCGTCGTGTGGATGCTGTTTGCGACGGGCACCCACGTTAGCGTGCCGGCGCTCATGGGTACATTAATGTGCATGGGCCTCAGCACGGCTAACGGCATTCTGGTCGTCACGTTCGCAAACCAGCGTGCCGCCGAAGGCATTCGACCACTGCAAGCCGCGATCGAGGCAGGCTACACGCGGCTCCGGCCCGTTCTCATGACGGCTGGCGCGATGATGCTCGGGATGATCCCGATGGCGCTCGGCGTGGGTGAAGGCGGAGAGCAAAACGCACCATTGGCGCGCGCCGTTATCGGAGGTCTGCTGTTTGCGACCTTCGCTACACTCGTGCTGATCCCCGTCATGTACCGGACGCTGCGGCGTCCCGTTCCTTCTCAACCTGATGTGAGGAGCGCCGCGCCTGCAACCTCGTGAGCACACACAGATCTCGACCAGCAAGCCGGAGCCCGCGTTTGATGCCTTTGACGATGAGCAGGAGCCAGCGTCAGCGAGCTACGGCCACCACGCCGTGACGAGCAGCTACGGGCGGCGAACCGGTCGCTGGGTCGGCACGTTCGGTGTTGTGATTGCTATCGTGCTCGGCGGGGCGTTCTTCGCTGTCAGCAACATTCGGGCGCGAGAAAAATACGAGCTGAAGCGGGAAACCGCGAGTATCGTGTCAGCCTTGCCGCGCGTCGACGTGATGGAGGTCAAGCCAGCGCCAAAGAGCCAAACACTCACGCTCCCGGGTGAAACCTCTGCCTGGTACCGGACGACTATTTATTCCCGTGTGAACGGATACCTCGACAAATGGTATGTCGACATCGGCGACCGCGTGAAGAAAGGCCAGGTTCTGGCGACCATCGATACCCCCGACCTCGACTCTCAGCTTGACGCCGCTAAGGCGGAGCTCAATGCCGCGGAGGCTGAGACCAAGGTGAAGGAAGCGGAGGCCGAGTTCGCGCGGACGAGCTATGATCGCTGGCGCGATTCACCGACCGGTGTCGTCTCGGTTCAGGAGCGCGAGGCGAAAAAGGCCGCATTCGGCAGTAGCATCGCGCAGCTCAACGCGGCACGTGCGCGCGTTAACGTCGACCAAGCCAAAGTCAACGGCCTCATCTCCCTTGCCGCCTTCAAGAGCGTAAGCGCTCCCTTCGACGGCGTCATCACCGAACGCCGCATCGATCCCGGCGATCTGGTAACGGCCGGCAGTACGGCCAGCACCACGCCGCTGTTCGTCATCGAGCAGTCCGACAGGATTCGTGTCTTTACCAGCATTCCCCAAGACGTCGCTGAAAAGCTCAAGGTCGGATCGCCCGTCAAAGTTGTCACGGGCGGGGCTTCCAGTCGAACATATGAAGGCCAGATCGTGCGAATGACAGGCTCGCTCGATCCCCGCGCCCGCACTATGCGTGTCGAAGCCGACCTTCCCAATCCGGATTACACGCTGGCGCCGGGCATGTACGTGCGCACGCAGATCCAGTTCACAAATCATGCGAGCATGCAACTCCCAGCCAGCGCATTGATCTTCCGAAGCGACGAACCCCAGGTTGCCGTTGTCGGGAAAGACGACAAGATCGAGTTCCGCAACGTTGTGATCGCAAGCGACGATGGAAATTCAGTGGAGATTTCCTCCGGCGTGTCGGAAGGAGAGCGCGTCGCCCTCAACATCAGCAGCCGAATCACCACCGGTCAGAAGGTCGCTGTCGAGAAGACGTCGGAGGCTGCCGACTAATGGCATGGGGATGCCTTGTAACGGGGGTACAAATCGGCGCAATAACCCTGTTGTCGGGTTGTGCTATGGGTCCCCACTATCTGCCCCCCGACCTGCCGTTCCCATGGACGCAGTTCAGCGCAACCGCGAATGTCGTTCCCCACAGCGCGGCTCCATCGCCCGCCATCACGCACTGGTGGACGACGTTGGGAGACCCAGAGCTCGATTCCCTGGTGGACCGGGTCGTGCTGTCCAATCCGAGCGTGGAAATCGCGTTGACCCGCATCAGCATCGCTCGAGCCAACGAGATCGCTGTGCGCGGCGCCGCTCTGCCCGATGCCGACGCGAGCGTCGGAGCGGCCCGCGGAACCGGCACGAACTCGACGCGGGGCCGTGTCGCTCCGCCGATGAACGCGGCAACCAATACGTCCGGACTGAGAGAAATTACCGATGTCGCGGGCTTCGATGCCGGGTGGGAGTTAGATCTCTTCGGCAAGCACAGGCGTGCAATGGAAGCCGCGCAATACGCGACCGATCTCGCGGTCGAGCAGCGGCGGGACGTGCTGGTCTCGGTGGTCGCCGAGGTCGCTCGCGCGTACGTCGAGGCACGAGGGGCTCAGCAGAGATTAAGGGTCGTCGAAGAGACTGCTGATAGGGCGCGGGAGACGCTCAAGCTCGTTCGCGAGCGCTACCAGCGCGGGCTGACCAATGAGCTCGATGTGACCCTGGCGTCGCGACAGCTCGCCACGTATCGGGCGCAGATACCGCCCCTGACCGCCGAGATTTACGCGCAATTCGTCCGCATCGCGGTCCTTCTTGATGTCCCCTCAGGAACGCTCATTGGTGAGTTGAGCCCGCGACGGCTGATCCCTCGTACGCCAGAACGCCTGAAGACGGGCGTGCCGGCCGAGATCATCCGCAGGCGACCCGACATCAGGGCCGCCGAGCGAGAGCTGGCCGTTGCCACCGCCGAGATCGGCGTCGCAGCCGCCGATCTTTTCCCGCGCGTGGCGATAACGGCCGGCGGCGGAGCGCAGAACCAGGGCCTTGGGGTCACTCCGGTTGTATGGAAGAGCATCTATTCGGTCGGCCCCACACTTTACTGGCCGCTCCTTGATTTCGGAACGCTCGACGCACTGGTGCAGGCACAGGCATTCCGCAGCCATGCCCAATACGTTCACTTCAAGGACACGGTCCTCTCCGCGGTCGAAGAGGCCAATCTCGCCATCACGCGTTATCGCGCGCAGATGGCCGCCATTCAGATGCTCAACAAGGCCAGGGCGGACGCGAGACAAGCGGTGGATCTGGCAACGCAACGCTATGACCGCGGTGTCACTGACTTCCTCAACGTACTCGACGCGCAGCGGGAGGAGGATGCGTTGAACCTTGAATACGCCGCTGCGCGCACCTCCGCCGCCGTCGACTTCATCGCCATTTACAAGGCTCTCGGCGGAGGCTGGGAGATGTTCGACGAGTTGCCCCTTGAGCCGATCGCGCGGCCGGCAATTGTCGCTGCGTTCGAGCAGCTTCGCCAGCGTGGAGAGGGTTTTCCGTCCGCAGGCGAATAGGCGGGGAGATGGTTTGCCCCCTTGGGATGCCCGATGGGTTTGAGACCAACGCAAACACGCGGTGGCTTTGGCGCATTCATCACCAGGAGTTTCGTGATCATCGAATCTAAAGCGCGACCATCGCGTATCTGAGGCACTCATCGCATGTAGGAGAAACCTCGCTGCGGAAGGCCGGTTCCAGTCGACGCGTCATCCAAGGGGCCTCTGCTGCAGCCGCACATCTGTTGGGGGTTTTGAGACGTTGGCCAATGATCTGCATGAGGCACGACATTGCATGTACTGCTGGCGCGAGGAAACTCGCCACGTCATGCGTACATTTGCGTGCCTTTCGTGACACAGGCACAAGTCCCCCTCCCCCACGAGCTTTTCCGCCCGTCATACGGGGGCAAGCCCTATGAAGCCATGCAACCACGGAGGACACACAATCGTCAGCCTAAGCATTGGTTAGTTCGGCTTGTGCCACTGCCGGCACGCATGCAGATCTGATGCCTGCTAGGATTCGATTTCATTTTGAATCGCGCCGGACTGCTATGCGCAGAACAAATCCATGACCGGATTGCCATCTCGCTCTGGTGCCGCACTTCTCAAAGCAATTCGTGGCCGGGTATATGGGCCATTAGCAAAGCCGCAAGTTCGCTTGTCGCAGAGCACTCGAAGAATATGTCTCCGGCAAATTGGTTGGGTGCTCGCCTTATGCGCGGTGTCATGGCTGCTCGTACCGCCAGCGGCAATGGCCGCTTCGCAGGATGCAGTTGCCGCTGCTCCGACAAACCTTGCTTCACCTGAGACGGATGACGCGCAGGAGCAGCCGGCAGGCAGCGGTCAAGATTTCACGCGACCCCAGAACCTCTTCCAACTGCGAGATAGCTACAGGACGAGGCCCGGATCAATCCGTCCGGTTACCACCGATACACTTACACTCCGCGCCGACTGTTGGTTCGAGCTTGCACCGCAGTGGCAGCTCGCCTTGCGCACGGACCTGCCGTTTCTCGCAAAGAACCCCATCAACTCTGACGACCCGGACGGGCATTTTCTTTATGGGCTGCGGGACGTGGATGCCCAGGCAGCGCTCATTCACACGTTTGACGCGCGATGGGCGGCAGGTGTCGGCGTACGACTCTTCGCGCCAACAGGTCAGGACAACCTTACCAGTGATAATTGGCGGCTAATGCCGATTGTCGGCGTTCGCACCATGCTCCCCGAGATTGCCTCCGGCAGCTATTTTACGGCCCTGGCGCGATATGACGT
>Ga0187819_10002022_pt1 | contig 10627 bp, 9 predicted proteins | sample NC_wetland_sal_i_15_FD_132411 | JGI IMG/M metagenome (GOLD analysis project Ga0187819, IMG submission 132411) | Wetland sediment microbial communities from Neuse River Estuary, North Carolina, USA - SO4_4 | ecosystem: Environmental > Aquatic > Freshwater > Wetlands > Sediment | place: USA: North...
ATTGCAGAGCGGCGCGAACTGCTCGAGATACCGCCGTGGCCGTATGCGAAGCTCGCGCGCGATTGGGGCGACGCAGGATTCGAGGCGACGACTGTCGAGCAGCTGAGAAACGCGCTGCGCGCGGCTCACGAAGGCAGATCGTTTGCTATAGTCGATGTGCGAGTCGAACGCGACGACCTGTCGCCGGTGACGGTGAAATATATCAAGGCGGCAGCGAAGCGCTCCCAGGCGGCAGTGGAGCACGCGGCGCGCGGGAATTCGCGTCCATGACCGACGCACTCGAGAAGTATCGGCGCGCGTACCACGACTTCAGGTGGGAGACGCCGGAGCATTTCAACTTCGCCGCGGTCATCGACAAGTTCGCCGAAAATCAGGCCCGGGTTGCAATCCTGTGGGAAGACAGTGACGGCCGGCGCGCGCGGCTGACGTTCGCGGACATCGCGCAGCAATCGAAGCGCATCGCGAACGTTCTGGGCGGAATTGGAATAAAGGGCGGCGATCCGGTGATGCTGGTGCTGCCGCGAATCACGCTTTGGCAGGCGGCGTATATCGGCACGCTCAGGCTCGGCGCGATCGTCATCCCGTGCACCTCGATGCTGCGCGAGAAAGACCTGGTATATCGCGCGAATCATTCCGGGGCGCGCGCGATAATCGCCAGCGTCGAGAATGCCGCGATGATCGCGGAACTGCGCAAGCAATGCCCCTCGGTCGAGCACTACCTGATTGCCGGCGCCAGCCGCACCGGGTGGATCAGCCTGCAGGAAGAGATGAACCGGGCGTCAGCGGCGTTCAAGCCAGCGAACACGAAATCGTCGGAGCCGGCGATTTGCTATTACACCTCCGGCACCACCAGGGAACCGAAAGCGGTTCTGCACAGTCATGGCTATTGCTACGGTCATCGGTTCACAGGACTTAACTGGCTGGACGTGAGGCCGGGCGACCTTCATTGGACAACGTCGGACACTGGCTGGGCCAAGGCGGCATACGGCGTACTGTTCGGGCCGTGGATGAATGGCGTGACGACGTTCATGTACAACGGCCGCTTCGATGCGGCGAAAGAACTCGAGTTGATCGGCCGCTACGGGGTCACCACCTTTTGCGCGCCACCGACCGAGTATCGAATACTAGTCAAGGAAAACCTCGCCGATCACCAATTCCCGAAACTGAGGCATTGCACGGGCGCGGGCGAGCCGCTCAATCCGGAAGTGATCGAGGTCTGGCGCGAGCGGCTGGGACTCACGATTCACGACGGCTATGGGCAAACGGAGACGATCATCCTCGCCGCGAACATGCCCGGGATGCCGGTAAAACCGGGCTCGATGGGGCTGCCGTTTCCGGGTCACGACGTCCGCGTGATCGACGACGAAATGGCCGAGACCAAAGTTGACGACGTCGGAGAAATAGCGGTGCGGGTGAGGCCCGAGCGGCCGCCGCCGCTGTTTCTGGAGTATTGGAAAAACGCGGAAGAGACCGCCAGCGTGTTTCGCGGCGATTGGTATTTGACCGGCGACCAGGCAACACGCGACGCCGACGGCTATCTATGGTTCGTCGGGCGTGCCGACGACGTGATCATTTCGGCGGGCTACCGAATCGGGCCGTTCGAAGTGGAAAGCGCCCTGCTCGAGCATCCGGCGGTAATGGAGTCGGCGGTGGTCGCGACTCCCGACGCGGACCGCGGCTCAATCGTCAAGGCCTTCGTAAAGCTCAGGCCCGGCGCCGAGCCCGGCCCGCGGCTGGTGACGGAACTGCAAGAGCATTGCAAGCGCGTGACGGCGCCGTACAAATATCCGCGCGAGATAGAATTCATCGACGAGCTGCCCAAGACGGTCAGCGGGAAGATCCGCCGCGCCGAGTTGCGCCGGCAGGAAGAGTCACGCAAGGGCAAGTCCGCTTAAGCATTCGGTCCCGGGCCGGGTTGACCCTCCTGGCCTGGCTGCTCTCGCCGCTGATCACGAATGCGCCGAGGCTCGCGCGGGGCGCGCTGCCTGAGGTAGTCTGGAGGAAGTCATGCGAATTCGTGGACTCGAACGCAGCGAAGCGACATGGAGCATGCGGGCGCTGTATTCGCTGCTCAAGCGCCAGTTCGGCAAAGTGCTGACGCCTTACACGGTGTGGGCGCATCGCCCGGCGATCACGATCGCGCTGACCGGCCTGATGGCGGCGGTCGAATACTCCAAGGCGCTCGATCCGGTCGTCAAGTCGCTGGTGTCGATTCGCACTGCGCAGATGATCGGCTGCCCGTTCTGAATGGATATCGGGTCCGCCGTCGGCAGGACCAAGGGGATCAGCGACGAAAAGCTTTCCGCGATAGAAGCTTTCAGGGAAAGCGACCTCTTCTCCGCCGCGGAGAAGGCTGCGCTCGCCTATGCGGAAGAGATGTGCAGCGCGCGGGTCGAAGTGCCTGACGCAGTGTTCGAGGCGGTGCGAGCGAACTTCGATGATCGCGCGATCATCGAGCTGACTGCAACCATCGCGCTCGAAAATCTGCGCGCGCGCTTTAATCGCGCACTCCAGGTACCAAGCGACAACCTCTGCCTGCTGCCGGCGCATCAGCCGCGTCCTTCAGCACGCCAGCCCTAGCGGGCTGGCAGCTCCGCTTAAGCTCGGCGTCCGCTTTGCCGCTGATATCAGCCTTCAAAGAAAGCGAAACCTCGCCGGGATGTCGTTCCTCTCATGGCGTGGGCGACTCATGGCGTGGGCGACGCGCTCGGAGATTGGGAGGTCGGCGAAGCGGGAGCCGCCTCTACGGATCGCATCGGCAGTGCGTCGCGAAACCCCCGCTGCAGCATCAGCAAGCCGACGGCGCGCGAGAGTGCAACTGACAGAGACTCGGCGGGTTCGGTCTCAAGCGGCAGAAAGACCTCGGCGCCGACGGGATTCGGCGGTTCACTTTCGATGCCGCTCGTCTCGCCCGAGTAAAGCACGGCACCATCGCGATTCTTGAGCTCGTACTTTACCCGCACCACGGCTCTCATCGAGAAGTACTGGCCGTGGACGGTCTGGTTCGATCCGAACCGCTTGTTCACCTCGAGTTGTTCGAGCTCGGAGGTGAGGATGAAATCCGAGCCCTCGGGCGGCTTGCCGTCGTCCGGATTCGAGTCAACCGCCACCGGCACCAAGCCGGCGTCGGCGAGTCCCTTGATCAACGCGTTGTTGAACGCGTGGGGCGCATCGGCAACCACGAGCGCAGTCTGGACGCTGCCGTCGGCTGCGTAGATCATGCCGACCTCGGAAATGCCGGAGCCGAAATTTCCGGTCGTGGCAGGCACCGCAATTTTGGCGGGACGAAAAATGTTCTGCGACCCGGCCACGAAGCCCGGCAGATAACGCAGATCGATACGCGCGGGCGGCTTGCATCCGGACAGCGCCAGCGCGAGCGCCACCATCGCGGTGCAGTCGCGAACGCGACTACGATTGAGGCCGCGACACCGCAGGATGGCGATCTCTCCACCAAAGGAGGAAAACCACGACTGCCACAGCGATCCCGGCCAGTCCAATCCATCGCGACGCCTGATGAGCCATCGTGATGGCGCGATACAACTCGCCGCCCACCAGATAGCCGACCGTGACGACCAGCGAGCACCACACGATCGCGCCAAGCACGTTCCATCCGAGGAACTGGAAGAACGGCATCCCGCACGCACCCGCCATCGGGCCCGCCATGAATCGCGCGCCAGTGATAAATCGCGCCATGAACACCGCCTTGCTGCCGTGGGACTGAAAGAAAAGTTGCAGGCGGTCGACACGCGTGCGCATGAAGGGAAAGGCAGACGCGAGCCGAACGAGCAAGCGCTGGCCGCCGGTGCGGCCGATGACGTAGCCGCAACAGTCGCCCGTGACCGCACTCACGATTACGGCGATATAGACGATTCGCAGATCGAGCAGCGCGCGGCCGGCCAGGAATCCGGCGACGAGCATCACAGTTTCCTCCGGCACCGGGACGCCCAGGTTGCCGACGAACACGGCGACGAAGATGCCAAGGTAGCCCCACGTCGCGAGCATGTCCGCGATATGCGCGGGGTCAGTTATCCCATGCATTGGAAATCCGTCTGTGGCGAAGTCGATGCCACTCCCACTCCCCACCCCTGGCTCGGCATCTCCAGTTGTCGGATTGAGTGTGCCAGCGTGAGAGGCTTTTGGCTAGTCAGGTGTTGAAGATTACGCGCGTCGAACGCGCTGCCGCCGTCCGAGCCGCTGAACCCCCGTGGCGCCATCTGTTGTGTTTTTGGACACGGAACAAACGTCGTGAGCGCGATCGCTTCGGGCGCCGACCGCTCGAATCTAGTAGCCTTTTTCCCAGCAAAGGATTGTTGCGACAAGCCCAAGGAGCGTAAGAGTTACCGCAACGGCGAGATGCTCGGGCCGGAACCTCAATGCAATCTCCTGGCTGCCGGCAGGTAGACGGACAGCCAGTAACCCGCCTCGCGACTCGAGGTCGCCAACTCCCTGGACGACTCGCCACGGGAAACGCCCGGGCCCCTGATACACCATTTCGCCGAGCATCGGGCACGAGAACACGAGCGCAAATGCGAGCGAGCCGGCGACAGCCATGCAGCCTCGCGCCGCGTGATGGGTTGAAACCTTCTGTCTTTAGTGCGAAGTGAAGCCCTGGCCGCAGTCATCCTGCACAAACCTACGCGAAACAGCGGGGAACTGAAATCTCACAGAGCAGGACGCCGACTTTTGCTCGCCGTCTGGTACGAGCAGGCGCGCTATCTGCCGTCACGGATTTCGCGTCGCCAAAGGAAAATTGTCCAGCTGATCGTTGCCAGTGTCACCAGCACGCCGAGCAAAGCACCGTAGTCTCGATATGCGATCGTGACACTCTGTCTCCCCGGCGGCACTCGCACTCCGATGAGTCCATTTTCGCTGACGACATCACCTTGTCCCGCGGCGACATGCCACCATCGGTCGTAATTCTGATTCACTACTATTTCGCCTGCCGCGGGAACGTCCACCGAGTATGTGAGAGAATTGGGTGTCCAGCGTTCGAGCCCAACCGAGCCTGGACCTAGAAGGTACACCTCACCTCGATACCCTGGCTGGTCCGAAGCTCTCACGTTGGTGTTCCATTGCGTGTAGTCGTAGCAAGCGACAACGCCGGTGTTCTCCATCGCTGGAATCAGCATGCCGTTGTTTCCAGGACCGTGAAGAATTTGATGAAAAACCGGGGCAGGCGCTGCGGGCTGCGCTGGATACTGCCACACCGAATCGAGGTCGGGTGGACCCACCAGCAGGCAATTGACGGTCGCCAGGACTACTATCGCCACGCCGATCGCAGCGCCCCAATTCGTCCATCGCTCCGCCAGCCAGTCGAGGCCATGACCCGCCAACATGCCGACCACCAGCGTGAACGGCACCAGGAACCGCGACGGCAGCCGCACCGAGTCAAACACCGGCAGTCTATGGAGAATCGGCCACAGCGCGAGCGGTTGAGCATCACCGCGCGCCAGCAGCAACAGGATCGCACCTGCGATGATCCACGGTGCCGCGCGCCGCGCCTTCATCAAGCCCAGTAGCGCCGGTATCGAAAATATCCCGATGTATGCCCCGCACTCCCAGAAGCCCCAGCCATTGGACAGTCCCCGAAAGAGGGTTTGATCGGGCGAAAAAAGCATGATCAGCAAAAGGCGCGCGTCGTTGACTTCCAGCTGACCCGTAGTAGGTCGTGGATGCGCGAGCAGCACGAGATAAGTTGGCACCAGTTTGATTGCAGCAAAGCCTACGGAGAACAATCCGAGCGCAACCAACATCCAAAGCGGCCACCAGCTCTTGGTCGCCGCTGCCAATCCGAGCATCAGCAGCGCAAGTCCTATACCGCTGTATACCATCCCGTCGGGTCCGCTTCCCAGGAACATAAGTGCGAACACCGCACCACCCAGCGCAGCATAACGGTACGCATGACGCTGCGAGGCGACCCACGCGGCTGCATAACCCCAGGGCGCGTAAGTTGCCTCCATCCCCCAGACATGACCGATTCCAAGCGTGAGGTAGAACCACGAACTCGCCGGGAAAACCATCGCGCCTGCGACGGCGCCGAGCGGACTGATACCAATCACCCTTGCCAGCACGTACCCGCCCGACCATGCGATCGCCAGACTCAGGATCATCTGCAAGTGCGTTCCCAGGAACACCCCACATAGCAGTGTCAGCGGGAAGAACGGCGATACAATTTGCGACTGCGGATTGCCGAGCATCGGCAGTCCTCCGCATCTATAAGGATCCCACAGTGGCAATTGGCGATATTTGACGATCGTCTCGTACGATGCCCACTTGATACCAAGCAACATGTCCCAATCGCCCATCGCACCGGGGGTAGCGAGATGACCAAGCATGGGCCAACTGAAGACCAGCGCGAACGCCAACGCGCCGAGCGGAACCATCACAAATTCGTTGCGGGCGAAGCGCGGAAGACGGCTAGACCGCACTCGCATCACCCTCTGCGGGTCGGCGCCGGCGCACGAGAACGACCACTCCGATGATCGCGCCAATAGCTATCAGGTTGCTGTATATGAAACCAAGATGTGCGGGCGTCGCTGCGACGGTGCGGCGGCGATAGAGCCGGATGTAGCCGCTGGTGAGGATCAAGTCATAGCCGGCCGGCGGATCGCCAAGCGGGGCGCGCGGCGCCACCTGCTCGAGAATATACGGCGGATGCGCCGCAAGTGCGGCAGGCAGATCCGGCAGCCCGCGCACGCGGCTTCCGCCTTCCCACAGATTGTTGGGATCGTGCTGATATTCGAGCGGATCGTCATTGATTCCGGTCAGCACCGGAAACTGGACCAGCGACCAGGACGAGATGTCGTGGCAGATGTGCAGTATGTGCGTAGCAGTCGTAATGCGTCCAGCCCGAACCTCTTCTTGCAACTTGGCGATGAGCGGCATCTCCTCGTCGCCAAAGGTCCAGCGCCGATCCGAATGTCCCGCCCAGTAGCCTTCGGCCGCGGTTTGCAAGTTGAACGCCCATTGCTCCGTTATCGAATGCTCGACGGAATCATAGTCGACCGGATCTTTAATCTGGTTCCACGGATAAATCAGAATAGTCAGTAGCGCAAAGAAGGTGACCGGCCTGGACCAGCGGTCGTAGGCGACTGAGAAAAGAAATCCCGCCGGCAGGGTCAGAAAATACGGGATCCAGTAATCCCAGAGCTTGATCCGCAGATCGGAAACCATCATTCCGGTCGTCGCGCTGTGCGAGATTGGGCGGAGGATCGCATCCAGATATTCGCCGACGATTCCCAGCGAGAGTGCGACTACCACGATTGCCGCGTAGGGCATTGCAGATGTTCTCTCCCCGTAGATAGTTCCGGCCACCCCGAGCAGCCCAGCGAAGCAGAACAGCGTGAGCATCGGGAGGTTTCCCGCGATCTGCTGGTACAGCGAGTACGGATCGACCGCATGCCGATAGAGCACCGCCAGCACGAACACGGCGATCATCGCCACATTGAGGCCGCGCAGCCGTGCGCTATCGCGAGCCGATGAATCGTCGCCGATCCGGCTGACGCCCACGACGATCAGAACTATGCCTGCAATCAGGCATAGCGGGAGAATCGGGTACCGAAGCGGCCGAGCTATGCCGATCGCAAATTCGGGAAGTGCGATCAGAGTCGCCCCCGCCAGACTCATCACTCCGGCCGCGACGCGCTGGAAGTCGCGCTCCACCATCCAGAAGATCAGCGCGAACGATGCCACGATCATCGCGAACCCGCCGTCGATCGCGTGCGAGGCGACTGCGGCCCCGAGCATCGCGGCTCCCAGAGCCATCAGCAGGCGGCCCCGTCCGCGATCGAGAAAGAAGGCGAGCCCCAGCCCGAGCAATGCGAAATCGACCGCCGTTCCGCGCATCCCCTGCGCGCGCCGCAAGATGCAGGTCGAGAAGATAAACAGCGCTGCGATTCCACCGGCGGTGTCGCTGAACAACGTCTTGCCGAGCCGGTAGGTCGCGAAGAACAGCAGCGCACCCATCGGGAGCATCGCGGCGGTCTCGGCCAGGGTCGCAAAGCGGGCGTGACTTCCCAGCGCCAGCAGCGCGTAAAACAATTCGAGCGCCGGCGTCTGCGCGTAGGGCCCCCAACATCCGTAGGGATCGTTGTCAAACGGCAGATAGACGTGAAAGGTGAGGATGCGCTGCGCCGATGACGGGTACGAAAGGACGTCCATGAACGGCGGCACCGGCGAGCCAAGTTGCAGCGGAAGATACGATATGGCGAGCAACGCGGTCGCAAGTGCGGCCAGTTTCTGGCCCGAGGTCCACGCGCCAAGCCTGATCGTCGGCGGATGCCGCCACAAGTACACGCTGCCCAACGCAAGCAATCCCCACACCGTTGGTGTGTTGTAAAGGCCAATTGGCCCGAGCAAATTGCCGAGCAGGTAGGCTAAGACCCAAACCCCGCCCGCTCCGGCCAGCAGCGCGTCAGACACTTCGAGTTCCGGATCGATCTTCAGCGCACAACCGGCAACAACCGCCGCGCTCCATGCCCAGAAAATCCAGACCTTGACCGCAGCCCACGCGGTCGCCGGCAGGACCGGGCGGATACCGGCAAACGCGGCACTCCAGCTTAGATGGTAAGGGAAATCGCGCAGGCGATGGATCGCCAGCAAGGTCACGATCGCAAGGCCGATCCAAACCGCGATCCATTGGCGACGGTCGCCGCGGTCGCCTAGTTGTGCGCTTCCTTCCGCCAAATCAGGATCAACGCCGCAACCGCGGCCATTGTGAGTGCCAATGCTAGCAGTATGTGCTCGGGCGCGTACACCAGTTCGATTCGCTGGCGACCGGGCGGGACGCGGACTGCAATCAGTCCTTTTTCGGCGTAAAGTTCGCCGTGGCCATTGGTCAGGCGCCATCCCGGATAGTAATTCTGGTTCACAACCAACGAAGCCGCCGCCGGAACGTTGACCTCGTACCGGAGACGATTCGGCGTCCACAGCGTTTGGCTGACCGTCCCCGCGCCGAGCAGGTAATACTCACCTCGATAGCCAGTCTGATTGTATCCAAGTGCATCTTCGGGGATGTCGTTGTATCCGTATCCCTGGCAATTCACCGATCCCATATTGGCTTGCGAAATCTCAGTCTGGATGCCGGGGTTTGCTATCCAGTATTGGCGGAAGTCCGGTGAGGCAGCGACTTGGGCGATGTCCCCGTGAAACAGGTATCGGAGATTCGGCGGGCCGACAAGCCAGCTATCCAGGATCCCCAGCGCGATCAGCACCACCGTGGTCCGGCGGCCCCACGATCCGAACTTCGAACACACGAACTCCGCTCCGTGAGCGGCGATCACCCCGACGCAGCATACAAAGGGGATGAGATATCGGCCGGTGAGTCCCGCATTTCCCGACATTGGCAGATAGCGGAGCAGGAAGACTGCCGAGTGATCGCCGGTATAACCCCGGGTAAAGAGGAAAAATATCACGGCGGGCATGAGCCACGGCAGCGTCCCAACCGGGCGGGCGACGAGACCAATGACTGCCAGCGCCGCGAAGCAGATCGAAACGTGCGCACCATACTCGGCAAACAGGAATTCCGCCCCACTGGAGATGAAAAGGTCTTGCTGCCGGGAAAAGATAAAAGAGGCGATCTGTCGCGCGGTGATCATTTCGAGCCCGAACGGATGCTTCGGATACATCGAGAGTTGTTGCCACATCGGCACCAGTTTCAACGCGCTAAATCCGAGGCCAAACAATCCGATAACCAGTCCGTAGATAACGGGCCAGACGCTCAGATTCATTATCGCGAGCATCAACGCGACCGAGCCGATAATGATTGCGGCATATAGAAACGCGTAATTCCCCTCGATCAGCGTTAGCGCGTAGATGAGGCCGCCAATCGCAGCGGGAAGAAGTTTGTGGCATTCAATTGAAATGATCAGCAGCGCCGCGATCGCTGGAATGTAGAGCGCGGAAAGAAAATTCAAATGACCGACCGAGAGATGAAGATACAGCCACGAACTCGACGGGAAGACAACCGCACTCACTATTGCAGCAATCCGTCCCAGCCCCATCACGCGCGCCAGTACATACCCACCGCAGAATCCGATCACAAGGTGAATGAATATCTCGATGTACAATCCCGCATACTGGCCGAATAGCAGATACGGTATCAAAGATGGGGTAACCACTGATGATTCCGGATTGCTTAGCATCCCCATCCCGCCGCACTTGTAGGGATTCCAGAACGGAAGTTGATGGAAGTGAGTAATGGTGTAGTACGGCACCCATCGAAGTTGTGTGAACAGATCCCAGTCGCCGCTGGCCGGAAAGCGTCCGAGATGACTGAACACCGGCCCGGTCGTTATCCAGCCGGAAACCCCGGGTCCCAGGTACACGAACTCGCACAGCATCGGGTATAAGAACACCAGCGCAAATGCGAGCGAGCCGACGGCAAGCCACCCGGCCTCGCGCCGGGTCATCGGTTGAACCCATCGGTAGCTAGTGCGAAACGAAGCCGCCGCCCCAGTCATCCGGAACATATTTACGCGAATCGGCGGGTAACTGAAATGCCGCACAGTAGCCGCGGCGGATGCGCGCCGGGGCGATCACCATCAGTCGCCACGCTCGCCGATCGCAACCACGAACGATGCTCTTTCGGCTATGCTTTCTTGGCGAACGGCCGATCGCGCTCCGTGAG
>Ga0187819_10002023_pt1 | contig 10624 bp, 8 predicted proteins | sample NC_wetland_sal_i_15_FD_132411 | JGI IMG/M metagenome (GOLD analysis project Ga0187819, IMG submission 132411) | Wetland sediment microbial communities from Neuse River Estuary, North Carolina, USA - SO4_4 | ecosystem: Environmental > Aquatic > Freshwater > Wetlands > Sediment | place: USA: North...
TATCGGCAGTGCTTTTTTTCTGGTGGCCATCCTTATTGTGTTTGTTCGGACCAACTCGTTTGATTTCTCAGCTCTCAGCCTTCTGCCCAATGGTTTGAGATCAGTGGTTTTCGTCTTTCTCCTGATCGCGGCCTGGGCAAAGGCGGCGCAGGTTCCGCTGCAAACGTGGCTGCCGGACGCCATGGAGGCCCCCACTCCGATCAGCGCTTACCTGCACGCGGCGGCGATGGTCAAGGCCGGCGTTTATCTGATGGCCAGAACGGTGAGCAGCGGATGGGCTATACCTTCGAAGACTTCGGTGCTGATGGTCGGCATGGCGCTTCTCACGATTTTGGTTGCTCTCTCCTTCTATTTCGTCCAGGACGACTTGAAGCGACTACTCGCCTATTCGACCATCGCGCATCTTGGCTACGTGTTGGTCGGCATCGCCGTGGGGGGACTGGGCTCGCCCATGGGTTTTCGTGGCGGCGTGTTGCATATCCTCTGCCACGGGTACAGCAAGGCGACACTGTTCTCTTGCGCCGGAGTCATCTCGTACGTTACCGGGACTCGCCGCATATCGGCACTGCGAGGTTTGGGAAGAAGCATGCCCCTTACGGCTACGGCGTTTTTCATTGGCGTTCTCAGTGTCAGCGGAGTTCCACCGTTGGCCTGTTTCTGGAGCAAGTTCATGATTCTCTCGGGCGCGATGCGCCTTTCCGGCCCCATTGGACCTTTCATCGTCATCTTTATCCTTTGCGAAACTCTGGTCTCCTTTGGTTGGTTGCTGTACATCGCACAGAAAATCTTCCTGGGTGCACCGGTGGGGGCGGCCGAAGTCCCGGGTGATCCGCCTTTGGCCATCAACGCCACTTTGATCCTCCTGATGATCGGTTGCGTGATAGTGCCCTACGTGGGCATGCCCTTGGTGCAGTTGGTGGGGAAATAGAATGGCAAATGCAGTTCGCAGCGTCGAAATCAGTATCGTGATCTTGATTGCCGGCTCACTTGTGAGCCTGCTCTTTGCGCGGAGACGAATGCTGTGCGGCTGGGTCAGCTTCGCTTTCGTTTGTGTCTCCTCCGTATTCACCGGGCTCGCGGTTGCGGGAGCATGCACGGTGGCTTCCGGCGAGCATACGGTCCTGTGGCTACCCCAACTAGGCTCTCGTCTCTCACTGCGTATTGATCCACTCAGCGCCATCTTTCTGGCCATCGTTGCCGTGATTACTCTCCTTAGTACGCTGTACTCGATCCGGTACATGGAGCACTACGGGCGCGACAAGGTCGTGAAGTTCTTCCCTGTTCTTCTCCTCTGCGTCGCCAGTATGACGGCAGTGCTAGCGTGCACGGATTTTCTGTTTTTCCTTATCTTCTGGGAGTTGATGACTCTGACTTCCTACTTCCTCGTGACCTTCGAGAGTGACAACGCCGCGAGCCAGCGGGCAGGTCTGAAATACTTCATCATCACCCACGGCGCAACGCTTTGTATGCTGGCAGCGGCACTGTTCCTGTGGAGGACGTCTGGCTCGTTTTCCTTTGATGCGATCCGACAGACGCTCTCTGTGCTGTTAGTCGCGCGACCGCTCCTGGCTCACGCCATCATTTTCCTTCTCTTTCTGGGGTTTGCCACCAAGGCGGGCATTCTGCCCATGGGTGATTGGCTTCCCGACGCGCATCCGGTTGCACCTTCAGGTATGAGTGCCACACTGTCGGGTGCACTCGTCAAACTAGGCATCTACGGGCTGTTGCGTCTTTTCTGCTTCTTTGTGGCCGTCTCCCCATCGCTCAAGGCATGGGGAGTTTTTCTGGCACTCGCAGGCACAGGATCGCTCTTCGTAGGTAACTTGACCGCGCTCCGCCAGACGGATACCAAGCGGCTGATGGCCTTCTCCACCATCGGGCAGATCGGTTACATCTGCCTCGCCCTCGGAGTGGGGACCTACTGTCTCAACGCGTACCCGGTCCTCGCCACGATTGCTCTCGCGGGTGCGATTCTGCATGCTGTGAACCACGCCTGCTTCAAGTCTTGCTTGTTTCTCGGCGCCGGCTCGGTGCTCTATCGAACCGGCAAGCGCGACATGGACCAATTGGGCGGCTTGGCGCGTTTCATGCCCGTCACCACCGGCACTACGGCCATAGCCTCATTGAGTATTGCAGGGGTGCCACCTCTCAACGGATTTGCCAGCAAATGGCTAATTGTCGCGGGGTGCCTGTTGGCAGGAATGCGCTTCCCGTTATTTCTGGCGTTAGGCCTGATAGCACTGTTCATTTCGCTGGCTACGCTCGCTTCCTTCTTGAATGTGCTCGCATCAGTCTTTCTCGGAAAAGCGGATGAGGGTTTCGGAATCGAGGAAGTGCCCATATCCATGATCGTGCCCCAAGTCACGCTTGCCGCCCTCTGCATTCTCTTGGGCATCTTTCCGCAACTCGTGTTGCGCTATGTCGGGCACGCGATCGAGGCAGTTACTGCCATGCCGCTCGCGGGCCTGGAGGCGACCCGGGTATGGGGCGGGCTTCGGCTGATCGACGGATCACCAGTCGGTTTTTGGTCGCCACTCGCTATTCTGGCATCCTTGGTAGTTCTGGCGTTGCTGTCCTATGCGATTCAACGGGCAGGCGGCGCACAGTCTAGGTCCGTGCCTGTCTGGTACTGTGGAGAAGAGCACGCTTCGGCGATAGTTCGCTACCCGGCCAGCAGCCTCTATCTGCCCTTCAAACACGCGTTCCAGGGAATCTATCCGAGCGGAAAAGTTCACGTGCCGAGATTTCCCGCTCCCCTTCGCCGCGTGCTCGACTTTGACCGATGGCTGTTTAACCCCACGGCCAAAGCGATTGACACGACCGCCGACCGCGTAAGCAGAACACACGTTGGAATCCCCCAGATCTATCTTCTCTGGATAGTCATCGGGGCCATCGTAGTGACTGGAATTTTGGTGTGGGTGGGGAGGTGAGGCGACCGAGTAAGGAGTTGAGGAGATGGCCACAACTACTATAGATCGTGCCACGGGGGTTAAAGAAGCGATCGCCGCATGCTGCGACGGTGCTCTCCTGTCGGCGACGCAACCTTCCCCTGACACCCTACAGTTCGCCATCGAGAAAACGGTCATGCGAGCTATTGTCGCGTCGCTGGTCGATAACTTTGAGGCTCGGTTCCTGATTTCAGTAGGGACCGACAAGAGACCTATAACCGGCGATTTCGCGGTTTCACATGTGTTTTCGCTCGACCATGATCATCTTTACGTTCTTCTCGAATCCCCGGTCTCGGAAAAAGATCCCAGGATTGACTCGATCACGGAAGTCATCCCAGGAGCGGATTGGGCGGAGCGCGAATTCCGAGATGCCATCGGCGTCCATCCCGATGGGCATCCCGATCCACGCCGCCTGCTGTTGGCAGACGACTGGCCAGAAGGTGTGTTCCCCCTGCGAAAAGATGTTCCATACAACTACCAGCCTCCGCGTGCTGAGAATGTACGTCCACAAATGCGCGAGCCCCCTGCAGGAGCAAGCGTATTGCCGATCGGGCCGTTCTTTCCGGTTCTGGAAGAACCTGCCTACTGGCGCATGTTCGTCGAAGGGGAAACGGTTGTGGGATGCGATACCCGCATCTTTTACAACCACCGTGGAATTGAAAAGCTCGGTGAGAGCGCTTTGACGTACAACGAGATTCCATATTTGGCCGAGCGAATCTGCGGGATTTGCGGCTTCATTCATTCCACTTGCTATTGCCAGGCTGTGGAGAAGGCGGCCGGCATAGACGTGCCGCGCCGCGCCAAATACATCCGAACCATCATGTTGGAGCTGGAACGCATCCACTCGCACCTGCTCTGGTTGGGCATTGCCGGTCACATTATCGGCTTTGACACGGTGCTCATGCAGATTTGGCGAATTCGTGAGCCCGTGATGTGGCTTTGTGAAGAGATCTCGGGCAACCGCAAGACGTACGGAATGAATACGGTCGGCGGGCTGCGGCGCGATCTCCCCGATCAGATAAAGCCCAAGCTCCTTGAGACGCTTGCTGCCGTAGAAAAAGAAGCCATAGCGGTTCGCAACGCTATCGTCGGTGATACCACGTTGCAAGCCAGAACCAAGGGAGTTGGGCCGTTGACGCACGAATGGGCAAAGAAGATCTGTGCTGTTGGCCCGCCTGCACGAGCCTCCGGTGTGGCTATCGATGCGCGCATCGATCATCCTTATGCAGCGTATGACGAGGTGCCACCCCGGATTGCCACGCAAGAGGCCGGTGATACATGGGCGCGCGTGCTGGTGCGAGTTGCCGAGTTGCTGGAATCCATCCGGCTGGTGCGCGAGGCTCTCTTGGCCCTCCCGCAGAGCCCCATTCGCGCGGAGATCAAGGAGGACATTCCGCCGGGCAGGGTTGGGGTCTCGGTGGTCGAAGCACCGAGGGGCGAGGCAATCCATATTGTGCTCACAGGCGGCCATAACCGGCCGTACCGATGGAGAGTGCGCGCCCCCACGTACCCAAACCTCCAGGCTCTGTCGGCGATGGTTGCGGGCGCCAACATCGCGGACGTCCCGATTACGCTGGGGAGTCTCGATCCTTGCTTCTCGTGCACGGAGCGTCTCGAGACGGTCGACCCCAGGACAAGAAAAGTCAGAGTGTATTCCCGCGGTGAACTTCTGGAAATATCCAGAAGTCGGACTCGCGGCGGAGGGGCCCGATGACACTTTGGCTCATCAAGACCTCCTTGTTCTGCCTGCTGAACGTGATGATCGCCTTGTTTCTGTCGCCCCTTTGTGAAGGGATTATGCGCAAGCTGCGGGCCGCGCTCCACTCTCGCTTTGGGCCCCCGATCACACAACCCTATTGGGATCTGCTCAAACTCCTGGGCAAGGAGGACCTCCGAAGCACCGGGGGAATCGTTTATGCGTTGATGCCGGCGGCAACGCTTGCTTCCGTGCTGCTTCTCGCTGCTCTCGTTCCTATGGGAGTTGCCGCGCCGCTTGCTTTCGCGGGTGATTTCATCGTGGTGCTCTATGTCGCGACGATGAGCAGTGTGCTGATCATGCTCATCGGTTTCGCCAGCGCCAGCCCTTATGCCTCGATTGGGAGTTCGCGGGAAATGATGATGCTTTTATCAGTCGAGCCCATCCTGGCTGTCGCTCTGTGCGTGGGCGCGTTCAAGGCCAAGACATTGGCGCTAGTTGGGATTGTCAACTGGCAGGAGCAGAACGGGCCGAGTATCAGCATGGCGATAGCGGGCGTGGCATTCTTCCTTGCTCTTCAAGCCGTGGCAGGCAAATTGCCGTTCGATATTGCCGAGGCCGACCAGGAGATCATGGGAGGTCCTTTGGTGGAGCAAAGCGGCCCGCGCTTGGCCCTCATCCGGTGGGCGATGTGGGCCAAGCAGCTTGTGCTCGCCTTTTTGCTGGTGGAAGTGTTCTTTCCTTGGCCGCACTTTGGAACCGGCCTTGATCTGGTCGCAACGCTCGTGAAAGTGCTCATGGTTCTGGTGCTGGTGATGCTGATTGACGTCGTAAATCCGAGGCTCCGCATTGACCAAGCCATGGGTTATTTCATGCGAGTCGGGGTTTCGTCTCTAGCTGCCCTGGCCTTTGCGGTAATTGGAAAGTAGCGGGAGGTTGAGGTGTTTCTGAGCAAGCTGCGAGAAGCGCTGATTTGCTTGAAGGCTGGGCGTGTCACTCTCCGATATCCATTCGCACCTCGGGAGCCGAAACCTGGGTTCCGCGGCAAAATTACGATCGATGCTGACCTGTGCTTCGGATGCGGTGGATGCGCGAACGTCTGCCCGGCCAATGTGATTGTGGTGTCGGATGCGGAACAGCACACGAGGACGCTCGAATTCTACTGGCGCAGGTGTACGTACTGTGGCAGGTGCGAAGAAGTGTGTCCCGAAAAAGCTATCCACCTTAGCCAGCAGTTCGAAACTGCCACGAACGCTCCCGAGGATATGTACATGCGGCTGAAGGTTTTTATGGGGCCCTGCCAGCGATGCGGCAGGTGCTTCCCGCCTCCAACCGTGCTCGACCGCATGATGAAAACTGGTTTCAGAGAGGGCTTGCGGGGAGGAAATGTATGAACCCCGAAGCACTGCACAGCGGTTTAATCGAGACGCTGAGCTTGACGTTGGTGATCACCTCGGTGGCCGCGGTTGAGATGCGCAGGCTGAAGTTCTCGATAGCTGCCTACCTTTGCCAGGCACTCCTGATTGTGGGGTTGCTTCTGAGTTTTGCTTCCGTCAATAAGGCTCTGTACTGGTGGGCTGCCACTGCTCTGCTCACGAAAGTGATCCTGACGCCTTGGTTCCTCTTCCGCGCGATTCGCGGTGTGGATGACCACGAATTGAAACCCGTGATTGGTTTTGGCCCCTCGGTCGTGATCGTCGCCTTGTTAATGATCAGCTTCTTCCGTCTCACCCACGGCAGATTCGCGCTTCTGGCGCCGAGCGGGATGGCGCAACTCGGGGTGTTTAGAACGAATTTGGCGGTAGCGTCCACAGTTTTCGCGTTGGGTTTGTACGCCGTGCTGACGCGTCGGGATGCGGTCAAAGCGGTAATCGGGCTTTGCCTGCTTGAGAACGGGGTCCACCTCAGCTTAGTTAGCCTCGCTCCCGGCTTGTCCGAGACTGCTCTCTTTGGCGTTGCCTCGGAAGTGGTTGTGACGGTTTTTCTGTTGCTTTACGTCATCGGTGGGGTCCGGCAAGTGTTCGGCTCGACGGATACGTTCAGGCTGCGGGAATTAAGGTTTTGAGTAGGAGTTAGTAGTTTGTCCAGAGGACGTTGATATGCCCGGAGAAGCCTTGACACAGACATCAGTCCTACCTGCGGCTGTCTTTCTCTTGCCGGTCTTGGCGGGCGTGGTTTTGATCTCGGCGACACGCGCGAGCCGAGTTCTTCAGCAATGGATATCCGTTTTGACCATGGTAACTGTCACAGGATTGGGTGCTTGGATGGCGCGCCAGATTCTTCGGGGGTTCGTTCTCACAACCTGGAACCAGGAACTTCGCGTCGATGCCCTGAGTGCATTGATGGTCGTCATCATCGGTGGCATCGGACTGCTCGCATCGATTTATTCCCTGCGCTACATCGAGGAACGCACGGGAAAGAACCTTGTTGCCAGCCGCACGCATACCTTCTACGGCCTTTTGATGTGGTTCCTCGGAACTATGCTGTGGGGATGCGTGACCAACAACGTGATCATGCTTTACGTCGCGATTGAGGCCACTACTCTTACATCGGGCCTGCTTGTAGCTTTCTACTGGGATCGGCGCGCGCTGGAGGCTGGGTACAAGTACCTGATGTTGCTGACGATTGGGATTACCTTCGCCCTGTTCGGTTGCGTTCTGCTTTACGCCGGCGCCGCGGCCACAAACAAACTCGATGGAGCAAGTGCCCTGCTGATAAGCGACATCCGGCGCGTAACGCAGTTCATACCTGGGGGCACTGCGGCGGTCACGATCGCTTTTCTCATCATCGGATTTGGGACAAAAGCCGGGATTGCGCCCTTTCATCCCTGGCTCCCTGATGCGCACGCAGAAGCACCGGCACCGATTAGCGTGCTGTTATCGGGCGTGATGATCAAAATGTCGCTGTACGCCCTCGCCCGCACGGTCAGCCCATTCTATCCGGCATGGCCCCAGGTCACGATTTTCATTGTGGCGCTCGGTACATTTACGATGCTGCTTGGCATCATTTTGGCGTTGACCCAAAACGACCTCAAGCGGCTGCTGGCCTACTCATCCGTAAGCCAGATGGGTTACGTCCTGGCCGGAGTCGGCCTGGGAACGTATCTCGGATGCTACGGCGGCTTATATCATCTGGTCAACCACGCCCTCGCCAAATCCCTGCTGTTCATGTGTGTGGGTGCCGTCATGTATGCCACCGGTGCCCGGCGAATATCCGAACTCGGCGGACTGAAACACCAGATGCCTATCACCAGCGCGTGCTACTTCTTGGGAGCGTTGGCCCTAGCGGGTTTTCCTCCGCTGAATGGGTTCTGGAGCAAGCTGACAATTTACCTCGCCCTGGCCAGGGCTGGACTGTGGTGGGCGGCGGGCATCGCTATCCTGGCGAGCATCCTGACCGCGGTTGTTATGGTTCGAGCGGGGTATAGAGTGTTTTGGGGGAATGGACCATCTGTCGATGCCCCCTCGCCCAGTTTCAAAGAGGTACCGGCGGGGATGTTCGTCCCCATGATGATTTTGGCGGCCATATGTGTCTTACTCGGGGTTTATCCCCAGGCGCCATACCCTCTGTTGCACCGTGCAGCGGCAGTTTTGGCAACCCTGGGAAGGTAAGTGCGCTGGGGGTGCAGCGATGTTAAGACGACTCTGTAAGAAAGCTTTTGGTAAAGCGCTTTGGGTGTACCACGCGAACACTGGTGCGTGCAACGGATGCGACATAGAAGTCATCAATGTTCTGACCCCCTACTATGATGCCGAGCGCTTCGGGATCAAGCTCGTAGGGTCTCCCCGGCACGCGGATGTGCTCCTGATTTGTGGTCCCGTCACCAGACAAGTTGCGCCGGCACTAAAGAGATTGGTGGACGCTGTTCCCAATCCCAAGCTCACTTTCGCCATCGGCTCCTGTGCAACCGGAGGAGGTTGTTGGTTTGACACCTACAACGTGATGGGTGGTGCCGACAATGTGATTCCTGTCGATTTCTATGTCCCGGGCTGTCCACCCCGGCCGGAAGCCATCCTTTACGGAGTGGCTCTAGCATTGGGGTTGGTTCCAAAGAAGGTGGGCCAGGAAAGCCTGACGCAAGAAACGCTCGAGGAACTCGCGCAAGGCAAATCCATCGTGCAGGGCAAATCCCCAGCAACGGCGCCTTGAACCTTCTTTTTACTCCACTCTTCCGTGTCTGGATTTGGTGGTGCCGCGAGGCGCAGCGATCGATGAATCGTTCGTCAACCAATTGCGCCATTTCGTATCCGCGGTCCGGGGTGAGGAGGAACTGCTGGTAACATTCCCTCCTCGCTGCCGAGCATGGAAATCGTTTGCCGCGCCTAAGGAAGCGCGGGACGGAATGCAAAATAGAAGAAAATCAAAAGAGGCAGAAAACTAAACTTGGCTTCCGGATGGGCAAAGTGAGTACGTGAGCTTCGGAATGTTCAGGACTTCTCTGCCGGCGCCATTCAAAGAAATGGCCATCTAGCTGCTGGCCATAGCTGGTTTGGCTGTGATTCGCTTCTTTATTCGCCCAACTGTGGACATTCGATGCAGCGAAGATTATTGTTCTGCTATCGCCCGCTCAGCTCACTCACACTGCCTTTACTTCGACACGCGTTGTCTTAGCCAGAGCAGTCTTAGGATATCGAGTTCCTCTGACCTTGCTCGGGTTTGTACTCGCAAAAACCTGAGACTAAGTATTCGGATCTCGTTTTCGGTAGGGGAAACTCAAGAACCGAGGTGAACATCGTATGAGCAGGAGATTGTTATGGGGGTTAGGTCCAAGTCGGATGAAATCGAAAGGTCGCTTACTGAGCGACTCTCGGGGTTTGGGCACGTGGTCGCACCCGTGCGCGAGTCTCCTCTCAAGAGTTTACTCTCCAATCTGAGGGATTTCCTTGCGGCACAGCCGTTGAAAATTCGCCCCGGCCAGGCGACCGCGTTTCACATGCCCCAGTTCGGCGATAGTCTGCGTGAGAATTTCGCAGAGCTGTTCAAGCCCGCACCACGAGATGTGCATTCAGACCTCCTCGTTGGCTGGAGCAAGAATAACCTTTGGCAGAACGTTCGCGACGCGCTCTTCCCGAAGAAGCTGCCTCCATTGAAAGTGACCAGCAAGCCTCTCCCGGTGAAGGACATATGGACCAAGGACACACAGTTCACTCGCGTTGAGGCGCTGTCCATTACCATTCACGTTGGTCTGCTGGTACTCATCATCGTCCCACTTCTGCCGGAATTCACCTCGCTGACAATCACCAAGGCAAACAATGTCCAGGTCACGCAGATCGAGAATATCTCGCCCTATCTTCCCGAACTGAAGCCGGCGGCCAAGAAGGCTGGCGGCGGTGGTGGCGGCGGCGAGCACAATCCACTTCCCGCCAGCAGGGGTAAATTGCCGAAGTTTGATTGGACGCAACTCACTCCGGCGAAAGTCAAAACGCCGCCCCATCCGATGTATGTGGTCAAGCCCACGGTGCTCGGTCCTCCTCAGCTCCAACTCCCCAGTCCAAACATGAATAACTGGGGCGACCCCCTATCGAAGGTGATCAACGATTCGAGCGGCCCGGGCAGTGGCGGCGGAATCGGGCCGGGCAGCGGCGGAGGCATCGGCAGCGGATCCGGTGGCGGTGTCGGACCCGGCTCAGGCGGCGGCACCGGAGGCGGCGTCTTCAATGCTGGAACGGGCGGATACGGCTATCCGGCCTGCTTATATTGTCCCGCGGCCCAGTTCTCAGATGAAGCGGTCAAGGCCAAGTACCAGGGGACAGTTTCGCTCGTCGCAATCATTACGCCTGACGGTCGTGCGACCGACATTCGCGTCGTACAACCCGTGGGGTTGGGTCTCGATGAGAAAGCGATCGAGGCCGTTCGCACCTGGCGATTTAGGCCGGCTCTGGGGCCCGATGGAAAACCAGCCGCCGTGCGTCAGATCATCGAAATCGCATTCCACCTGTACTGATATTTCTCCATGGTCTGCGCCCCGCCTGTCGATCAA
>Ga0187819_10002024_pt1 | contig 10624 bp, 3 predicted proteins | sample NC_wetland_sal_i_15_FD_132411 | JGI IMG/M metagenome (GOLD analysis project Ga0187819, IMG submission 132411) | Wetland sediment microbial communities from Neuse River Estuary, North Carolina, USA - SO4_4 | ecosystem: Environmental > Aquatic > Freshwater > Wetlands > Sediment | place: USA: North...
GGCACAAACCCGGCGCCGATGCCCTGGATCTTGTGGGGCGAAGGTTTGCCGCCGGAAAGCACGGCACTGTCCGCAGGCTCGACGGCCACGGCCTTAAAAGAAGGTTTTTTCGGCTTGATGTATTGGCAAACGCCGGTGATAGTCCCGCCCGTGCCCACACCGGAGATCAGAATATCGGCGCGGCCCTCGGTGTCATTCCAAATTTCGGGTCCGGTGGTTTCGAAGTGAATCTTGGGATTGGCGGGGTTGTCGAACTGCTGCGGCATGAAACCGTTGGGGGTGTTAGCGAGAATCTCCTCCGCTTTGGCGATCGCGCCCTTCATCCCGTTGGGACCTGGGGTGAGGATGATTTCCGCGCCGAAGGCAAGCAATAAGACGCGGCGCTCCAGGCTCATGGTGTCCGGCATGGTGAGGATGAGCCGGTAGCCTTTGACCGCCGCCACGAAAGCCAGGCCAATGCCGGTGTTGCCGCTGGTGGGCTCGATCAGCACGGTTTTGCCGGGCTGAATTCTTCCTGCCCGCTCGGCTTCGGTGATCATGCTGACGCCAATGCGATCCTTGACGCTGGCACAGGGATTCGAAGCCTCGAGTTTCGCCACTACTTGCGCGGCGCAACCCTCAGTCACTTTGTTTAGCCGGACCAGCGGCGTGTTTCCGATCAACTCGGTGACGTCATTTGCGATCTTCATAGTCAACTTTGATCCTTCCAAGGATTGGATGTGGCAGGCCACCAGCGTACTAAGCTATAGTCCGCGATACAAGTCATAAGGGAATAAGGGATTCCGTAGGCGCTCCCGTAGTCCCAAGGGCCCCGAATCGCATAAAGAATCGGCATCCTCATAGCCTGCCCGACGCAAGAATGATGTGCCACCTAGTTTTCCACAGAGCCTCGTAAATTGTTAATCGCGATTTAACGTGACTGTGCTATAAGGGCCAGTTCCCGCTGCGGAGGCTTGTTCCCATGAACTCTCGTCGCCTGTTGATCGCCCTTTGTCCTTCTCGGCTTTTCCCAATGGTGCTAACCACACTGCTGACTCTCGCCCTTCTGTCGCAACTGGCAACTGGGCAGCAAACGCTGGGTTCGCTGAACGGTACGGTCACGGATGTCAGCGGAGCCGTGGTGCAGAAAGCCACGGTCAAGATTCGCAATGTGGCCACTAACCTCGAAGTGACGGCAGAGTCGAAAAACGACGGTTCATTCAACTTCGCCGATCTTCCCATCGGCAGCTATGAAGTTAGCTTCAGCAAGCAAGGATTTCAAACCGCTGTCTTTCCGCAAATTCCGGTGCAGGGTAGCCGGACGACCACGGTCAACGCGAAACTTCAGCCCGGTGCGGTAGCAACGACGGTTACAGTCCAGGCAACACCACTGCTCAACGAGACCGACGTCGCCAATGGCTATACGCTGGGCCCACAACAGATAGAGTCCGTTCCGCTCGGCACCGGAAGCTTCACCCAGCTTGCCATCCAGGCGCCGGGCGTTAGCGCAGACTTCCTATCCGGTTCGGGCTCGAACGAAGGTTTGGGCAATCAGGGAATCGTAGCTAACGGCCAACGGGACACCAGCAATCTGTTCACGTTTAACGGAGTAAACGCGAATAATTTATTTAACGGAAATTCAACCAGTAACATTTCCGATAGCCGGTTCACACTGAACACGGGAGAAATTTTCGGGGTCGGTGGACAGGTTCAAACCAACAGCTCCGTATTCGACGCCATTGGCCAAGCCTTGCCCACACCTCCTGTGGAGACCATCGAAGAAGTTCACGTCACGACCTCCATGTACGATGCTTCGATGGGCCAAGCCAGCGGCGCTCATATCGAAACCACCACGAAATCCGGAACAAACTACTTGCACGGTCAGGTTTACGAATACTTCCAGAATAATGCTTTCGACGCGGCCCCAACATTTTTGGCGGTGAATCCGTTCTTCACCGGAGCGCCTCCGCTGCATCGCAATGTATTTGGTGGCACGTTGGGAGGGCCCATCAAGAAAAACAAGATGTTTTTCTTTGGTTCTTATCAGGGGCAGCGAATCAGCGACGCTCTCAGTGGCGCGTTCAACGGGGTTCCCACACTTCAGGGCTTGACGGATTCAAATCGGGATCCTGCAGACCTTGCAAACCTCGTGAACGCTTCGAACAGCTTCGGCGGTTCGCCGTGCGGTCAAAATGGCAATCCGGACTGCATTAGCGCCAGCCAAGTGGATAACGTGGCATTGGCAATCCTCAAAGCCAAGACCCCGAACGGTCAGTTCATTATCCCTTCATCGAATGCGCCTACCCCGGAAAACGGGAACCAAACTTTCAATTCATTTGTGAAAGGCCCGCCCAGCCAATTTAACGCCACCCAGATCAACGGGAATATCGATTACATCTTTGGCCCGAAGGACCGTCTGGCCGGCAAGTACTATTTTCAAAACGATCCTACCAGCATTCCTTTTGCGGTCAGCCAGGTGCCCGGGTTCCCGCAAACCATGCATGCGGGAAGCCAGCTCTTTTCCCTTGATAACACTACGATTTTCACCACCAACGCGACTTGGGAAAACCGCTACGGCTTCGTTCGCGAAATCGCCAATGCCACTACCGCCCAGTCTCTGACGCCCAGCGACGTGGGTCTCAATCTCCTGGGCAGCAAATTCTTTCCCGGTATCGTCGTCGCAAATGCGGACGTCGGGGCACCACTGGTTGGCGGCACAACAGTGGCGCCCTTCTCCGGGAACCAACTGAGTATTGGACCCTCAACCAACTTCGCCAACGCGGGCATCTTTCAAAATGAGCATGAAGGATCCTCGGTGTACCACTGGGTTCATGGCCCGCATACGCTGTCTTTCGGCGGCATCTTTGACTACATGCAACTCAATGTTGAGAATCGCGAAAACCAGGTAGCCATCTTCAACTTTAATAGCTTCGGAGACTTCCTTACCGGGACGTTGGGTCAGGATCACAGCAGCGGCCAATTTCTCAACGGCGAAACCAACCGTCATTTCCGCTCGCGATCGGCTGGCCTTTTTGTTCAAGACAATCTCAAGGTGCGGTCGAATCTGACCTTAAACTTCGGCGTGCGTTGGGATTGGGATGGCCCTCTCTATGAACAGAATGGGCTGCTGACCAACTTCTATCCGTCAGATTACAAGTACAACCTCGCCACCGATTCATTCGGAACCCTTTCCAATGGCGAACCCGGGATTGGTTTGGTAGTGGCCGGAAACAATAAGGCGTTTGGCTTCAAAGGAGTTAGTGATTCCACCCTGACGGGCCGCCAATGGATGTTTGCCCCGCGCATTGGGATGGCTTGGAGCCCATCTTCTCTCAAGAACCTTGTAGTCCGCGCCGGTTTCGGAATCTACGCCGACCGCGGCGAATACTTTACCGAGCTCTCTGCCAGTGCCGGCCTGGGTATAAGCGGGCCGTTTAGTGTCACCACCCAACAGCCATTCACGGTTCCGATCAATACCTCCTGCGTGGGCACGGGCTGCCTTGCCGGTAACCCCTTTGGCACGGCTCCGTTTGCGCCCCCTCCAAACAATCTGTCCGGGGTAGCAGCGCTGGTCTACAATCAATCGCAATTGAGCGGCTGCCCAGAACCGGTTACTCCTACTTGCACGCCAACCGGCTTCGCCAATCCCGACTTTCTGTTCGGGGGTTACGATCCAAAAAACAAGCTGCCGTATTCGGAAAACTGGAGCCTGGACCTGCAGTGGCAGCCTAAAAACGACCTGGTGCTGACACTGGGATATATCGGAAATCATGGCGTCGGCCAGCCGATCCCGATTCCATTTAACCAGCCCGGGGTGGCGACCCCGTCCCATCCGATTAACGGGCAAATTTACAGCTACGGCTTCCAGGCGCAGGATGCGAACTTTAATACACTGCTAACGGAGCAAGTGCAAACCACGATCGGAGCGTTCTCATTTTCCGATGGAAACACGGCCCTGCGCACACCCTACATCGGCTTCAATCCAAACGCCGATTTCTGGGAGGCCGAGGGCAATTCCACGTACAACGCCTTGCAAGTCCAGGCGACCAAGAGAATGTCGCATGGCCTGATGGTAAACGCTTCCTATACTTTTTCGCATTCTCTCGATGAAGGCAGCGGGCTGGGCTCGGGCCTATTCTTCAATGGAAACAATCCGCTGATTCCCAGCACCGCTTATGCGTCCTCCGATTTCGATCGCACGCACGTGTTCACCATTAGCTATGTGTATCAATTCCCGACGCGACTGAATGTGTCTGGATTGGTCGACAAAGTAGTGAATGGCTGGGGCATTCAAGGTGTCACCGTAGCCGAAAGTGGCGAGCCGTTCAGCATTATCGATTTCTCGGGATCGGCCGCCAGCATTTTCTTTAGTGCCGACGACTTCATTACGAACCCGATTCTTCCACTGGCTCCCGGAGTCACGCCCCAGCAAGCAACCCAAGGCGGGACCGACAATGCCTTCAAGTCCGGCCCACTTGCCGGAGTCAGAGTCCCCTACGTCAACCCCAACGATTTCTCTATCCCATTCTTAAGCCCCGGCCAAAGCGGAGTTCCTCCATGCGGTCCTACTACCGCCGGGACGACCGCTTGCGACACCCTGGAAACCGGCTACGGTGGCAATGGCCGCAACATTTTCCGGGCTCCTTTCCAGACGCGTTTTGATTTCTCGGTTTTCAAGAACTTCAAGGTCACAGAGCGCGTTGCGCTGAAATTTCAGGCGGATGCATTCAACATCTTCAACCACCCCAGTTTCGATACCCCTAACAACAATTTTGAGCTGAATGCTTGCTTCAACCCGTTCCCTTGTTTTAATTCCCAGCCGTTAACACCCTCCCACCCTAACCCCAGGGACTTTGGCGTGATCAAGCAAACAGTCGGCAGCAACCGGTTCCTGCAGTTGGCGATGCACCTCACGTTTTAGAGGAGCAGATCACTAGCGTGTCGAGCGGAGATGAAGAGAACTCGGTTTGGTAAAAAACTGATCAGCCTGCTGTTCCTGACGCTGTCGGTGGTGGGAACCCCGGAGGCGTTCGGCTGGGGCAATGAGGGACACGAATACGTAAATCGCGTTGCCGCGGAGAGAATCCCGGCTGAGATGCCACGATTCTTGCGGCATGCTGTTGCGGAGCTGGCCTATCTTGGCCCTGAGCCCGACCGCTGGCGAAGTCCGTCGGAGTACGCGCTTAAGAACGCCCAGGAGCCGGACCACTTTATTGATCTCGAGCGGGTAGAGTGGCTCGATCCGCTGCCGCCGGGCCGGTATGAGTTTTACCGCAAGCTTTACGAAAAGCGGGCGGCGACTGCGGATCATCCGGACGACTACCTTCCCGAGCATGTGGGGCTTCAGCCTTACATCACCATGGAAGTTTTCGGCCGGCTGAAGGCAGCTTTTCGGGAATACCGGCATCGGCGGGAATTACACCAGCCAACCGCGTCCGTGGACCATACCATAGTTTTTTACGCGGGCTGGCTCGGACACTACGTGGCGGACGCCTCCCAGCCGCTGCATACCACCATTCACTACAACGGGTGGGTCGGGCCGAACCCGAAAGGTTACACCACGGAGCACGGAATCCACGCCAAGTTCGAGAGCACTTATGTGGCGCAGAACATAACAGCCAACAATGTTGCAAAGTTCGTGCATGCGCCCGAACCTCTGGGCGACCCGTTCGCCGATTACGTCGCTTATCTCAGAGAATCGAATCGGCAGGTTGAAAAAGTTTACGCCCTCGAGAAGGCAGGTGGCTTCACGGGCAAGGGCTCTCCGGAAGCTTTTGACTTTACGACCCACCGGCTGGCCGCGGGATCGCAGATGCTTTTGAACCTTTGGTACACCGCTTGGCTTGATAGCGCAGCTAAGCCAGAGGCTGCACCTACCGCACCTGCCGCACCCTCCACCAAGTAGACAGCGCTTATTCAATCGGTCAAACCGAAGATTTGCATGCAACAACCCGTGAGTTGGAAGTGGAATTGATGCCAGAAATGTGCAAATCTCAAGGGTTGCCTGTAATTTCGATCTAACTTTCAATTCGCTCGTATAAATGCTCGCCAGCGCCAATAACATCATAGGATGGAATGATTTAGGGGAAAACTAACAATTCCGTTAAAACGATGCCCAACGTCCCCGTCCATTGCGATCGATGTCGCAGCGCACGATTCCACAGCCTTTCCACAGCCAACGACCGTCGTCGTTGTGACGGGTGACCACTCTATTCAGGCGGTACCATTCCATCTGCGAGCATCGATTCGAATCGCGTCGAATTCTTCAGAAATGCCAGGTTTATTCGGCCGGTGGGGCCGTTGCGCTGTTTGGCGATAATCAGTTCTGCCTTGCCTTGGAGGTCGGGATCGTCCGGCTTGTAAACCTCTTCGCGGAAGATAAAAGCTACCACGTCCGCGTCCTGCTCAATCGATCCAGATTCGCGTAGGTCGGAAAGCTGTGGACGGTGGTCTCCGCCCCGGCTTTCAGGGGCGCGGCTCAACTGGGAAAGGGCAACCACCGGAACGGTCAGTTCTTTGGCCAATGCTTTCAGACCGCGAGAGATGGCGGAAACTTCCTGGGTGCGGTTTTCATATCGCCGGCTGCCGCCTGACATCAGTTGCAGATAGTCAACGATCAGCAGGTCGAGCTTGCCTTGGGACTGTTGCAGGCGGCGCGCCTTGGCCCGCATTTCACTGAGCGCGATGCCGGGGGTGTCGTCGATGAAAATGGGGGCGTGAGCGAGTTGCTCCATGGCATGGACAACTTTGGCCATGTCGTCTCGCCAGAGCGAGCCAGTGCGCATTTTGTGCGAATCCACGCGGGCGCGCGAACACAACAAACGCAACAGCAAAGCTTCGCGCGACATTTCCAATGAGAACATGCCCACAACCTTTTGATCCTCGATGGATGCGTTTTCGGCGATGTTCATGGCGAATGCGGTTTTTCCCATCGAGGGACGGGCGGCGATGATGATCAGGTCCGAGCGCTGGAAGCCGCTGGTCATCTCGTCGAGATCGGTGTAGTGCGTAGCCAGGCCGGTGATGCGCTGGCCGCGCTGCAGCAAGGCATCAACCGAGCCGAAAGAGTCTTTGACGATCTCCTGCACGCCCATGAATCCGCGGCCAATGCGCTTCTCGGAAAGCTGGAAGATGGCGGCTTCGGCGTCATTGAGGATTTCTTCGGCGGGATCGCTTTGATCGGAGGCGCGCGCAATGGCGGCATTAGCCGCGTGAATCAGTCCGCGGAGCAGCGCCTTGTCGCGAACGATTTTGATGTAATGCTCAATGCTCGGCCGGTCGGGGACCCCATCGACGAGTCCGGAGATGTAGCCGACATCGCCAATCGCCTCCAACTCTTTGCGCCGATCCAGTTCTTCGACCAGGGTAATCATGTCGATAGGACGAGAAGATTCGGCCAGATCGACCATGCGGGTGAAGATGCGGCGATGAGAATCGAGCGAGAAGTCCTCCGGCTTCAAGTGCTCGGCGGCTTCGTTGTAGGCTAGGTTGTCGAGCAGAATCGCACCCAGGATCGAGCGCTCGGCTTCAACGTTTGCCGGCAGAGTGTGCGCGAGATTGTAGTCAGTGGTTGCCAATGCTGTTTGTATTGTCAGGAGAAACTATGTAAGAAGGCGAGAGCGATACTCTCATGACCGAGTTGTGAATGCGAAGTGTGGTTTGCGGAAAACGAAGAATAAATCGAAATAATTCCGGTTGCATAGTTGCGGGACCAAAACTGAATCTCCAGCGCTGCTTCATTCAGTCGAGTATAGGTGAAACAAAAGCGAAGATCAATCGCGAGGCAAGCTTGAAACAGCTTCGACTGTTTCCGAACTTGCTCTTGATCAGTGCAATCCGTGGCGATTTTCTGTTTGCAGAAATAAATGCGGCCCGGGCCAGCCACCCGGGCCGCATTGCTTGTGGATGTCCTGCTCGCCATCTCACTGCGCGATGCAGTGAGGCGCCCCTTTGAAACTGCGTTCACTGGGAACGCCCATTTCCAAGCGCGCTCTTCCAGTCACGGATTGACGGACCTGAGCCCGCATTCTCGTGACTCGCAGTGATTGCTCAAGCTGGCGGCTCAGTCCCTCCAATGCGGGAGGACTCACGAGGAGGCCGCAACGCCAAGGTATCCCCAACGCGCATGACGCATCTTCAGGAAACCCTCCGGCAGTTCACCCTCGAGAACCGCCGGAAACGCCCGCTCTACTGCAATCCGTAGCGCTCAAGACATCCCACGTTTGCACTGGCGATACTCTGCTCCAGGAACAAGCGCGCCGCAAGAAAAAATCCATGCTCGATTGTGGACAAACTGTGGAGGACGGAACTTCTTTGTGGAAAGCGCCGGAAAAATGGAAAAGAACCCGCTCGCAGGGTGCTGTGAGAGTCCCGGGAATTCCGACTCTTGATGCGACTTTCTGCCGAGCTTTGCTCGGCTGCCCGGACGAGGCGTCCGGGCCTCCATCTTTATAATGCGACTATTGGCCCGTGCAGATGTCTAATCCACGTGCTCGCCTACTTCGAACCCTTCCTCGCCTGCGGGAAGCACGTCGCGTTCGCCCGCCACCCACACGTAGAGCGTAGGCAACAGGAAGATGCTCATTACCAAGTCAGCAATCAAGCCGCCAACGATGACAATTGCAAAGGGACGCTGAGAGTCGGAACCGATAGCATGGGAAAGAGCAGCTGGCAGCAATCCTAGAGTTGCGACCAGCATCGTCATCATGATAGGCCGCAGTCTTAACACGGCGCCTTCGACCGCGGCATCCTCGATGGAGAAGCGACGCGCTCGAAGCTGGTTGATGTATTCGAGCATGATGACTCCGGTTTGCACTGACACGCCGAACAGCGCCAGGAAGCCTACGCCGGAGGAAACGCTGAAATTGGTGCCAGTAACCAAGAGAGCCAATAGGCCGCCAAAGCGAGCCATCGCTACGTTTGCCAGGATCAACAATGCCCACTTGAATGACTTAAACATCGTGTACAGGATGATAAAAATGACGAGGATAGTGATGGGGAGCACGATGAGCAACCGCTCGTCCGCACGCTTCTGGCTTTCGTATTCTCCCTCCCAATCGATGTGATATCCGGGCGGCAATTTGACCTGCTCATTTACCTTCTGAATGGCTTCTTCGACGGTGCTACCCAGGTCGCGTCCGCGAACGCTGTATTTGATGGCAACATAACGCCGATTGCCTTCGCGATAAACCTCCGAGGCGCCGTCCGTCAGCGTAATCTTGCATAACTGGGCCAAGGAAACACGTTCTCCGGTTGGGGATAGCAGTCGAACCCTCTCGATCGCCTCCCGTGTATTCCGGTATTGTGGCAAGTAACGTAGCGTGAGGTCGTATCGCGCCTCGCCTTTGAGGACTTGGGTGAGGGCACTGCCTCCCACAGCGGTCTGAACCGCATCCTGCACGTCGGAGACGTTGATCTGATAACGAGCCGCGGCCTCCCGGTCCACGGCGACGTTCAAATTCGGCTGGCCCAGCACGCGAAAAACTCCAAGATCCTCAACGCCTTTGACCCGGCGCATGATACTAGCAATCTCATCGGCTTTTTCTTCCAGAAGTCTCAAATCGTCGCCGTAGATTTTTGTGGCCAGCGCGCCTTTCACTCCGCTGACCGCCTCTTCCATGTTGTCTTCGATGGGCTGAGAGAATCCCCAGACCACGCCTGGGATTTTGTCGAGTTCGCGACCCATGGCGGCGATCAATTCGTCTTTGTCCTGATGAAAGACGGGTCGCCAATCTTCTTTCGGTTTTAGGTCAACGAAGAATTCGGTGTTGAAAAATCCCGTTGTATCCGTCCCGTCGTCGGGGCGCCCAACCTGGCTGGTGCATTGCGGAACCTCGGGGAAGGAGCAGAGCACGACTCGGGCCTGGTTCGCCACGCGCGTACCTTCGTCCGGCCCGGTACTGGGCGCGAGCGTGCCACGCACCCAGAGCGCACCTTCATCCAGGTGGGGCAGGAATTCGGAACCGATGACGCCACCGAAGGCGAGGTAAAGCGTTACAAAAAAACCGAGCACGCCCACTCCCAATACCAGTCCACGCCGGCGAATAGCCCAGCGAACGGCGCTGCGGTAGTGCTTGACCGAAAAATCCATGGCTGGATTGCGCCATTCCTTGGCTCCCTTCCGGAAGGCGAAACTTGCCATCACCGGCGCGATCAGAATCGAGAAGAGCAACGCCCCGAGCAGCGCAAAGGCTACGGTCCAGGCCATGGGATGAAACAGCCGGCCTTCGACACGCTGCAGCGTAAAGATCGGCAGGTAAGCGGTGATGATGATGGCGATCGCAAAAAACACCGGGCGCTGGACTTCATGTGCCGCATCACTGATCCTCTCGGTCGGAGTCTTGACGCCGTTGGCATGACCCAGGTGGCGGACGATGTTTTCGACCATGACCACCGCGCCGTCCACGACCATGCCAAAGTCCAACGCGCCAAGAGACAGCAGGTTTGCGGGAATGTGTCTCAAGTCCAAACAAATCGACGCGAACAATAACGAGAACGGAATCGTCGCCGCAACAATCAAAGCGCCCCGGACATTGCCCAAAAATAGAAACAGGATGATCGATACCAGGATCATTCCCTCAGTGAGGTTGTGCAGGACAGTGTGACTGGTGAAGTGGACGAGATCGCTGCGATCGATGAATGGAAC
>Ga0187819_10002026_pt1 | contig 10620 bp, 10 predicted proteins | sample NC_wetland_sal_i_15_FD_132411 | JGI IMG/M metagenome (GOLD analysis project Ga0187819, IMG submission 132411) | Wetland sediment microbial communities from Neuse River Estuary, North Carolina, USA - SO4_4 | ecosystem: Environmental > Aquatic > Freshwater > Wetlands > Sediment | place: USA...
AACAGCCCTGAAATCCCGTGCGGCATCCGGCTCACGATGAACGTTGGATAGATTCTGTCCGCCCTTCCAAACATAGCCGACGGAACTTGGTAGTATGCGAACAGCATCACCCCCACCAAGAGAAACAACCCAAACTGAAGAAAGACCGCGACCCCACTCGACAGCAAGGCCAGCACCGACTGCCGCTGATTCCGCGCCGCCAGCAATCTCTGCACGATGAGTTGGTCGGTGCCGTGGCTGGCTGTCGTCAAGAACGCACCCCCGATAATCCCCGCCCACAGCGTGTAAGGCTTCGCAAAATTCAAATACGGCCAATGCGCCGGGACCGCGGAATCGAAAAAGTGAAGATCGAACACCTGGAACTTGTGCAGCGCACCCGCAATCGTCTCGACCGATCCCCAACCGCCCGGCACGAGATGAAGAATGGTCACCAGGCCCACCAGGGTTCCGCCCACATAGATAAAAGTCTGCACCACATCGGTCCAGATCACCGCTGCCAATCCGCCCTCAAACGTGTAGATCAAAGTCAGCAGCGTGATGATCGCGATCGAAGCGACCTCGCCCGTGCCCAGCGCAATCGATACCACGATGGACACGGCATACACCCGCACTCCTTCCGCCGCTGCCCGCGTCAGTAGAAACAGGCCCGCCGTCACGGTACGGAGTTCCGGACCAAACCGCCGCTCCATCAACTGATAAGCCGTATACAGCTCACCGCGAAAATACTGCGGCAGCAGCACAAAACTAATGATGACGCGCCCGATTACATATCCCATCACGAGTTGCAGAAAAGTAAGATTCGAATCGTAGGCGAGGCCGGGAATACTGATAATGGTGAGCGTGCTGGTTTCCGCGGCCACAATGGAGAGCGCGATCGCCCACCAGGGAATGTCGCGGTCGGCAAGAAAATAGTCGCGCATCGTCCGCTGCCGCTTGCGAAACCGCAGCCCGAACAGGGTGATGCCCGCCAGGTACAACCCAATAATCAGCAGATCGATGCGATTCAGTCCCAAGTGATCCTTCCTGTAGAGACGCGGCTTGCCGCGTCTCCGCCACCGGCAGCCGGTTCGCTGCATTGTACAAGCATGTTCTGGCTCGAACCCGCCACTGCTCGGACCAAGCTGAACATGTGTTAGAACTAGCGCGATGCCCTACTATCTTGGAATCGACGCCGGCGGTACCAAAACCCGCTGCCTTCTTGCCGATGAAACCACGGTACTGGCCAAGGCAATGACCGGCGGCAGCAACATCGTTCGCACCGGCGAGGCGCAGGCAAGGGAGGCACTGCACACCGCCGTCAACCATGCCTGCGCTACTGCCCAAGTTTCTCCTGGTCAGATTCGCGCCATCTGTATCGGCGCCGCCGGCGCCGCCATGCCCGAGATGGCCGCGAAGATTCACAACATCCTCGCGGAACTAGCTCCCGAGATTGCTGAGACGAAAATCGAAGTTGTCGGCGACACCGTAATCGCCCTCGAAGCCGCTTTCGGCACGGAGCCGGGCGTGATCGCGATCGCGGGCACCGGTTCCATCGTCTACGGTCGCGACATGGACGGCCACACGGCGCGCGCCGGAGGCTGGGGATTTGCCGTCTCCGATGAGGGCTCCGGCCACTGGATCGGCCGGCGTGCCGTCTCTGCGATTCTTCACGCCTGCGATCAGGGCCTCGAAACGCGGCTCACCGCCATGGTTCTCCACGCCTGGAAACTCACCACCATCGACGATCTGGTGCAGCAAGCGAACTCCACTCCACCGCCCGACTTCCCGCGCCTGTTTCCCATTGTCCTTCGCGCCGCCGACGAGGCCGACCCCATTGCGCGCGACCTCCTGGCCGATGCCGGAGCCAACTTGGCTCACCTCGCCGCCATCGTGATACACCGCCTCACGCCTGATCTTCCCGCGGGCATGGCTCTAAGGGACATGCTCCCCGTGGCCATACCTCCCATAGCAACGACGGGCAGCGTCTTTCGTCAGTCTCCGATTGTGCGCCAGGTTTTCTACAATACCCTGCAGGCAAGCTTTCCCGGCATCGACGTGCGCCAAGAGCTAGCCGATCCGGTCGAAGGCGCGCTCGCCAGGGCGAGACGAATGTAGAGGCGGGATTGCCTCGTCTCACGCAGGCTGGCCGGTGATATCCGGGAGCGAAATGTCCGAAGGCGAGATCCTCGAAGGCGAGACCGCGCCACCCTCATCCGCGAGGGCGACGGCGACCCGCCGGCCGATCCGCTTCGCACCGCCGTTGACCCTGTTCTCACCGAGGACCAAGCCCTAGCTCTTCTCAAGCGCGCCGACCTGCCCGCGGAAGTCCTCGAGCAACTCGCCAAGAACGCCAACGCGCTCAAGAGCCGCAAGGTGAGGATCGCACTCGTCAGTCATCAGCACACGCCGCGCCATGTGTCCGTGCCCTTGGCGCGCCAGTTCTACACATTCGATCTGCTAAAGGTTGCACTCTCGCCCCGCGTGCCTGCCGACGTGAAGGTTGCCGTCGACAATGTCCTCATCTCGCGCCTCAAGACCGTCACCCTCGGCGAGCGACTAACGCTGGCCCGTCGCGCCTCCGGTAGAGTAGCGGCCGCGCTCCTGCTGGATGTGGAAACCGGCGATGGCAAGGCCATGGATCATAAAGCGATGGATCGCAAAGCGAGGGATCGCAAAATCGTCGATCGCAAAACCATTCCCGGCAAAACTATCGCCGCCAAAGCTGTAGCGCGCGACATCCGAGTGATGCAGGCGGCGCTAGAAAACCCGCGCCTCACCGAAGCCCTCGTGATCAACTCGGTCCTCGGCCCCGCAGCCAGCGCGGCCCTGGTGCAGGCGGTCGCGCGGCACGCGAAATGGTCCCGCCGTCGAGAAATCCGCGCCGCCCTGCTGCGAACCGCTCATCTCTCGCTGGCCCGCGCCTTGGAGTTCAGCCGCGAAATCCCTGCTCCGCTGCTGGAAGAAGTACTTGCCAGTTCGCGTCTCCCCGCCCCCATCAAAGCTCAACTCATCCGCCAGAGACAGGCAAGTCCATGATGAGGCGGCGCAACGTTATACGACTACGCTGCCAGCCGCTTCAGAATTTCCTTGCCTAGCTTCTGCGCTTCGCCGAATGCTTTCTGATATTCGACGAAAATCCGGTTCAGTTCGAGCGACTGGTCGGCGGTGAGCCTCTGCCGCAGGATCATGTCGCGCACATGGACGGGATTGGGAAGCGTAGCGTCTTCGGTTAATTCGTCCAGGGCGGTCGATGGATTGTAGTGATACATGCACTCCATTTTATCGCCAAGGGTGGAATTTCTCAGGCATGCGGCAGCCGGTCCTTCGTTTGGTCGTCACCGGCCGGCGGCCTTCTTGGCGGCGAGTGCTTGCAAACGACGATCCAGGTCTTTTTGATGATTGACCCGGCGCAGCACCGTCGCCACCGTGGCCGCCAGACGATCGGAGCTCTTGTCGAGTTCGAGCGTGGATTTCTCGAAGTACGCGATCGCCCCATCATGAATGAGTTTCTCCTCATTCTTCTGCGACAGGCTGGTCAGGACTACAACCGGAATGTTCTTGGTGGCGGGATTGGCTTTGAGCGCTTTCAAAACTTCCGGACCGCTGATCTTGGGAAGCATCATGTCCAGCAGGATGATGTCGGGCAGTTTGTCTTTGGCGACCTGCAAGGCTTCCTCGCCGTCAGCGGCGGTCGAGACCATGTAACCGGCCCGGCACAAAGCATGCTCGTTTGCCATCCGGAGAAACTTGCTGTCCTCGACCAACAGCACTTTGGAGTTCGAAACGGTCACGGGAATCCCCTCGTGCGGATTTATCGGCGAGGCGGCAGAAGACTTGAGGAGTGAGGGGTTCGATGGCCAGCCCCTAAAGGGGCGTCCCATTTGGGCGGACCTATGGTATCGCTAAAGCGATACCCTGATACGAAACAAAAGGGCGGCTCGCGCCGCCCCCTGAGACCTAAGACCTGAGACCTGGTTTTCTACGTCCCTTCGTTCCAGCTCGCCAGGTATTCTTCCTGCTCCGAGGTTAGGCGGTCGATCTTGATGCCGAGCGATTCCAGCTTCAGCTTGGCCACCCGCTTATCGAGTTCCGCCGGCACCGTGTAGACCTTCTTTTCCAGCGAAGCGTAGTTCTTCACCATGTACTCCAAGGAAAGCGCCTGGTCGGCGAAACTCATATCCATCACCGAGGCCGGGTGACCTTCGGCGGCAGCCAGGTTGATCAGGCGGCCTTCGCCGAGCAGGTTAATGCGCCGTCCGTCTTTCAGCGAGTACTCGTCGACGAAAGTGCGCGTGGTGCGCTTGGAGGACGACAGCTTTTCGAGCGACGGGATATCGATTTCGACGTTGAAGTGGCCCGAGTTCGAGATGATGGCGCCGTCTTTCATGAGTTCGAAATGTTGCTTGGCGAGCACGTTCTTGTTGCCGGTGACGGTACAGAAAACGTCGCCGAGTTTGGCGGCTTCTTCCATGCTCATCACGCGGAACCCGTCCATGACCGCTTCGAGAGCTTTGGTCGGATCGACTTCGGTGACGATGACTTCCGCTCCCGTGCCGCGAGCCCGCGATGCCAGGCCGCGGCCGCACCAGCCGTAACCGGCGACCACGAACTTCGATCCCGCGAGCAGAAAATTCGTGGCGCGGATAATGCCGTCGATGGTCGATTGCCCGGTGCCGTAGCGGTTGTCAAAAAGATGCTTGGTGTCGGCGTCGTTGACGGCGACGATCGGATAGCGGAGCACGCCTTCCTTGGCCATGGCTCGCAAGCGAATCACGCCGGTGGTCGTTTCCTCGGTTCCGCCAATCACATTCTCCAGTTCCGCCGTGCGCTTGGTGTGCAGCACGGAGACCAGGTCGGCGCCGTCATCCATAGTGATCTGCGGCTTGTGATCGACCGCCGCCATGATGTGCGAATAGTAGGAGTCGTTGTCCTCGCCCTTGATGGCGAAGACGGGAAGATTGTAGTCCCGCACCAGGCTGGCGGCGACATCATCCTGCGTCGAGAGCGGGTTCGAGGCGCACAACGCCACGTCCGCGCCGCCGTCGCGCAAGGCGATCATTAAGTTTGCAGTCTCGGCCGTCACGTGCAGGCAGGCCGAAACGCGGATGCCTTTGAGCGGCTGGTTCTTGATGAATTCTTTGCGGATGATCTGCAGCACCTTCATCGACTGGTTGGCCCACTCGATGCGTTTCTTGCCCAGATCGGCCAGTTCAAATCCTTTTACGTCGCTGCTGATTGATGTCGTAGCCATTTCTCTCCTAATCCCCGGTGCCTTAAAGTCAAAAGTCAGAAGTCAAATTGAAGAAGTGAATCCCCGCGCTGAATTTCGTGTGACGTTTGGCTTGTGTAGTCAAGGTCAGAAGTCGGAGCCAAACTGCAGGTTTTTACTTCTGCAATTTGACTTCTGACTTTTGACTTTATTTTCTTACTCCAACGGGCTCATGCTTTTTCAAGCCGGCGTCCGCGGCCAGTTTCGCGGCTTTGTCGGTCTTTTCCCAGGTGAAATCTGGGTCGCTGCGGCCGAAGTGTCCGTAGGCCGCGGTCTTGCGATAGATCGGACGCCGCAAGTTGAGCGTCTCGATGATCTCGCGAGGCTTCAGCTTAAAGTTCGCGCGCACCAGGCCCGGAATCAGATGGGCATCGATCTTCTCGGTTCCGAAAGTATCCACCAGGACGCTGACGGGGTCGGCCACTCCGATGGCGTACGCGAGCTGCACTTCGCAGCGATCCGCCAGTCCGGCAGCCACGATGTTCTTGGCAATGTAGCGCGCCATGTACGCCGCCGAACGATCGACCTTGGTCGGATCCTTGCCGCTGAACGCTCCGCCGCCGTGGCGTCCCATGCCGCCGTACGTGTCCACGATGATCTTGCGTCCGGTCAGACCGGAATCGCCCATGGGTCCGCCGATCACAAAACGCCCGGTGGGATTGATGTGGTACTTGGTGTCGGCGTCGAGCAGGTGGGCCGGAACCACAGCCTGGATGACGTGCTTCAAAATGTCGGCGCGCAGTTCGTCGTTGCCGACCGCCTCGGAATGCTGGGTCGAGACGACGACCGCATCTACGCGCTTCACCTTGCCGGGCGCGCTGTATTCAACAGTGACCTGCGATTTTCCATCGGGGCGCAGGTAGGGGCAGGTGCCATTCTTGCGAACTTCAGAAAGTTTCTGGCAGAGCTTGTGGGCGAGAGAAATCGGAAGGGGCATCAGTTCGGGAGTCTCATTGCAGGCGAAGCCGAACATCATTCCCTGATCGCCGGCGCCGCCGGTGTCGACGCCCATGGCGATATCGCCGGACTGCTTATTGATGCTGGAAATTACGGCGCAGGTATTCGAGTCAAAGCCGTAGACGGCGTTGTCGTAGCCGATCGATTGCACCACGCCGCGGACGAGATTTTGAAAATCAACATAAGCCTTGGTGGTGATCTCGCCGGCGATCACGACCAGGCCGGTGCAGGTCAGGGTTTCGCAGGCGACGCGGCTGGTCGGATCTTCACGCAGGCAGGCGTCGAGAATGGCATCGGAAATCTGGTCGGCGATCTTATCCGGATGTCCCTCGGTTACAGACTCCGAGGTAAATAGAAAACGATTGGTTGCTGGCAAGCTGGTATCTCCTCAAAAAGGTGACTTCGAGCCTTTACGTCCGATAAGGGAGGCTTACGGAGCCTGGGGCTCTCGACCGGGGTTTGGCTAAATCTTCCTAGAAACGGTACCAGAGATTGGCTCGGAAACGCAACGGAATAGGGCAAGGCGGAGGGAGCGGACATTGAGTGGAAGCCAGTTGACATTGAATGGCGGAAGCGGCTGGTAAACGGAAGAAAAGAAAGAGACAAACTTAGGACGTAGCAGCTTGAATTCGGCCTTGCGGACACGCTGGCGAGGATCCGCTTATCGGACACAGGCATCCCGTTCCTGCCTCCCTGCCGCCGCCTTTTGCCCAACGCGCCGATGACCGACGCGGTTGGGGGGTGAGCGCCATGGCGATTTAAAGCCAATTGAGAACTGACTAGCCTGGAGTTCTCTTTCTCGGCGATGTTTTGGCTCGACTGCGCGAGCATCAGCCAGTCTGCATCCACTGCCATGTTTCGATCAGTTCTGCGAAGGACCTACACTGCGTAATGCGTCTCGTCAACTCGCCAGCCTCAACAAACTGAGTCAGTATGTCATCGTCATGAGCAACCGCGCCGAGGTAGGCTCTTTGTAGTTCCGCGAACTGATAGCCGCGGAGTTGGGAATACGAAACAGGGAACTCACGGCGAGGGTTGTAGACTCCGGCTAGGAGTCGGTCGAGCAGCGAGAACTTCTCCTTCCGCCCTACAAAATGAAAACCCCAAGCCGTACCTTCAGAGTCGTAAATCGTGCAATGTGAGTCGTACTCCGTGACCAAAGCGACACGAGAAACCCTCTTTCCGGCTTGCGCCGCATCCGCCGAAGTGATGCAGTCGAAGTAGTGCTGACGACTATTCCACAGGAAATAAGGGGGAGTTGGTTCGCTCATGCTTGCAGGGTACCAGAGGTGGCTGACACTTGGCAGGGAAGCAGTCAATGAGCTTTATGGCGAGTTTGCGCCTATTGACTCGCCTCTCTGCGCGCTCCCGGTGAGTCCTGGGCTTGGCTATGATGGCAGATTTACAGTCCGCCGTTTGTGTGGTTAAATGCCTGGGATTTTCGGGGTGGGGAGGCTCTTGCCTCCGGCGTTTGCGGTGTTTGAGGGGGAGGGTCCTGTGTCCATTGGAAGCGTGGAGTTAGCTGCGCGTATTGAGAAAGAAACCAGTACGACGACGCAGTTCAAGACGTTCTTGAGCCGATATTTCTATCTCTGCATGGCGCTGGCGATGGCCGGGCTGGTGGTGTGGGGATTCAGCCGTACGGTTGACGCCAGCCTGTTCCATGCCAACCCGCCAAGGCCATTGCTTCTGTGGATACACGGTGCGGCCTTCTCCACGTGGGTGGTCTTTTTCATTGTTCAGTCGGCTTTGGTGCGCGTGCGAAAGGTAAGCGTGCACCGCTTTCTCGGCTGGTTTGGAGCCGGACTGGCCACGGTGATGACTGCATTGGGCTTCACGATCGCGGTGATCATGACCCGCTTCGATAGCGTTGTGCTTCATCAGAAGGACGTAGACTCTTTCCTGTCGGTTCCCTTTACCGACATGATCGTCTTCGGCCCGTGCGTGGCCATGGCGGTTTATCTTAGGAAGAGGCCGGAATACCACCGGCGCCTTCTCTACATTGCGACTTGCCAACTCATGGACGCTGCTCTTGGCCGGTTCGATTTCTGGTTCAACCACAACCTCTTCTACGCCGGCTTGGACCTTCTGATCGTGCTCGGCATGGCGCGCGATTGGGTGGTGGATGGGCGCGTCCACAAGGTGTATCTCTATGCGCTGCCCCCAATGATCGCCGTGCAGAGTCTTGCAGTCTACGTGTGGCGCGTCAATCCGGGGTGGTGGCGGGGGATCACGCATGCGATCCTGGGATGGTGAAGGCGGCCCCGCTGAGTGTCTCACCGCTCCAGAGCGGGTGGAAAAAACCGGGCGCACTCCGGTCGCTCGGGAGACTGTTGCTTAACACTACTCTTAAGGTGTTGAAGGCGGCGCCGGGGCATTCGGCACAATGCCATGAGGACCAAAGGTAACGGTCCTGACTTCCCCGAATGCTCCCCCAGTGTCAAGCTTTTGTCCGTTGAAGCGAAAGTCGACGCCGCCGGCGTTTCCGGCCTTGACGACGATTTCCCTGTGGCCATGCACGGTGCGCTCGCTGCCGGCGGACATGAGTTCGGAGGAGATGGCCCTGCCGTCGTACGTAATCGAGATCCAGGATTCTTCGCGGGCCTGGATGACGACCGTAAACTCGCCCGGAGCAGCGGCAGGGGTGGCAGAGGTTAAGTCCTGAGATGTTTTGGGAGCGACGGGCGTGGCGGATTTTCCCGGCGGCGGAGCGGTTGTTGGCGAAGTCGAGGTGGCCGAGGGGACAGGATTCGCAATACTTTTATTCGTGTCTTTGCCGGACGCTGCTGCTGAGGACGGCGCCGCTGGTGACTGCGTCGCGGGCGTGGTTGCGGCGGACGGAGCTGGCGGTCCCTGGTGCTCGCGGCGGCGATGGCTCCAGAAGGAGAGTGCGAGCGCGACCACGAGGAGAACCGCGGCGAACCAGCCCCAGGGGAGTTGGCGCGCAGGGCCGCCGTTGCCTGCTTCCAGGCGGCTCAGGTTTTCTTCATACTTACCGCGATTTTCGCGTCCTTCGTCGTCGGGCGGTACGATCTCGGTCGAAACGGGAGGCGCGTCGCCGGAAGCTTCGAGGTAGTCCGCAACCGTCTGATCTTCGTCGAGGCCAACGCAACGGGAATAGGCGCGGACGAAACCCTTGTTGAAGATGCCACCGGGCAACTGGTTGAACTTATCCTCTTCCAGCGCTTGCAGCATGCGCGTCCCAATTTTGGTGGAACTGGAAATCTGCTCCAGCGTGATCTTGCGCTTTTCGCGCTCCAGCTTCAGTTTTTCGCCAAAGGACGGCAACCCAGTCTCCCGCTTTCACCGGACGGCGAACGAAATTCTACTCTGTCGAGAAGCAAGATCATAGACTATTCGGCGGGTACTGAGCCGCGAGCTTCGAGCCGCGAGCTTCGAGCAAACCGGGCTGCGCGCGGCTCGGAGCCCGCAGCTCGCGGCGGGGTTGGCGGGAGCGATACCGGTTACCTAGGTTCGTTGCCCGGGCGGCGCACCCAAACCTATAATCTTGTATCCAACTACCTGGACGAGGAGTGCATGGCAGAGGCAGCGGGCACATCCCCAATTCGCCTGTCGCAAGAGCTGACTATCTTCCACGATGTCGCCAAGGCGCTGACCTCGTCGCTCAACCTGGATTCAATCCTGCAGACCATCATGGAGAAGATGGCGGAATACTTCCGTCCGGATACCTGGTCGCTGCTGATGGTGGATGAGGAAAAGGATGAGCTCTATTTCGCCATCGCGGTGGGGGCGGCGGCGGAGGTGCTGGCGAAGGCGCGCTTGAAGGTGGGGGAGGGAATTGCCGGCTGGGTGGCCAAACACGGGCAGGCGTTGATCGTGCCCGATGTGCGGAACGATCCGCGCTTTTCATCCCGGCTGGACGAGATGACGCGCTTGCAGACCCGATCCGTGATCTGCGTGCCACTGCGTTCGCGGCACCGCGTGCTAGGCGTGATTCAACTGATCAACGCCGACGTGGGCCTGAGCGAACAGGAGATGTTCTTCCTGCATGCCTTGTGCGATTACGCCGCCATTGCCGTCGAGAATGCCAGGGCGGTGGAGAAGATTCAGGAACTGACCATCACCGACGACTGCACGGGCTTGTTCAATGCGCGCCATCTGCACAAAACGCTGGAAACCGAAGTCTACCGCTCGGCGCGTTTCGGTTACGAGTTCAGCGTGATTTTCATCGACCTCGACCATTTCAAGACGGTCAACGATACCCATGGACATCTGGTGGGGAGCCGGCTGCTGGCCGAAGTCGGCTATCTGATCAAGGCACAGTTGCGGCTGATTGATTTCGCATTCCGTTATGGGGGAGACGAGTTTGTCGTCCTGCTGCCGCAAACCACCAAAGATCAGGCGGTAGTGGTGGCAAAACGTTTGCAGGATTCCGTGCGCGCGGGGACCTTCTG
>Ga0187819_10002027_pt1 | contig 10619 bp, 5 predicted proteins | sample NC_wetland_sal_i_15_FD_132411 | JGI IMG/M metagenome (GOLD analysis project Ga0187819, IMG submission 132411) | Wetland sediment microbial communities from Neuse River Estuary, North Carolina, USA - SO4_4 | ecosystem: Environmental > Aquatic > Freshwater > Wetlands > Sediment | place: USA: North...
CTGTGGCGTTAAACGGCCACCGTCACGGTGGCCCAGAAACCTCGGGCCGCGTTAGCGACCCGACCAGCCGCTTTGAGCGGCTCACAACTTAAAGCCCCCGGCTCTGCCGGGGGATACTTACTGTGCAGAGTTTTACGTCGCTAATCTTGATCCAACCCAAGCAAAAAACCTATCAATACTTCCCGGTCCCGTTCATGAATTGGCATCAGGAAATCGACTATTGCAACGGAGACACCTTCAACCAGGACGGGGCGAATGCCAACTTGTTTCCGCCAACCGAGTTTCCGCTCACCTTTCCCCTGCCGGATACCGTGCAGAAACTGACGGCAAATCCGCCTCCCTTTGATGACTTTGTATTGATCGAGGGAGCCACGGCGCCCTGGACGTTCTCCTTCTCGCTTGAGCCAGACATCAAGGACGCCGATAGTTGCCTGGTGAAGATCGGATCCAGTATCGACTGCCAGAATCAGACCTTGGGCGAGGATGTGCCCATCGTGGGGACGGGATTCAATCTTCACTATGACGGAGGCCGTTCTATTGGCGCCGGCGGCAACAGCGTGGCCAACGCCGATACCCTTATGATCGGCGGCTGGACCCTGAGCGTCCACCACGCCTATGACGCCGGCTCCGACACCCTTTTCCTGGGAGACGGCACCCAGCGCAACGCTTATCAGTTGGGCACTCCGGTCAGCTTTGGCGGCAACACCCTCATCACCTCGGACGACGGCAGCGAAGTATACGTCTTCTCCCCATTGGGACAGCATCTGCAGACCCTGCGACCCCTGACCGGCGCGATCGAGTATCAGTTCGGCTATGACGTCGCCGGCAACCTGGTCACCGTCACCGATGGCACTGGCAATGTCACTACCATCAAACGCGATAGCGCTGAGCATGCGACCTCCATCGTTTCGCCCTTTGGCCAGACAACCAAGCTAAGCCGCGACAGCCATGGCTTCTTGAGCAAGATCACAGATCCTCTGGGGAAATTTCAAAGCTTTACCAACACCACCTTGGGCTTGATTGCTTCCCGCACCGACGCCAACGGGAATATCTACAACTACACTTACGACGCCACCGGCAGGGTGATCAAAGATGCCGATCCCGTCGGGGGCTTCACCGGCCTCACCCGCACCGACGCCACTTCAGGTGTCGGGCAGACCGTAGGCCAAACCACCGCCATGGGCCGGACCACCAGCTTTCAAACCGCCTTCCAGGTGCCCTGGGTGCAGGACGGCACTTCTCCCTTCTCCGAACAGCGGACCAACGTTTGGCCCAACGGCCTAGTGGCAACCGCCAGTAAGGGCCAACAAGGCACGCAGCGCACGGAGGCATACACCTTGCCGGACGGTACCTCCTATAGCGAGATACTGGGACCTGATCCAATCTGGGGGATCCAGGTGCCAATCGCAACCAGTGAGATCCTGACCAAAGGCAACCTCACCATGAACGCGACCACCAGCCGTAGCTCCACGCTGGGTACAATCGGCAACCCCTTCACCCTGGCCACGCAGACGGATACGGAAACCATCAACGGCCGCGTCTACACCTTCAGCTTTAATGGTTCCAATCGCACCTACGTGAATACCACTCCGGTGGGCCGAACCCAGACCTTCGGGCTCGATGCGCTGGAGCGCGTCGCCAGCACGCAGTGGGGCACACTGACCGCCACGAATTTCGCCTACGACAGCCTGGGCCGCCTCGCCTCAGCCACCCAAGGCTCTCGCAAGACCGCACTCGCCTATAACTCGAAGGGTTTCCTAGCCAGCGTCACCGACCCGCTCAAGCAAAAGACCAGCTTCACCTACGATGCCGGCGGGCGTCTCTCCACCACAACCCTGCCCGATGGCCGCACCATAAGCTACAGCTACGACGCCAACGGAAATCTCACCGCGGAAACGCCGCCCGGCAAAACGCAGCACGATCTCACCTACACCGGCGTGGACCTGCTCGAGTCCTACACACCCCCCGGCGTCCTGGGAACCGGTCCAACCACTTACGCTTACGATCTGGACCGCAACCTCACCTCGGTGACCCGCCCCGACAGCCAGACCATCAACTATGGGTATGACACAGCGGGTCGATTGACTTCCATCACCGCTCCCTCCGTAACCAACAGCTACACCTACGACAGCACCACCGGCAATCCTGCCTCTGCGGGTAGAGGTAGCGAACACATCACCTATAGCTACAACGGCCCGCTACCCACGAAAACAACTTGGAAGGGAGCTGTGGCCGGCAGTGTGAGCCGAAATTACGACAACAACTTCTGGGTTAAGTCTCAGAACGTCGGCGGCGGATTGAATGTCACCCTGCAGCATGACAATGATGGCCTACTGACCAAAGCTGGAGCGCTGACCATCAAGCGCAGCGCGAGCAACGAACTGATCACTAGCACCACGCTGGGCGTGGCCACCGACAGCCGCACCTATAACTCGTTTGGTGAACTCACCGCCTATACAGCTGCAGTCAACGGCAGCACGATCTACAAAGTCACCTACACTCGCGACGCCGACGGACGCGTCTCGGCCAAGTCCGAGATCTTCGGCGCCACCACCAACACCTATTCCTATTCCTACGATCCCGCGGGCCGCCTCACTGCAGTCATGAAAAATGCGGCTACTGACAGCTACACCTACGACACCAACTCCAACCGCCTGAGCGCCACCACTTCTTCCGGCACCGCAAACGGAACGTATGATGCGCAGGACCGGCTGCTCACCTATGGCAACACAACATTTACCTACAGCGCCAACGGTGAACTCGCGAGCCAGAAAGTCGGCAGCCAGAAAACGTCCTACAAGTATGACGTGCTGGGCAACTTGATTTCGGCCACCCTGCCCAACGGGACCAAGCTCGCTTATGTGATCGACGCGCACAACCGCCGCGTGGGGAAAAACGTAAATGGTGTTCTCGCCACCGGCTTCCTTTACGACGCTGACCGTCTCGTGGCCCAGTTGAATGGCAGCAACCAACTGGTGAGCCAATTCGTCTACGCTACAGGTTCTGCCGCGCCGGACTGCATGATCACTGGCGGCATAACCTATCGCATCTTCTCCGACCAACTAGGCAGCCCGGTGCTGGTGGTCAATACTTCGACCGGCGCCATCGCGGAGCAAATCGTCTATGACGAATTCGGCAACGTGCTCAGCGACACCAATCCGGGATTTCAACCTTTCGGTTTCGCCGGCGGTCTGTACGATCAGGACACGAAGCTCCTGCGCTTCGGCGCGCGCGACTACAACCCCAGCGTCGGCCGCTGGACCGCCAAGGATCCCATCCTCTTCACCGCCGGCGATCCCAATCTATACGGCTACGTGCTCGGCGATCCCGTTAACCTCACGGATTCGACTGGCTTGCAACCCGACTGCCCCTGCGATACGCCGAAGAAGTGGATCTTAACACCTCGAGAGAAGGAAGGCCCCCAAGTTCCCGACCTGAAGAACCCGCCTCCTCCCCCGGATGAGGACCCGTCGCCCTACAGTAAGATCACGAAGAGCCAGTCCGAATCGAAGTTTACTCCTCCAACAAAATCGCTGGGGCAGGGAGGCGCGACCGCGAGTGTGGGGGCTGCCACCGTGAGCGTGTCAGTGCCATTCACCAGCCAGGGAGGAACCAAAGGAGAAGTGAAGATCGAAGTCAATGTCAAAGATAAGTCAGTGACCTGCAGCGGAACGTTTTAGGCGAGCGACCGCCCGGCGCCCAGCCATCCCGAGCGAAGTCGAGGGACCTGCGGGTGCCCAAACCGAAAATTGTCATCTGCAAGCATCTGGGAGGGCACGGCTTAGCTGTGCCCTCCCCAAAACCTAACGCCGACGTACGGATAATCGCCCTGCTCGGCGAAGATTTTCTCTCCAACATGAGCCAGTTTTCCCACGTCTTGCGTTTCCATAAGGAGAAGCAGAATTGCGTATCCTCGCGCCTTTGGTTGACGGGGGCCGAAAGGCTCTTGCAGCACCCGCCAAGACGTTGGATATTCACCTTCTTAATTCGCCCTTCGGGGGGAGATTCGGTATGAGAACCTACAGCGCGCTGGCGATGGCCTTGACCATCATGACTCTAGAACCTGTGCTCCGGGCACAGACCTGCACTTCGCCCATCACCTCCTGGCAAGGAAACTACAGCCTGACTGCAAGCGGGCAGGCTTCCTGTTCGGGGGATTTCACCTGCACGGTTGACGAGGCCGCGGCAGCGAGTGTAAACGCCAACGCTGCCTCGATAAGTTGTGGTGCCGCGCAATGGAGCAGCACCGATGCCGTCACCACTGCCACGATGAACAACAAAGCCGTCTTTGATTGTGGCGGCGGGAAGGAGACGGTCGAGACCATCGTCGGAACCGGTGACGCAAACTCTGCCTCCCTGGTGATAATCGAGCCCCAACAGAAGACTTATCAGTTTTTCCCCGCTCCCTTCATGAATTGGCATCAGGAAATCGATGATTGCGACGGAGGCACCACCTCCCACGACGGGGTGAACGGCTTCTTGTGGCCTCCCACGAAATTCCCGCTGACCTTTCCCCTCCCGGATACCGTGCAGGAACTCACGGGCAATCCGCCCCCGATTCAAGATGTCGCCTTTATTGAAAGTGCCATCGTGCCCTACACCTTTTCCTTTTCGCTTACTCCCAAATACGACGAGGATTGCGATTGCCAAGAGAATGGAGGCTCAACCATTGGCGCCCAGAACCAAAGCCTGGGAGAAGATGTACCCCTCGTGGGCACGGGATTCCACCTGCACTACGAAGGAAGCCGCGTGGCCAGCGCCGGGGGAAATTCTGTTGCTAGCAAGGATGCCTCAATGATCGGCGGCTGGACGGTGAGCGTTCACCATGCCTACGACCCGCCAACGGGTACGCTTTTCCTGGGAAACGGCGAGCAACGCAATGGCTATCAGATGGGCACTCCCGTCAGTTTCAACGGCAATACGCTCGTCACTTCCGAAGACGGCAGTGAAGTCTATGTCTTCAACACGTCGAACGGACAGCATCTGCAGACCCAACGGCCGATGACGGGCGCGATCGAGTACAAATTCAGTTATGACGCCGCCGGGAATCTGTCGAAGGTGACCGATGCCAAGGGGAACGTCACCACCATCCAACGCGACGCCTCGGAGCACCCTACGGCTATTGTGTCTCCGTTTGGCCAAACTACAACGCTGAACGTGGACAGCAACGGCTTCTTGAGCCAGCTCACGGACCCGCTTGGGATCTCGGTCAGCTTCACCAACAGCAGCGCCGGATTGTTGACCGCCCGTACCGATGGCAACGGAAATATCTACAACTATACCTACGATGGCACCGGCAGGCTGATCAAGGATGCCGACCCAGTCGGCGGCTACACAGGGTTGACTCGCACCAACGCAACTTCCGGGCTGGGCTCTACCGTTGCTCAAACCACCGCAATGGGCGTGACCAGCAGCTTTCAAAACGCGATCCAGGTGTCGTGGGTACAAGATGGCACCTCGCCCTTCTCCGAGCAGCGCACCATGACTTGGCCGGACGGCCTGCAGGCGACCGCCACAAAGGGCCAACAGGGCAACCAGCGCACGGAGTCCTACACTCTACCCGACGGCACCTCTTACAGCGAAACCCTGGGACCTGATCCGGTTTGGGGACTTCAGGTTCCGATTGCGACCAGCGAGATCTTCTCCCAGGGCAGCCTGACGATGAACACCACTGCCAACCGCAGCACAACGCTGGGCACCGTCGGCAATCCCTTCAGCGTCACTTCTCAGACTGACTCCAGCACGGTGAATGGACGCACCTATACGACCACGTTCACCGGTCCGAATCTCCAATACGTAACTACGAGTCCCGTGGGGCGAACCCTCACCGTCGGGCTCGATTCCCTGGAGCGGGTGGCGAGCACGCAGCTGGCCGGGCTGACGGTTACGAATCTTACCTACGATGGCAAAGGGCGCCTGAATACGATCACGGAGGGAGCACGCAAGACCACCTTCAGTTACGGCACCGACGGCTTCCTCGCCAGCATTACCGATCCGCTCAAGCTGAAGACTGGTTTTTCCTATGATGCTGATGGCCGCCTCTCAACCACCACCCTCCCTGACGGCCGCGCCGTAAACTACGCCTACGACGCCAACGGAAATCTCACCAGCGTAACCCCGCCCGGCAAATCCGCCCACGATTTCACCTACAGTGCCGTAAACTTGCCAGCGAGCTATACACCCCCAACCGTTCTGGGCACGGGATCTACAACCTACGCCTACGACCTGGACCACAAACTCACAACCGTGAATCGCCCCGACGGCCAAACGGTAAACTTCAACTACGACGCCGCAGGGAGGCTGAGCTCAGTCAGGACGCCGACCGGCACCACCAGTCTTGTTTACGACGCAATCACCGGCAACCTGGACAGTGCAGCCAAAGGCAGTGAACACCTCAAATACAGCTACAACGGGCCTTTGGCAACCAAATCCACCTGGACCGGCACGGTGGCTGGCAGCGTGAGCCGGAGTTACGACAATAACTTCTGGACCACTTCGCAAGGGGTTCGCGGGGGAACCAGCGTACCGCTGAAATACGACAATGACGGCCTGCTGACCAAAGCCGGGTCGTTGACACTTAAGCGCAATTCTACAAATGGCTTGATCACCAGCACCACGCTCGGCCAGGCAACCGATACCCGCAGCTACAATGGCTTCGGTGAGCTGACTGGTTACACGGCTTCGAGCAGTGGAACGGCGCTATACAAAGTTAAGTACACTCGTGACCTCGATAGTCGGGTCACTGCGAAAACAGAGACGATCGGGGCGACAACCAACACCTACTCCTATTCCTACGACCTCGCCGGACGACTGACCGCAGTCACGAAAAACACCACAATTGACAGCTACACGTATGATACAAACTCCAACCGGTTGAGTGCGACCACCTCGGCCGGAACCGCAAACGCAACTTACGACGCCCAGGACCGGCTGCTCAAGTACGGAAGCACGTCCTACACCTACACCGCTAATGGCGAACTGGCGAGCCAGAAAGCCGGCAGCCAGAAGACAACCTACAAATACGATGTGCTGGGAAATCTGGTCTCGGCCACGCTCCCTGACGGGACCAAGATCACCTATGTCATCGATGCCGAAAACCATCGCGTAGGCAAGACGGTGAAAGGCGTGCTGACCACCGGATTCCTGTATGACGGCGACCAAATTGTCGCCCAAATGAATGGCAGTAACCAATTGGTGAGTCAATTTGTCTATGCCACCGGTTCCGCCGCGCCGGATTTCATGATCAGCAGCGGCGTGACCTATCGCATCTTCTCCGATCAACTGGGCAGCCCGATCCTGGTGGTGAACACCTCTACCGGCGCCATCGCCGAGCAGATCACCTACGAGGAATTTGGTAACGTGCTCACCGACAGCAATCCTGGGTTTCAGCCCTTCGCCTTCGCGGGTGGCTTGTATGATCCGGATACGAAGCTTCTGCGCCTGGGCGCCCGCGACTACAACCCCGGCATCGGTCGGTGGACGGCCAAGGACCCCACAACTCTCAACAGTGGCGATACTAACTTGTACGGATACGCGTTGAACGATCCCATCGACCTGATTGATTCCTCCGGTCTCTTCCCTTGGGCACCTCTGCACATTGGCCCATCCACCCAGACCCAAGTAGTGACTCAAAAGACCTCCCAGAGAAAACCGGTGTCGACTCCCAAGACGCGGAGTGTAACGCCCTGTAAGGGCAAGAAGCGCAAGATCATTGTCGAGGTTTCCCTTGGCAAGATTGAACAAGTGCCGCCAGAACCTACCGTCGAGGTTTCCCTTGGTCAAATTGAACAAGTGCCGCCAGAACCTACCGTCGAGGTTTCCATTGGTACTATCACAAATGCGGACGGATCTCCCTTAAGTCCCTAGAGGGGTTGAATGACGGCTGACTCAAGCCAACTTGTCATCCTTGAGGAGGCGGAGTCGCTCGATCGCGAACGACTCCCAACGAAGGGTCTATGCATTCTCCTCACACTTCGCCCCTCTTATCATTCCGAGGAGCGCAGCCTTGAAATCACCAATGTCTGCGTAGGGGCGGGTGTCCTCACCCGCCCGGCGGAGCGCAGCTCCGCTCCTCGAAAGTGCTTGTGGAAGGGCACGGCTTTTCAGCCGTGCCCAAAAAAACACCGCCTCGACACACGCGTCGATGAGGCGCAACTGCCCCTGAACTGGAGCGCAACAACCGTCCCGTCGACGGTTCGCTGACTGCTGACTGCTGAATGCTGAATGCTCCAGAGTCTGCGCTATACTGGTCCCAGGATGGCGGACAGTTGCAGCAAGACGTTCTACCTCGAAACCTTCGGTTGCCAGATGAATGTGCATGACTCGGAAAAGGTCATCGGCACGCTCGTGGCCGAGGGATACCGCCAGGTTCCCACCGTCGAGGAAGCCGGGCTGATCCTCTACAACACCTGCTCCATCCGCGATAAAGCCGAACAAAAAGTCTTTCACCGCCTCGCCGACTACAAGAAGCTTCAAGCCCAAGGCAAGCGTTTCGGAGTTCTGGGGTGCGTGGCGCAGCAGGAGGGCGAGAAGATTTTCGAGCGCGCGCCGCATGTCTCGATGGTGTGCGGCTCGGCTTCGTACCGCAATCTGCCGGAGATGCTGATTCAAATCGAGGCAGGGAAGCGGGTCACCGGTCTCGACGATCGCGAAACCGACGAATGTTTTGAGACGGAATTCACCTCCCGCACCAACCCGCACCGCGGCTACATCACCATCATTGAAGGCTGCGACAAGTTCTGCGCCTATTGTGTCGTCCCCTTCACTCGCGGTAAGGAGCGGAGCCGAACTTCTGATTCAGTACTCGCCGAAGCCCGCCAGATGGCCGACTTGGGCTATAGCGAAATTCAGCTGCTCGGCCAGAACGTCAATTCGTATAAAGATCCGGCAGGGAAGAAGACGTTCGCCGAATTGCTGGCGGCGGTGGGCGTTCCGGGGATCAAGCGGGTACGCTTCACCACTTCTCATCCCAGAGATTTCGGCCGCGACATCATCGAGGCCATCGACGCCGTGCCCACGCTCTGCGACCACGTCCATCTCCCGGTGCAAAGCGGTTCGACTCGCGTGCTCGACGCCATGCAGCGCCTCTACACCCGCGATCAGTACCTGGAACGCATTTCCTGGATGAAAGCGGCGCGGCGGGAGATCAGTATCACCAGCGACGTTATCGTCGGCTTCCCCGGCGAGACCGAGGCCGAGTTCGAACAGACGCTATCCCTGCTCGACGAAGTCGGCTACGACGGCATCTTCGGCTTCAAGTATTCCCCTCGCCCCAACACCCCGTCGCTGGCCCTGGACGACGCCATCCCGAACGCGGAAAAAGCGCGGCGTCTGGCCGTCCTGAACGAAAAACAACGCGAAATCCAAAGAAAACGCAATCAGAATCAGGTCGGGAAAATCTTTGAAGTAATGGTTGAAGGGAAGAACGAAGCCCGTGGCCAATGGATCGGCCGCACCACCCAAAACAAAACCCTGAATTTCACGGCTAACACCGCCGAACCCCGCGTCGGCAGCTATGTAAACGTGGTTACCACAGGTTGCTTTCCCAACAGCCTTTTAGGACAAATGGTGATATAAGAAGCGGAGCGAGTCCGGGAGACCCCAATGGAAGTCGAAATGAAAATCCGTGGGCTAATGATGGATCCAGTGACGAATATGCCGATTGTGATTTTGAAGGACTCGGGCAGCGACACGGTGTTGCCCATCTGGGTGGGGATTTACGAGGCTAACGCCATTGCGCTGGAGATTGAGAAAGTCAGTACGCCGCGGCCGATGACGCACGACCTCATCAAGAATGTGCTGACTGGGCTGGACACGCAGGTTCACAAAGTGGTGGTCACGGAACTGCGGGAAGATACGTTTTATGCGGTGATCTGGCTGGAACGCGAGGGGCATATCATCAGCATTGATTCGCGGCCTTCGGATGCGCTGGCCCTGGCGCTGCGCGTGGATTGTCCTATCTTTGTGGAGGATGAGGTGCTGAAGAATTCCAAGCAACAGGCCAACGGGTCTGACCGCGCCACCAACGAGGAGCTGCGGAAGTTGCTGGAAGGACTGAACGACGAGGATCTGGGACGCTACAAGATGTGAACCAGAGCAGAAATAAGAAGGCAGAAGGCAGAATTCTGAATTCTTACTTGTTACTTCTGCATCTCTCTATGCCTGACCCCGCCGTCCAACTGCAGCAAATCTACCTGGCGGGATTCGAACTCAAGACCTTCGACCGTTTCCCAAAGTGCGTGGGGGTAGTGCGCGACCACTGCATTGCGCTGCTGGTGCCGTCGCCAGATGGTTTGCAGATGCTCGGAACCCCTGGCTGGCAGATCGGGGAAGTCATGGGAGTACTGACGGAGGTAGAAGGCCGCCAGGTCTTCCAGGCCAAGCAGGAGATGGTCGAAGCTACCGCCGAGAGGCTGGAGGAGCTGCGGCGGTTCCGGGAGGAGCTGGCAGGGTTCCTCAAACATCATAATACATAGTTAGCATCACATTCCGATATTGACATCATTTTATTGGTATGACATCATTGTGGCATGCGGACGACGATCAGCCTCGATGATGACGTGTTTCAACTGGCCCGGACCTACGCGGAAAACCGCTCTCTGGGCCTGGGTAAGGCTGTC
>Ga0187819_10002028_pt1 | contig 10619 bp, 6 predicted proteins | sample NC_wetland_sal_i_15_FD_132411 | JGI IMG/M metagenome (GOLD analysis project Ga0187819, IMG submission 132411) | Wetland sediment microbial communities from Neuse River Estuary, North Carolina, USA - SO4_4 | ecosystem: Environmental > Aquatic > Freshwater > Wetlands > Sediment | place: USA: North...
GGCCGGCCATACCATGCGGACGACGTCAGCTTCTTTTGCCTGCCCCAGGCCGATGGTCAGATAAGGCGAGTTTTGTCCGAGATAGCCGGAAGATCCGTAGACTTAGAACTTCTGCCGCAGCCCGGCGGAAAAAACTTCGACCTTGGTGCCGATGGCGCTCTTGTTGTCGGCCAGTCCTTTGAGCGAAAGGCGCAGCCAGCGGTTCTGATTGCCACCTTCATTGCGCAGCAGCACGGCAGGACCGTGATTCTGCGTGATCAGCAAGTCGGTTGCGCCGTCGTTGTCGTAGTCACCGGTAATGATCGCGCGCGGATTCTTCAAGGCGATTTTGTCGAGGCCGACATCGGCGGTGACGTCTTTAAAACCATCGGGGCCGAGATTGCGGAACAGCCGCACTTCGCCCTTGCCTTCTGCGGTTTCGCCGACGGCAACAAGATCGAGCCAGCCGTCGTTGTCGTAGTCAATTGCGGCGACGCCCCAGCCGCGAACCCAGTTTGTAGTGGGCAGCGTCACGGGCTCAAAGGCCTTGCCTTGATGGTTCCGCCAGAGAGTCAGCCCGGGAGCGCCCCAGTGCGTGAAGGCCAAGTCCATCCAGCCATCGTGGTCGAAATCGAGGACGGCAACAGCGTTCGTCAGATCGGATATCGGTCCGGCCCAAGGTTTGTGCGGGAGAAACTTTCCCTCTCGCGGATTTTCATAAATGTTGGGCGTATCATTCCACTGGGTCAACACCAAATCCACTGCACGGTCATTGTTGAAATCAGTACCGATGGCCGCCAGGCTGGGAGCCATGCCCGCTACGCCAATCGAATTGGTTACGTCGGTAAAGGTTCCGTTTCCATTGTTCCGCCACATCACATTCGGAACATGCCGATCACGATAGGTGAGCGCAGTTGGGCGGTCTCCGTCCCGCTGAGCCTCAGGGAGAACCCGCGTGACGTATAGATCGAGATCTCCGTCATGGTCGTAATCTACGAACGTCACGCCGAGGTTAAACCAGGCAGCACTGTAGCTCGTCATGCCTGCAGATTCTGTTACGTCTCTGAATGTGCCGTCCTTCTCGTTATGAAAAAGCGCGATGCGGTTTGAGCTGATGACGAGATCCGGGAAACCATCGTTGTCGTAGTCTCCGACAGTACAGCTCACCCCAGACGGGGCGCCCTTGAGGCCAGACTTCGTCGTTACATCCTCAAACTTGCCGCCGAAGTTGTGATAGAGACGACCTCTGCCTGGGAGAAACAGGTCAACACGGCCGTCGCCGTCGTAGTCCAACCAGCATGCCCCGGGGCCGAGCCGTAAGCCCGGGTTGCCTTCGGACCCGCCAGGGAGTTGAAAAACGGGCAACCCTGACTCGTACGTCACATCGACGAAGCGCACCTTGATCGCGGGTGGAACCTTTTGCGGTGCCACCGGCGATTCTTCCGCCAGCGAATACTTGCCCTGCTCGCCATACGCCAAGCTGATCGGCGACCCCAGTTTGTTCTGCGTGATGTGGAGGAACCGTTGCAGATGTTCGCGCGCGTGGTCGAGATCAGCCGACTGCTGGTACGCCCGCGAAAGTCCGAACTCGGCCGAAGCGTGCAGCGGATTCAGCTTTAGCGCATGCTGGAAAGCGTCCATCGCCTCGGAATATTGCTTGTCTTGAGCATAAGAGGCACCCAAGAAATACCAGGTGTCGGCGTCTTGGGGATCGATCTCTGTAACTCGACGAAAAGCTTCCACCGCTCTCGTTGAATCGCCGGTGTTCTTGTAAAGCAGACCCCAGTTGTACCAGGCACTAGGATCGTTCGCACTTTGTTTTACCGCCTGCTCCAAGACAGGCCGGGCAGAATCGATGCGCCCAAGATTCAGCAACGCGATGCCCTGGTTCACTTGAGCCATCGTCAACTTGGGATCGAGCGTGGCAGCCTGTTCGAAAGCTTTGAGCGCTTTCTCGAAAAGCTGCTGGTTCATGTAAGCCGCGCCCAGATTATTGAGGCGGGCTGCCTCGGCGGATTTGTCAGCAGGTCTCGCGGTGGACGCGTCTTGCGGAACGAACGCGAAGAGGGCGACTGCGGCTACGACGACAGCGGAAACAAGAAGAATGGACTTGGTCATGCGATAAACCAGTTAACCACAGAGCACACAAGGCGCACAGAGGTTTTCGTAGTTTGTAAGGTTCCTCTGCGTCCTCAGTGTCCTCTGTGGTTGATGGTGTTCTGAACAGGAGGGCTCCACGAGCGACTATATGCCCGGTTCCCCACGATGCCTTTGCCTTCTTGAACCGTGATCGTCTGGCTTCCGGATACGTTCGTCAGTTTGTCCACCTGCCCGCTTGGCCATTGCACTTCAATTGAATCTGCTGTAGTGGCCTGCCCAAGACCAAACGTCAGCACCAATTCGCTCTGCGATAAGTAGCTCGAACCGCTGTGCAGCATCTGCCATTGCCCATCTTTGCCCGATGCCACGCGCACGACCGCGCCGATGCCATCGCGGTTGGATTTTGTGCCAACCAACTTTATTCGCAGGCTGTGATTGCCGCCGCCCTCATTGTGGAACAGGTAGGCTGGTCCGCCGTTTGTCATCAGCAGCACGTCGAGCGACCCATCGTTATCGATATCCGCATATGCAGCACCGCGCGCAACCTTCGGACTCGCAAACGCTGCTCCCAAAGAACCGGTGACTTCCTGAAACTTTCCGCCGCCCAGATTGCGAAACACGTGCGGCGGCTCCGCGTAGGTCACTCGTTTCTGCACCCTCTCAATTTCGTCTTCTATATGTCCATCGGCTACGAAAATATCGGGCCAGCCATCGTTGTCATAATCGAAAAAGAAGCAGCCAAACCCGAGTGTAACCAGCGTGGCGCGGCCAACCTCCGAGTGTGGCGCCTCATCCACAAACAGACCATTCCCTTCGTTGTGATAAAGCGAAAGCATCTGGTTGGCGAAATTCGTAATAATGATGCTGGTGTGGCCGGAACGATCGTAATCGGCAGCATCCACGCCCATGCCGGCGCGCGCTACACCATCCTCGCTGAATGCAATTCCCGCGGAGATTCCTTTCTCTTCAAAAGTTCCATCCCGCCTGTTGAGATAGAGCTTGTTAGGCTGGGTGTCGTTCGCAAGCAGAATGTCGGGCCAGCCATCGCCGTTGAAATCGAGAATCGCCACGCCCAGGCCCTTGGAAGTGGGATCGTAGATCTTAGCCTTCTGCGTGGCATCCTCGAACTTGCCATCGCCAAGATTGTGCCAGAGTCGCGCCGACGCGCCTTTGTAGGACTCCGGCGTGCAGTAAGACTTGTGCGCCCCGTCGAGCGTGCAGTACAGATCGCCTGGGATCGACCATTGCACGTAATTCGCAACCACAAGATCTAATTTTCCGTCGCGGTCGTAATCGACCCAGGCAGCGCTCGTTGAAAACTCGTTCGGTCCCCACAGGCCGGCGGACTTCGTTACATCGGTGAAAGTGCCGTTGCCGTTGTTGTGAAACAAATGGCTCTGGCCAAGAGCGCTGATGAAAATATCGTCGTAGCCATCGTTATCGTAATCTCCGACCGCAACCCCTAGCCCGAACATTGGGACGGCAAGACCAGCCTTCCGCGTGACGTCGGTGAACGTACCATCGTGGTTGTTGTGGTAGAGCTTGGGCGTGGTTGCGCCGGACTTCGGATGCCCCGGCCAATCTTCCCCGTTCACCAGCAGAATGTCGGGCCAGCCGTCATTGTCATAATCGATGAAAGCACAACCCGGGCCCATGGTCTCCGGCAGATATTTCTTTCCGAACGCACCGTTGTTGTGGATGAAGTGAATGCCAGCTTGGGCTGTGATGTCGTGAAGCTGAATCTGCTGTGCAGGCAGGAACGCGGCCACAAGTGGAACCAGCGAGAGTCCATATGTCATTGCGGCTACCAATCGGACCGCTGGCGAGGCACGTTTTGTATCAAAGCACGCCTTCAGGCTTGCCGTAATTGCTGTTCCCCGACCAACGGCTCCACAGGCTGCTGAGAAACTCTGCTTTGGGGTGGCGCAGCGCTTCAGCGCTGCGATAACTGCTTCTTCATTATTACGCGCTCTAGCGCCTGAGGACCCAGAAGCGAGTTCTTCGGCAACCGCCGCGACCTCAGCGGCTGAAGCCGATTTCCGTTTCGCAATCCTTTTGGCACGGCTGAAGCCGTGCCCTGATACGAATCTTGAAATCCTTTCGGAAAGAATGACGAACGTGCGCATCATCTTGCGGCCCCAGCTGAGGCGGTTTGGCTAACCGAGTTTCGCTCGGCTCGGACGGGCCGAAGACTCGTCCCCACACGGCCTGAGGTTGGCGCCACAGAAACATGTTCATGGATCGCTTGCCGCTCATTGTTATCCTCGGGATTGAGCTGGCGGTAAGGTCCGGTGATGGCTTGCGACGCTTCGTCGGCCTTGAAACGCAGGTAGCGCACTTGATGCTCACGCGCCAGCTTCTCGTCGCCCAAGCCGCTGTAGCAAAGCATCAAGTTATAATGCGCCTGCAAATCTTCCGGATCGATCGCCAGGACAGATTGCAGCACGCTTACGGCATCTGCGTACTTGCGCTGCAGAAAGAGGATGCGCCCCAAATCGTTGATGGCTACGCGATCTCGGGGATACTGAACCAGAACCTTGCGCAAGTGCGCGGCGGCTTCGTCGTAGCGGCCATCGCTGCGCAAGACTTTGGCATAGAAAAAGTGGGCGCGAGCCAGATCAGGACTCACCTCGAGTGCTTTCTCCAGCACAGTGCGGGCACGGTCCATATCACCTTCCTGCACCGCCGCGCGGCCGATGTTTACCCAGCCATCTGGATTCTTCGGATCAATCTCCGTCACTCTCTGGAAAGCTGCCTGCGCGCCTTTCAGATCACCCTGCAGCAGCAGGCCAATGCCGTAGTCGTTCCATCGCTGCCAGTCGTCCGCCTGCAAGACGGTTTTCGGCGGCGGAACTGGTGCGTCGTGGGGCACTACATTCAGAGTGACTTCATCTTCGGCAAGCGCCACAATGGGCAGGTCGGGGATCTTCTCCTCTTTCGCCGATACTCCTTGCAGTGAGCCCGTAAACGCAGTTTTCGTGTCGTCAAAGTCAGGCGTGACTTCGGGCTTCGGCTGCTGGTTGGGGTCAGGAACTCCGGCAAAAGAAAACTGCGTGTTCCACCACGCGAACTTGCGATAGCACAAACGAGCATGCAGCGTGATCTTGCCGCCCGCGCTCTCCGGAATGTGCAAACGATAGTGGACCGTATCCGCCGCGCCCGGCGGGATCAGATGCACGTAAACTACAGCTCGCGTCGCCCAGGCGTTGCGCTTGTTAATGCGATTCCTATGTGCGTCGACCTGCAGCGAGCGGTAGAAGTGCGCGCCCTTTTCTACCGGACCTTTGCCGTCGTCTTCGACCATGCCGCTCCAGAAAATTGTCTGTTCCTTGTCGTCGGTGCCCTTTAGTTCGAGCCATGTGTCGTAGGCGTCGACTGTACCGCCGGGAAAGAAATGCCCAAGCTTCTTGGTGCGGACCACAACCTCCACACGTACTGTGTCACCGCGGCGAACCACAGGCTGCACGCGGTTGAGGGGTGCGGTGACCGGCACCGCCTCGCCTCCTTCAGCGGGCGTAATCTTCGTCTCTGCTTCTTCGCCAACGGCAAAGTTCGTGGACAACTCAGAGTGTGTGATGGCTCCAGGCTTCGTCTCCGCCGGCGCGGGAGAAAGCGCAAAAATGTCCACACTCAAAACGTCGTTTCTTAGAAACTTCTCGGTGATCTTGAGCTGCTCCGCATCTTCGTTGGCAGTGGGCAACGCGGTGTTCGCCCCGGGGAAGCGATGGGAGTGCACGAAACCGCCGACGTTGCCTTGATCATTGGAAGGGGCGAGCGGCATGTGGCAGTCCGCGCATTGGGAAGGCTTTGCCGGATAGTAAAAAGACCGCGCGCCTTGTCCCGAGACGCCACTCGCCTGCCAGTTGTCATACTCATTGAAGCCGCGAATCCAGCGGTAATGGTTCACCGGTAGATCGAGGTGAACCTTGTGGCAACTGGAGCAGAACTCGGCCGTCTGGTTCCGCATGAAGGGCTTCAGGAAGACTCGCCGGTGCGGCTCCGGATTCAGCTTGATCAGAAAATCGTGCAAAGTGCGGACGATGGGGTTCTTCGTGGCTGCCAACTCGTGCAGCTTGGGATACTCCAGATAAAAGTCCCCCTGCCCCATGGTGCTCTTCACGTCGGCAATCGAGTGACACATCATGCAGCCGAGGCCGGCCTGCGACTCGGGCCGGTGAACGATCTGCTTGATCGGTGTATCCATCAAGCCGCTGTAAAGTACCGCCGGATCGTGGCAGCCGCCGCACCACTTTGAGGGCCGCGTGCCGACCGTGTCCTGCATGTACTCGACGCTCTTGCGGTACCACTGATTGTTGAATGACGAAAAATGATGGGCGGAGCTGAACCACTGGCTGTAGATATCTTCGTGGCAGCGCTTACAAGAATCTGACTCCATGAAAAACTTGCTGGGAATTTTCTGTCCGCCATACACCTGGGCCGAGCTGGGAAAAAACGGCCCCTGCGGCCCATCGCCCTCGTCATTCATGGTGGCGGGAGGCATTGAAGGATTCTCAATGCGAGCCCGGTTGTGCCAGCGCGACTCGCGGATATAGCGCGCGCCGACTGCGAGCCCGCCGAGAACGAGCAGGCAAATCGCGCAGCGGATGATCGAGCTGGCGGCTCCCGGGGCCAACCAGCCGCGTGCTCCAGCCCAATCCGCGAACAGGACTGCCACACCTGCGAGCGAAAACACAATGTGGAAGTAGAGAAGGTTCCACTCTGCGCGCGGTGTCCCGGTCTTGATCAAAACCAGACCAATGATTGCGCCTGCGGTAATCAGCATCCAGCCCGAGCGCGAGGCGATGCTTCGTTTTCGGAGAAGCCGAAACAGAACCGGAACCAGCAGAATAGCCACGATGACGCCGCCGACCGCGTGCAGCAAAACGACCGCAGCATAGAAGACATTAGGCCGGGGAAATGCGTATAGATAAATGGCCGAAGCAAACAAGAAAATCAGCAGCGGCGGCAACAGGCGACCACCGGGAAGACGCTGGGATGGCGATTCTTCTGACATTTGGAGTGCGGTGACGAATTACCCCGGAGCAGTCTGAGAAGATGATTCAACTTCGGGGAGTTGCGAAACAGTATAAAACTTTTTGGCGCTCCCGGTGCGCTTTATGGCCAGCATCAATGGTGTGTATCCCGTTAGTTCTTGCAATATCTTGAAGGTTGTCATCCTGACCGGCCTTCAGGCCGGGAAGGATCTATGCATTTGATTCGAAATGCATAGATCCGTCGCTGCGCTCAGGATGACAGCCCTTCAGGGACACATCTCTAGACAGGCGGCGGCTGCCAGCCACCACATTCTTTTTCCACGACCTCGGCAACTGCCAGCACGAGTTCCTCTTCCCACGGACGTGCCACGATCTGCACCCCGATTGGCAAGCCTTCGTCTGACTGTCCGACGGGCACAACCGCCGCTGGGGTTCCTAGCAGATTGAACCACTCGCAGTAGCTCCAGGCGTCGAAATACGAAACGGTCTGTCCATCAATTTTCCAATCGCGCTCACCGTGACGGAAGGCCGGAATGGAAGCGACAGGACAAAGCAGGATGGGATATTCGCGCATCTGGGAAAAAATTTCCATGCGCAGCACATCCCGCATGATCCAGGTTTCGAGCAGCGTCTGCGCAGTATGAGGAGGCTCCGCGGCAACTAGGGCTGAAAACTGTTTCAGAATCGGGCTGAGGTCGGCTTCGCGTCCTCTAATCATCGGTCCAAGCAACATTCCGCCTGCGACTCCGAAAAACCTCCACCAGAGTTGACGAGCTTGGTCGAGTCCCTCCGGCCGCCAGAGTCGCACCTCGAATCCCGCGCGCTGCAGCGCCTCGGCCGCACGGCGGACCGCGGCCCGCGTTTCAGGAGTTACCGGTGTCCGGCCGTCATCTTCAAAATAGCCGATACGGAGTTTCTTCAGATCGTAAGGCTGTGGCCAGCGCACCGGTACCGGCGCTGACGATGGATCGCCGTCGTCAGGTCCTTGCATGACTTCAAAGAGCACTTTCAAATCTGCCACAGTACGGGCCATCGGTCCAACTACGCCCAGCAGAGCAAAGCATGCAACTGACGTTGGGAAGTGTCCCGTGGCCGGAATGCGCCCGGGCGTCGGCTTCAGCCCGCAAATTCCACTGAAGTGTGCGGGCACACGGATGGAGCCACCACCGTCGCTGCCTACTCCTCCGGCGGAACATCCGGCCGCAATGGCCGCTGCCTCGCCGCCGCTGGAACCGCCGGGTGTCCGTGAGAGGTCCCATGGATTGTTGGTGCGGCCGTAAAGGAGATTATCGGTTTCCCACGCCATCAGCAGTTCAGGCGTGTTGGTGGTGCCCAATACGATGGCTCCTGCCTTGCGCAAGCGCGCCACCAGCGGCGCGTCCTGCGAAGCCACCAGCCCAGCGCGTAATCTGGTGCCCGCCTCGCAACGCAAGCCCATGACGTCGATCGAACTCTTGATGCTGATCGGAACGCCGTGCAGCGGCCCAAGCGGTTCCTGGCGAGTGACGGCAGTTTCGGCAGCGCGGGCCTGGCGACGCGCGCCTTCTGTGTCCACTTGCACAAACGCATTCAGCTTAGGATTCAGTTTTTCGATCCGGCCAAGGTGGGCTTCCAGCAATTCAACCGGCGACAACTTTTTCTCACGGATTCGCTCAGCCATGGCAATGGCTGAGAGAAAAGTAAGTTCACGCATGCACTCGTGACCTCAATGGAAAGAGGCGAGTCTAGCATGCAGTTCAGCACGAGATCACGGACTATTCGTTATACAGACGAATTCCAGTTCAAGAGGAGGCGGAGGAAAATTCCCGAGCGCGCTGCGGCGATGCCAGAGTGTGCTCCGCGTCTTCCTGTTTCGCGCCGCGACCGGCAAGCCAGGTCTTAAGATGGCTTCGCGAAGCGGGTGTGAGATCAGCAAAAACCATGCCGGCCCGCCCAAGATCGTCGGCCCAGATCACTTCACCAGTCGCTTCCACTATGTGCATCGTGCCCGGCAGGACGAAGCGCAGCGGCAAGTTCTGCACCGGTGGCAATGGTTCCGGTGCCTGCAACGCCAGACCGGACTCGCTCATGTCCAGCACAAGTGCGGGCAAGGCGGCCACGCCGAGTTGGAGATAGACAATCGTCTCCAGCTTGCGGCGTGTAGTGCGCCGGCGGTCGCCGGTAAAGATTTGCCAGGCCCGCAGAGGACGCATCGCCTGCTCGAGGGAAAATGGCTTATACAGGACAAAGCTGATCCCCGCCTGTGACACTCCGGCTCCGGAAGTTGCGCCATCGGCCAGCGCAAACACAACCGGTCTTCGCTCCGGTGAGGCAATCGATACCATTCTGGCGACCTGGGCTGCTCCGGGGAGATCGAAATCCAGCACCACGGCCGAGTAGCGCCCCTCGACGAGCATTTCCATCGCTTGTGCCACGCTGTGGCTTACCTCATGCTCAATTCCCAGCTTGTCGAGAGCCGCTTGCAGCAGGCCCACGGACGAGTGATCCCGAGATACCAGCAGCGCATTTAATCGCATAGGCGCAGCTTATGGCCTGCGCGTTCTCGCGTAAAGTAACAGCCGTAATAATCTGATCGTTACCGTGAGGGAGTTTTCGTCACAGACAATCGCGTGGTTTTGCTGAAGAATCAGGTTCCGATAAGCTTTTCCAGGCCAGCCCTGTTGCGGATGAGTAGTGTGGATCCGCGCAGCTGCGCCAGCTGCTTGTCGCGAAACTCGCCCAGCACCCTGGTGACGGTCTCGCGTGAGGTGCCGATCAACTGCGCCATTTCTTCGTGAGTAAGAGAAACCTTGATGCGAATTCCGTCCTTGGTGTTTTCGCCGTCAGAAGCCCACTCCAGCAACAAGCGCGCCAGCTTTTCCGAGACTGAATGCGAAAGCCCCAGTGAACGGATCATCTCGTACGCGCTTTGGCAATTCTGGCTGAGATGTTGGGCCGCATGCAGGCAAGCGTCCGCGTGATTCTGCAGGAACTGCAGGAAATCGTCGCGTTTTATGAAATCCAACTGACAGGGCTGCAGCGTTTCGGCGGTGAGCTCGTAGGGCTTGCCCGACACGGTGGCATGCAATCCCAGCACTTCACCGGCTTCCGCGATGCGCAGGATTAGCGTTTTTCCGTCTCGCGATGTGGTCGAGAGCTTCACTCTTCCACTGCAAACGATGTAAACACCGCGCGCAGACTGGCCTTCGACGAACAGAATCGCACCCTGAGGAAACGCGCTGGCGTATTTGATTTTTTCCAGGTCCTGGAGAGGCCCTTGCGGAAGTTCGCAAAAGAAACCTGAGTGCCGCAGCTTGCAGATCAGGCAGTTCTCGGCGATTTGCAGGCCGTAGGGTACGCTCATGAGCAGCGGCTTTCCTCTGTCTCTAGGGCCGACTATATCACTTTATGTTGTGATTTGCAGCACACGGCCGAGTTCACCAAGGAGCCACTAGAGTTACTTTGGAGGCAACAGGCTGTCGTCAGTTCGGTACGGGGCGGGAAATCGGCCGACATCCTTTCGTAATCTCCCGTCCATGGCACGTGAAATGAAATAGTTAGGATTGA
>Ga0187819_10002029_pt1 | contig 10611 bp, 5 predicted proteins | sample NC_wetland_sal_i_15_FD_132411 | JGI IMG/M metagenome (GOLD analysis project Ga0187819, IMG submission 132411) | Wetland sediment microbial communities from Neuse River Estuary, North Carolina, USA - SO4_4 | ecosystem: Environmental > Aquatic > Freshwater > Wetlands > Sediment | place: USA: North...
ACATCGATCATGGCGCGATCGGAGGCCGAGAATGCTGGCACCTGGGAATACAAATGGGCGGGATCGAGGCGTTCGTCCACCGCCGCGGCATCGCGCACGACCAGCGATTCCAGCCAGCGTTCCGGATGCAGACGCCATAGCGGATGATCGCGCGGCCCCTCGGGATGGCGCACTTCACCAATGCTTCGCACTAACTGCCCGAACGCCGCAATATTGTTATCGCCGAGGATTCTTTCCTGCGCACCCAAACCGAAAACAATCTCCGATGTGCTCAGAAACGATCCTGGTTCATGAGCCAGCCGGGCTCGGGCAAACTCAAGCCCATGACAACGAAAAGCAATCTCCGCCGGTGACAAAGTTGCGACTTCCGCTTCTGACATCAACTCACGAATCTGTGAGACCGCCGAGGCAAACCTGGCTCGGACCGCCGATTCGTCCGTTGTGTGCACCAACCGGGTCGCCACATTTCCGCAGTCGCTGATATCCAACTCTTTCAAGTTGTCGTCACGCTCTTCCAGTTCGTACAGCTGCCACTTGGCTGATGCGGGATTCAAATGCGCCATGCGTTCCCGGGTCAGGGCAGAAGCGCTGACCGGGAGGAACAACTTCAGTCCTTCGACCACGAACTTTCTAGCTTTCGCAACTCGGCAGGCATCGAGCCACAAAATACCGAAGGTCAGTGCCGCATCGATGGAGCCCTGTGTCTCCTCGCCGTTCACGCCCAGAACGGCGAATGCAGATTGCCCCCGATGCAACAACCCTCGCGCATAGACCGGGCCGAAGGATCGTTCGAGATCCATGGAGCTACTAAGCCGGTCGACGCTGAACCCAGGGAAGCGGCGCTGCAGCACGCGTTGCAGCACTCGCTGATAAGCCAGGCGCGCCGCCCGCTTCGCTGTGGGGGTGCGCCGGTCGCGCTCGCGGCAAATCTCGAGCTTGGTAGGTTTCGCCTGTCCCAAACGCTGTACATTGAGCCGAAGGATTTCATTTTTAACCTCAGCTTCCAACACCCGTCGCACGAAGTTGCGCTCGGCCGACCACAAATGCAGCAAGCATTTGTTTCGTTCCCCGGAGATGGAATACTTGGATTGTGCGAGATCGAAAACTACGGCTCCGTCTTCAATGATCACCGCATCGCTAGCACACCCCAGAAAGTCTTCGACAGTGCGTACGAGAGATTCTGGAGTCACATAGGGATTGTTTCAGCCGATTCGTAACGTCGTCTGTGACGACTGAACACGACGTTTCTGTCGGACATCGACGCGAGCCCGGAAGGCGCGGGCGAGAGCCTGCCCTGAGCGAAGTCGAAGGGGCGCCCGCGCTGCATTGCCCCTATGTGATAATGACGTAAGGAGCTTTTCCGCCTCCCAGGACATCTAATCAACGTGGACAAAAACAGATTCTTCTTTCAACACTACGGCCTAACAGAACACGACCTCGAACACTATTTAGCCGCCGCTCTTTCCGCCGGCGGCGACTATGCCGACCTCTATTTCGAGTACCTTTCCTCCACCTCTCTCATGCTGGCCGAGTCCATGGTGAAGTCCGCTTCCCAGGGGATTTCCGCAGGATGTGGAGTGCGTGTGATTGCCGGTGAGCGCACCGGATACGCGTATACCGACGATCTTTCGTTCGAGCGCATTCTGCACGCGGCCCGCACTGCGGCCCTGATTGCGAGCGGACCGGCCAAGACCCCCGCGGTCGGCTTCCAGGAGAAGCCTGCTCGCAGTTTGTACCCAATCACGCTTCCGTCGGTGGATGCAGAGATCACTGCCAAGGTCGAACTGGTGATGCGGGCAGATCGTGCAGCTCGTGCCTACGATCCCCGGATTAAAGAAGTGCGTGCCAGCTATGCGGATGAACTTCGACACATCCTAGTGGTTGGGTCCGACGGCACCTTTGCCGAGGACTCTCAGCCGCTGGCGCGAATGAACGTCTCCTGCATCGCTAAAACCGACGGCAATTCCGCGCGGGGCAGTTCCGGAGGCGGCGGGCGTGTCGCGCTGGACTTTTTCTTCGGAGAAAAAACTCCCGAGTATTTTGCCAACGAGGCTTCGCGTCAGGCGATCCTGCAACTCGACGCTCGCGAGGCTCCCGCCGGCGAAATGGAAGTAGTGCTCGGTCCCGGTTGGCCCGGCGTGCTTCTGCATGAAGCCGTGGGTCACGGGTTGGAAGCGGACTTCAATCGCAAGCAGACCTCGGCGTTTGCTGGATTGATCGGCAAGCGAGTGGCCAGCGAAAAGTGCACCGTGGTGGACAACGGCACCATGCCGTGGCGCCGCGGCTCGCTCAACGTCGACGATGAAGGCGAGCCCACGCAAAACACCATGCTCATCGAAAAGGGAATCTTAAAGGGATATCTGAGTGACAAACTGTCTGCCCGCTTGATGGGGGTTAAGGATACGGGGAACGGACGCCGCGAGAGTTACGAACACATTCCCATGCCGCGCATGACCAATACCTACATGCTTTCCGGGGATGATGAGCCGTTCGATATTATTCGCTCCGTCCGCCGCGGTCTCTACGCCGTGAACTTCGGCGGTGGCCAAGTGGACATCACCAACGGCAAGTTCGTTTTCTCGGCGTCGGAAGCGTACTTGATCGAAGACGGCCAGATTACCGCTCCAATTAAAGGGGCGACGTTAATTGGAAACGGGCCCGACGTGCTCACTCGCGTTTCCATGGTGGGCAATGACCTGAAGCTCGACGAAGGCGTCGGTACCTGCGGTAAGGACGGCCAAGCCGTACCGGTTGGCGTCGGCATCCCAACAATTAAAATCGATCGCTTGACCGTGGGCGGAACAGCGAGAAAAGATGTCGGCGGCTTCATGCAGTAAATGCTTTTGACCACAGGGGCACAGAAACTTCAAGAAGATTTGCTCTCTCTTTGTCCTTGAGTCTGTGCAAATGTATCCAATATGGTTCAAACTCAGCTGGAAACTCGAAATCAGAAACTAGAAACCGACCTTCGGGAACTGGCCCAGGAAATCGTTCGCCGCGCCATGTCCGGCGGAGCCACCGCTGCGGAATGCGTCATCCGCGAGGGAGACGAGTTCTCCACCGTGGTTCGCTTAGGGCAAGTCGAAACTCTGAAGGAGTCCGGCTCGAAGGCGATTGGTGTACGTGTGTTCTACGGCAAACGCGCGGCCAGCACCTATTCCAGCGACTTCTCGAGCTCCGGTCTCGACCGCATGGTGAAGTCGGCGCTTGAGCTCGCGAAAATCACGTCCGAAGACCCGTACGGCGGAATACCAGAACCTTCGCAACTGGGCTCGATCGCTGGCGACCTCAATCTCTACTCCGCTGATGTTTACTCGCTTCCCGGAGAAGAACGCATCAGCTATGCGCGTCGAGCTGAGAAAGCCGCGCTCGACTACGATCCCCGCATCAAGAATTCCGAAGGCGGGTCGTTCGACGCCGCGACCGGACACAAGGTTCTGGCCAACTCCCACGGATTCGTCGGCGAATACCAGCGCTCCTATTGCTCTCTCGCGGCCGTACCTCTCGCGCAGTCCGATGACGGCGCCAAGCAACGCGATTACTGGTTCTCTGTCGCCCGCAGCCTGAGCCGGCTTGAGTCTCCCGAACACGTGGGAAAGACGGCCGCGCAGCGCGCGTTGCGTCGCCTGGGCGCCCGAAAATCGAAGACCGCGAAGGTGCCGGTGGTTCTCGATCCCATGGTTTCCAACTCGATCCTTGAGCATATTTTCGAGGGAGTGAATGGAGACTCCGTCTATCGCGGCGCATCGTTTCTAGCAGGCAAGCTGGGACAAAAGATTGCAGGCGACAGCGTCAACGTCATCGACGACGGGACCATCCCCGGCGGCTTCGGCACCAGCCCATTCGACGGAGAGGGCGTTCCATCCAGGCGCACCATCGTGATCGAGAACGGCGTCCTCAAGTCTTATCTGCTGAACACGTATACGGCGAAAAAGCTCGGCCTCCAGACCACTGGCAATGCTTCTCGGGGATTGGCGGGAACGCCCGGAATCGGTCCGGGAAACTACTTCCTGCAGCCAGGAACAAAGACGCCGCAGCAGATTATTTCGGAGATTAAGGACGGCCTCTACGTCACCGAATTTCTGGGTCACGGAGCCAATCTCGTGACGGGCGATTATTCTCGTGGTGCTTCCGGGCTCTGGATTTCCGGCGGGGAACTTGCCTATCCTGTCGAGGAGATCACCGTGGCCGGAAATTTGAAGGAGATGTTTTTCAATATTTCCCAGATCGGAAACGATCTCGAATTTCGTGGGGCGGTGGCTTGCCCGACCATAAGAATCGATGGGCTCACGGTAGGCGGCGAGTAGAATTGTCGATTTCCAATTTGCAATTGCCAACCGTCTGTGTGTCGCATAAACCGGTCCTCAATTGACAATCGGCAATTGGAAATCGGAAATCTCGTCTGGAGCCGATAGTACAATCGTCGCATGGGTGGTCTTCTCGAGCCATCTCCGCTGACTGAAAGGCAACGCGACTCGAACTTGCGGCCAATTCTGTTGGGAGTCGTGCTCGTGGTGGTGGTGGTCGGCGTCATTGCCCTGCTCACTCGTGGCAGTCCCAAACGCACGGCCACGCCGCATCCCTATGCAGCCAATCTCAAGCTTTCTGACTTGAAAATGAGCGCGGCAGAGAATTTTGTGGGGGCCAGCGTAACCTACATCGACGGCACCGTTACCAACACGGGCGATAAAACTGTTACTCACGCGGCCGTCCACGTTGCCTTCAGAAACTCTCTCGGAGAAGTGGCACAAGCCGAGGATGTTGCTCTTCACGTTCTGCAGACCAGCGGACCTTATCCCGATGCTGTCGACCTCAGCGTGTCGCCGCTGGCCCCGGGCCAGAGTAAACCGTTCCGCCTGACTTTCGAGCACATCAGCAGCGACTGGAATCAGGCCTATCCCGACCTACAGGTGACTGACGTTTCCGTCAGACAGTTTGCGGATTTAAGGCAGGCCAAACCGGTAGGTCACCGTCAGGACTCTTCGCTTGTTTCCCACCATCCAAGATCAAAGGCAGCGTACAGGAGTGTCCGCTCTACACTATTTCAGCTCACGCTCGAAGTGGTCTTCGATTTGATGGAAGAGGTGATCGCGGTCGTCCGCGCCGCGGATGCTGTGAGTCTTATTGGGATAGACCATAAAGCGGAATTGCTTGCCGGCTTTGATTAGGGCTTCGACCATCTGGATGCTGTTTTGGAAATGGACGTTGTCGTCGCCGGTTCCGTGGGCCAGGAGCAGAGAGCCTTGCAACTTGCCGGCTACTTTGGGTAGGTCCAGATCAATGTAGCTTGTGCTGGTTTTGTCGGTGGGCAGGCCATTGTTGCGTTCGGTGTAGATGGAATCGTAGTTGCGCCAGTCGGTGACGGGGGCAACGGCGGCTCCGGCTTTGAAGAGGGTTGAATGCGTCATGGCATACAGGGCCATGGATGCACCGTTGCTCCAGCCCCAGATTCCTACACGGGTGCGATCGAGCTGGGGATATTGAGTGAAGAGTTGATCGAGGGCGGTGAGCTGGTCTTTCAGTTCGATTCCGCCAAACTGATGCCGGATCGCGGTCATGAACTTGCGATCTCGTCCCGGTGTGCCACGGTTGTCTACAGTAAAGATCGCGAATCCCCGTTGGGCTAGAAGTTGATGGAAGAGTCCGGAGGCGCCGACCCAGCTCTCCTGCCAGCTATTCGTGACCAGTTGCGCGGCCGGGCCGCCGTAGATATTTACGATGAGCGGGATCTTGCCGGTTGATGTGCTTTCTGCGGGAAGCAGAAGTTGGCCGTAGAGAATGGTGCCGTCGTCGGCTTTGAATTCGAGGAACTTGGGCGCGGTCAATCCGTAATCGTCGACGCTGCGCGACTTCCATACGTTCTTGCAGTTATTGTCGGTGCTGCAAATCAAGGTACGTGGGGGCGTCATCAGGGCGGAAAATTCATCGACGAAATGCTGGCCGTCATCGGCGAATATAGCGTGATGAGTTCCATCTTCTTCAGTGACAGGTTCGAAGCCGGAGCCGTCCAGCTTCACCGAGTAGATTTGGCGTTCGCGGGGATCGTCCGCGTTGCAGGTGAAATAGACTACGCCGGCGTCTTCGTCGACGGCCTCGACCCCTAGCATTTCGAAATCGCCTTTGGTGAGCTGGCGTTCCAGCTTGGCGTCGTATGCGACTGGATTCGCCTTGTCGAAGCTATAGAGATAGAGCTGGGTGTGTCCATCGCGCCAGCTTGACCAGAGAAAGCGGTCTCCCGACTTCAGGATTCGCATGTCGTCGTTCACATTGACCCAGGCATTGGGTGCGGTCTCGGTCAAAACTTTATGGGAACGTCCGGAGGGGGCCTCGATGAAGTAAAGGTCGAGATTATCTTGCGCGCGATTCAATACTTCGGCCCAGAGAATGCCATCACGGACCCAGCCGAAGCGGGGGATGTAGGTATCCGGATTATCGGTCAGCGAAATCCATTTTGTGTCACCGCCGGATGCGCTGACCACTCCGAGGCGCACCACCGGATTGGGATCGCCGGCTTTGGGATACTTTTCGAAGTCTACGGTAGGATGCGTGGGCATCCAGTCGGTGATGGGATAGGTGTGCACTCGGGTTTCGTCCATGTGGAGGAAGGCGATGCTCTTGCCGTCCGGGGACCAGAAGTAATTGCTGCGCACGCCTAACTCTTCGGCGTAGACCCAGTCCACTTCGCCGTTCAGAAGGTTGCCCTCTTTTTCGTCTTTCTCTCTGTCTTTGTCTCGGGTAAGCTGCTTTTCGGTGTCGTTCGGGAAAGAGCGAACATACAAATTGTGTTTGCGCACATATGCCAGACGGCTACCGTCGGGAGAGAACTTGGGATCGCTATTGGGATCCGAGGACGAGCTGAGTTGGACCGCGGTGCCAGTTTCGAGCGAATACCACCAGAGCTGGCCGTGCGGGACGAAGAGCAAGTGTTTGGAATCGGCGGCCCAGAGATAAGGATCGACGTGATACCGGGTGATACGTTCGATCTCGCGCTCGTCTTTGATTTTGGCGAGGGGTGGGGCGAGAGTAGCCAATTTGGCTTCGCTAACCAGCCGCGTCTTGATACCGGTAGTGGCGTCCACCGACCACAGTTCGCCGCGTTCGCCGGAGTCGTCGCGCTGAATGAAAGTGAATTTCGAGTAGTCGGGCATCCACTGGATGGATTCCGGTGGGCGTCCGGTGATGCTGCCCTCGGCATAGATCGCTTCGATGGTGAGATTTTTTTTGATTGAGTTGTTGGGAACGGACGACTGGGCGGTAGCTAGGGGGATCAGTAACAGGTACAGTATCATGCAAGCAATCAGTCGATTCACGAGGGCGTCTCCCGGCACGGTTGGGCTCTTATACGGTGAGGATGAGAAGTGTACACTGGCAGGGAGGGTTAGTGCAGCGTCTGAGAAGCCCGATCCCCTGTCATTCAGTCAACAGGTGCAGGGGTGGCAGCACGCGACGTTGTCAGCAACGTCTCTACCGAGGCGCATGGTAAGATTGGGATAGCGCTACTCTTGTGAAGATGCTTCCAGACGTACAAAACCTGATCGCACTGCAACAGGCGGATCGGGAAATCCTGCGCTTGAAGGAAGAAATCGCCGCCCTGCCCAAGCGGGTGGCCGCGATTGAGGAAAGACTAGCCGGAACCAAAGCAATCCTGGAAAAAGCCAAAGGCGCCGTCAAAGCCGACGATGCTGCCCGCCGCAAGTATGAGACCGCGATTCAGGACCAACAGCAGAAGATATCTAAATATCGCGACCAATCGCTCGCCGTCAAAACCAACGAACAATATAAGGCCCTCCTCCACGAAATTCAGTTTGCGGAGCAGGACATTCGCGCCAACGAAGACAAGATTTTGGAGTTGATGGTCAACGCCGAGGTTCGCGAGAAGGATGTAAAGGCGGCGGAAGCGGAGTTGAAGGCGGAGACGGCGGAGATCGAAAAGGAAAAGGTCGAGGCCCGGCAGCGTACGGCGGAAGACGAAAAGCAGTTAGCCGAGTGGAACGCAAAACGCGAGGCGGCACGAGCCAGCGTGGATGCTGATTTGCTTCGTCAATATGATCGCGTGGCAAAGCATCGCGGGACGGGCATTTCCGAAGCCCGCGATCACAAGTGCCTGGCATGCCAGGTCATGCTGCGGCCGCAGACCTACAATGAGGTGCGGGCAGCGAGTCATGTGGTTTTCTGCGAGTCGTGCCAGCGGATTCTTTACTACGACCCGGCGAATGACGAGGTGGCAGATCCCGTTGTTGTGGCCAGGCGGCGGAGGGCTCACCCGAGGTTTGAATCCAGCCAGGCCTGGTACTACCGGCCCAGCTTCGAGGATCACGGAGAAGTGTTTCTGGTCTACATCAACAATAAGGGAGACTCGAGCCGCCACGTGTACGACAGCTCGTCGGGGCGCGGAGTTGGCGACATCCTGGTGCGCGAAGGCGAATACCGTTTAGCGTTTCCGGAAGACTTCACCGATGATGTCATCCGCCTGAATGGGAATTGGACGGAATCCGAGCTTGAGGAGTGGGGGAACGAGCTCCCCACGGCCACCCTTGACGCTTTGCACCGAGACCTCGATTTGGCGCGGGCGGAGTCGCGTAAGCGCGGTCACGCTCGAGAGGCTGTTGCTTCGGAGCATCCCGCCGCTAGCTGAACGCTATACCAACTTACCTTCTTGTCATCAGGATATTGTGACATTGCAACGATTGTCATTCCGAGCGTAGCGAGGAATCTGCAGTCTGTCGGAAGGCGCGAAAATGCAGATTCCTCGTGCCAAAAAGTGGCACTCGGAATGACAATGTTGGCTAGGAAAAGCTCACGACATGCGAGTCTCAACAGATCCCCCGCTTTTGGGGATGACAGTTACCCGAAAACCTCGCAGAGTTAAGATTCTTTCATGCCCCCAAAATCAATCGACTTTCACGGACTTCCAGTGGTGAAGGTCTCGCGCCGCGGAGCAAATAGGCTCAAGGACGGACACGTGTGGGTTTACCGCTCTGACATTGCGGCGGCGGATGGTGTTGCGCCCGGTGCCCTGGTCGGTGTAGTGGATGAACGAGAGAAATCTCTGGGTACTGCCCTTTACAGCAGCGCATCGCAGATCGCGATCCGTATGATCTCTCGGGATGCGGTTAAGGATCTGGATGGTCTATTGCGGAACCGCATCCAGGAGGCCATTGCTTATCGCGAGCGGGTGGTGCGCTCTACCGATGCTTACCGGATCGTTTTCAGCGAGGCGGATTTCCTGCCCGGCCTGATCGTGGATCGCTACAACGATCTGCTTTCGCTGCAGGTGCTAACCCAGGCGATGGATGCGGAAGCCGTGCGCCAGGTCATCGTCTCCGAACTGGCTCAGCAGTTGAAACCGGAGGCGATTGCCGAGCGCGTGGATTCTCGGGTACGCGAGTTGGAGCAACTTCCTCCACGCCCTTCCAGCCTGTTGCAGGGGGAAAAGAAGAGCACTGTTTTCTCCATGAATGGGGTTCGCTTCCACCATGAGGCCTTCGAGGGCCAGAAGACGGGAGCGTTCCTGGATCAGCGTGAAAACTACGCCGCAGCGGCGCAATATGCGCACGGAGAAGCTCTCGACGTGTTTTGCTACCATGGCGGGTTTGCTCTGCACCTGGCCGAGCGCTGTTCCGAGGTCACGGGAGTGGATAGCTCCCGCCCGGCGCTTGAAGTTGCCGACCGCAATGCTGCTTTGAACGGGCGCGAAATCGAATGGATTGAGGCCAACGCTTTCGATCTGCTGCGGGACTATGCCAGCGCTGGGCAGCAGTATGACACGGTCGTGCTTGATCCCCCCGCCTTCGCCAAGAGTAAGAGCAATCTGGAAACGGCTCTTCGGGGATACAAGGAGCTGAATCTGCGGGCACTAAAGATGCTACGGCCTGGGGGGATTCTGGTTACGTGCTCCTGCTCGTATCACGTAAGTCCGACGGAATTTGTGGAAGTGGTGGCCCAAGCCGCCCGGGATATGCACAGAAATCTTCGTGTCCTGGAGAACCGCGCTCAGGCTAAAGACCATCCCATCTTATTAGCGGTGCCGGAAACTACATACCTGAAGTGTCTGATATTGGCCGTAAGTTAAAGAAAAAATGGCGAATAAAAACATTGACAATAACACACTCAAGTTTTATGCTTCTTTTACGCTAACTAGGCATCCAAGGAAGTGCAGGAAGCCATAAAACTACGAAGATTCTGAAGGAGGAAATTAGCCATGACCGTTTTAACCCGTTGGGACCCATTCCGTGAGCTCAATACTCTGCAAGACCGCATGAACCGGTTGTTCCGTGATTCGTTTAGTCCCGAAGCACAGGAGCAGTCTTTGGCCACCAGCGCTTTTGCCCCCGCGGTGGATGTTTATGAAGACGAGCACAACGTTACGCTGAAGATCGAAGTTCCGGGCATTGACGAGAAGGACATCGATGTCCGCATCGAGAACAACACCCTCACTGTGCACGGCGAGCGCAAGTTTGAGAAGGAAGAAAAAGAAGAGAACTTCCGTCGCGTCGAGCGGCAATATGGAAGCTTCACTCGCTCCTTCACCCTGCCCACCACCGTTGACGCGGAGAAGGTCACGGCCAACTACGACAAGGGCGTATTGAAGATTACGCTGGCCAAGAAGGC
>Ga0187819_10002030_pt1 | contig 10607 bp, 5 predicted proteins | sample NC_wetland_sal_i_15_FD_132411 | JGI IMG/M metagenome (GOLD analysis project Ga0187819, IMG submission 132411) | Wetland sediment microbial communities from Neuse River Estuary, North Carolina, USA - SO4_4 | ecosystem: Environmental > Aquatic > Freshwater > Wetlands > Sediment | place: USA: North...
AAAGCCTTGCTCCGCGAGGTCTTCCACCACATGCGTGCGCGCGGCAAAACGATCCAGTCCCGCGTAGGGACCGGCATTGGTATTCATCTTCGCGTGCTCGTCAATCACTTCGATCTGCGGCAGGTTGTGCCGCAGTCCGGCCAGGAAGTCGTTGGGATCGTGCGCCGGCGTAACTTTCACCGCGCCCGTGCCAAACTCCGGCTGCGCCAGTTCGTCGGCGATGATCGGGATCTCTCGATTCATCAGCGGCAGCAAGACATGCTTGCCGTGCAGATGTGTGTAGCGCTCGTCTTTAGGATTAACCGCGACCGCCGTGTCGCCCAGCATCGTTTCCGGACGCGTAGTCACCACGGTGATAAACGTGTGGGGCGGGCATTCCTGCCCGCCCACCACCGGATACCGTATCTCATACAGCTTGCCCGCGACGTCCTCGTGCTTCACCTCTAGGTCGGAGATGGCCGTGCCGCAGTCGGAGCACCAATTGACGATGTACTTCCCGCGATAGATCAGCCCTTCCTCATACAGCCGCACGAACACTTCCTTCACCGCGTGCGACAGCCGGTCGTCCATGGTGAAGTATTCCCGGCTCCAATCGACCGACGCGCCCAGCCGTTTCATCTGATCGAGAATCGCGCTGCCGTACTCGCGCCGCCATTCCCAGACGCGTTCGAGAAACTTCTCCCGCCCCGTCTCGCGCCGCTTCTTGCCTTCTTTCAAAAGCTGCCGTTCCACCAGCATCTGGGTAGCGATCCCGGCGTGGTCGGTCCCCGGCAGCCAAAGCGAGACGAAGCCGCGCATGCGCTGCCAGCGCACCATGACGTCCATCTGCGTCTGTTCCATCATGTGCCCCATGTGCAGCCGCCCGGTCACATTGGGAGGAGGCAACAACAGCGTGAACACCGGACGCACATCTTCCTCGGACGAACTGGGCGCAGGCGTCTCCACCTGAAACAGTTTTTCCCGGACCCAATACTCGGCCCAGCGCGCTTCAATCGCGCCCGGTTCGTAAGCTTTCGGCAATTCGTGCGGCATCTTGATCCTGATCGTGTGGGGACGGCCGCCCTCGGCCGTCCAAGCCGAGCGAAGCTCGGCAGATGCCCGGCAGAAGGAAGGGAATTATTGATCTTACAGGCGCAAGAAAAGAAGGGTCAAACGCGCGAGGGGGATCTCAGCGGCACTGGCCCGCGTCTCCTAGTCAACATGTTCTCCCTCCTCAATGAACGTGATTTCTGGCGGAGGCAGCTTGTCATCTTTTCGGGCCAAAAGACATACAGCGTGGGCAACAACACCACGCTGATGAAAAGTTCGACGATTAGCCCGCCTGCAATGACGATGGCGAAAGGCCGTTGCGAGTCGGAACCGATGTCGTGCGACATGGCGGCGGGTAGAAGGCCCAAGGTGGCCACCAGCATGGTCATCATGATGGGGCGAAGGCGCAGCAATGCGCCTTCCTTGGCGGCTTCGCGAGGGTTCATGCCACGCGTGCGGAGCTGATTGATGTACTCCACCATGATGACTCCGATCTCGACCGAGATTGCCCTTTCCTTACACCCCTGGCGCTAGTCTACGTGCTCGCCCACTTCGAACCCTTCTTCGCACGGGGGAAGCACGTCGCGGTCGCCCGCGAACCAAACATAGAGCGTTGGCAAGAGAAAGATGCTCATCACCAAATCGGCAATCAATCCGCCCACGATAACGATAGCGAAGGGACGCTGCGAGTCCGAGCCAATGGCGTGCGATAGAGCGGCGGGGAGCAGACCCAGAGTTGCTACCAGCATGGTCATCATGATCGGCCGCAGCCTCAACACGGCGCCCTCAACCGCGGCGTCTTCGATGGAGTAGCGCCGTGCCCGAAGCTGGTTGATGTACTCCACCATGATGACTCCGGTTTGCACCGACACGCCGAACAGCGCCAGAAAACCCACGCCCGAGGAAACACTGAAATTCGTGCCCGTGACTAGAAGAGCCAGGAGACCGCCGAAGCGGGCCATGAAAACGTTTGCCAGGATCAGCAATGCCCATTTGAACGATTTGAACATCGTGTAGAGAAGAATGAAGATGACCAGGATGGTAATCGGGAGCACGATGAGCAGTCGCTCGTCCGCCCTCTTCTGGCTCTCGTATTCCCCCTCCCAATCGATGCTGTAGCCGACGGGCAATTTGACCTGCTGGTTCACCTTCTTGATCGCCTCTTGCACCGTGCTGCCGAGGTCGCGTCCGCGGACGCTATATTTGATGGCAACATAGCGCCGATTGCCCTCGCGATAGATTTCAGAAGCTCCGTCGGTCACGCTGATTTTGCAGAGCTGGGCGAGAGATACCCGTTCTCCGGAAGGCGACAGCAAACGAATGCTCTCAATCGCTTCCTTCGTATCACGGTACTTTGGGAGATAGCGCAGGGTGAGATCGTAGCGCGCTTCGTCCTTGAGCACCTGGGTGAGCGCGTTCCCCCCCACTGCGGTCTGAACCGCATCCTGCACGTCGGCGACGTTGATCTGGTAGCGCGCCGCCGCATCGCGGTCGATGGTGACGTTCAAATTGGGCTGGCCGAGCACGCGAAAAACTCCAAGATCCTCAACGCCGTTAATCTTCCGCATAATGCCGACGATCTCATCGCTCTTCGCTTCAAGAACCTTCAAATCGTCGCCATAGATCTTCGTGGCCAGCGCGCCTTTCACGCCGCTTACAGCCTCTTCCATATTGTCTTCAATAGGCTGGGAAAAACCCCAGACGACGCCGGGAATCCTGTCGAGTTCGCGTTGCATGGCGGCGATCAATTCATCTTTGTTCTGGTGAAAGACCGGCCGCCATTCTTCTTTCGGTTTTAGATCGACAAAATACTCGGTATTGAAAAAGCTGGTTGTGTCTGTGCCGTCATCCGGCCGGCCGGTTTGACTGGTGCACTGCGGGACCTCGGGAAAAGAGCAAAGAATGATCCGCGCTTGATTGGAGACCCGGATCCCCTCGTCGGGCCCGGTGCTGGGCGCCAGCGTTCCACGTACCCAGAGCGCTCCTTCATCCAGGTGGGGCAGAAATTCGGAACCGATAACGCCGCCGAAAACGAGATAAATTGTGAAGAAGAGACCGAGCACGCCCACACCAATGGTGAGCACACGCCGGCGAATAGCCCACCGCACGGCCGTGCGGTAGTGGCTGACCGAGAACTCCATGGCCGGATTGCGCGACTCCTTCACTCCCTTTTGGAAGGCAAAGCTGGCCAGAACCGGAGCGATCAGAATCGAGAAGATCAACGCTCCGAGCAAGGCAAAGGCGACGGTCCAAGCCATCGGATGGAAAAGCCGGCCTTCGACGCGCTCCAGCGTAAAGATCGGCAAGTAAGCGGTAATGATGATGGCGATCGCGTAGAACACCGGCCGCTGCACTTCGTGCGCGGCCTCACCGATTCTTTCACGCGCCGTCTTGACCCCGTCCTGGTGGCTCAAATGGCGCACGATGTTTTCGATCATCACCACCGCGCCATCCACCACCATGCCAAAATCCAACGCGCCGAGCGAGAGAAGGTTAGCTGGGATGTGTCGCAGGTCCAAACAAATGGACGCAAACAACAGCGAAAACGGAATGGTGGCGGCAACGATAAGAGCGCCGCGCACGTTGAACAGGAATATGAAAAGAATGATCGAAACCAGGATCATCCCTTCGCTCAGGTTGTGGAGCACCGTGTGACTGGTGAAGTGAACCAGATCGCTGCGGTCGATGAACGGAACAACCTTCACCCCCGGAGGCAAAATATGATTGTTCAGTTCCTCCACTTTCTTGTGGATACCTTGCAGGGCCGAGTCCGCAGCCGCGCCCTTGCGCAAAAGCACGATGCCCGACACAACATCGTCGTTATCGACGATCTTTCCGTCATCGCGCTCGATGGCGCCGCCGTGACCGTAAGGACAAGCAGTGCAAGCCCGCGCCAACTGGCCCAGGCGAATCTTCGGGCCTTGCGAAACCACCGCAATGTCTTTCACTCGCAGCGGCGTGCCATTCTTAGTCATGATCACGGTGCGTTCGATGTCCTGAGCGCGGTCCACCAATCCGACAGAGCGCACGTTGATCTGCTGCAAGCCTTCCTGAATGAAGCTTCCGCCGGCGTTGATGTTGTTATTGGTGAGTTGTTGCTCGACCTGGGCCAGGCTCAGCCCATAGGCGATGAGTTTGTTGGGGTCCACGCGAACCTGGTATTCGCGGGTGGGGCCGCCGAAACTGGCCACATCGACAATGTCGGGCACCGACTTAAAGTTCTTTTCCACGATCCAGTCTTCAATGGATTTCAGTTCCATGGGGTCGTAGGCGGGATTGGTGCTGTGCAAGGTGAAGAAATAAATCTGGCCGACCGGACTCCAGTCGGTGCCCATTTGCGGCACCACCCCCGGCGGCAGCGTGACCTGGGCAAGTCGCTCCAGAACGCGCTCCCGGTTCCAGGCATTGTCCGAACCATCTTCGAAGATCAGCTTGAGATCCGAGAGCCCGAACAACGAGAACGAGCGCAGATGCACGGTCTGCGGGATGCCGTTCATGGCCACTTCGAGCGGAATGGTGACCTGCTGTTCGATTTGTTCCGCCGAAATTCCCGGCCATTGCGTAATGATCTCGACGTAGTTGTCGGCTACGTCGGGATAAGCCTCAATCGGAAGCCGCTCGAACGAAACGATGCCCCCAGCGAAAAGCAGCAGGGCGAAGCCCAGGACAAGCAAGCGGTTGTCAAGAGCAAAATCAACGACTCGGCGAATCATTTAATTGCTCCCATTTATTGCTCCACGGTGTTTTGCAAAGGAAGCGCATTCGAGACCACTTGATCTCCCGGCTTGATGCCGGAAACAACCTCCTGCAGGTTGCCGGGAAGCATGTTTCCGGTGACCACTTCCAGGCGTTTGAAATGCCCTGCGCTCTTTGGAACTGGCGTGTAAACCCACTCGCGATCGTGCAAGTGCAGAATCGCCGTGGCTGGAATGGCAGCGTGTATTTCCGGCTGCTTGCCGTAGAACGTCGCAGTCGCAAACATGCCCACGCGCATCATTCCGGGGTTGGGGACTTCGAGGCGAACCTTCGCCGTGCGGATATTGGGATCGAGAATGGGCAGGATGTTGTCGATCCGCCCTTTCAAGATCTTGTTGGGATAGGCGTTCAGGCGGATATCCGCATACTGGCCGACACGCACCGCGTCGAGATCGTTCTCGTAAACGTCGCACATAATCCAAACGTACGAAAGATCGGAAATGGTAAAGGGGTTGGGGCCCGACAGACCCTGGACGCCTGCCGCGTTCGTAACCTGTTGATCGGTGATGACGCCCGAGATGGGAGCGGTAACGTCGACGATCCCCGAGGGATGGTCCTTGTCCACGCCCAGAAGGTGCAACTGCTCGGTGGCTGTACTCAGATCGACCTTGGCGTCCTGCTCGGTGTCTTCCGCCTGTTCGAGGCCGCTCTTTGCGATCGCGCCCTTGTCGTAAAGAGTCTGCGCTCGTTCGAGTTGTTGCCGCGCCAAACGCTCATCGTTCACGGTTTTCAAATATGTCTGGTAAGCCCCGGAAACATCGTTGCTTCGAACCCGGAGCAGCAACTGGCCTTTCTTCACAGAGTCGCCCAGCCTGGCCTTAATCTCCACCACGCGTCCCGAAGCTAGAGAGATCACTGGCACGGCGCGCGCGATATCGGGCTGCACTACGCCGGTCACGTTCAGGGCCGGCGCCGCCTTATGCTCAATCGCAGTCGCCAATGGAAACTGGTCCGGGTGGTCCACTTTGAAGTTGTTCGCATCCAGGTCCGGCTCGACGGCGGCCGCCGGCGGGGCTTCGGCCTTCGGGTCTGCTTTACTTCCGCTGCAGCCAGAAAAGACGAGCAGAGCCAGGCAGAGCGCCAACGCCGCGGACACACGGATGCGGCCGCCGGAGATTTTCGGCGCGGCTACAGGGGGAAGGCTTACTGAAGCCGCGCCGCAAGAGTCCGCCGAAGCCACAGCATCGGCGGCTCTTGAAGTCAAAAAGTATTTCGCTTGCGATGTCATGGGATCACCTCGCGGCCCACGGCCTGATTTAATTGGGCTGCCGCGGTCAGGTAAGAACCGACCAAATTCACATAGCTGAGTTGAACCGTGCGGTATTCACTTTGCGCGTTCAAGTAATCCAGCAGCGACGCCCCGCCGTGCTGATAGGAAAAGAAAATCGTGTCGCGCACCCGCACCGATTGCTGCAGGTACTTGGCCTTGTAAGGCCGCAGCAGAATCAAATCGCTGTCGACCGTGGCGTAACTGGAGTCGACGTCACTGAGCACCTGCGCTTCAGCCGCATCGCGCAATCTTTCATTGCGCCGGATATCGAGATGAGTGCGCAGCTTCTCTCCCTGGTTCCGGTCGAAAATCCGCAATGGAATGCTGACGCTAACCCCAACCGTATTTGTGCCAAACGGGTTATTGGTGGATGAGTTGTGCGTGTACCATGCGCCGAACGTCGGATCGGTCGATCCGTTGGCCACCGCAAGCTTGTATTCGGTTTGCGCCTTGTCCACGGCTTCGACCGCCGCTTTCAAGTCCGGCCGCGTGTCCAGAGCAATCTTGCGGAACTCGTCGCGGGGTTGGAGTTGATCGCTGAAGTCGTAGGTTCCGGTCACATCGACTTGTTCAATCGGAGTACGGTCATTGAGCAAGGTGAGCAGTTGGATCTTGGCGTTTTCCAGATTCTCCTCGGCGGCTTGCAAATCGGATTCATACTGGACGCGCTGCAGTTCCAGTCGGTCGAGGTCGATTTGGGCGATGTCGCCGGCGCTGAAGCGGGTCCGGCTGATATCGAGCACGTGGTCATAGTAAGTGAGGTTGTCTTTGGCTAGCTGCAACACAGCTTTGGCTTCGAGCGTGGACACAAATGCGCTGCGCAGGTTGAAAAGCAGAGTTCTCTCCAAGTCGGCCTGACTCGACTCGGCGATCAGAGTCCCCTTTTTCGCGCTCTCGAGGCGTAACTCCCGCTTGTGCCGCCGTTCGTGCAGGTAACTGATGCTGGGCGACTCGAACGTACCGGCAAATGGCCGCCAGACGCCTTTCTCAGGGGCGATTTGGGTACCGTCAACCGATAGAGCAAACGTCGGGTTCGGCCGCAGGTACGCGGTGATTTCCTGCGCCTTCGACTCGTCCACGCTCAGCTTGCCCGCCTGCAGAGTGGGGTTACCCTGCTCGAACCGAGCGCGCACCTTTTCCCATGTCCAAGGCTCCTGTGCGACTGCACTCCGCCCAAGACAGAGCAGAAGATACAGTGTCAGACAACGCAAATGGATCTTTCGCATTGCACCACTCCGTAGTCGCGACGGCACTCTTCGCGACTGGCAGATGCCAGTGCTGCGATCCGCGGCGAAGGGCAAGGGAGCGCAGCAACAATCCGGTTGGAATTCACTGAGATCGCGCCGCTGATAACGGCGCAAAACGGCCTAAAGACTTAGGCCTGGGGAGGGGCCCGGTCATCGATAGTGCTGACTAGAGTTTGCCGGGGAAGAACAAATAGATATTCAGAAACGGCTCCAAACGCTTCGTTCTCGGGCCGGTACAAAGCCACGTGAGCCGGTCGCGCCACCCCTCCGCCGTCATAGCCGCACATTGGAGACTTGACGCCTGGCGACTGTTTGACGGTGCGCTTGAAAGGCCCGGACTCTTCAATTTCGGCACTTATGGGATGCAGGTCGTCCGAAGCAGAGACCACAGGAAATAACAACGCCAGAAGGCAACCCAAAAGAACGAACGAACGAGAGCGGGACTGCTTGCCTGAACTCCGTACGCATGCTGACTGGCGGCGCCAGATGAGAACGGCGGGCAGCGCCAACATCAGCCATAGAATGTTGAGAAGTAGTTCCATCCTTAAGGGTGTTAATTCACGTCTCTTCCAAAGTTGCAGAAATTGTACCCGCAACTTTCGGAAGATGTCGAATTGAAATTTCAGCCTGCGACGGCGAGTCCGAGGCATTCGCAACTCGTCCAGTCTCGTCTATTTGTCTTTCGAAACCCCTACAAGCTGTGCCAGCGCTTCCCAATGTGGCGGATGCGGGACGTAGCCTTGCCGGTCGAATCCTCATCTTGAGAGAGAATCCAGACACTCCACGGAACTTGGACCCAGCGGCCGGGGCGCGCGTCGCGAGTCAGGCAAGAGGGGAGAGCAAACGCAAATTTCGTCGTAACCAAGATCAAACGGTACAATCTAGCTTTCGCTACACCTTTTCCGCGCACCCGGCGTCCCGGTCCTTGCGATCTCACTGACCGATTCCAAATTCCTCTCCGATTGATGATCTCGCTTTGCAAGCGTGCAGCTTCATACCTTACGGCTTCTCGCCCCGCAACGCTCGCAAGCGAACTTGCGCTAATTGATAGGTCGACGTGGGAATCTCGACTGCCGTTTTTGGTTTGGCCACCCGCGCATAGTTGGCAAGCGCTGCGTCGCGTTCGCCGTATTGCTCTGCGATCCGGCCGAAGGCGTACCAATAATTGTCGTCCGGCTCGTCGAGGTTGAGCGCATCCATGGCCTGGATGAGCACTTCGCGTGCCTCCTTGGTCTTTCCAACCTCGGCGTAAACGCAACCTAAAGTGTGCAGGATGCTGGCATTGTTGTTGCTCAACTGAGCGCCTTTGAGGGCGTCTTCGAGATCGGCGGGTTCGACTTTCCCGATAAAGAGCGAGTTCCAAGCGATGCCGTTCAGATCTTGAGGTTCAGCCTTTCCTTCGTCGAGAATCTTCTGCGCAAGAGTACGCGCCTTGGAGTAGTCACTGCGGCCCGATGCGATATAGACCTGGGCTCGCATCGCGGCCAGATCACCGGGAATCCGTTGCAACCGCTCTGCGGCCAACAGGTCTGCTTCATCGAATCGGTTGAGAGCCCGCAGGGCGAACGATTGGTTATAGAATATCCGCTCCGACTCGGGATATTGTTTTGCCAGCTCGGAGCAAACGGCGAGTGCCTTGTCATACTTATCCAGGCTGTTATAACCCGTCAGCAAGGCGAGCCGGATGTTCAACTTTTCAGCATCGTTGCGGGCAGAACTTCCGGCCGTCTCCAGGATGGCAAGGCCCTGCTCGGCAGTTTGTTTGGATAGAGCCAGAATCGCGGCAGCCGCGAGTTTAGTCGTGGCAATGTCCGCGTCTTTTCCTTTCGTCCAGAAGCGCGGAAACGGAGTACCCGCGAGAGGGTCGTCGCCACCTCCAAGATGCCATTCTTCCCGTTCCCAGTCGAGCAACACCCGAGCCCCGGCTTGATCTTGGGTTGCGATTCGGTCCAGCGCTTCCAACCCCATGGCGAAAGGGAATCCTGTAGTAGCCAAAATTCGGTAGTGACCGTCTTCTTTGACGACATAGATGGAGCTCTTGTAGCTGGCCGAACCCCACAGCGTGACCTTGTATCCCGTCGCATCATTCCCCTGAACTTTCGGTTGCGCTCTGGTCAGGGAGATATCGACACCGACGTCAGCGATCTGGCCTCTGCGTGCTTTGCCGCTCCGTGTGCCTTTTTCTTCTTTGACAAGCCACTCCAGCACATCCTGAGTGGCCAAGCCAGTTTTGCCGTTGTGGCTGCAGATGGAGCGCAAACGGTCGAGAGTCAGGTCGGGGTCGTCGGTCAGCAATTCGAAACGCATGGCGACGCCAGCGGGATCGTCACCAAAGACAATCTGCTCGTGGGGCTGGGTCTTGCGGTACAGTGCTGCGTTGGCGGCCGTGTCGGCCGCGTTATCTCCCGACGCGCCTGCTTCCTCGAAATCGGCGGCAAGTGCATACTTGCGGAGATTCACCAGCATCTCTCCCGCAGTTGCCGCAATCTGCTTGAATTGTTCTTCGCTCCCCGTGCGCTTCCTGGCCTCGGCGAGACCGGCTGCGGAACCGTTGAGGGCAGCCTCCGACGCAACCATCAAAGCACTCGGCTGCGGGTTCAGCTTCTGGGCGTTCTTCTGAGCTTCGGAAAATTCGCCGGCGTAGAACAACGCGAAGGCGAGATTGTTCTGCAGACCTAGTTCCGACAGTTTCTCGGGAGTGAGTTTGCGGTACTCGGCGACGGCATCTTTCAGCTTGGCGGTCGGGCCATAGCGCACTCCCCACCGGTCGTGTTCCAGGAGAATAGCAAGGTTTGCCACCGTCGCTTTGTCATCGGGGTCGAGTTTTTCGACCGCCCGATACGCGGCTTCGGCTCCGGCGTAATCGCTGCCGGGACGAAACTTGCGTCCGACCGCGTCGTATTCCAGGATTTCCGCAAGCGTCTTTTCCGCTAACGCCGAAGCCGGTTCCAGTTTGACCGCGGCCTGAGCCTCGGCGCGAGCTGCTTCGCCCAGTCCTGCCGCTAAAAGGACCTCTGCAATCTGCAGATGATGAACCGCCTCTTTGGGGTGAAGCGCGATCAGCTCCCGATACGACTGCAGAGCCTCGCGCACCTTGCCCTGATTGACCAGCGTCTGGACGATCGGCTCAAAATAAATCAGAATTGGTTCCCCGGCTATGAGTTCGACAACCTTGCTGCGCAGTTCGGTGGCTTCGGCGACCGTGATGCGCCGCTTCACAGTGTCAAAACGCAGAGTAGCGTGAACCAGGCCATCCTTGTCGGCGGCAAACTCCTCGGTGAGAGTGGCGGGGCCAAGTGAGAGCT
>Ga0187819_10002031_pt1 | contig 10606 bp, 7 predicted proteins | sample NC_wetland_sal_i_15_FD_132411 | JGI IMG/M metagenome (GOLD analysis project Ga0187819, IMG submission 132411) | Wetland sediment microbial communities from Neuse River Estuary, North Carolina, USA - SO4_4 | ecosystem: Environmental > Aquatic > Freshwater > Wetlands > Sediment | place: USA: North...
AAGGACTACTCTTGACCGCCGATTCGAAGACCGTCCCCAACCCTTCGGAGGTATACTTTTGACCCACCGAAGTTGCTTCGGAATCCTGATCTCCTGAGGCCCACGTGATTCGATCCACTGTTGTTCTTTCCATCGTGGCCGTTGTTTCCGCCGTCGCGCAGGATACGAAAGTGCACCATAACCGGTGGAGCCTCATGGCGGTCGTCGCGAACCAGCCAGTAGCTTTTGACAAATCCATGTTGACGGCTTGTCGCCTATGCTGAGACTGGCCAGACCGGCGTTGCAGAGATTGCTCCCTCCTGGTCGCCCAGCGTTTACCTGCCGCGGACGGACGTTGCTGACCAAAAAACGGCGTTGTTTCCGATAATGGCTGTGAAACGAGTTATCAGAAACCGTCCACGTCCAAGCCGCGACATCATCGATTCTGTTCGACTCGTTACCTGCACCGAGGCTTGTACTCCGCCCTGCAACCGCAGATTCGCGGCCGCAATCTACGCCAAATCGAACTTCTCCTGGTGCATGAGCGCGTCGCTCTTCACCAGCACCGTGCGGCCCAGGATCTGCTCCAGCTCCTGCAGGTAGTCGTTCTTATTCGACTTGAGCAGTTTGGCGACTTCGGGATTCACGCGCAGCGTCACGTCGCCGCGCTCCAGCACCGCCGCCACCTTCTGCGCCTCTTGCAGGATTTCGCCCATCATGGTTTGCACGCTCTTGACGTATCCCGCACCCTCGCAGTAGGGGCACGGCGAACAAAGGGTGCGCTCCAGGCTTTGTTTTACCCGCTTGCGGGTGATGGCCACCAGGCCGAAATCGTTGAACTGGAGAATCTTGTACGGCGCGCGGTCGGCGCGCATGGCCTCTTCGAGCGCCTGCATCACCTTCTGCCGGTTCTTGCGCTCATCCATATCGATGAAGTCCACTACGATGATGCCGCCCAGATCGCGCAACCGGATTTGCCGCACAATCTCCTTCACCGCGTCGGTGTTGGTCTTGACGATGGTGTCTTCCAGGCGATTCGACTTGCCCACGTATTTGCCGGTGTTGATGTCAATCGCCACCAGCGCCTCCGTCTGGTTGATGACGATATGTCCGCCTGATTTCAGCCACACCTTGGGCCGCAGCGCCTTCTCCAACTCCTGCGTAACGCCGAACTCGTCGAAGATAGGCGTGGAGCGCGTGTAGAGCTTCACGCGGTTCACCAGCGTCGGCTGAAACCGCTGCACGAAGTTCACCACATTTTCGTATTCCTCTTCGTTGTCCACCCAGATGGTTTTGAACGCAGCCGTGAGCTGGTCGCGCAGAATCCGCTGCACCACGTCAAGATCGTGATGGATCAGCGCCGGGGCCGATTTCTTCTCGGCCTTCTGCCGGATGTCCAGCCACATGTTGTAGAGGAACAGCATGTCGGCGCGCAGCTCTTCTTCGGTGCGCCCGTCGCCGGCGGTGCGTACGATGAAGCCGCCGGGAATGCCGCTGCGGTTGGCCTGCAAAACCCGCTTCAGCCGGGTGCGTTCGTCGTCGCTGGGAATTTTGCGGGAAACGCCGATGTGGTCGACGGTCGGCATGTATACCAGGAAGCGGCCGGGCAGTGCGATGTGCGAGGTGATGCGCGCGCCTTTCTGGCCCAGGGGCTCTTTGGCGATCTGGACGATGATCTCCTGGCCTTCGCGCAGCAAGTCACTGATGGATGGTTGCCCGGATTTTTCCGGACGCGCGGCCGCGGAGCGCGGCGGCTCCGGTCTGGTTTCAGTTCGAACTTCGGGCGCCGGGACTTCACGCACCGTCTCCGCCGGACGCTCGACCGCTCCGGGAACCCCGCCGCCGGCACGCATTTTGCGGCGCATCCGGCGTGACATGCGATGCAGGTAGCGCGGTCCCTGCTCGCGCAGGGTCGCCGTAAGGCTGGTCGGAATCCGCGCCGGTTCGGCAGCCTCGGTTGTGGCGGTCTCCTGGTTTTCCGCAGTTTGGCCGAGCGCCGCCTCGTCCGCGGTTTCTGCCGGGGAATTTTCAGAACTCTCTACGGCCGGAGTACTGGATTCGCCGTCCGCGACGTCCGCGGGCAGGGCTTCGCAGATTTCCTCGGGAACATTCGCGCGCGCCTCTACCATCGGTTCTTCCGCGATCTCGTCTTTCGTCTCCCCGTCTCCCCCTCTCCCCGTCTCCCCGTCAGCCTGTCGTTCGTCCTCGACTACTAAGATCACCTCAGCCGCCGGCTCTTCCGCCAGCTCCCCCTCGGCCGCCTCCGCGGACTCGGGGAACTCTGCTGGGGGATCCGAACTCCCGTATTTAGCCAGCGACTCTCCGGGCAGAACGGCGAAATCCTCCTCGCTTTCTTCAGCACTCTCGGTTTCCGGCGGCGGCGCTTCCTGTCTGGCTCGCCCTGCGGGCGAGAAGTACTTCGATTCCGGAATCCCCCGGCCGCCCTTCGACCGGCGGCGGCGCGAACGGTGTCCCCGGCGATCGCGGTCCCGGAAGTCGCGCTGTTCCGTCCGTCCCTCCGGTCCCGGAGGCGCCGGCTGCCCGTCGGATGCCAGTGGCGTCACCGGCATTACTTCTTCTGCCGCGGGTGTCGCAACGGCCGCTGCCGCGGGGGGCGTCGCAGTGGCTGCCGCGCCGCTCCCTTTTTCCAGCCGCAGCACTTTCTCCTCCGCGTCCGTTACCACTTTGTCGTACTCTTCGTTGTCCTCGAAGAAGTCGGAAACGTAAAGAAAAGCGTCGCGATCCAGCCCAATGTCGACAAACGCCGACTGCATTCCGGGAAGTACGCGCGTGACACGGCCTTTGTGAATGCTGCCCGCCAGCGAGTATTCTTTTTCGCGCTGATAATAAATCTCGACCACCTGATCGTCTTCGAGCAGGGCGACACGCGTCTCGTGCCGCGTCGAGGATACTACTAACTCTTTGGACATGAACTTCCTCCGTCGGGTCCCGACGAACTCATCGGAACCGGGAGGAACGTGGACACCCCGCGTGGGTTTCGCGATGTGGACGGCGCTGGTAAATTACTTCTCAGCCCGCCAACGGCAATTCAGAAGCTCACGCTGACCGGCGTGGTGGAGATCCAACTCTACATCCGCCGCCGGTGGGGAACCCGCTCCTCATTCGGATGCGCGCTCTCTCAACAAGCGCCCGCCGATCCGAGAGTCCGGTTAGGCCCCCAACAAAATTTTCCGGGCGGCCCCATGCCGCCCCATTGCATTTCGATTAACTGCACCAGCCGGACCGCGGACTCGCTGCGCCCGCGAAACCGGCGAACCCTAATTTACGAATCGCCGCAAACGAACGTTGTTTACCAGACCCAGCATCAGGAACATCGACAACATGCTGGAACCGCCCGCGCTCATCAGCGGCAAGGGGATCCCGGTGACGGGCATACGGCCCACCACCATGCCCACGTTGACCAGGACGTGAAACAGCAACAGCGCCGCCACGCCCATACAAATGTACATTCCGGCGCGATCCGGCGCCGTCTGCGCGTTCTTCACTATCTGCATCAATAACATGAAGTACAGCGCCAACACTACCACCACTCCTACAAAACCATGTTCCTCGGCAAACGCGGCGAAGATGAAATCGGTATGCGGCACGGGAAGGAACCGTAACTGCGTCTGCGTGCCTTGCGCCACCCCTTTGCCCCACATGCCTCCCGCGCCCACCGCGATTTTCGACTCGATCACCTGATAGCCGGTCCCCCGAGGGTCCCCTTCAGGATTCAGAAAACTCACCAGGCGAGCTTTCTGATACGGCTGCAGGAAGTGAAAACCGATGGGCAAAACCAGAACTACGAGCACCCCGACAGCCACCACATACCGCCAGTTCAAGCCCGCCAGAAAAGCCCCTACCGCCAGAATCGGAAGGTACGTCAGGGCCGTTCCCAGGTCCGGTTCCTTGATGATGAGCAGCATCGGTATGCCGATGAGCGCCAGAACCTTCAGCAGGTCTCGAGTCTCCAGAGTATCGCTGTGCAGCTCCGTCATGAAGCGAGCTACCAACAATATTATCACCAGCTTGACGAATTCCGATACCTGGAGATGAACTCCGGGGGCCAGCGGTATCCAGCGCGTCGAGCCGAATGCCTGTTTGCCGATAACGAGAACCGTCACCAGCAACCCGACCGACAGCAGATACAGAGCCGTGATGTGCTGCATCGCCGCGTGGTAATCGATGGACATGGCGATCCACATCAGCAGCAGGCCCACTCCGGTCCAGATGATCTGCTTCCACCACGCATCCTGCCAGGCCGTCCCGTGCGCCGCGCTGAAAATCTGCACCACGCCCAGCGCGCAGATCACCAGCGAAATGATCAGCATGCCCCAGTCGATGTCGCGGATGTTGAGGTAGCCGCTCATGGCTGCTGCTCCGCAGGCGACGCGGCGACGCGGGGACGCTGCGACGCGGCGATGTCGGCAGACGTGCTGGTTTGCGGCCTTTCGGGCTGCACCTGATTTTCAGTACTGCTGACTTTAGCAGGCGCCCCCGTTGTCGGTTTCGCCGCGTCGCCGCGTCCCCGTGTCCCCGCGTCGGGTTCTCTCGCCGCGTCGGTTGGCGGCGTAGCCGCCAAGAGGCTCTGCCCCAGCCGCGTCTTCTTATCTACGTACGCCTTCAACAGGTCGCGCACCAGCCCCGCCGCGAACTGGCCGTGCTCGCCGCCTTCCCACAGTGCGACCACGACAATTTCCGGATGCTCACGGGGGAGGAATCCCACAAACCACGCATTATCCTTGGGAGCCTTGCCGCCCTTCTTGACGAATTCGTTGGAGGTGAGCTGCGCCGAACCGGTCTTGCCGCAAACCTCGATGCCCGGCAGTCTGGCGCGGAGGCCCGTCCCGTTTTCGTTGACCACTCCGCACATGCCCGAGATCACTTTGGCCACGTTGTCCGGATTGAGGGCGTATTGGTGCGGCGGTTCGGGCTTGGCTGACTTCAACAGGTGCGGCTTGTACCAGATGCCGCCCATGGCGATCCCGCCGATGGCGCGCGCGAGCTGAATCGGCGTGACCGTTGTGGCCCCCTGCCCGATGGCCACGGAGATGGTCTCGCCCGGATACCACTTCTGCCGGTAATTTCGGATCTTCCATTCCGAGGAGGGCACGATGCCCGCCGCCTCGTGCGGAAGATCGATACCCGTCGGTTGTCCGAGGCCGGCCAGTGTGGCGTAGGTCGCGATATTGTCGATGCCCAGCCGGTTGCCTACGTTATAAAAATAAACGTCGCAGGAATGCACGATGCCCGGGTGAAGATTGACGGTCCCGTGCCCTGGCTTCCACCAGCATTTGTGGTAATGGCCGTAAAACGTTGCCCCACCAGAGCAATGCACCGAGAATTGATCGTCGATCGCGCCGGTTTCCAGGCCCGCCAGCGCCACGATCGGCTTGAACGTCGAACCCGGCGCGAACTGCGCCTGAATGGCCCGGTTCAGCAGCGGATGATCGGGATTGTCCAGCAGCTCCTTCCAGTCCGAGGACTTGATGCGCACCGAGAATTTGTTGGGATCGAACGTGGGCCGGCTGGCCATGGCCAGCACTTCGCCGTTGCGGGGATCGAGCGCCACAATCGCGCCCTTGCGCCCCTCGAGCGTCAACTCGGCCACCGTCTGTAAATCCAGATCCAGCGTCAGTTGCAGATCCTTGCCCTTGATGGGTTCCTTGATTCCCAGCACCTGCCGCTCGCGGCCGCGATTGTCCACCACCACCTCGCGCTGCCCGTCCACTCCCATCAGCGTGTCGTTGTACTGCTTTTCGATGCCGAATTTCCCGATCACCGCCCCGGTTTCGTACTTGGCGTATTCCGGCTCATCCAGTTCCGATTCGCTGATCTCACCGGTGTACCCGATCACGTGCGCCGCGAATCCGTTCTGCGGATACAGACGCCGCTCCGCGTGAATCAGCTCCAATTCGGGGAAGAACTCGGGATCACTGTGGGATTCCACGAAGGCAATGTCGGCGGGAGTCAATTCCTGCTTGATGATCACCGGCTCGTACTTCGGCCGGCCCTTGTAACGTTTGAGCTGCAGCAGGAGATCGTCGCAATCCAGCTGCAAGCCGTCCGCAATTGCCCTCAGATGCTCGGGCTTCACCGTCTCCCGCGAGAGCAGCAGGCTCCACGAGAAGTGGCTGTCTACGATCACCCGTCCGTCTCGATCCAGGATCTTGCCGCGCGCGGCGATCACGGGCACGGATTTGATGCGGTTTCGCTCCGCCAGTCCCTGGTATAGCTCAGGGTTGCGAACCTGCAGATCCCAGAAGCCTGATATCAGAAACAGAAAAATCGCCACCGTGATGTACTGAAAGACCGCAATCCGTCCGGCGGCGAACTTCGGGTCGTCCCGTAATCCCGTTTTGGTGTAGCGGGTATCTGGTTCAAGCGAAAGGAGCTTCACGGCGGGCCTGGAAAACAACGCCTCTTCTATCAGTGTATCGGAAAAGCGGTGTTTCGCAAGATTTCTTAAGTTACGTACGTTCCTTTAGCTTATCCAGGAAATGAAACAGCGAAACGGCCACGATCGCATTCAGCAAGCCGAGCACCAGTGTGCGTTGCGTCTCAAAGTTCATTTGCTGGCCTAGCAGACCCCGGGAGAGCGCCCAAAAGATGAATTGGTGGAAGACAAAGAAAAAGAAGCCCAGAATGAGGCGGATCAGCGGATGGTCCACATCCAGCCGCAACCCGACCGAAGCCGCTACGTACCCGATAATCGTCTTGGTGATGCCGAACATTCCCAACGGGTTCTTCGACAGGGAATCCTGCGCCAGCCCCACCAGCGCGCCCACGAACAGACCACCGATTGGGCTGCGCCGCATCAACGCGAAATAGATCGTTACAATGAGCGGCAACTCCAGGTACGCCAGGAACTGGAAAAACAAAGGCACGTAGACCTGAAACAGGATGGCCGCCAGCGGCACCAGAAACAACACCCACGCCTTGAAACGAGAGATCTGGGTCTCCCGCTGGTTCAGCAGAACGTGGTCGTCCGAGTATCTCATTGCGGCGGAGTTGGAGAATCGGGCAGCTTCGGCTTGGACTCTGGCGCGGCGGTCTGCGGCGGGCTCTTGGATCCAGTGGGTTTAGGAGCAGAGGCACCCCCGTCTCCCGTCTCCCTCTCTGCCCGAGGCTTGGCCGCCGCGGCCGGCTTTTCCCCGGGTTTCGCATTGAAATCCACCGCCTTGGTCCCCGGCGGATTGTCGCCAAACCGGTGGTTTTGCGCGTCGCCGATTTCCTTGTACTGCTCGCGCAGCCTATCCGCATCGGTGGCAAACGCGGGAGTGTTGCCCGGCCCGCCCGCGGGGGCAGCCTGTGCCGCCTCGCCCGGCGGCCGTGGCGGCGGGGGTGCAACGTAGATGGGGCCGGAGGCGGTCTTCACCTCTGGAATCTCCTGGTGAACGCCCGAGAGGATAATCAGCACCTCTTCCAGGCCGTTCGCTATACCGCTGGGGTCCAGCGTGATGTCCTGGAACGAGCTGCCGGGCCTCGCCGCCGTGACCTGCCCAGCGGGCATGCCCTTGGGAAATATGCGGTCGTCGCCGGAGGTATAGAACCACTCTCCCGTTTCGACCTTCTCTTCGTTCTGCACGTAGTCCACACGGCATGTGCCGTGGCCCAAACCCTTCAGGATTCCCCGCACATGATTCTTCTGCGAGACCACACCAGCCGCGAAGGTCGGGTCCGTCACCAGCAGAACCTGCGACGCGGTGGGATAAGCTGCTAGCACCTTCCCCACGATGCCGTCTGGCGTCACCACCGCCATACCCTTCTGCACTCCCGAAGCGGATCCCCGGTCCACAAACACCGCGGTATTGGAAGCGCCGGCCGCAGTCGCGATGACGCGGGCGCCGATCATCTTGGAGGGCGTCCGCGACTCGAAGGCCTCCAACGCCTTGGCACGGTCGGCGGTCTCCAGCTCCGTCTTCAGGAACTGATTTTCCAGTTTCAACCGGCCCAGCTCGGCTCGCATCTTCTCGTTCTCCGAGCGGGTATCGCGCAATACCACGTAGTCCTGGAGGAATCCCGAGGTGCCGCCCCGCGCTCCTTCAATCGCCCGCGCCAATGGCGTCACCGCGGTAACCGCCCACACGCGAATCAGCCGGACATCGCTGTCGTTTTTAACCTGGTAGGCCAGCAGGACGAGCTGAGCGAAAATGACCAGCAGCAGAACCGTGATATTGCGGTAGCGGCTGAGCAGGGTCTCCATAACCCCGAGAATTCAGAAGCCATAAGCCAGAACTCACTCTCTGGCGTCTTCGTTCTGCCTTCTGACTTCCTCCTCCTGTCATCAGTCGATCGAAATCTTGCGCAGCAGCCTGAAGTCGCTCAGCATCCTGCCCGTTCCAAGAACCACTGAGGCCAGCGGGTCGTCGGCGATCGATACCGGCAACCCGGTTTCTTCTCGAATCCTCTTATCTAAATTCTTTAGCAGCGCGCCGCCCCCCGTCAACACGATCCCTCGATCACTAATATCGGCGGAAAGCTCGGGAGGGGTGCGTTCCAGCGCCACCCGCACCGCATTCAAGATAGTGGCCACACACTCGGAAAGCGCTTCCCTAATTTCGCTGTCGTCGATGGTGATGGTTTTGGGCACACCCTCAATGAGATTGCGCCCTTTGATCTCCATGGTGAGCGGCTTGTCCAGCGGATAGGCGGAGCCGATCTCGATCTTGATGGCCTCCGCCGTCCGCTCGCCGATCAGCAGGTTGTACTTGCGCTTGAGGTACTGCATAATGGCGTCGTCCATCTCGTTGCCCGCCACGCGCACCGAGCGCGAGTAGACGATGCCCGAAAGCGAAATCACCGCCACATCCGTGGTGCCGCCGCCGATGTCCACCACCATGTTGCCCGACGGCTCGGTGATCGGCAGGCCCGCGCCGATTGCCGCCACCATGGCCTGCTCCACCAGGTGCACTTCGCTGGCTTTGGCGCGGTAGGCCGAATCCATGACCGCGCGTTTTTCCACCTGCGTGATTTCCGACGGCACGCCGATCACAATCCTCGGGTGCACCAGCATCTTGCGGTTGTGCGCCTTCTGGATGAAGTAATTGAGCATGCGCTCGGTGACTTTGAAGTCGGCGATGACGCCGTCTTTCATGGGCTTGATGGCGACGATGTTGCCGGGGGTCCGGCCCAGCATCTCCTTCGCCTCTTTCCCCACGGCTTCCACCTCTCCCGTGTTTTTGTTGAGCGCGACGATGGAGGGCTCGTTGACGACGATGCCCTTACCCTTGGCGAATACCAGCGTATTGGCGGTACCCAGATCGATGGCAAGATCCGAGGAAAACAGGCTGAACAGTGAGCGGAGATTCATGGACAGAAGTACGCAACGAAATGCCTGGAACGGGCCAACCTACAGGGAATGTTAGCATAATTCTGAAACACAACAGGGTATTTTTGCTCGCGTGTCCATGGGATCAAATCATGCAGATGTTTGGTAGCAAGTGGCTCTCAATCTTCTCCGCATGAAGGCCAGCCGCCGCGTCTTTCTCCTCGGCGCGGCGGCCTCGCTCGCCTGCGGCAGGCGCCGGGCCACCGTTTTTCCAGGCTACGCCTTCGTGGCCAATCACGGCGAAACATCCGTTGCCGCGGTGGACCTGACGCGCTTCTCGGTGGCCCGCCAAATTCGCCTGGGAGCCGCGCCCTCCGCGCTCATCGCGGATTCCGGCCGCGGCGCCGTCTAGGCGCTGGCGCCCGAAAACGGAACGGTCGACGAGAGCGATGCAGCACGTCTCGAGCTGAAACGCAAATTATCGCTGGGCAACCCGGTGGTCTCCTGGCGTATGGCGCCCGCCGGCAGCTCTCTATGGCTGTTGTCGCGCTCTCCGCATGCGCTCGTCCAGGTGGATCTCGGACGGCTTCAGATCGGGGCGCGCCTGAAACTCCCCGCCGCTCCGGAGGATTTTGACCTCAACCACGAGGCACCCCTGGCCGCCGTCAGCTTTCTGGACACGCAATCCGCCGCAGTCATCGACCTGGCCCAGCCAGCCATCCAACGAGTTGTCCCTGCCGGCGACGATCCCCGCTCCATCCGCTTCCGCTTGGACGGCCGCCAGATGTTTATCGGCAACCGCAGCGTGCGCAAGCTCACCGTTCTCGACACCCTGACCGGCGCCACTCTGGTGCGCCTGCCGCTGCCCATCGAGCCGGAGAACTTCTGCGTGAAGGCTGATGGCGGCCAAGTCTTCATCACCGGCAAGGGGATGGACGCTGTGGTCGTGTTCCACCCGTACCAGACCGAAATCTCCGAGACCGTGCTCGCCGGAAAAGCGCCCGGAGCCATGGCCATCTCCGCCGCACCGGAGTACCTGTTCGCTGCTAATCCCGAATCCGGTGACGTCACTATTCTCGAAGTGCAGACCCGTGACGTCCTGGCCTCCGTCTCCGTCGGACAGGAACCGTGTTACGTCACATTCACTCCGGACAATCAATACGCCCTGGTGGTCAACCGCCGCTCCGGCGACCTCGCCGTGATTCGCCTCAGCGCCCTCGCCAACCGCGCCCCCCGCGTTCGCACCATTCCGCTCTTCACGATGATTCCCGTGGGCTCGGAACCGGTGTGCGCCGCGGTGGCGAGGTTTTAGGTGCCAGGTGTTGGGTGTCAGGGGTTAGGTTCTAGGGCAAGTAT
>Ga0187819_10002032_pt1 | contig 10604 bp, 7 predicted proteins | sample NC_wetland_sal_i_15_FD_132411 | JGI IMG/M metagenome (GOLD analysis project Ga0187819, IMG submission 132411) | Wetland sediment microbial communities from Neuse River Estuary, North Carolina, USA - SO4_4 | ecosystem: Environmental > Aquatic > Freshwater > Wetlands > Sediment | place: USA: North...
CGTTTTCGATGTCGAGGTCGCGCGTCAGGATGGTTTGACCCTCTTTCACGATATCCACATAGGCTGTGCCGCGCTTTTTTGTCGAAAAAATCTGCATGCGCACACGATCTCCCGCACGATAGACGGCGCGCTCCATCCGCAAAAGCACCTGGTCCTCCCCCTGGCGCGTTTCCAATTGAATGGTCGTCGAAGCTCGTTCCCCTCCCTTGCCCTCCGCTTCGATCTTCAGGGACTCGCTTCCCTTCCTCGCGTGCAGGCGAATCACGGCTACTCCGCCCTCATCGGTGGTTACGTGCTGGTCCGGGTTTCCTTCCGTCACCACAGTCAATTCTGTTTTCGCGGGCGTCCCGTCGGGATAAGACGTTAGGATGAAGACTTGGTTCTCGAGATTGGGAATCAGCGTGCCGCCTTCGGGTACGGCCGTGATTTCAAAAGCTGATTCGCTCACGGTGATCGGTTCGCCGCGCGTTTCTGAATGCCCGGCGGAATTTTTCACCGTTGCTTCCACCAGCACGCGCGCGGCCCCGTGGCTGAGGGGCCGTCCCGCAAAGTAAGCAGGCAGCTTCAAATCGAAGTGATACGCTCCGTCGGCATCGGTTTTCCCTTGCGCCGAGGCCGCTTCGAACACCGCGACATCCATGCTCGAAGCTTTCACGGTAATCTCGCCGCCGCCCACCGGCTTTCCGAAGAAATAATTTGCGCGAACCGTGCCCGTCACATGGTCGCCCGGGCGGTAGCCGCGCCGGGTCTTCTCGTTTTTCCCGGCGAATTCGACCGCCACCTTGAACTTCGGGAGAACGTAGCGTTCCACGTTCAGCGCGATTTCCGCTGTGTTCCTTGGCGCCGCTTCACTCTCGCCCATCAGCGCGCGCAGGTGGTAGATGCCCAGGTTTACTTCGTCGGCGAGGCCGAATTCCGCCGACGCGATTCCGAATTTGTCCGTCTCCGTCGCTTTCTTGAACACTTTGTTCCCGCGCGAGTCTTCCAATTCGAAGGTCAGCTTCCGCCCGGCGGAGGCTTCGTGATTCGCCCGGTCGAGCGCCAGCGCGCGGACGTGAATGGCTTGCCCTGGCTGGTAGATGGGCTTTTCCGTAGTCAGCAGGATGGAAACCTTCTCTTCCAGGCGCACCGATTGCGTGAATTCCGTCGAGCCGATGGGCGTCTCCACCGCGTAGCGCAATTCGAAATTTCCCGCCAGGCCATCCGGAAAGCGGAATTGCGCTTCCGTCGTGCCCCGCGCGTTCAGCCGCCCCGCGAAAAGCTGGCGCGGCTTCTGATCCGGGACGAGCAATTCGATGCGCGCCGTGCCGGGCCCCGCGATCGCTTCGTTCTTTGAATCCGTCACGATCACTCGCACAGCCGCCTGCCCGCCCGTCAAATACGATTGCTGCCCCAGGATGTGAACCACCGGCGTACGTAAAATCTGCGAGATGGATTCCGTGCCCTCGATGGCCGCTTCTTTCCCGTCGCTGTACTCGAAGCGATAGCGCAGCCGGTGCCAGATGAGGTCATCGAGCGCCAGCGGCTTTTCGAGCTTGATCTCTTTCTGCCAGCGGCCTTTTCCCTCCGCGATATTCACGGGATATTCCGCGAAGCCCAGGACGGTGTCCTCGGGATTGAGAATTTCGAGCCTTAGTTTCCCCGCCCCTTCCCGCTGCGCCCGGTAAGGAATCGCGAGGTGCAGCACTCCCCGCGTGTAAACGGCTTCCGTGGTATTACCATCCACGGATTGGAAGGGTTGGATCAAGACGGCGCCCGCAATCAGCAAAAAGCCGCCAACGAACAGGAGCCAGAGATTCGACGGGCTGGGATTTCCCTCCGGAGCTTTCATCATTCGTCTCCTCGTATATGAGTCGTCGGCGCGCCTGCGGCCTGCTCGCGCTCAATGGGAGAACGAATCGCTGCCGGTTTCTTGCAGGGTTTTTGGGCTGGAGTTATCTGCCTCTTTTGCCTTCCTTTAGTTGCATATACCTGAGCCTTCTTCCCGTAAGGCGGGCCTCAGACCCGGCCGATCGTCGCCTATCCATTTTCGATTTTCCCGTTTCCCACACACTTCAAAAGGCCAGTGGCCACACTCACGCAAAAAACTGTCCCAACGGCCAGTAGAATTTCGTTCTCCGTCCTGTCATGCTAGCAATGGAAAATTGCGGCCCTCACAAGGATGCGCATCCTGAGGGGCCGAAGGAGGGCAAAGAATCACAATTTGAACTCCAATGACGACACGCAATCCACTGGCGAACACACCCACACCTTCTGGGTGCCTTCGGGTCGCTCACATGCCTATCGCGTCAAGCCTCCGAAATCTAGTAGCAACATTGCCTCAGACAAGATTCGAGTTAAATAATTGCAAACAAAAGAGATCACATTTTTCTAGTAGCAACAAAAACGGCCTTTTTCTCAGACGCCCATCAGGACGAGCAAGTCAGGCACGATGCCGGCGCGGAAAACCGGGCATTGGGCCGGCTGAGTTGCGGTGGAAATGCTGGGCACAGGCGGGAATCACGAGCGGAAAAAATCGGAGCATGGGTCCCGGGGATTGCATAGCCCGTGACCCGCCTCCGCACAACTTTCGATCGCTTCTACGGTTGCGCCGTCAGCTACCGGCCGACAAAGACGAACACTGGGTCCGACGCAACTCCGTTCGCCACGACTTCGAGCTTGCTGATGCCCGGCTCCTGGTTGGCGGGAACGTCGAAATGTGTGGACACGAGTTCCGGCGACGCAACGGCCATGCTGCTATGATCGTGCGTGCGGCTGTATTGAACATGTCCGGTGATGAGATTGGTGATGCGCACCAACGGATAATTGGTCGCGCCCTGGACGTCATCTCCATAGAACGCTCCCTGGGACACTCCGTTGAACCCGAAGCCAAAAATTTCATACGACTGGCCGCCGGTCAGGAAGATGGGGGTGAAGAGCACGAACGGCACAGTATTTTGCGGGTGCCCCGGAGTGGGCGTATAGAGTTCAATGTCGTCCGAAAAGTCGGTGAAGAGAATCTGACCGTTCGGAAGCATGAGCATGTTGCCGAAGTAGGAGCCGTCAATCGGCGCGTTCGGAGTTCCAGGAACGATGTTCAGGTTCCTTCCATCCCACTCCAGGAAGGTGGAAGGGGGAGCGCCATAGGCGGGGCTGGCAAACATGAGAACCTTGCCGTTCGTTTCAAGCGATGCCGGCCCATCGGCAATGTTGATTCCGCCCGGGAAATCCGGACCCGCCTTCCAGGTATTCGTGTACGAGTTGTAGATGGCAGTGTGGCCCGAGGCAAAACCCGAAGCCGTGGAGGGATCCGGGCAAGTATTCGAACCCATGTAGAAGACAGTGCCGTCGGGGCGCAGCACTGCCGGACCGAGTTCAAAGGTGGGGCCATTCGTGGGCTCGTCGGACATTTCTCCACAAGTCAACCAGGAATCCCAGAGTTGCACGGGGGTGGTTCCTGCAACGTGCCAATCGCCAGCCTTCGGGTTGTAAAGTTCATAGTTCTGACCATTGGGAATATATGGAAACGGGGCAATCGGGACATAGGCATCGACATCGAGTACCAACCCATTGGGTAGCAGATTCCATCCCTCTTCGTCATTTGGGTCGTACTTCCCCGTTCCAGTGGGAGTCCAAGTCAAGGTCTTGGCGTCGAGGAGAGCGCCTTGCGTGGTGCAGCAGTCGGCCTGCATGTAGGTGCCGTTGGGGAGAACGACGCTCTCAGCATCGCCAATCAGTTGGTCTCCGATTCCGCAGCAGCCTCCGAAAAACGGAGGAGGCGCGACGGGAGTCCAAGTGTTGGCAACGGGATCGTAGATCGAGCCCTGCGCGGTCCATACCGCATTGCAATTGAATGTGGTGGGATCGCAGATGTATTCACCACCCTCGATGATCAGCCGACCGTCAGGCAGCACGGCGGAGGAGTGGTAGAGGGGGCTGTAGCCGGGCTGCGTCGAGGCCACCTCGGTCCAGGTGCCATTGGCGTAGTTGCCGTATTGGTCAGGCGTCAATTTCCACCAGTCAGGGAAACCGGCGTCCTGCACAAGAACGGAGCCGTCGGTGAGAAGAATCGGGTTGGCGGCGCCATCAACCAGAAAAGTCGGCTGGTTGGTGAGCGGAGTCCAGGGGGAGGCGGCGGTGTTGGACGATGCGGATGCGTTTGCAGCAGTCACCAGCGCGTGGGTCGCTTCCGCCTGCGCCGGAGCATGTTGAGGAGAGCCAATCGGGTGCGGGATGGGCTTCAGCTTGGGGAGCGACTGTGCGCCGGCAAGGCTGGGCCATGCCAGCAGAGCGACAAACACAACTGCAATGGTCTGCAAAATTTGTTTTCGGAAAGCTTGCATGTGGTCTCCTTAATTCAGAAATTTCACTGCCCGAGTGCTTACCCTCAGAACAGGTGGCCTTGCCGGTTATCTGTGTGGTCCCAAGTGCCGAACGCGGAGTCTGCGGAGTCCGCTCCGGCGAAGCCTGATGAAAACGGGGTCGCTGGCGTCTGGAATCCCGTGAGGAATCAGCCGATCGAGTTACGAAGGGGCATCTTGTGGGACTTCTGTGCGTTGAACCCGCCTCACGTTCTACTGAAGATTCAACCCTTCCCTTCTGCTGACCGCGTCCTCCGGTTGCACAGTTTTCCAGACACGCCCGGCGCTATTCACCCGTCTTGTGGGGGGATATAGCATGGACAGGCAGACTATGCAACAGTCGAAGCCCTTAAGACAGGCAGCAGGAGGCCTTGGTCGAATGCGCGACAATCGGTCTGGTGAAGCCCGGAGCAACTATCCGCGGAAACGTGCCAATGGACGCGGTCTCGGCCGCCAATTGCAATCGGAAGCTGGATCCCGTTGCATGTTATTCCGAGTCGTAGGATTTCGCCGGGAGCAATATTTGGACTCCGAAATAGCCGACCATATAGGCCTGCATGTTCGATGCCGGCTCGACGCTGCGGCCAGCCATGAGCAGAAGGATGAACGGCTTGTGGAATTTGTAGCGGGCGCCCATTTCGAGCGTGGGCTGCCAGGCCGATGGATGATAGGTTCCGATGTTGTAGAACTCCGCGTCCAATTCGAGTTTCTTCGTAAAATCGTGGCCAACTACGAGCCCGGCGATAAATCCGTCCGGTCCCAAATGCACGACGTTGTAGCCGACCTCCCAATTCACATCTACGGGCCCGATTTTCTTCGAGAATTCCAGCGGCAAGAGCAGGCTTGCGCCGCGCGGCGTGATGCCTCGGGCGACCGAATTATTCGGATTGTTCACGGATGCCTGGGGAAAGAGGCTGATTTTGAAGCCTTCTTCTCCCTGGTCGAGGAACCGCCATTTGACCCCCATGATGTCCTGTTCCAACCCATACTTCGCTTTGCCGGTGGAATTCTGCACCCGCAGCCAGGCGCCTTCGTAAGTCAGTTGGATGCGCGGCCCAAGGCCGAAATTGATGTCCACGTCGGGCGTGTGGGTGATGGAATTATCGGTGTAGAGGAAAGGCATGTAGCCGAGATTGATTTCCCAATTCAGGTGGCCGGGAGTGCCGGGATCAGTCGTGTAATACGGCGGCCCGCCCTGCGCAGACGCCGCCGAACAGCAGAAAGCGATAAGCGTGAGAAAAATCCCTGTGCGTAGAATGATCCCCGCGCTGCTCACCGTTTCGAGTTCCTCAATCCTTTTCAGGCCCGGTTTTCGACGGTCCTTCACCACACCGCTTAACACTTTCGAGGCGGTCAAAAATTCAGCATCAGCAACTACACCAAATTCTCGCGGCTATGACCAGCCTAAATTCGCGTTTGGTCCGCCACTGGAACGGTCTTTCGAAACGGTGGTGAGTTGGAGGGCCCGGTTCCTATGCTAGACTAGGTTTCAATTTCATGCCTGCTCGTGGAAAATTCATCGTTCTTGAAGGAATTGACGGATCCGGAAAGCGGACGCAGTTGGAAATGCTTGCGCGGGCGCTCGAGGCGCGCGGTGCCGCGTTTTCGCAGATCAGCTTTCCCCGTTACGACGGATTCTTCGGGAAGATGGTCGCGGGTTTCCTCAACGGCGATTTCGGGCCGCTTGACGCCGTTGACGCGCATTTCTCCGCCCTGCTCTACGCAGGCGACCGGCTGGAAGCGAAGCCGGGCATCGAAGCGAACCTCGCCGCGGGACTCATCCTGCTCTCGGACCGTTACATTGGGTCGAACCTGGCCCATCAAACCGCGCGCGTTACCGCAGAAAAGCGCCGGGAATTTTTGGAATGGCTTAAGCAGCTCGAGTATGGAATCTACGCGTTGCCTGCCGAGGATCTGGTGATTTACCTGCGCGTTCCAGCGGCTGAGGCCCACCGAATGGTGGGGCAAAAGGGAGCGCGCGGGTACACCAAATTGCGCCGCGACCTGCTGGAGTCGGACATCGCGCACCTGGAGGCTGCCTCCGAGGTGTACGACGAGCTTGCGCGGCAGCCGAATTGGGTGCGCATCGAATGTTTTGATGCGCCGGCGCATGCGCTGCGTGTTCCGGAGGAAATTCATAAGGAGATTCTGGCGGCGGTCGAGGCGCGCATTTTCCCCGCGCTCCGCGCCAACCGATGATTCCATGGGCTTCGAACAATTTCTCGGCAATGAACGACTCGTCAGCGCGCTGCGCGGCATGCTGCGGCGCGAGCGTGTGCCGAGTGCGCTGCTTTTCACCGGGCCTCGTGGAATCGGGAAATACACGCTCGCGCGCATGTTTGCCCAAGCAGCGAACTGCGAACGCCTGAAGGATGATTTCTGCGGCGAGTGCGCTTCTTGCCTGCGAATGGCGGCTCTAGCCGATCCCGCGCCGCTTATTGAGGCGGGACTAGCCGAGCGCGGCGAAAGCGCGGATGCCGCAGCCGTCGAGCGCATGCCGCTGCTCCTCGAGACCCATCCGGACGTGTGGCTGATCGTGCCTGACCCAGTGCGACTGCGGACTCCCGTGGCGCGCCCGATGATTCGCGTGGGGCAGTTGCGGGCTGTGCAGCGCGCTGCGTTTTTCAAACCACAGGGGCGGCGGCGCGTTTTCATTCTCGACGGCGCGGACACCATGCGCTGGACGGACGCGGACGTGTTCCTGAAAATATTGGAGGAGCCGCCGGGATCGACCACGTTCATCCTGCTCGCGCCGGCGCCCGATTCGCTACTGCAAACCATCCGGTCGCGCTGCCTGCAATTCCATTTCGCGCCCGTCGCCACAGCGCAGATCGAAGCTTTTCTCAAGGAGCGCACGGAAGCGAAAGCGGCGGAGCGCCGACTGGCGGCGCAGCTCTCCGGCGGCAGCCCGGGGCTGGCGCTGGTGCTGGATCTGGAGGAGTCGGAGCGGCTGCGGCGGGCCGTGCTGCGTCTGATCGAGCAGGGGGTGACGGGGGAGAAATTCGCGGGCGTCTTCGCGGCCACGACGCAACTGGCCAAGCAGGAGAAGGAATCGTTTGAAAATATTCTCGAGCTGTTCTATAGTCTGCTCACGGACTTACTCGAGTTTTCCCAAGGCCCAAGGAGTAGTCTCCCTCGTAATCCCGATTTGCAGCGGGAAATCGAGGCCCTCAGCAAGAAGGTGGATTGGGAGTGGGTTTTGCGGGCAACGCGCGGCCTGGACAACCTGGAAAGCCGCTTGCGGCGGAATATCGGCCGTCAATTGGGTCTAGACGCATATATCGCATCGCTGGGGGCTCCACCGATGCGCCAAAATAATTTGTGATTTTTTTGTAGAGGCTGCAACCGAACCACCTCATCCATAGTCATAACAACTAGCATTCTGAGGGAGCCATTATGGTAAACCGAAAGCTTTTCCGGCCTACATTGACCGAGGTGAAGGAGCAGCAATATACGCCTCGTCCCCCGCAGCCGCAGGCAATGCCTCAGCAGGTCCCTCCGCAGCGGAAGAAACCGGCGCCACCGGAGCAAACGCATGCGGAGAATTTCTATTTTGTGAAGCAGATGCAGGCGCGCACGCCGGTGGCCGTGGTGCTGAATGATGGCGAGGTGCTGCGCGGGACAGTCGAGTGGTACGACCGCGACTGCATAAAGCTGACGAGATTCGGGAGCCCGAATCTGCTCGTGTACAAGCACTCGATCAAATATTTGTACAAGGAAGGCGAAGACGCGGCCCAGGGCGGCACGAACGGGCAGTAGGCGGAGGGCCCGAAGCAAGCGCGACGGAATCTTCGAGAGCCGTGTCGCGAATTGGGGTTAACGGCGGCGCTTTTTTTCATCCATAAAAGGGCCGACGAAGAAAGTCATCAGGGCCTTTCCGACCAGGCGGCCATGGTTGTCGCGGACGTCGCAATCAACGACCGCGATGTGCCTGCCGCGCCGGATTACGCGCGCTTCCGCTTCGACAATTCCACCTTCGACTGATTCCAGGTAATTGATTTTCATCTCGATGGTTGCCACACGGGTTCCGCGCGGGCAAGCCAGGTAGCTGGCGAGGCCGCCGGCGGTATCGGCGAGGGCGGCGAGCACGCCGCCATGGACGACGCCGTGCACCTGCATGTGGCGCTTGTCAACGCGCATGCGCATGACCACGCGGCCAGGCTTGGCCTCGGCGAGCACGAATCCGAACTGCCTCGTGGTGTTGGTTGAGCGCAGGCGCTCCTTCAATTCCGCAACGGCGAGTTGCACCTCGGATTTAACGGAACGCGCCATATCAGTAGGCTGTGAGGCCCCCATCGAGCGGGAGGGAGGCGCCGGTGACCCAGGCGGACTCATCGGAGGCGAGATAGAGGGCCATCTGAGCGACGTCGGCGGGTTTTCCAAGGCGGCCAAGGGGAATTGCGGCGCTGCGTTTCTTATATTCGGCTTGGGGATCGGGTGCTTTCGACATGGATTGCAATCCCAACTCGGTTTCGACGAGCGAGGGGCAGATACAGTTTACACGGATATTTTCGTGGGCGTGGTCGAGGGCCATGGCTCTGGTGAGGCCGGCGACGCCCGCTTTTGCGGCGGAGTAGGCTGCGCGCTGTTTGCGCGAGACAATTCCGAGGATCGAGCCGATATTCACGATCGAGCCGCCACCTGCTTTGCGGAGCGCGGGCAAGGCGGCGCGCGAAACGTAGAAGGTGCCCGTGAGATTGATGGCGAGGAGGCGTGCCCAGTCCTCGTCCGAGGTTTCCTCGACCGTGGCGACAACGACGGCGCCGGCATTGTTGACGACGACATCGAGGCGCTTGAGATGGGTGGTGACGGCGGTGACGGCGGATTCGACCGAGTCGCGGTCCGTAACGTCGCAGGCGACTGCGAGAGCTTCTCCTCCGGCGGCCTTGATTTCATGAACGACCGATTGCAAGGGCGCGCTTCGGCGGCCAGCGACGGCGACGCGAGCGCCTTCTATTGCGAAGAGGAGCGCGCAGGCGCGGCCGATGCCCGTGCCACCCCCGGTGATGAAGGCTACTTTGTCCGAAAGTCGCGGCATCGAACGGGCCTCTCGCTCGTCTAATAGATCAAAAGGAAGGCGCGAATCTAGCACCGGGCGTCCCCGGGGCGCAAGCGAAGGGGCAATCTTGCTGGCGGCTGATTCCGCCTGGTAGAGTGCGATGAGGGCCAAATGAAGATCGCGATCACCTGTTACCCGACATACGGCGGCTCCGGGGTCGTGGCCACCGAGCTGGGGATTGAATTGGCCGCGCGGGGCCACGAAATCCATTTCATCAGTTACGCGATGCCGATCCGGCTGAGCGCCACGAGCGAACGAATTTTTTTTCATGAAGTCGAAGTCACTACATATCCTTTGTTTGATCATCCGCCCTATACGCTTGCGCTCGCGACGAAAATGATCGAGGTGGCCGAGGAGGCCTCGCTCGACCTACTGCACGTTCATTACGCGATTCCGCACTCGGTGAGCGCACTGCTGGCAAGGCTGATGGCAGCGCCGCGAAAATTGCCGTTCATTACCACCCTGCATGGCACGGATATCACCCTGGTGGGCAACGACCGCAGTTATCTTCCCATCACGCGGTTTTCGATTGAGCAGAGCGACGGCGTAACGGCGATTTCGAGTTATTTGCGGGACCGCACAGTGAAGGAATTTGAAATCAAGAGGCCGATCGTGACGATCCCAAATTTCGTCAATTGCGACCTCTACAAGCGTAGCGATGATGAGAAACTGCGCGCGCAATGGGCGCCGGGAGGGGAACCGATTTTGATGCACCTCTCGAATTTTCGTCCAGTGAAGCGCGTGACCGATGTGGTGGAAATCTTTGCGCGGGTGCGCGAAAAAATGCCCGCGAAGCTGGTGATGATGGGCGACGGGCCAGACCGCGGAGCGGCGGAATATATTGTGCGCACGAAGTGCCTGACGAAAGATGTGTTTTTCCTCGGCAAACAGGACCGCGTGCAGGAAAAATTGGGGCTGGCGGATTTGTTCCTGCTGCCGAGCGATTTGGAATCGTTTGGATTGGCAGCACTCGAGGCGATGGCGTGCGAGGTGCCTGTGATTGCTTCGAATGTGGGCGGACTTCCGGAGGTGGTCACGCACGGGGTGGATGGATACTTGATTTCCGCACGTGATGTGGAAGCCGGGGCGCGGTACGCGCTGGAGATTCTTTCGCAGCCCGACCGAGGGCGCAAAATGGGCCAGCAGGCGCGCGTGAATGCGCGGCGGAAATATTGTTCGAACGATGTGATTCCGCAGTACGAGGC
>Ga0187819_10002033_pt1 | contig 10601 bp, 8 predicted proteins | sample NC_wetland_sal_i_15_FD_132411 | JGI IMG/M metagenome (GOLD analysis project Ga0187819, IMG submission 132411) | Wetland sediment microbial communities from Neuse River Estuary, North Carolina, USA - SO4_4 | ecosystem: Environmental > Aquatic > Freshwater > Wetlands > Sediment | place: USA: North...
CTCCGGACTCCACCGCCCTGCTCCGGCTGGCCATCGAGCGCTTTCCGGCCGGGGCGGCAATTCGCGGCAAGCTCTGGCTCGACAATTTCGAACTTTCTCCTGAAATCGCTTCCGACGATTCCCCCGACAATTCCCCGAAAGCTTCCAAGGACAAACCGTGAGTTCCGCCCTGGCCGCACCACCGCCTGAACCCGCACCCGTCGCTAAAGTCTCGCGACCGGGACTTAGCAACACTGCGCTGCTGATGAGCTCCAGTGCCGTGCTGCTGCTCGGGCCGCTGGCCTTTGGCGCGGTCGAACCCTGGTCCATTTTTGCCCTGGAGGCGTGCGCCATGTTGCTGTTGGCAATTTGGGCGTACCGCCAGTGGATCAGTCAGGAGCTGAATGTCTCCAGCAACCCGCTCTATCTCCCCATGGCCGCCTTTTTTGTGCTGGCGCTGGTGCAGTGGGTGGCTGGGACAACGGCCTACCGTCAAGTGACCTATTCTCACTTGCTGCTCTACGCCGCCTACGGCATGATTGCGTTTGTCGTGACCCAGACCCTGCGCCACTCTTCTCAGTTTGGGCTCATGGCAAAGTTGTTCACCGCTTACGGGGCGGTCGTGGCTTTGTTCGCGGTGTTGCAGGGTATGGCGCCGAACGGAAAGATTTACTGGATCCGCACCTTGGAGCAGGGTGGCAACATTTATGGACCCTACGTCAATCACAATCACTACGCCGGGCTGATGGAGATGCTCACTCCCTTCCCGCTGGTGTTAGCCGCAACTCGGTTTACGAACGGGAAGCGCAAGATTGCGGTAGCGGCGATCGCCGCCCTGATGGCGGCAAGCATTTTTCTTTCCGCCTCGCGCGGAGGCATGGCGGCGTTCGCCGCGCAGATGGTGGTACTCAGCGTCCTTCTGCTCCGCAAGCGCGAGGGAAGTTGGAAACAGCCCCTCATGCTGGGCGCGTTTCTGGCGATGGTAATCGTCTTTCTCCTCTGGATGGGTAACAACGCACTCACTCAGCGCCTCATCAGCATTCACTCCGAAGCCCGGGAAGAAATCAACGGAGGGCTCCGCCTCAGCATTGATCGCGACTGCTTGCGCATGTTGATCAAGCGGCCCTTCCTCGGTTGGGGACTGGGCGCCTTTCCCATCGTCTACCCGGAATTTCGCAGTTTCTACACCGCCTTCTTCGTGAATGAGGCCCACAACGACTATCTGCAACTGCTGGTCGAGACCGGCCTCGCCGGATTCTCCATCGCGGTCTGGTTTCTGGTGTTGGTGTTCCGCCAGGCGGCGGGCAAGATCAGGAATAATGACTGGACCGAGACCGCCAGCGGCGCCTTGACGGTGGCCGCGCTGCTCGGTTGCGTGGGGATCCTGGTGCACAGCTTTGTCGATTTCAATCTGCAGATCCCGGCAAACGCCGCGCTGTTTTACGTTCTGTGCGCGATGGCCGCCTCCGCACCGCTGCAGGAGTCGCAGCGCCGCCGCGTGCTCCGCCGGCACCGTTCGAGGACGGAGCTGAGAACCGAACCGGCGAACGAGCCCCGCCCCGAAACCGCAGCATCTTGATCGCCGCGATCGCGTCCAAAAAGCGGAAAGCCTGGCCTGTCCCGAGCCACGAAGCAGAATGCAGCCCCGGAGGGGCGACCAAGCTTAGCCCAGCGCCGGGGCCCCCAGCACGCCCGGTTTTGGCGTGTTGGGGTGGAGGGCTTCAGCGCTGGGAAAAGTGGAAGAAATGACTCAAGTCCCGGAGGACGACCGAGTTCTCACGCACACTCTGAAAGGGCGAAAGGAAGCTACAACACAAACTCAGCAGTGACGGCCCCGATCGCTCCCGGCCTGGCTCAGGCGTGATAGACCTGCTCGTGCTGCCGCGCCTCGTACCACAGCGCCAGCTCGACCCGGTTCCACAGTCCCAGCTTGTCGTAGATCAACCGCAGATAATTCTTCACCACGTGCTCGGTGGTGCCCAGCGAATCGGCGATCTCCCGGTTCTTGCAGCCTTCGGCTACGCGTTGAATGATGAGCTGTTCGCGTTCGCTGGGCCCGCGGCGGTTTGCTGTCTCTCCAACCATAATTGCCTCCGATAAAGTAAAGTCGCGAGCTTAACCCGCTTGATGCCGCCCTTGATTCCGAAACGCAGAAACAGGCGGTTGAAATGCGCCTTGACCGTTCTCTCGGCGATGTTCAGATCCTTAGCGATTTCTGAGTTGTCACATCCCTGAAGAAGCAGATCGATAATCTGCCGTTCCCGGGGTCCTACCTGGCCGAACTTCTCTTCCATAAGCAGTGCACCTCGCCGATTCGACCCGGCCGCTGCAAGTGGCTCAGCAATCATGCAATCAGGTCGTCGGCATATCTGAATTCGGGTCTTTTACGTCTCATTTTGCATTCACACGGCCAAATCGGGCTGCGGCTGTTAACTAAGTGTGAAAACTTTTGCGGCGCGACTTTTTCCTTGGAAAACGGCGGTTACGACCGTAATCGCAGGCACATGCGCACCGCCAGTTTTGCTCAGTCTCTAGGGTGAATCACTTAGTACAAACTTCCCACGTGCTGCCTTCCAAATAGCATATTTACACAGAAGTACATCTACAACACAGACGTGCATCCTCGGCCAGCCCTCACCCCTCCCCTATAATGGGCTGTGGACTTCAAGCTCGTAAGCAACTACAAACCCCAAGGCGACCAGGCGCAAGCGATCGACTCGCTCACCCGTGGCGTCTTCGATCGCGAGCAGCATCAGGTTCTGCTCGGCGTCACAGGGTCGGGCAAGACCTTCACCGCCGCCAAAGTGATCGAAGCCGCCAACCGGCCCGCCCTGGTCATGGCCCACAACAAAACCCTGGCCGCCCAGCTCTACCACGAGTTCAAGAGCTTTTTCCCGCATAACGCGGTCGAGTACTTCGTCTCCTACTATGACTACTACCAGCCGGAGGCTTATGTGCCGGCCGCCGATCTTTACATTGAGAAGGAAGCGACCATCAACGATGAGCTCGACAAGCTGCGGCTCTCGGCCACGCGGTCGCTCTTTGAGCGGCGCGATTGTCTGATCGTGGCCTCGGTCAGTTGCATTTATGGTTTGGGATCGCCCGAGGCGTACTACGGCATGATGCTCTTCCTCGAAAAGGGACAGAAGATCAAGCGCTCGGACATTACGCGCAAGCTGGTAGACATTCTCTATGAGCGGACGGAAGGCGATTTCCGGCGCGGAACGTTTCGCGTGCGCGGCGACGTCATCGAAATTTATCCCACCTACGACGACAATGCGTATCGCGTCGAAATGTTTGGCGACGAGGTCGAATCGCTTTCACAAATCGACCCTCTGTTTGGGACGGTCAAGCAGCGTTACATGCGGCTGCCGATTTACCCGAAGACGCACTATGTCATGAAGGAAGAGACCCGCGCTGCGGCGGTCGCCTCGATAAGAACTGAACTCGCCTGGTGGGAAGCGGAACTGGAAAAGCAAGGACGGCTGGTCGAATCGCAGCGCATCCATCAGCGCGTGATGTATGACCTCGAAATGATCAAGGCCATGGGCTACTGCCACGGCATCGAAAACTACTCGCGCCATTTCACCGGACGCCTCCCCGGCGAGCCGCCGCCGACGCTGCTCGATTATTTCCCTCGCGACTTTCTGATGTTCATCGACGAGTCGCATCAGACCGTGCCGCAACTCCACGGCATGTATCACGGCGACCGCTCGCGCAAGCAGACGCTGGTGGAATACGGATTCCGCATGCCCTCGGCGCTCGACAACCGCCCGCTTACCTTTGAGGAGTTTGAACATCGCACCAACCAGCTCGTATATGTCTCCGCCACACCGGGGCCTTACGAACTTACTAAGTCCGCAGGCGTGGTCGTCGAGCAGATCATCCGCCCGACTGGTTTGATCGATCCTCCGGTCGAGATACGCCCGGTCAAAGGACAGATCGACGACCTGCTACACATGATCCGCGACCGCGTAGCCCGTAACGAGCGCGTCCTGGTGACTACGTTGACCAAGCGCATGTCCGAGGACCTGGCCGAGTATTACAGCGAAGTCGGCGTGAAGTGCCGTTACATGCACTCTGAAATCGAAACCCTCGAGCGGGTCAAGATTCTGCGCGACTTGCGCAAAGGCGAGTTCGATGTATTGATCGGCATCAACCTTCTGCGCGAAGGCCTCGACCTCCCGGAAGTGTCGCTGGTGGCGATTCTCGACGCCGACAAAGAAGGCTTTCTGCGCTCTGCCGGTTCGTTGATCCAGACCATAGGACGCTGCGCCCGCAATCTGAACGGGCAGGCCATTCTCTATGCCGATCGCATGACCGACTCCATGAAAAAGGCGCTCGACGAAACCAACCGCCGCCGTGCCATTCAGCAGGCCTACAACGAACAAAACGGGATCACCCCCGAATCCATCATTCGCCCGCTCGATATGACCCTGGTCGCGATCGTGGCTGCCGACTACACCGACCTGACCGGCCCCGAAGCCGAAGGCATCCCAGAATTCAAGTCGCAGGAAGAGTTGGACGCCTACATCACAAAGTTAGAAAGTGATATGCGGGAAGCAGCCAAGCGGTTTGAATTCGAGAAGGCGGCCAAGCTGCGGGACACGATCAAAGAGCTGCGGACCAAGGAATTTTTGTTCGCCTGAGGTTGTCGTCGATCGGGAATGCAGCCGCGAAGCGGCGTAAGAATGCAGCCCACGGCGCAAGCCGTGGGGTAACTGCGCAAGACACATCGAGCCCGGGGAGGCGTAAGAAATCGCACGAGCACAGAGACGCATGGCGGGCACGATTTATCGAATAGATTGCGGTCTTGCGCCCCTCCGGGGCTTGGTCAATCTCGCGCACTTACCCACGGCTTGCGCCGTGGGCTGCATTCTTACGCCGCTTCGCGGCTGTTGTGGGGATCCCTCTTTGTGCGGAAATTCCTGACGAGGTTCCGGCTAGCTGCCGCCAGCACCGGCGTGGGCGGCTTTCCTGCCCGATTCGCAAGCGCCGCCGCTGAGTTCTTTTTCGATCCTGAGTTCTTTTTCGAGCGAAGAGAAACGCTGAAAGACTTCGTGCAGCCGCAGCGCCATGTTGCGGATGGTGTCGGCTTGGGCGAGGACGTTGGCGGGCAGTCCGGGCTCAAGCACCATCAGTTCGGCGTTGCCGAGCACGGTGGTGAGAGCGTTATTGACGTTGGTGCGCATCTCGACCATATAGCGTCCGAGAGCGGCCTCAGCTTGCGCGGCGGCTGAAAGCGCCCTGGCTTCGCGGGCGCGAGATTCGGCCTGGAGGCGGCGAAGGATTTCGCGTCCGACCAGACCCACGATCGCAGGCCAGAGGCCGGGCTCGCGACGCAATTCGAGAACAGCCCCGTGCAGTTCGTAGAAATCAAGCGAGCGGCCCGAATGAATGATGATCGCGGGCTTGCGGGCGGCCACGAGCGACTGCCGCAGGGTTTGGTACTGGTCTTGATGCAGGGCTTGGCTGTCTTTTCCGTGGATGTTCCTTTTGCCGAAAGAGGCGTCGGCAATCGCCAGGTCGTAGTGGCCGCCCTCGAGGTCGCGCAACAAACCTTGGTCGAGCACGACGAACTCCGGCAGGCCGGAATGCGTGGCGGAACGCGACGCGGGGTCCTCGGGCCAAGCGGCGCTTATGTCCCGCGCGAAGGCGGGGTCGCTGGCAAGGATCAGGACAGTCGGGCGTTTTATGCTCATGGTCGCTTTCTTTTCGGGCAATGGGGACGTCTGATTTCCCGTAGAGACGGGGCAAGCCCCGTCTCTACCGGGGACTAGTTCTCCGTACCGGCCCCGGATTTTGCGGGTGCGGCGGCGGCGCGCGCGGCCAGCGGATTTTTGCGCGTCCCGTTCTGCAGCGCGTCGTCGACCGCCGCTCGCAGATCGACCAGCATGCGCAGCGGCTGCCCCGAGGAGTATTCGGCGTGGAACATGACTTTCCAGGATTGGCAGATCATGCGCAAGCGCCCGATCGGTTCTTCGGCCGAGAATTGCGCCCGCCGGCAATCGATGGTCGCGATACCACGGCGATCCAACTCGCGCAAGCCGTCCTGGATGGCGTTGAGATCGTCGTGCATAAGACGGAAAAAGATCCGCCGCAGCATGAAGCTGAAACGCGCAAACCCCACCATGGCCGAGGGCTCGAAGTAGGCGGCCGCATTCTGCGTCTTGAGCTTGCGCCCTTGTTCGAGCACACCGCTGTGCAGCAGTTCGCTCAGCCTCCGGCTACGCATCGCCGACTGCAGGATGGTCTCCAAAGAACCCAACCATGCTGGAACCTTCGGCTGTAGCGGGCCGAGCACCGGCTCCAGCACTTGCGCAACGTAATCGAGGTCGATGTCCGCGTCTTCCATGCCCGAAGGTGCGCACAAAGAAAAATACTGGACCAACAGGTAATCGGTCTTGTCGCGGTCGCTGCCGGACTTCGCAGCCTTCTGCAGGTGATGGGCGAGAAGCTGGCGCAGCACGGCTTCGCTGGCCAGCGGCGTGGTCTGCAGAAACTGGCGCAACTGGTGCACCTGAATTTGCGCGTCGACCTGCTGGAACCAGGCTTCGGCCTGCGCAACCGACTCAGGCGACTGCGCTTCATCGGCGGGGCAGGCAGGAACCTCAATCACAAATTCGCGGACCAGCGCGGCATATACCGGCCGCAAGGCAGAGAGCGTGGCTTCTTTCTCTTCAAACGGAGGTTGGGCGGATGCAGTCATGATTTCACAATCCAATTGGGAACCGGTTTGAGGAAGCGGACGGCAACCACGGTCCGTTCCGGATGATATTGAACCGCGACCACCGACGCCTCGGCACGAAGCGAACGGTCGCGGCTTTCGACCAAAACACAATCGCCAAATTCCAGCGGACGATCGATGGCAAACAAGACTTCGTTGGACGTGCCGAACTCGATCACAGTCTCCTGCAACAAAATGCCGTCGCTTTCGTGAGCGGCCCTGCGGCCATTTCCGTTGCCATTGCCATGAATGCGGCTGAGCTTGATGGGAATCCGCACCGGACTGGCCTCGGGAAAGAATTTTGCCAACCGGCTTACAATGTCCGATTCGAGAGCGCGAGCAGTTGCCTGGTTCGGCACAGTGGAACCTCGATCCGGGGGAGGAGCAGCCGAGTCTCCCCCCTTCCTGGTTGGGAAAGACTTGCGAGGAGACTCGTCCTGCTTTGTCGCCATTTAGCTGTGCACGAGCGCCGCCAAAACCTTGAAGGTCATGCACCGAAGAGCAAGTGACAGAAGAACAACGAGTTAACAGCGCCGCCTGGGGCCGAAACAGGTTAATTCTCTGGAGGCCGGGGAAAGTGCGTCTCAGAATGACACGGCGGTCTCAGTTCGGAAGTTGCAATGAGGCTAAGATTGCGATTGCAGAGACGTTGTGCAGAGCTGGCTGGTCAGCGCGGCTCCGCAATCCAGAGTTGCACCCTGTCCTTGTTATCCGCCCCGAGAAACACGAAGCGCGTCGGATTCTCCGTGTAACAGGCGAAGGCCGCGCTCAATGTGCCATTCGGCGCCTTAGCGTCGGGCTTCGGTCCGTCATAGGTGGCGATTTCGTGGCCCTCTAGATCGACAATTTTCATGATCTCTTCATTGACATGCATTTTAACGAACAGCACGGCGATGCGGTTCCTGTACACGTGCATTGCCGCCGGCAGATAGGACGAGTCTCCGGGGTCAACGGTAAATCCGCGCACCACTTTGCCGCCGGGCGAGATAGCGTAGAAAATCGCGGGATTCGTCCAACGCATCAGGTAGGCATTTCCGTCGGCAGCCACCTCTATCTGACCATTGTCAACTGCGCGGTTTTGGTTTGTGTTTGGGGTTGGGGACGCAAAGCGGGTGTCGCCCGCTGTAGCCATATCGTGAAGATCCTTTTCGTCCCCGAGTTCAAGTTCCTTTAGGAGCGACCCATCGGCGGCAAAGATTCCGGTGAGCGGCCACATAGTCGCGGTCCGGTCCGCGTCGTATTCTTCGCCCGAGATCAGTAACTGACCGCTGGGAAACACTGCCAATTTCTTCGGCATGAACGGAAACCCAGGCCTAAGTTTCACTGCTGATTTGAAGGAACCGTCGGATTTGTAAACGAACACGTATCGATTAATCTCGTGAGGATATACGAGCTCGTATAGTTCTCCTCCGTCCGTCCCCAACGCAAAATAACGAGCCACATCTACCTTCAGGTCTAGATTTGAACTGGCCTCGAACAGGGCAACTCTCTCTCCCTTTGGATTCAATTTGTGAATAGCCGGCACACCTCCCGAATCGGTCCGAAGGTAAAGGTTACCGTCACCATCGCATCTCAATGGAGGGTAGAACACGGTCGCCATTTCGGCGGGCGCGGTGGTCGTCTCGACCCGAACCAAGTGCCCGTCAACCGGTTTCTTCGCAGGCTTCTCCGCCTGCTGAGAAACCCTAGTAGAGGGCGGTGAGGCAGAAGGTGGTTGCTGTGGCTCGGCCTGCTGCGGCCCAGCCGCGGACTGAGCTAGAGCGAGCGTGCTCAACGTCCCCAACCCGAGAAGAAGTCCGATCCAACGCATCGGCATGGCTACATTCCTCCGTCTCGCTTGCCTGTCTGGCCTTCTTCCGCCACTAATCGGTAGGTGTGGCTGCAGCGATTGTAAACGTAGCCGAACAAAAGGTCCCTGTAACTCACCGTCGGCGTAAGCATGATCAGCCCCGGCGCCCCCGCGCTAGAGTCAAGCAAATAATACGCAAATGGATTGATGCATAAGTGAGATTTACGAATTCCGGACAGCGGGCTCCAGCTACTCTCCTGCTGCGGGACGGTAGGGCGCCGCTTTGCCACGAAGTGGAGCTTCAAGTTTACAGATTCGGAACGAAGGACAACCACTAGTCCTCATTATTGCAGCGTGGTCGAGCCGGGGCGATCTTCCCGCATGCCGATGTGGTAGCGCTTCAGCTTGCGATAAAGAGTAGCGCGGCTGATGCCGAGCATCTTCCCCGCCAGCGCTTTGTCTCCGTTGACCTGGGAAAAAACGCGCTCGATGGTGGCCCGCTCGATATCTCCCAAGTCTGTGGCGCGGAGGTCGGCCGGGCGGCCGGAGAATTCGCGCGACTCCAGCGGTTCGGCTTGGATTTCCGCGTTCGCGATCGACGGCGGCAGGTCGCTGACTTCAAGAATGCGCTGATCGCCGAGCGCAACCGCCCGCTCCAGACAATTTTCCAGTTCGCGGACATTGCCCGGCCAGTCGTACGCCAGCAGCGCCTTCATGGCGTTGCCGGAAACCTGAACGCCGCGTCCAGGGGCAAGGCGCTCGAGGAAGAACGCCGCCAGAATGGGAATGTCGGAACGCCGCTCGCGCAGCGGGGGTAGAGAAATGGTGACAACGTTGAGGCGGAAATAAAGATCCTTGCGGAAGGTTCCTTTCTTGTATTCGGCGTCGAGATCGCGGTTGGTGGCGGCCATGATGCGCACGTCCACCTTGACTTTTTGATTGCTGCCCACGGGGCGCACTTCTTTTTCCTGGATAAAGCGCAGCAGCCGGGCTTGCATTTCCAGAGGAAGTTCGCCGACCTCGTCGAGAAAAATAGTTCCGGTATCGGCCGATTGCAGCAGTCCCTGTTTGGAACGAAGCGCGCCGGTGAAAGCGCCTTTTTCGTAGCCGAACAATTCGCTTTCGATCAGCGTGGGCACCAGCGATCCGCAGTCGACGGCCACAAAGGGGCGGCTGGCCATGTTCCCGCGAAAATGAAGAGCGCGGGCCACCAGCTCCTTGCCGGTGCCGCTTTCGCCGGAAATCAGGACCGGAGTGCGCGTGTCCTTGAGGCGCGAGATCAGGCGCAGCACGTGCTGGATGCTGGCGGAACTGCCGATGATGCCGTGCACGGCGGTCTCGGTTTCCGAGCGTTCGCGGAGGTAGAGATTCTCTTCCACCAGGCGGACTTTATCGGCCATGCGGCGCAGAAAAAGGCGCAGATCGTCGAGCGGAGCGAAGGGCTTGGCAATGTAATCGTAGGCGCCCAGTTTCATCGCCTGCACCGCCGTTTCTACCGATCCGTGGCCGGTCATGACGGCGACTTCGATGGCGGGGAAATCGCGTTTGACCTGCTCCAGAAATTCGAGTCCGGACATGCGCGGCATGACCATATCGGTGAGCACCATGTGCACAGGCTGTTCCTCGAGTAGGGCGAGGGCAGCGTCCCCGCTCTCGGCTTCGAGGCAGAAGAAGCCGAGCGATTCGCCTACCGTCATGCACAGGCGGCGGATGGTCTGCTCATCATCGACAATCAGCAATCGGATGCGGAAGTCTGGAGTCGTCAAATTCTGCGTCATCAGGCAGCCTTGCCCATGGTCCGCTGGACCACGGAAATGAATTCCTGCACGCGAAACGGCTTTTCCACGCACGGCGCGCCGGTGCGGCGCAGCGTGGCAGCCGTTTCCTCGTTGGCCATATCGCCGGTGATGAACACCAGGCGAGAGGCGAGTTCCGGGCGATGGGCGGCGATCCAGGCATAGACCTGGGCGCCATCGACGCCGCCCGGGGTGCGCATGTCGGAAACGACTCCGTGAAAATTACCCTTGGCCAGCAGTCGCAGGGCTTCGGCACCGGATTCGGTCGGAACCACGGAGTATCCCTGGCCCTCGAGAACGGAGCGCACCA
>Ga0187819_10002036_pt1 | contig 10598 bp, 15 predicted proteins | sample NC_wetland_sal_i_15_FD_132411 | JGI IMG/M metagenome (GOLD analysis project Ga0187819, IMG submission 132411) | Wetland sediment microbial communities from Neuse River Estuary, North Carolina, USA - SO4_4 | ecosystem: Environmental > Aquatic > Freshwater > Wetlands > Sediment | place: USA...
ATCGTCTCAGTCTGGCGTGACGGTTTCGAGGGTGAGGGGGCTGACCGGGATCCATCCGTCGACGCACATCCCGGACTCTGCCACGACCGAGGGCACCCGGTGGACGGGCACACCGAGGAACAGGTCGAAGGGCATCTCCTCACCGTCAGCGAGGACCGTCACCCGGCGCTGCCGGTCCAGTCTGCGCACCAGCCGCTCCGGATACCAGCTGATATCCCGCTCCGCGAACGCCGCAAGCAGCGCCTGCGATGCCGCGGGCGGGGGCGGGATCGGGGCACCGAGCGGCATGACCAGCGAGATCTGGCTGGCACCGCGCAGACCTCGCTCGACGAGGTAGTCGTGCAGCATCAGCGCGGTCTCGCTCGGGGCGGGCGGGCACCTGAACGGTGTCGAGGTGACACCGACGATAACCCGTCCGCCACCGAACGAGTCCAGCACGTCGCGGCTGGCCAAGGGGCCGTCGACCGTGTAGAACTCACGACCGGCCTCGACCAGCCCCGGCGTCGCCGCCGGGTCGGGGTCGGCGCCCAGGGCCACCACCATCACGTCGGCCTCGAACGCCCCGGCGTCCGTCTCGGCCCGGCGCCGGGCTTTGCTGCACCGGCCGGCAGCGGGTAGCACCGTCCGGCCCGGGCCGCCGATACGGTAGTAGCCATGGTCAGCGACCACCGGAGCGGGATTCGCATGCCCACGGCGGCACTCGGGGCCGGGGGACCGGTGGTCTCCCGGATCGGGCTGGGGCTGGCCGCTTTGGGCCGCCCGGCGTACATCACCAGCGGCCGTGAGGAGGACCTGCCCGACCGCAGCGTTGCCGGCATGCGGACCCGGACCTTCTCGATGCTGGACGCTGCCTACGCGGCCGGGGTCAGGTACGTCGATGCGGCCCGTTCCTACGGCCGGGCGGAGGAATTCCTGGCTGGCTGGCTGGCCGAGCGCGGCCATGCGGACGTGATCGTCGGTTCGAAGTGGGGGTACCGCTATACCGGTGGCTGGCGGCTCGACGCTGCTCAGCAGGAGGTCAAGGACCATTCGCTGGCCATGCTCACGACCCAGCTGGCGCAAAGCCGGGCGCTGCTCGGTGACCGGCTCACCTTGTATCAGGTGCATTCGCTGACCCTTGATTCCGGATTGTTTACCGACGTTGCGTTGCTGGCCGCGCTGTCCCGGCTGCGCACCGGGGGTGTGATCATCGGGCTGAGCGCGAGCGGCCCGCATCAGGCAGAAACGATCCGCCGGGCGCTGTCCCTGACCGTTGACGGGCAGCAGCTGTTCACGGCGGCGGAGGTGACATGGAACCTCCTGGAGCCATCCGCAGGCCCGGCCGCGGCCGAAGCCGCCGCGGCCGGGTGGGCGGTCCTGGTCAAGGAGGCGGTCGCCAACGGGCGGCTGACTGCGGCGGGCGGGCCGACGGCGCCGTTGACCGCGCTGGCCACCGCGCGAGGTGTCACCGAAGACGCGATCGCGCTGGCCGCCGCGCTGGCCCAGCCGTGGGCATCGGTTGTGCTGTCCGGCGCCGTCACCAGCACGCAGCTGGATGAGAACCTGGCCGCGCTCACCGTTGGCCAGCTTCCGGCGCTCAGCCTCGCCGAACCCCCCGACGCCTACTGGGCGGAGCGGGCGGCCAGGCCATGGCACTGAGCTGTACCCCGGCCCGCCGCCCGGCGTGGTGACCTCCGACCGCACGGGATTAGCCGCGTTACCCGCATCGCCCCCTGCAGGCGGTGATCCGGAGATGGCGCGGTGCAGGCTGTTCGGCCCGCTGCTGGTGCTGGCGGAGCAGCTTGCCGCGAAGGAGCCGCTGGTGCTGGTGATCGAGGATGCGCACTGGGCGGACCGGTCAACCGGTGAGTTGCTGGCGTTCCTGGTCCGTAACCTGCGGCAGGCGGCGGTGCTGGCGGTGGTGACGTTCCGCTCTGATGAGCCGGGCCAGGCCGGATCGGTGCGGCGGCTGCTGGCCGAGCTGGGCCGGATGGACGCAGTAACCCGGCTGGACTTGGAGCGGCTGTCCCGCGGCCAGGTCGCGGGGCGGCCCGGTCACCTGGGACGGCAAGACCCGCGCGCCCCTGCTGGACCAGGACGTGGTGCCGCGCACCGAGTCCGGTCCGTTCCCTCAGCCCCTCTGAACTGCGACGACGGGCGGCAGTTCAGTCAACAGGCCAACCGGTGATGAGCCTGGTCCGTCGAGAAGAACCGTCACCTCATCGGCCGTGCCCTGGCCTGAGCGCCCAGCAGCCAGCCGCCGTTCGGTATATCGATCTTTTGCTGAAGGCGGCCCCGGAGTGGCATCCGCCAGGGCAGCGTCGATCCGCTGCCGAACGGCTGTTCCTGTCGGTCAACACGGTCAGATCGCATCTGGAACGGATCCGGGACAAGACCGGCGCCCGCCGGCGCCCGGAACTGATCCGTTACGCCCTTCAGGCCGGCATCGAAGCCGTCGCCCCTCCCAGCTGAGAGTCACCCCTCCCAGCTGAGAGTCACCCCTCCCTGACGGCATGACCCGCTCCGGGCGGTCAATGGGCCGGTCGGCCCACACCGGGCGCACTCGATGGGGCCGCGCGGCCCCTGCCATCAAGTTCCGGCTGGGCGCACGCTGGGTTTACTGCTCCGCCGCCTAGGCGGAGACCCGTAACTCGGAATCTACCCGGACCATGCAGGCGTTCTGAGCCCGTCCCGACCCTAAGAAAGGTAACCGTCATGAAAATCGCGTTTACCAGAGGACCGACCATCACGAAGGCAGCCATTGCCACGGTGGTGTTCGCGATCGTGTTTCTCGCGACGAACTCCAATCTCCCGCCGTGCACTGATACTGTCGCGGCGCTCAATTCGGGCGGGTGCATAGTTCGCCAGAGCTATCTGCACACTGCTTGCGGCTGGCTGGCGCTGGTTAGCCTGGCCACTGGGGTGGTGCTGTTCATCCTCAAGCAGCGCAAGGCTTCCTCCCTGCGCCAGCAGGCCCCGTCGCGCCCGGCGTGGTCCGAGGCACCCAGGTCGGACGGCACATCCAGTCCTGCCGAGACGACAGTGTCTGAAGCCCGGACTCACGGCGACGGCATCGGACAGGTCACCGCCTTTGCTGACCCGGGCGGCTTTCCGGGTCCCGAGCGGGCTTCGAACTTCTGTACCAAGTGCGGGACGCGCGCCGTCGCGCGAGACAACTTCTGCCAGCACTGCGGGGCTCCCGTGAAACCGGAACCGGAAGGCTATCCGGTAACTGACCGGTCGCTTGCGCAATAGATGTTCACGGAGCGACAGAGGATCTCGGCACTTGAGACCTAGATCAAAGAGGCGGCTGGCAGGAGTTCGTTTGCCAGGATCACCAGGTTCGAGTCCTGGCCGCCTCACAAGTCGGCCCAGATTGGCACCGGCCAGTAAATAAAAGGGGAGGGAATGAGTTATGAAGGTGAAGCTGACAATGGCCGCGCTGGCTATTGCCTGCCTGGCCGCTGCGGGCTGCGGCGGCTCCGCGAGCAGCAGCACCAAGGCAGCCGGGGCAGCGGGGAATCCCTGCCAGGCGCTGTCAGCCTGGAGGAGCAGCGGTGGCATGGCGGAGATGAACGCAATCACGTCGGACCTAGCCACGATCGAAACGGCTGCCTCGGCGCAGAGCATGACGGCGCTAGCATCAGCTGGGCAGGCGCTGGATAACGACACGCAGAACGCCGCACTCGACTTGCCGCCCATCGACACCATCGACTACACCAACGCGATGGCTGACTTCCAGACGGCTGGCACCGACTTTGCGGCCGGCACCCAGTCCAGTGCTGCGGCAGGAGAGACGCCGCTCAAGACTGCCGCCCAGGAGTTCCAGAGCTTCGCCGCCAGCGTGAAGGCAACCTGCAACTGACACCCTGACAGCACCCCCCGGCCCCCGGCCGGGGGACTGGCTGTGCCACGGTCCTACGGTCCCATGGGCCACTCTGCGGACCGATACGCTGACTCGCGTTTGGCGCGAAACCTCGTACCGAAAGCCCGGCGGGCCGAACTCCGCGCCGAAAGAGCCGTCCTGCGCGCGTTTTACGGCTGAGCCGTTCCGGGGGTGCTCACGATTGCGCGTCAGCGTGCTTCGCGCTGCCGGGTAAGGCTTGGGTCCGGTTCCGGTGGTCGTCTTCGCTGCCTGCAGGGTCAGCGTGCTTCTTGGCGCGGTCGTAGTGCCGGTGCGCCTTGGCGCGGTTGCCGCAGGTGGCCATGGAGCACCAGCGCCGGGTGCCGTTGCGGGTGGTGTCGTAGAACCACAGGACGCAGGCCGGATGCTGGCAGCGGCGGATCCGGTCCGGTGCCTGTTCCAGCAGCTCAAGGAGATTGGCCGCGGCCATGACCGCGGGGGGCCATGCGGGGTCGTCGACCTCCAGCGTCTGCTCGGGGTTTGCCGGCGGGCCGATGGACAGGCGCAGGCGCCCGTGGCCGAGGACCTGGTTGAGGCGCTCTAGCGTCGCTGGTCCTCCCTGCGCTGTCAGCACGTCCCTGATCGCCTGGCGGGCGGTGACGAGCGCCCGCCTGGTTTCGGGTGCCGGCACCGCGGTGATGCCTGCTGCGGTCAGCCAGGCCCGTGTTCCGTCCATGGTTGCCAGCAGATCGGCCGGGGAGCCGGATGCCATCCATTGGGTGTTGAGCAGGTCAAGGGCGAGAGGCTCGCCGGCCAGCGGTCGCGGGTCGGGAGCGTGGACAGGAATCATGTACTCCATCCTAACCTTTCTCGATGAGTTGACAAGTTAGAATCTAACTGTCTAATCTCGCTTTAGCAGTTAGCTTCCATGCGGAGGGAGAACCCAAATGCGTGCGATCGTCATCACCGAGCCCGGCGGACCCGAGGTCCTCCAGATCCAGGAGGTTGCCGACCCGGTCCCCGCCGACGGGGAGGTGCTTATCCGGGTCATGGCATTCGGCGTCAACCATGCGGAGACGCATATGCGCAAGGGTGAGTGGCCCGAAGCGACGCCGGTCAGCGGTATCGAGGCGGTCGGCACGGTGGCGGCGGACCCCTCCGGGGTGCTGGCCGAGGGGACGAAGGTGCTGACGATCATGGGCGGGCTCGGGCGCACCCGGAACGGCAGTTACGCCGAGTACACTCTCGCACGGGCTGCCAACGTGGCCAGGATCGAGACCTCGCTGGACTGGACGGACCTGGCAGCGATCCCGGAGAGCTACGCCACCGCGTGGCTCACGCTGCGGGGTAACCTGCAGCTTGAGGCCGGGCAGTCGCTGCTGGTCCGGGGCGCGACCTCCGCGCTCGGCCAGGCGGCGGTGAACATCGCCAGCGATCTCGGCGCCCGGGTGATCGCGACCACGCGGCGCGAGAACCGCGCCGCGCTGCTGCGCTCGCTGGGCGCGCACGACGTCGTCGTCGAGACCGGCAGCATCGCCGGCCAGGTCCGGGAACTGGTGCCGGTCGGCGTTGACCGGGTGCTTGACCTGGTGGGAAACACCGTCCTGCGCGACTCGCTGCAGGCGGTCCGGGTCCGGGGCCGGGTGTGCCAGGCCGGCTTCCTAGGAGGCCTGGGCCCCGTTACGGACTTCCTGCCGATCGCAGACATGCCCAGCGGCGTGCAGTTCAGCTTCTTCGGCAGCTTCGAAGTGGGAACCCCCGCCTACCCAATCTCCGCGATCCCGTTCCAGGAGATCGTCGCCAAGGCCGAGGCGGGCGTCTACCGGGCCAAGCCAGCGCGGGTGTTCGCCTTCGAGGAGATCGCCGACGCGCACCGGGTAATGGAGGCAAACCAGGTCGGCGGCAAGCTGGTCATCGCGGGAGCCTGACCCGCACCGCGCGCAGTTTCGCGGCAGGGGGCGCGTGTCGCAGCGCGCCCCCTGCCGCGCCCGGCAAGCCGCCACCGGGCGGGCTGGGCACGAAGCTCCACCACGGCGAACGCGCCATTCAGCAGTGCGCTCGCGTCGAGCGGGTCATTGGGCCGCCGCCGGGCTGGCCAGGCAGCTCCTGCGCTGTGCACACCCCAGTGGCGGCCGCGGCGATCACCGCGCGCATCCGGCGGTCCTGCGGCCGGGGGCAGGCGTTCGCTCTCCCGTTGGGCCCGTTGTAGGGCCACAGAGCGCCTACCTGGTAGGGCCAGAAACAAGAAAAGCCTGGTGGGCCGTACTGGATTTGAACCAGTCACCTCTTCCGTGCCAGGGAATCCAGGACGGTTCCGGGTATCTGTCGCCGTCTGGCTGAGTCGAAGGGGAAGCGCTTGACCTGTGAGAACATTCTGACTAGGTCGGGCCGAGTCTGAGGGCGGCTGAACGCGTTGGCTCCCATTTGTGGCCCCCACAGCGTTCAGGGGCCCAGGAGCTCCGCAGCGGCGAGATCATCAAGGCCTCCCCAGCGGGCCACACCGCCGCGGCCGACCAGTTCCCCGTTCTCGAAGACCAGCGCCCACACGCCGTCAGGCGTGTTCTCGGAGGCGCCGTCGAAGGTTGCATCCGGAGCTGGCGGCGCCAGGCTAGCGTCGGTGTCGAGGTCGGCGGTGTGGAGCTCGGCTATGTCCATCTAGGCCGGTACTGCGGTTATGGCGTAGCGGTCGCGAGCATCGTCGAAGTCGGTATCGACTTCCCTCAGGCCTGCCGCCTTGAGTCGTTCGCGCAGTTCGCCGAGCGTGAAGGGATGGAAGCCGATCCGGTACTCGCGCGGTTCGATCCGGTTGCCGTTCTCGAAGATGAGCACGATATGGGCGACGTGCTCCTGGTCCAGGTGGTCCGGTATCTCCCAGGCGTACAAGACGATGCACCGGCGGCCGTGCCGGGTCACCGCGCTGTCGGCGAGCTGCACGATCCGGCGCTCGGCGTGGAGCTTCTCCCAGTTACGGGAATCGACTACCACGTGTCCGCCGGGGCGGACCATCCCCCGGAGCCCGGTGAGCGCACCGATCATGGCATCGCGGTCGGCTGCGTGCACGAGTGAGTTCCCGATGCAGAGCACGACGTCGAACCGTTCGCCGACGACCGCCGGAAGATCCGCCCACATGCAGTGCACCAGCGGGATCTCGAGCTGCTCGCTCCGGAACCGAGCCGCCGCCACCGCCATCATCGCCTCGCTCCCGTCGGCTGCCCACACGCGATAGCCGCGGCGGGCGAGCGCCGCCGCGTTGATGCCCGTGCCGCAGGCCGCGTCGAGCACGACGCTGGGCTGTCTGGTCCGCTCCAGCAGGCGCGCCGTTGCGGGATGGTTGATGGCCAGACCGCTGGCCAGCGCGTCGTCATCGAAGATCCAGTCGTAATCGGCCGCGAGGGTCTCGTAGTAGTCCGCCATGACCGTAGCCTGCCAGAAGGGACTCGCGGGAATCTGATCCGGGGAGACCCTGACCTGCGCGAGCATTCTGGCTCAGTGGATTCTTGGCCTCCTTAATCTGTTCGCTACTCCGCCAGCGGTTCGACCAGGTCTGGCCGGCCCACGCCGGCGGGATCGGCCGCTACTTCGCCCAGTTCCGCGCCGTCCAGCCTGGCGGGGGTGACCAGGAAGGTGTGTGTCGCGGGTGCCGTCGATGCGGGGAGGGCAGACCGCTGATGCCGCGTTCCCCCGGCTGCCGTCACCCGGTACGGCAAGACCGCCACCGTCGGCGGGGCCGCCATCACATGCCGGTGTACGGCCCTCAGTATCCGGCCCGGCCGCGCTGGGAATACTCCGGCGGCAGGCTGTCCACTCACGGTCAGCGCGCCGGGCGGTCACGGGATGATTCTGACCGAGAGGTGCGTTGACCCAGGGGATACGACATATCGTGTCATGTCTGGTAGGCCTGGATCCTTGAGATGCTCCGGGCCTTGAGAGGTGGGCGTGATGACCGGTTGGTACGCGGAGCGGACGCCGGACGGGTCGGCCAAGGCCGTGATCGCGGTGACGCTGCTCGCGCTGCTGCTGCTGGCGGCCATGCCGGTGGCCTTGCTGGCCGGAGTGGTCATGATGATGCTGGGACACGTCGTCGGTGGGCTCGCGCTGTTCGGCGGCTCGGTCCTCGCCGCCGCCATAGCTGTCGCGCTCGCGGGCATGAGCGGAATGCGGCACCTGCGCAAGCTGCTCTCCGGGCGCAGCTTCCGTGTCGTCCAACTGGACGGCAGCCAGTACAGCGGCGTCGCAGAACCACGGGGCGGCGAGCACACCAACGTCGTGCACCTGGACCGCAGCGAGTACACCGAAGTTCGCTGACCTGACCCTTCCCCCGTTGTCGCGTGTATTTCGGGCCGGATACCGGCGGCGGATTCAACTGGTGGTCGCAACGGTGACCTGACCCGGGTTTCGGCGGCCATTGGTGCGGGCCGCCGGCATGCCGTGGGCAGAGTTCGCCGGCGAGCGGGCGCGGTACGTCGCCCAGGAAAGGCCGGCCGTCAGCTGGCTGATCTTGAACCGACCTGGCAATACACGGCCCAGGCTCCCGGCAGACCGCGGGAGATCTATTGCAGTGGATGCAGACTGACGGGATTCCACTACAGAGAGCAACGCGAGTCTTCGCGCCCGCGCGGGACCTCGACTCGCAGTGGCGACTGGTCGTCGAGTTTCTCAAGGAGTATCACCAAGAGCCAGCCGGGGTACGTCCTGGATTGCTCCAAGACGCGCCGGCCCGACCGGTGATGAGCGGTGGGGTGCGCTGTTCGCTGGGCTGACCGAGCATCTTGCCATGCGGGACGGCGGGGCAGCGCCCACGTGGTCGGCCTCCCGCGGGCTACGACGCTTCTGGTTTCCCTTCGACACCCCTGGCGCGCGGGCGCAGGCGCTCGTGCACGCCCCGGCCACGTTGCGCAGGCGAGGTGTGTGTTCGTCGCTGACTACGAAATAGCCGCAGCGTGAGCGCGGAAGTCATGGACAGCCTGTTTCCCAGGCAGGACATCCATGCTCACAGCAGCTGACCAGTGCGTATTCGCATCCACATGTCCCGGCGCAGCACCCAGGGGCCCGCTGTGCGGCTTGATACGCTAACTGGCACCAGCGCGAAGACTCAGACCGAAAGCCGGCGGGGCCGAATCCCGCGCCGAAGGGGCACGAAGTATGGATGGAGTCGACAGGGGCTTTCCGCCCGGCGACCTCCGGGTGTCTGACGCCGACCGCGACCGGGCGCTGTCCGAGCTGAGCGAAGCCCTCCGGGTCGGCCGGATCACAGCCGACGAATTCGACCAGCGATCCGGGCAGGCCCTGTGCGCCCGCACCGGGAAAGAACTGAGCGCCCTGCTCGCCGACCTGCCACCAGGTGGCCCCCCAGCGACACGCACCACCGCCCTGGAACCACCCAATCACACCATCGCCGTCCGGGCCGTCATGGGCGCATCCGCCCTCGCCGCCACCCTCCTCTTCGCCAAGACGGTAACGATGGCCCTAAGCCCCGGCCATTTCCTCGGCGACACACTGGCACCAGCAGGAATCGCTGTACTGCTCGTCGGGCTGATCATCTTCCTGCATGGGATCCGCACCCACCGCGCCTAGCTACGTAGTTACGCAGTTAGCTACTCAGCGAAGAAAGGCCATGGCTTCCGCTGGGTCGTCATGGCCTCTGACCCATGGCGCAGTGATCGCACGGGAGTACGGCCTGCCGGCCGTCGTCGGTGTGGTAGATGCCACCCGGCTGATCCCCAATGGGCAGCAGATCCGCGTGCACGGAACCGACGGGTACGTCGAGATTCTGCCTTGACTGATCACACCGGGAAGGCTCATCCGTAGCGCCCGGCCAAAACAATGCTAAGCAGTTGATCTTTCTGGGTCAGCGGTCGAATAAGCCGGGCTCGGATATCACGGCGGCACACTCGACCGCGATGCACAGCGCAGCACCGGGAGTGATCTCACCCGTGTCGCTGGACGATCTCCTGCCTCTCGTCGCGGGCAACGCGAACCGCCAATAGCGACAGAAAATTCAAGATCGAATTCGCTCTTCTGCCGCTGTCCGGAAAGAAGTCATGCCTCGGACCGGCCCGCATCGTTGTCCATGACCGCGGGCGGGCGAATGTTCAGGCGTTCCATGGGCTGACCGGTGATCTCGGCGATGAGGTCGAAGTCCTTGTCGAGGTGCAGTACGGTCAGCCCGGCGAGTTCAGCAGTCGCGGCGATGATTAGATCCGGTATTGAAGGAGCACGATGCTTGCCCTGGTCTGCGAGCCGGGTCAGAATCTCCACTGCCCGGTCCTCGATGGCTGGGGTCAGGTACTCAACCGGCATGGACGACAGCGGGGGTTGCTTGAGCGCTGTCCGCAACTCGGGGCCTGACCGGGCTGAATAGCCAGTTTCCAGGCGGGTGACGGTGGTGACCCGTACCAGTCCGCGTTCGATCCGCGCGGCCCACTCGGCGGCATCCGGGCTGGCGGCTAGGCGGACCAGTGCGGACTTGTCGATCAGCCAGGTGGTCACGTCCAGGCCTGGGACATCACGTCCGGATCGGCCAGGTCAGCGAAAGTGTCGGCGAACCGCGCCAGGTCCTCCACACTGACCGGCGAACCCGGTGTGGCGGCGTCTTGAGCTAGGCGGCGGCGCACGTACTCGCTCCGGGACAGGCCCAGGCGGGCGGCGTGGGCATCTAGTACCGCGATGACTTCCTCCGGCACATCACGGATCAGCATGTCAGCCATTTGCGCCTCCAGGTGATATCACATGATAGCGCGACCACCGAACCTGCCCCATCGAACGCGCTCTCATG
>Ga0187819_10002037_pt1 | contig 10596 bp, 9 predicted proteins | sample NC_wetland_sal_i_15_FD_132411 | JGI IMG/M metagenome (GOLD analysis project Ga0187819, IMG submission 132411) | Wetland sediment microbial communities from Neuse River Estuary, North Carolina, USA - SO4_4 | ecosystem: Environmental > Aquatic > Freshwater > Wetlands > Sediment | place: USA: North...
AAGGGATGCAGGAGCGGCTCGCTCCGAATGATTGGCTCAAGGAATGGACGCATGCGGAAGTGGATGCGGGTGCGGACATCATAGTGATGCATGGCGCACCGCTGCTGCACGGGGTGGAAATATATCACGGTCGGCCCATCTTTTACGATCTGGGCAACTTCATTTACAACTTGCCGCCGACGCTGACGTACATCGACGAACCGATGAATTGGGAGAGCGCGGTCGCGTACGTCCAATTTCAGGGAAAGAACCTACGATCGATTTCCTTCCGACCAATCACCTTGAACAACGTTGGCGAGGGCCAGCCCGATATTCACAACGAGTACGCAAACAACCAGTTCCTCGACACGCGCGGCTTGCCCTCGCCGGTGACGGGTGCGAGGGCGGGTTATATTCTCCAGCGTCTGGGCCGACGCCTCAAAGCCCTTTGGCACGACGATTGAAATGAAGGGCGACACGGCGGAAATCAAACTAAAAGCCAGAAATTAGTGCGAACCGTGCATCGCACTCCGACTGACGGGGGTCCAAGTCCTGTATTACGGCGACCCTTAGCTAATCCGGTAAGGTAAGGTTGGCCGACGATCCAGGAATGGTCATAAGGCCGTCCCGAATCGGGCTGAATGGTTTTAGTTGTGGTTGGTTTCCATTGAAAAATCGGTTTGTTTGGTTGCAACATAATCACTCCAATGCGGCGAGGGTCCATTGGAGTCCCCCCCGCTCTTGATTGTTTTTACGGCTTACCCTGTGTAATACCCAAAGGCCCTGATCTTTACTGGAAATGAAAGGCTGATGGCGGCGCCATCCTGAGTTCAAGCGCTCTCATTCTCATGCCGCGAAGTTCTGCGCTCTGGATGGCGGCGGGACTGCTGTGGGTTCTCGACGCTTCCATCAACATCAGCATGGAACCCTTTCGGGCTTTCGTGGCCGATCTGCTGCCCGACTTCCAGCGGACGCCCGGGTTTGCCATGCAGAGCCTTTTCATTGGGCTGGGAGCAGTGGTCACTTCGGCATTGCCGTATCTGTTAACGAATGTCTTCCATGCGACAACAACTGCGTTCGCGCGAAAGATTCCCTTCACCGTGCGCTTGTCGTTCTACATCGGCGCGACGGCATTTTTCGGCGCCGTCCTCTGGTGGCCGACCCGGGGCCGTCCAACTGAAGCCAGATGTGAATTATCCGGAGCCGCTGATCTTTACGACGACCAAAGACGATCACGTGGGGCCGGTTCATGCGCGCAAGTTGCCGCGCGCCTGCAGGATTTTCCCAGGCCGTTTTTCTATGACGAGATCACGGAGGGCGGATACGGAGAAGGCGCGGATAAGGAGCAGGAAGCGAGGACCGATGCCGAGTACTTCACCTATCTGATGATGAAGCTGATGGATTCAACTGGTTCTGGCCAGTGATTGGAGAAGTAACGCTAACCTCCTGGTTGGTCGGCGATCCGGAAGTAGTCTTGCGGGCAGCCTATCGCAAGCCATGGTCGGAACGTGGGAGGCGGTCAAACGCGACTCGTGGCTCCCGCCGGTCCGTGATTCCAGTGGTACCAGCCAAAGGCTGGTGTGGCAGTTATTGTTTAGCGGAACCCAGCAATTCGATTAGGTTCAATTTCCACAGGTTAGGATCGTAACCACTGGAGTGGCCTAGGCCCGTAGGCTCATGCTGGACGTAACGCCCGTGCTTCACGCGCTTGATCTCGCGCTCCATGATCCCCAAGTCAATTGGGTTGATGAAGTCATCGGCAGTATTGATGGCGATGAGGCGTGCCTCGATGCGTTCGAGGTAGGGTTCCGGGTTGTAATTCCGGGAACTTTCGAGTTGGTACAGGAGGTCGTTCGCATCGGACTGGGCAAAGCGCTCAGCCAACTGATCCAGCAGGCGGTCTGCTTGCTCGCGTGTGGGGCCGCGGCGCTGCAAGTCAATATCGCCGCTGACGACAATGGCGAAGATGCGGGCTGCCGTCACCAGACCGTCAGGTCGCTTCCGGTACTCGCCGTCGTTCCACGCGGGATCGCTGCGGATGGCCTCAGCGGCGGTACGCCGCCACATGCGGTTGCGACCGGCAATCTCGACCGGCTGGCAGACGATGGGCATAAGCGCGTCCATGAAGTCGGGATGCTGCTCGCCCCACATCCACGTATGCATGCCGCCCATGGAAACGCCAGTGACTAGGCGCAAATGGTCGACCCCCAGACTTTCCTTGACCAGCCGGTACTGGGCTTCAACCATGTCGTCGTAGTCGTAGTGAGGAAACTGTGCATGCAGCCCGTCGCTTGGTTTTGAGGACTGGCCGTGCCCAATGCTGTCGGGCAGGATTATGTACCAGCGCGAGACGTCGAGGGGCTGCCCGGGCCCGTACATCGTTTTCATATAACTCTCGCCGAGATATATTTTCCCCGAGCCGCTGGTGCCGTGCAGAATCAGGATGGCGTTGGCGATCTTCCCGTTTGCGTCGCGAGCGGGGGTTCCCAGCGTCGCGTAGTGCAGGCGCAATTCGGACAGGCTCTCGCCGCTGTGAAAATGGAAGTCCTTGACCACGAAATCGCCTTGCTTGGGTTGCAGGTCAGACGAAGTCTGCGCGACGCCGCAGACGGCAAACAGCAACCACACCGACAGCACGATGCGCTTTCTCATAACCACCTCGCAGGCATTTAGTTAATTCGCATCTCTATTGGAGCGGGGTCCACAGCCGGACCGATGGTCTCGGTAAAGTTGTTTGCCCGAGGCCGAAGACCGCCTCATCGCGACCACTTCGCGGATCATCAGAACCGACCATGAGAAGAGGTCCATCCTCTGGGCGAGCATGTTAGAGGCACTCAGAACCCAAAGTCAACGAGGGCAGCACGTCACCCGCACGAGAAGGTGCTAATCCAGCGATTTCAGGCTTCCTGAGCCTTTGCTTACCCGGCTCTCCCTGGGCCCGACATTGAAAACCCTCCGCGTAAGCGAGAACATCGAGCAACTTGATTACTTGACGCGAAAAACATTCGAAAATTCGGTCACAGCCAAGGGTGTGATTTACGAGGCGTTCGTTGACGGCAAACTCGAAGCTCCGAAACACCTCAGCTGGAACTGGATCCCATTCCGCAATTCAAGGCTTCGGCAAAGCTGGACGAGAATTTGGAAACTCTGCCTCTCAGGTGCGCACCCGCAGCACTGGGCAATGTGCACCCGCTACCACCTGATACGCCGTAGTTAGTGGCACGTTGAACGCGCCGGCGGCGCCGTGTGCGCTTATGACAATCAGATCCGCGCTCTGCTCCGAAGCGGCATTCAAGATGGCTTCCGCGCGATCGCCCGTGATCGCCAGCGCGTCGAACTTACACCAGGTTCTGGCTTCTGGCGGAATCAGAGCGTTCAAGCGCCGGTAGTATTCCTGGAGGATTTCGTGCCGCGACAGGTCGGCAGCGACGTGGAGCAGGATCAGCTCAGCTTCAGCGATCCTGGCGAGCGAAAGAGCGTAGGGGAGCGCTTTCAGAGAGTCTCCGGAGAAATCTGTGGGATACAAGATCCTAGCGAATTTTCCGGCAGCACCCGCCCTCGGAGAGACGCTCAGGACCGGACAGGGCGCAACATTGAAGACGCGCTGCGCTACCGAGCCCAGCAACAGCTTGTTGACACCGCTGCGGCCATGTGTCCCGACCACTACCAAATCGATAGATCGGGCCGGGATTACCCGCGCAAGAACATCCGTGATCGCACCGTGCTCAATGATGGTTTCGACGGGCTCTCCGGCCAAACGACTTGAGGCGATGAATTGTCGCATGTGCGCTTCGGCGGCCGACTGGGCCTTGCGGATTTCGTCGGGCCCCGTTGCAGCCGTGGTCGAGCCCGCGTCCCGTATGACGTGAGCGACGAATATCGCCGCTCCGTAATGGTGCGCCACTGCGCACGCCAATGGGACACCTGCCCCCGAGCAGTCGGAAAAATCTGTGACTAGAAGAATACGTGTGAAGGACGGAAGAATCATTTTAGTACTCACCTCTGACGGCCTTTGCAGCCTGGGGCCTGCAATGCGCCGGCCCGGCCATGCACAACTGCGCGTTAGGTTAGTCCGAAGTAGGCGCGATGCAGAGCGTCGTTCGCATTTAGTTCGGCAACTGTTCCAGTGAAACCCACAACACCGCGTTCCAGCGTACAGACCCGGTCGGCGAAATCGAGGACTTTCACGTTCTGTTCAGCGATCAGCAGCGAGATCCCTTGCCCGCGCGCTTTCTCTAGGATGCGAAAAACATCTCGTACCATAAGCGGCGAGAGTCCGGCGGAGGGCTCGTCCATGATGAGCAAACGCGGCCTTCCTGCCAGTGCCTTGGCAATTGCGAGCATTTTGCGCTGCCCGCCACTCAAGCTGCTGGCAAGCGAGTGGCGCCGGCGCTCGAGCTCCGCGAAAATCGCGTAGAGCTCCTGAACGCGCGAACTCAGCTCCGCGCGGGCGAGCAAGTGCCCGCCGATCCGTATGTTCTCGTCGATACTGAGATCGGGGAATACTCCCATTTCCGACATAAAGGCAATGCCGCGCCGAACCCGACGATCGATACGGAGGTGGGTTATGCTTTCGCCGCCAAAACGAACCTCTCCTTTCCATGCGGGAAGCAGGCCGATCAGTACCTTGAGTAGCGTGGTTTTGCCGGCGCCGTTGGCTCCGAGCAGTACAACGGTCTGGCCTTCATGCACTGCGACGTTGGCGCCCCAAAGCACTTGTACGCGCTGGTACCCCGCTTCCAGCGATTCGCCCTTAAGAAGTTCAGCAGACATCGCTGCCTCCCAGAAACACGCTTACAACCTGCGGGTCGCGCACGGCTTCGCTTAGCGCTCCCTCAAAGATCTCGTGCCCCGCGTTGAGGACAATCACGCGGTCGGTCACTTCGGCGATGAAGCCCATCAGGTGCTCAACCACCAGCAGTGCGATTCCTGAATTGGCAAACTCGCGCAGCTTGCGCGCAACGCGCTGGAGTTCGGCCTGAGGCAGGCCGGCGGCGAGTTCATCCACTAGAAGCAGCCGGGGCGCGGTCGCGAGCGCACGCGCTAAATCGAGCATCTTCTGCTGCGAGCTGTTCAAGTCCGCCGCCGCTCGGGAGCGATACGTGTCGAGTTCGAGGGACGCCAGTATGGCATCGGTGTCGGGCCGCTTCCCGTTGGCCGCGCCATACGTTGCGGCAATGTCGACGTTGTCTCGTACGGTCAGTGCCAGGAAGGGCTGGGGTACTTGGAACGTGCGATTGATGCCGAGCCGCACCCGCTTGTGCGCGGGCAGCGTTTCGATCCGTTTTCCCAACCAGCAAAGTTGCCCTGCATCGGGTGGGTATAAACCAGAGATGATATTGATGCAGGTGGTTTTGCCCGATCCGTTGGGTCCGACCAGGCCCAGCACCTCGCCCGGCATGAGATGGAAGCTGGCGCCGTCCAGCGCGCAGAAACCGCCGAAGCGTTTAACCACCTTGTCGACGCGGAGCAGAGGAGCCTTCTCCGCCGATTGATCAGGGGACATTGATCCCCCACCGCTTAAGGAGCGGGAGCACCCCATTGGGCAGGAACGAAACCAAAGCCATGATCAAAATGCCATAGATGAGTTGAAAATACTGTGGCGTCGCGATGCCGATGCCATTGTAGATCCCGTAGAGTATCGCGACTCCGCTGATGGGGCCGACGATCGTGGCAGTTCCGCCGAACAGGGCAAATACTATCGCGAAGATGCTCATGCCGAGGTCGAAGACCGTTTCCGCATAGAACACGGAAATGTACCAGGCGTAAACAGCACCGATTAAGCCTGCAATCAACGCGCTGAGCAGCCAGGCAATTGTACGCCCGCGCACCACATCCACACCGGCCATGCTGGCGCTGACCGGATTTTCTCGAATGGCCTGCAGAGCCAGGCCAAAGCGGGAATTCCGCAGATAGACCACGATCAAGAGCGTCAAGGCGAGGATCACAACTGCAACGCTGTAGGCAAAGCGCGGCGCGTATACGCCGCTCAAGCGGATGCCGTACGGCCCTTGCGTGACGTTCGTCAGATTGGGATTCGAAATGATCTGGGCAACTACTTCCGATGCCGCGAGACTGGCAATCGCGAAGTAGGCACCTTCCAACCGCAGCAGCGGAGTGAGAATGATGCCGAGGATCAACGCCGCCAGCGCGCCCGCCACCAGCGCGAGGAGGGGAGGCGCATGCATACGCAGTACCAGAAGGGAAAATCCGTAAGCGCCCGCGCCGAAGAATCCCACATAACCGAAAGGCAGATAGCCCGTAAAACCATAGATCACATTGATCCCCTGCGCCAGCACAAGGAATACGACGAAGTTAAAGAGCAGCAAATGGTTGCTGTAAACCCACGGGAGAACTGCAAAAGCTGCCACCACCGGCACCAGCACAAAGATCAGGTGGCGAAGCCCGTTACGCATGCCGCACCCGCTTCCCGAGCAGGCCTGTGGGCCGTACCAGAAGGATAAGGATGAGCACCAAGTATGGCAGCAAGTTCGCCCACGAACTGGCATACGTCTGCATGAGCATCAGCGCAACACCATAGACCATGCCGCCCAGAACCGTTCCGAGCGGCTGGCCGAGCGAGCCCATCACGATAACCGCAAACGACGTGATCGTGACCGCTACGCCCATCGCGGGCAGAATGCTGCCGAACATAAACGGCGCCAGGACCCCGGCCACAGCGGCTAGCGCCAGGCTGATCCCGAACGCTAAGGCGGAGACGGCATGCACGTTAATCCCCGTGCTCAAGGCTTCGTCCCGCTGCGACATAACCGCGCGCGTGGCGTAGCCGATCCGGGTTCGGTACAGATACAAATAGACCAACGCGATGCAGACAGCACTGGCGATGCCACTGACCATCCAGGAGGCAGGGAATGTCTGGTTCAAGATATGCCAGGGTTCGCTGCCCAGCACATCTCCGGGGATTGAATACTCGCTCGTCCCAAAGCCGATGGTGGCGCACGCCTCGATGACCTGCGACAGGCCGAAAAACAAGATTAGCGAGAGCATCTCCGGGTCCTTCGACGCCTGTAGCCGGGGCACGAGCAGGTAGTAAAGCGGCCAACCGATGAGCGTGAAGGCAGAGAAAACAATGGGGATCGAGAATATGGGATTAACTCCCCGCAGCGTGAAAAGCCAATAGGCCGCGAAGCCGCCCAGCATCAGGAAGTCGCCATGCGCCAGATTGACGACCCGCATGACGCCGAAAACAAGGTTCAGCCCTAGCCCAATCAGGCTGAAGTAGAGACCGAACAGCAGTCCTGCAATCAGGGCATATTCCAGCATCGAACTCCATGGTGTGCAGCAACCCTCGGGAAGCCGGACTCAAACTGCCGTCGCGCGCTCCGTCTGCTGCAATCTGTCACGGCGCAGGATAGGCCGGCTTGCTGTCTGCCAGGTCACGCGGATAAACGATATTTAGTTTCAGTCCGCCCTTGCTATCGGGAACGAGCTGTCCCAGGGGTTGGATCTCACCGGTCTGCGCTCCAGTCTCATCTACTTCGAAGTCGCCATCGAGAGTCTTCAGCTTGCCCGACTGCGCGAAGATGGCCCTGCGTAATGCCAGCTGGTCCAGGCTGTCGGTGGTCGCCAGCGCTCGATCCAGCACCAGCCCGGTCGTGTACCCTGCAACCGAGTTGAAGCCGAATTCCACGTGGCCGCCTTGGTATTTCTTGTCCCAGGCCGCTTTAAATTCAGCGAGCGTCATGCCAAAGTTCGGCTTATAGCTGATGGCTGAGGAAGTGACATACGTGTAAACGTATTGCAGGGCTTTGGGCCCGACCGCGCGCTCGACCAGTTCAGTCTCCAGCCCTGCATAGATGCCAAACAACCATTTAAACTTGATTCCGCTTTCCTGCACGTTGCGGAAGAAAGCGATATCGTTACCGGGATAGCCAAGATGCACGACCGCATCCGGATTGCTGGCACGGATGTTTTGCAGCAAAACGACGTAGTTCGACGTATTGGTGGCAACACCGTTGTCATAAACAATCTCGAGTTTACCGGCATCCTTCAGGAATTTGCGCACGGCATTGGCCTGGGTGCTGGTGTAATCGTTAGTCGCATACAAGATGGCCACGCGCCGAATGCCTAGCTGATAGCCTTCGGTATTGAGGAAATCCCCCACGTATTTGGGCCAGATACTCGAGATCGGATCGGAGATCAGCACGATGTAGGGGTTGTCTTTGGTGAAAAACGTGGCGCCTGTGCCCGTCTGATCGATCAACAGCATTTTGTGATCGCGCGCAATGGGTACCCCAACGGACGTGAGCACCGAGCCGGAGTCGGAAACTAGGATATCGACCTTGTCCTGAGTGATGAGCTGGTTATAAAGCGTGGTCGCCGTGGCTGTCGAACTCTGATCATCGTAGGCAATGAGCTTGATCGGGATCTTCTTATTAAATGGCTTTACGAGTGCCCCCCCTTCTGCATTCTTCTGCTCAACCCAGAGCCTCAACCCGTAGTACACCGGCATGGAAATGCTGGCGAACGGGCCGGAGGACGCGTAGAGGGTACCGATCTTGATCTCTTTAGGTGTCTCGGCCGCATCGGCAGGCGTCAGTATGGAAGCGAGCAGGCAGACTAGGGGGAGCGGCAGCAGTCGTCGCGATTTCATCCTAGTTAGACTCCTTTCGGAAGAGAATTGCATGCAAACCGGATTCGATCCCTGGAAAGCAGCCCGTTGTCCCTGAGGATCGCGGAAATCATAATAATCGGGAAGAAGAAACACAAGAACGAATGTCCAGTCGTCACGGGCGCAGTCCCCGGAGGTATCAGCGGGGAAAGCATCGACTGATGGGTTCTTCGTGTATTCTCGGCAAACAAGAAACTGAAGGGCGTGTCAGATCACTTCCGGGTTGGCGTAACACGGCTCCTATAAAGCCCCGGAGCTGCGGTATTGCTTTACATAGGAAGACTTTCTTTCTAAAGAGCTGAACGCATCGAGCAAGCTCAGAGGTTGAGTGGAGCTAGCGGCAGGCAGTGTCAGGCATGCCAGATTTCTCCCAGCACTCGGCGCCAGTTCTGGCCCAGAACCAGGCGAAGGTGCTCATCGGTGTATCCCCGCCTGACGAAAGCGGCGGTTAGGTTATAGACTCGTTTCTGTCCTTCGAGGCCAGCGACCACTTCATGCGTTCCATGAACGTGGTAGCGCGGGTCGGCCTTCGCCAGCATCTCCTTGAGTATCTGAGGATCTGCCAGATCGTTGCTCTCGACCCCGGCATCCGACCCGATTCCCACGTGCTCAATTCCCACCAGGTCGCGCACGTGATCGAAGTGATTCACAACGTCCTCTACGGTCACCGGCTCCGTGCCCTTGACCATGAACGCAATACACGTAATTCCCATGACTCCGCCCCGCTTGGCCAGCTTCCGAATTGCTTCATCCGTCGAAGTTCGAGGGGTATCCGGATTCAGTGCGCGGCAGTTCCCGTGCGACAAAATCACCGGGGCTTTGGACATCTCGCAGGCGTCGAGCTTGGTGCGATCGCTCGCGTGTCCCAGGTCCACGGCCATTCTGACCTGGTTCATACGCTCAATCACTTGTTGGCCATACTCGCTTACTCCGCCATCGTGTGGCTCGAACGCGCCATCCGCGACCAGGGAGCGGAAATTGTAGCTGAGCTGTGAAATCCGCTGGCCATAGCCGTAGCATTTATTGACGGCATCCACAGTTTCGAACTGCGCGCTGGATTGCAGTCCAAAAATGATGCCGTACCGACCCTGGCTCTTCACCTTTTCAAAGTCATCGGCGGAATTGATCCGCGCCAACCATTGCGGATAGTCGAGGAGAAAGCTGTTCCACTTTGCGAAGAGCTTTTCTGCATCATCCGGGGATGATGCGCCAAGACCAAAGTTGATTGCATTCACTCCCGAGTTCCTAAAGAATTCAAAGTCGGACCGTTTGAAAGCACCTGGCTGAGACAGCCATTCATTCAGTACGCTCTCCTTATCCTTGCGGTACAGGAACTGATTGAGCAAGTCAATCACCAGCTCCTCGCGGATCAGCCGTACTACGCGCTCCGGATATTCTTCATTACTTTCGGCAAAAAGGCGGTAGCGGCTCCGGAGGACAAATGGTGCTGCCACTGCCGCAGAACTGGCGCGGCGAAGGAATTCACGACGTGAAACCGACGATCGTCTCATAGGCATGTCATTGGCCTGTAGATGGGGGAACAGGTGCCGCGAGCGGCAGGATTAATTGACTCGCGTGTTCGGCATCGTGGAAGACCTTGATGTGCGCAACGCGAATGTCCTCCGGCTTTTCGTAGCCAATCCTGCCACCGGTGTTGTAGTTCTTTTGAAAGTTCGGCGAATTGAGCGGAGCGATGGTCAGCCGTAACCGCGCGCCCGCTGGAATCCTTCGCGCCATCCAGTAAAACTCGAAGGGTATCTCCACGATTTGATTCGGCTTCAACAGTTCCTGCTTGAACGCACTGTTACGGAATCGGACGCGCCGGATGTCTTCGCCAAGCCTGAGCGTGGAACCGTCCGGCTGAACCATCAATACCTGAGCCCACAAGTCAAAATCGGGCGCGTCCGCCTCCACCAGCAACTTCAGGCGCATCTGCCCTGCTACTTCGGTATCCCGTTCAAAGGGTTCGGAGTGAAAGCTGATAG
>Ga0187819_10002038_pt1 | contig 10596 bp, 2 predicted proteins | sample NC_wetland_sal_i_15_FD_132411 | JGI IMG/M metagenome (GOLD analysis project Ga0187819, IMG submission 132411) | Wetland sediment microbial communities from Neuse River Estuary, North Carolina, USA - SO4_4 | ecosystem: Environmental > Aquatic > Freshwater > Wetlands > Sediment | place: USA: North...
CCTCCTCGATCTGCTCGAGAACCTGCTGCGCCGCCAGGCCGACGGTGCCGCGCAGCGCCTCGAGTTTGGCCGCCTCCTCGGTATGGCGACGGCGCGCGGTGCGTTCGGCGCCCGCGGCGGCCGCCTCCTCTTCCGCGGCGTGATCCAGCCGGGTCTCCGCCTCGGCCACGAGGCTCGCCTGGCGGGATCCCTCCCGGTGCCGGGCGGCGAGGTCGCCAGCGGCCGATTCGAACCTGCGCGCCGCGCCTTCCACCCGGTCGACGCCGTCCGGGTCGAGGGCATGCTCGATCGCGGCACGCCGCAACGCGCGTTCGGTCACCGTGCAGGCGGCGACGGATTCGTCGAAGCTCGTCTGGGCCCGCTCCGCGTTTTCCCGCGCGGCGCGCAGGTGCCCGGCGGCGCGGGCGTGCTCGCGCTGCGCGGCGGCGATCGCCCGCGTGGCGGGCAGCGTGGCTCGCGCCTCGGCGAACGCGGCGAACGTGTCGGCCAGCCCGGCGGCCCGGCGGTCCAGCCCGGCGATCTCCGCCTCGTGCGAGGCGATCCTCGCCTCGCATTCGGCGATCCGGGCGGCCCGGCGCCGGGCGCGGGCGGTCGCGCCGATGTACTCGGCGTGTTCCTTGCGGTGCCGCCCGGCGGTGACGCCGTGCGAGTAGCGGCCGTCGGCGCCGATGACGGCGGCCGCGGAGAACGGCCCGCCGTCCAGCGCGATCGAGGCCAGCACGGCGGTGACCCGGTCCCGGGGCACGGGCGTACCATCCTCGGGCTCGAGCACGTCCGCCAGGCTCCTGCCGGGCACCGCCGCGCCCGGGACCAGGAAGCCGTCATCGGCTGTGACCGCGTCACTCGCAGGCGTGATCCAGGCGTCCAGCATCCCTGTCGCCTGCAGCGCGGCCTCCATCGCGGCGGCCCCGTCGTCCGGCACGTGATCGGCGAAACGGACCAGTCGCCACAGTGGCGCGCCGTCGCGGCCGGCGCGATCGGCGGTCCTGCCGGGGTGAGCCGGCGGCGCGTCGTCACGCTCGGCTGCGATCCGGTCCCGCTCCCCGATCAGCCGGTCCCGTTCGGCCGCGGCGCCGGCTCGCTCGGCGCGCAGCGCGGCCTGCTCGTCGCGGACGGCCTGCTCGGCGGCTGCGATGGCGCGGTTGTAGACGGTCTCGAGCGCCGGGGCGTCCGGCTCGCCGAACCGCGTGATCGCGCCGCTGAGCGCCTCGGCGAGGCGCCGCCAGTCGTCGTCCGGCAGCAGCCCGGCGTGCCGGGCGGCCCAGTCGGCGAGGGCGCGTCCTGCATCGGCGAGCGCCTGCTGCACGGCGTCGGCGGCCGCCTGTTCGGCCTGCGCGGCGTCGGCCAGTGCGTCCTGCGCCCGGTCGAGGGCGAGCCTGGCCAGGTCGCGGGCCTGCTCGGCCTGGTGGTGCGCGGCGAGGGCGGTGCGGACGGCGCGCACCGCGTCCAGGCGGATGGCCAGCTGCGCGCCAGCCCGCTCGGCGAGCCCCTCCGGCGATGCGTCGGCGGACTGCCACCGGATGCCGGCCTCGCTGGCGTGCCTGGCCAGCCCGGCCGTGGTCCGGGAGACGGCCGCCTGCAGGTCGGCCAGGACGCCTTTCGCCCGGTCGAGCTCGTCACGGCTGCGGGCGACCCCGGCCGTGCGCCTGGTCAGCTCGGCCGACGCCTCGGAGGCGGACTGCAGGCAGGTGCGGACCAGGCGGTCCAGGTCCTGCATCTGCTCTACCGCCTGGTAGGCGCCGCTGGCGCGGAGCTGCTCGATCCGGGCCCGGAGCCGGGCGACGGTGTTTTCCGCGGCCTCCCGGCGTTCGGCTGCGGCCTCTTGCCGTTCGCCGGCCGCCTGCTGCGCTTCGGTGTCCGCGGCCACGGTTTTGCGTGCCTCCGTCGTCACCTCGCGGCGCCGGGTGAGCGCGTCGGCGGCCCACCTGGCGTGGGTGCGCAGGTAGGTCGTGTAGCTGGCCAGGAACGTCTGGGTCGCCTCGTCGGCGGCGGCGAGTCCCTCCAGCGTCAGGGCCACGGCCTCCATGTCGTCGAACGACCGTGCCGCCTCGGCGATCAGGTCGTCGTCCACCGGGCGGAGGCCGTCGGTGAGCGTGTCCGACAGCTTCACCGGGTCGAGGTTCTTCGCGAGCTGCGGTCGCCGCAGGGTGAGGATCAGCGTGAGCAACTGCTCGTACCGCTCCGCGCCGAGGCCGAACAACCGGTGGTCGATCGCCGCGCGGTACTCGGTGGGCGACCCGAACAGGGCGGCCTCGCCGATCTGTTCGGCGAGCTGCTTGCGCGTCATCGGCCGGTCGTCGTCGGTGATGAGGGAGAAGTCCTCACCCACCCGGCCGTCGGCCACGAACTGCCAGCGGACGGGGGTGTCGCGGTGCCGCTGCGCGTGCAGGCCGACCCCCACCGTTACCGCCTCGCCGGTGTCGGCGTGCCGGAACTCCAGCCACGCGTAACCTACGGCGTTCTCGCCGCCGCGGTACAGCAGGTTGGACTTCATCGTGCGATCCTCGGCGGCGAACGGGTTCAGCCGCTTGGGGTCGATCCGGCCGTCGAGCACGAACGGGAAGAGCACCTCGAGCGCCTTGGTCTTGCCCGATCCGTTCGGGCCGCGCAGGACGAGCCAGCCACCGGCGAAGCAGAACTCCTCGTCGCGGTAGTCCCACAGGTTGATGATCCCGGCGCGGGTGGGTTGGAATCGGGTCACGGTTTCGCTGGCTCCTTGAGCTGGGCGGTGACGCTGCGGTAGCGGGCGAGCAGCGGCAGCACCAGCACGCCGCCGTCGACCCGGGAGACCAGGCCGGCCGACGCGAGCAGGCCGAGTGCGTCGCCGAGCAGGCCCGCGGGGTCGGCGACCTGCTTCTCGGCCATGCCGGAACCGAACTCGTCGACAAGCTTGCGCAGTTCGCTGCGCAGCCACATCTCGCTGAGGAACGGATACACCGCCTCCGCGGCGGTCTCCGTCTCGGTGTCCGCGGCCTGCGCGGCCGGGCCGTCGAGACGGGAAGCCGGGATGGCCGCCGCTGGCCCGGGATCGCCGGTGTCCGCCAGGCCGCCGCCGGAGGTGAGCAGGTCAGCCACCCGGCCGCGATCCGGCAGAGCCGAGTCGATGCGCCGCGCCGCCTCGGCCAGCCGCTCGGCGGCGGTGGCGGCGGGCAGGTGCTCCACCCGGGCGCCGTTGCGCTGCAGGTACCCGGCGATCCGCGCGCATAGCAGCAGCGCGGCCTGGGCGACCGTGCCGGTCCCGGGGAAGGCGACGTCGGTGAGCCGCTGGCCGATGTTCACCAGGGCGACGCCCTCGGCCCGGCGCTCCAGCGGAAGCCCGGTGAGCCGCTCCAGGTCCTCGGTGAGGGCCGCCGACCGCAGCTGGCCGCGGAGCCCGGGGTCCACGTCCGCGTAGTAGACGACGGGGTGCTCGAGGACCAGCCGCCTGGCCCGCCGGGCGTTCAGCCTGCGCTGGGCGTTGATTCCCTGGGCGGGGCCATCGCGGTCCGGCCCGGTCAGCAGCTCGGTCACCGAGCTCAGGTGCTGCAGCACCCGGCTGGGCGCGTAGACGGCCGCGACGATCTCCCGGTCGATGTCGTACAGCGCCTCGGCGCGATCGGGGTCGTTGACCCACTCGGCCGCGGACCCGTCGGCCATGCGCAGCGCGCCGCGCGCCTCCAGCCAGGCCACCGCGTCGACGAAGGCGTCGCGATCGGCTTTCCGGCCGGTGTCCATGCCCAGTCCGTCGATCCGCCCCGCCTCGGCGGCCACAGCGTCAGCCAGTTCGCTGAGCGCGATCTGGCTGCCGGAACGGCCGAGCGCGGACAGCGTCAGCACCAGGTAGGCGTAGCGACGCCGGTCGAACGGGCGCAGGGCCCGGGTCAGGGCCGGGCGGGTGGCGTCCAGGGTGTCCTGCACGCGGCGCAGCCGGACCGTCTCGGTGGTGCTGAGGAGGGTGTAGCCGAGGACTTCGGCGAAATCCGTGCGCAGCTGCCTGGCCCACTTGCGGGCCATCGGCAGCGCCGTCCTGTCCGGGTAGCTGGCCGTGATCAGCGGGTGGCGCAGCACCAGCCGGACGGCCTGCTGGTATTCGGCGAGTTCCAGGGGCCCGACGTCGGCGGCGACCCTCATCTGGCCGGCTCCTGTCCGGTCAGCTCGCGCCCGGCCGCCCTGGGGTCCTTGGGTCCGGTCACCTCCAGCCGGAGGCCATCGAGGTGGAGCCTCCCGCGGACGGTACGCACGGTCGTGGCGCCGGCCGCCGGGCGCAGGGTGAGGCGGATCCCGTGGGCCGACCCGGTAGCCACCGGGCCGGGCACCCCGGTGACCGTACGGCTGACCGGGACCCGCGCCGCGAGCGCCACGTCCAGCAGGCCGAGCAGCGCCTGCGTCTCCGGCTCGTCGAGGACCCGCTCGTACACGCCGTCGCTGGCCAGCTGCGCGGCGGCCGCGCGTCGCTGCGCGGTCGCCTTGAGCTGCTCGGCCCGCAGCCGCTGCCTTTCATCCTCGTTGCGCTGGATCTGGCCCGGGCCGTGCAGCGACGGGGCCCGCCCGGTGCGGACCAGGGTCCGGGACAGCGTCACCGGCTCGGCGTCCCACCACGACAGCCGGGCCGGGATGAGGTCCGGGTCGTCGTGGGAGGCCGAGACGTGCCGCGGCGCGCCGAGCCCGAACACCGCCTGGAACAGGGCATGCGCGTCGGCGTCGGTCGGAGCGCTGGCGAACCATTGCGCGAGATGCCGCAGCTGGCTCTCCCGGCTGACCCCGCCGCGGCGGGATTCGGTCACCCGCCGGAGCAGCGCGGTGACATTCGCGATCCCGGTGATCGTGGCGTCCTGCAGCCGCTCGGCCTCGCTGCGGGCGCTGGAGCCGAACCACTGCACCAGCCCGCCCCAGCGGTGCCGCCAGTCGGCGACGCGCTCAGCGGGGGCGCGGAAGAGCCGCTCGTCGGCTTCGGCCGCCAGCGCGGCGATCCGGTCGGCGCCTGCCGCTTCGACCTCCGCGACGGCGTCGGCCAGCAGCGGGGAGTACCGGGACAGCTCGGAGTGGAACTCGCGCATGTGGGTGAGCAGCGCGTCCTTGTGCGCGAGGAAGACTTCCGGCCGGGTGTCGTTGGTCCGCGCCAGGTCGCCCAGCATCAGGTAGAACCGGGCGGCGCGCTGCGCCATGTCTGCCAGGACCCCGTCCAGCCGGGACAGCTTCCTGTACACCTCCGCGGCGTCGCCGGCTCTGGCGGCCTCCGCCAGCGTGACCAGGTCGGCCAGGATGTCCGGGAAGACCAGCCGGGACAGTTGCGCGTCCTCGAGGCTGGCGCCGAGCACGTCCTCCACCGCGCGGTAGGCGCGGTACCCGGCCTGGGTGAACTGGTAGACGTAGTGCCGGTTGCGGTACTCGGACAGGTTGGCGGCGCGGGCGCCGTCGTAGGAGCGGTCCAGCACCTGCCATTCGGCCAGCGCGTCGAGCAGCACCTGCACGTCGCCGACCATGCCCGCCTCGGCGTGCTCGGCGGCGAGGGCGTCGAGCACGGCCCTGGCGTCGGAGGCGTGCATCAGCACCTGGTAGTTGGCCCGGGCGCGGTCGAAGGCGCGCAGCAGCCAGAGGTACTCATGCCGCTTCTCCGCCGCCGCGAACCCGAACAATCGCAGCCGGTCGTCCAGGGTGAACGCGTCGATGCCGAACGCGTCGGCGGGCGCGCCGTCCTCGGGACTAACGGCACTATCCGGACTGGCCACGTTCACGACACCAGACCATACCTTCGGCCTGCGACATTCTCCGGCGACACGCGCCGGGTCATCGTAACGAGCGGTCCGGCCCCGGCTGAGGCGGGCGAGATACCACCGTCCGTTCGGCTGAATGATCGTGAATTTCCCGAACGGCGGTGGTAACACGGCTGGTCATGGCGACGCGGCCGGTAGCAGCCCGCTGAGTGACTCCAGGATCGTCAGCGCGGCGCCGCGGCTCAGGTCCTCGTGGTGGCGTTCGTTGCCCGGCGTGCGCAGGCAGCCGTAGCACGAGGTCTCCAGGCCGCAGTCGCACGAGCCGACCCGGCGCAGCGCCGCCGCCACGGCCTGGTCGAGGGTGCCCGCGATCCGCAGCACGCTGCCCGCCCCGCCGGGGACGGTGTCGAACAGCACCAGGCCGCTGCTGCCGTCGGCGCCGGCGTGCACGACTCCGCCGATGTCGCCGCGGCTGATCTCCAGGCCCTCGGCCGCGCCCTCCAGCAGCGCGTACAGGACCGTGTGCCACTGCGCCCGGGTGTCCAGCCCGGGGGCGTCCAGCTGCAGGCGCAGGATATCGGTCTCGTAGGTATGCGCCAGCGACCGCCATCGCAGCGGGCCGGTGCACGACTTGCCGCGAAGCGGGTTGACATGGGATCTGGGCGCGCGGCCATGGTTGGGCCCGCCCCAGCCGCACCAGTCGCAGATGAGAAAACCGCTGCCGCCGGGCCCCTCGGCCAGCGACAACAGCCGGCCGCGGGTGCCGCAATGACACCAGGCGAGCGCTCCGGTCGGGGCCTGCCAGCGCGTCTCGGTAAGCTCGGTGCCCAGCGACACCACGTGGACGGCGCCGTTCCAGGACCGCTGCGGCGGGACGTTGCCCGGCTTGCCGGTGCGCGGGTCGGCGACGAACCCGAACTCCGGGACGCAGTACTCGCGGACCGGGCCGTCGGCCGGGCGGCCGCACGCGGTGCAGGCCGGCTCCAGGTCGTCGCCGCCCTCCCGGTAATGCTGGCAGCCGCGGCACACCGTGTAACTGCGGGTGATCAGTTCCCGGCCGGGCAGCCGGTAGATGCCCGCCGAGCGCCACAACACCCCGCCGGCGACGAGCTCAGAGCCCGGCGCGTACTCGTGGATCGCCAAGGACAGGTCCCGGCTCAGTTCGAGCCGGGACCCGACCTGGCTGTCACAGTGCGCGGTGCGCAGCTCGACGGTGTCCACGGGAAACCCGTACTTGGGCAGGATGTTCCGGTTGGCCAGGAAGCCGAGCAGCGGGCGGCGGGTGATGGTGTTGATGCTGCGCTCGAACCGGGCGGCGAGGTCGCTGCGGCGGTCCTCGAACGCCTCCCTGCGACGTTCCTCGAAGGTGGCGACGTCGTACGTGAGCTCGGCGCGGACCTGGTCCAGCAGCCCGCACAGCTCCGCCACCCAGGACCCGTCGGCGATGCCCAGCCGGGCCCGGCCCGGGGCGGGCAGGATCGTCAGCAGCGCGGTGGTGACCTCGCTCGGCACCGGGGTCAGGAATCCCCTGACCCGCTGGCACGGGGCGTCACGAGACCCGGGTGCGGGCAGGAAGAAGTCGCCGGCGGTCTTCCACTCCTGGCCGCCGTTCTCCTTGGCGTCGCGGAAGAACGCGGCGAGCGCGACCGAGTGCGCGTGCCGGCGGTCGATGCGCGGGTTGCCGAGCGGCACGTAGGGCGCGCGGACCTGCCCGGTCAGCATCGCTTCCGGCGCCTGGTACCGGGACAGGTCGTGCGAGCGGCGCTGGGCAAAGGTGAGCACGAGCGCGGCGGTGTCACTGCGCCGCCCGGCTCGCCCGGCCCGCTGGATGTAGCTGGCTGTGCTCGGCGGCATGTTGCGCAGCAGCACCGCGCTCAGCGCGCCGACGTCCACGCCGAGCTCGAAGGTGGTGGAGCAGGACAGCACATTGACCTCGCCGGCCAGGAACCGCTGCTGGATATCGGACGCCTCGAGCCCGGTCCACTGGGCGGTATGCTCGCGCGCGGTGAGCGAGACCGGCGCGGTCTGCCGGTAGAGCGCACGGTAGTGATCGTCGTCGTCGGTGCGGGCCGGGAAGAGACGCCCCGCGCAGCCGAGCGTCGGGCACACGCCGCGCAGCGACACGGCAGACAGCCTCCGGCACACGTCGCACTGCCACACCTCCCCACCGGGGGCACCGGCGGCGAGGGCGAGCCAGCTGTGGTCGACCTGGTGGACCTGGCCGATCCTGGGCAGCGCGGCCGAATGCAGCCAGCCGTCGCGGAGCGCCGTGAGCGCCCGCCAGCAGCCGGCCAGCACCTCGCGTGGCTCGGGCGCCGTCCCGCCGGCCGGCCGGTCGCCGAGCGCGGCCAGCAGCCGGCGCAGGTAGTCCAGGCGCTTGTTGATCCCCCGGGTGGGCAGCCAGCTCAGCACCTTCAGCCTGGCCTCCGCGCCATCGCCGCGAACGTAGATGGGGCCGCGCCGCGGGTCGAACATCTCATCGGCCGGGTCGACCTCCTCGGGCATGGTCAGCGCGCCCTGCAGCCGTAGCGTGCGGAGCAGCTCGGCCAGCAGCAGCCAGCACTCCTCACCGGTGAGCCCGAGGTCGAGCAGCGGCCGGGGCGGCGGCCAGGACGGGCCCCGGTCCAGCCTCACCCGCAGCAGGCCGAGCCCCTCCAGCGACTGGCGCTCGTCGAGGGCGACGAGCTCGCGCATGACCCAGCGGGCCGCCTCGCGGCGGCGGCCCTGCCGCGACTCGCGGCGGGCGAACACCCCGGCATCGCCGGCCGCCGCGGCGGTCTCCTCGATCAGGTCGTCCACCGTGCAGGTTGCGTCGCGGGCCGTGGCGCGCGCCACGCCGTCAAGGATCAGCCGTCGCTGCTGCACCAGGGAGTGGCTGGCTTCCAGGTAGGGCGCGAAGAACGCGGCGGCCTGCCGGCTGTCGCTGAACGCGAGCAACTTCCGGCCGCCCCCGGGCCGGCCGGCGAGATCGTCCGCCGCGGGCAGTGCCTGGTACAGGGCGGTGGCCAGCACGGCTGCGGAGGCCTCGTTGCCGCTTTCGAACAGCCGGATCAGGCCGGTGCCGCGTGCCCCGCAGGCCAGGCAGCCGCGGGGTGCGCCAGATCTCGCCGCCAGCCGGTGCACCGGTCGCAGGTCTTCCGCCGCGCAGCCGCACGGCGCCCGACCAGGAAAAGCGGGGCCGTCACCAGACGCGGTCGCGCCATCGGATGATGCACCGGGGTGCAGCGCGCCGCAGCGTCCGCACAGCATGCTGTCCGTCGCCGTGGCGGCGTCCGCATCCTCCAGCGTCTCGTCGTCCTCATCGGCGGCCTGCTGTACCTCGCCGAGCAGCAGCCAGGCCCGGCGGTCACCGCGGATCACGCGCGAGGTGAACCGCTCGCCCGCGGCGTCCCGGTCGATGGTCCCGGCCAGGTGCACCGCGCCGCAGCGTTTGCAGCAGCCGAACTCGAAGACCGCCCCGTGGCAGTCCGGGCAGATCTCATGCCGGGCCAGCGACACGTGCGGCCCGGCCGGCGTCACGCAGGTGAAGGCGCCCTCGGTGGCCCGCGCGAACAGGTGGTACCGGGCCGACAGCACCGGGGTCCCGGCCGGGTCGCGCATCCGTGCTCCCAGCGTCACCATGGCGGCCAGGGCGGCTTCGGCGACCCGTTGCGGCTCGGCGGGGAAGACCTCGCGGGCCAGGCCGGTGAACGGCATCGGCGCCGTGGCCAGCAGGCCCCGGAGCTTCGCCATGGCCGCCTCGCGGGAGAGCGCGGCGGCCGCGCCGGCACCGACCCCAAGAGGCAGGAGATCACCGGCCAGGGCCGGCAGTTCGCCGGCCGGGTCGCCGTCCTCGTCGGCCAGCCGCAGGTAGTCCGCGGCGGCCAGCGGCCCCCAGAACGGTCCCGCCGGCATTTCCGCCCGCTGCGCGCCGACCAGGTCCTGCCGCGACGGATCCTCGTCATGCCATTCGAAGGGCAAGTCGAACAGTTTGCCGGCGAAGCTCATCACGGCTCGCGGCTGGTCGCCGACCGTGGCGCTGGTGGCGATCGCCTGGAAGTCGGCCTGCACCCCGGTCGCCGAACGGCGTACCCGCTCCCGGAGGCGGCGCAGCAGCATGCCGACCTCTTCGGCCTTCGCCCCGTCATAGACGTGGGCTTCGTCGAGGATGACGAAGCGCCAGTGGCCGCCATGCTTGCCTTCGAACAGATCGAGGTCCGCCGGGCGCAGCAGCAGGTACTCCAGCATCGCGTAGTTGGTGAGCAGCAGATGGGGCGGGCGGTCCCGCATCTCCTCACGGCTCAGCAGCTCGCCGGGCAGCCGGGGCTCGCCCGGGTTGAGCTCCTCGAACAGCGACGCGCCTTCACGCGCGCGCTCCGGCGTCTCGCCGGTATACCGGCCGAAGGTGATCTGCGGGCTCCCGGCCAGCAGCTGGCGCAGCCTGCGTACCTGATCGTTGGCGAGGGCGTTCATCGGGTACAGCAGCAGCGCCCGCACCCCCGGCCCGAGCGTTCCGGCCGCGTGCTCGGCAGTCAGCGCGGACAGCACCGGCAGCAGGAAACATTCGGTCTTCCCCGATCCGGTTCCGCTCGCGACCACCACGTTACGGCCCGCGGCGGTCTTGCGGATCGCCTGCTCCTGGTGGAGGTACAGCGGCCGGTCAAGCGGAAGGGCAGGCCCGCCCAGCCCGGCGAACGCCGGGTGGAGCACCCCGGCGGCGATCAGGTCGCGCAGGCTGGCCCCGGTCCGGTACGGCGGGGTCGCCTCGAGGATCGGCCCCTTGGTCAGCAGCGGGCTGTCGGCGATGCGTTCGGCCAGCGCGGCGGCGAGTGACCGATCCCGGACGGGCAGCAACGATCGCAGGTAGCGGCGGTAGGTGGTGCTCAGCAGGGCGCTGGTGGCGATCACGTCCACGGTGCCGATC
>Ga0187819_10002040_pt1 | contig 10590 bp, 10 predicted proteins | sample NC_wetland_sal_i_15_FD_132411 | JGI IMG/M metagenome (GOLD analysis project Ga0187819, IMG submission 132411) | Wetland sediment microbial communities from Neuse River Estuary, North Carolina, USA - SO4_4 | ecosystem: Environmental > Aquatic > Freshwater > Wetlands > Sediment | place: USA...
CTGGCCCGTGACGCGGTAGTGCGCGTCGGCTATGTGGACGGCGCTCTGCTCGTGCATCACCTGGATGAAGGGCAGCTTTGAGACCGGATCGTTGAAGGCATCGATCATGCTCCAGTTGCCGTGTCCCGGCAGGCCGGTGACATATGGAACGCCGTACGCCTTGAGGGCCTTTCCGATGATCTGTCCAACTGTGAGCTGCATAGACAACCTCCTGGCTCTATCCCTGCTTTGCCGCCACATTCTACTCTTAGGCCGAGCAGGGAGCGAATCAAATTGGCCCCATGAGGGCAACACGCGTGGCTGTATAATCCTGCTCACCTTCAGGAGCGGAGAGAATATGAATCGGCGCATGTTTCTGTCGCATTTCGGCCAGGCGTTCGTGGTGGCGCAGCTCGCTCCGAGGATGTTCGCCGATAATACTATGCCCCAATACAATCAACGCCGTTCACTCTCTTTTTCAAATGGCTGGATCGAAAGCTACCTGATGAGTGCGGTGCGCGAAATGCCGGTTGAGGATGCGATCGTGGTGAACCTTTCGACCGCTGACTTGCACTATAGGGTCGGAGGAGATCATGGAACGATCCCCTCGTGGAAATCGGCCATGCTGCGGAATTGCACAGTGGAGAGCGGCGAAAGGGCTGCATTGCTTCACGTCCGTCAGCGTACCAATCTGGGTGGGGTCGCGCTGAGCTGGGAGTGGTACGGCCAGCGTAATCCACAGTTTCCTCGCGGAACTCCTCTTTATATTTCAACCCAGGATGAAATTGGAGATGTGCAGCTCGATCCGGTCGCTGCCTTCACTCACGAAACGTCGGTTTCGCCTTCGCCGCGACGGTACCGGCTCAAGTTGAACCTCTGGTATACGCCAGAACAGACGGATTGCGGAATCCATACCGGACACAAGTTTCTTGAAGTGCACACGCAGGTCCTCGGCACGGGTCACATGCAGAAGTTTCGTGAGAACAACCCAGAAACGCTTTACGAAGACGTTACGATGTCCTCGGGCTACACTCATGACCCATTCTTCACGGTGGGAAATGACCGCAGCTTCACCTATCCCTGGCACCGGTATTACGCAGACACCGATTGCATCTGGATGGCAGTTGAACTGCACCCGCTGTAATGGCAATCGGCAACAGGAGATCCAAGCGATCTGCGATTAAACCTTGATTCCAACGAGCGCACCTTGGTGTACCTCTGTGTCCTTTGTGGTTCCAGCACTTGCACTTCATCGACCACAAAGGACACGAAGGTACACAAAGGAAAGATGTCTTGGAGCTGTGCGCGGTTAAGTCGGCAAGGTAGTCAGACAGTCCCTAACCGCAATAGCTTCTTTGATCTTTACTTACGCGGTTTGCCCTTCCACACTCACCCAACCGCGCGACGTGGCGGATCGTTCAACCGCATGCAGGATTCGTTGCACTGCAAGGGCATCTTCAAAATTTGCGTGGAAAGGTTCTTGCCGTGCGATCGAGTTAAGAAAATCTCCGAGCGTGGCAATGAATGGATGTTCGTATCCCAAAACATGGCCCGGCTTCCAGAAGTTTTGCCCGTAGGGGTGGGCCAGTGCGGTGACGGCTATGCAGCGACTGCCTTGCAAGTTCGCGGGTTCAGTAGCATCGAAGAAATCAAGCTGGTTCATGTCGTCGAGAGTGAAACCCAGCATCCCCTTCGACCCATTGACTTCAAACGTATTGCGATTCTGGCACCCGACTCCATAACGAGTTGCCTCGAACGTGCCAATGCTGCCGTTCGCAAAGCGGGCTAGCAGCAACGTGGCGTCGTCGACGTCCCGGCCGGGAGCAAAGGTGTGCATCATCGCAGACAATTCAGTAATTGATCCATTCAGATAAAGCGCGAGGTCAATCGAGTGGGAGAGCAGATCTCCCGCAGCTCCCATTCCAGCTTCACTCCGTTTGTAACGCCATGTGTTCCCCTTGCTGGAATCATTTCCGGACTGATTCAGATAGAGGGCGCGATAGTGAAAAGCTTGGCCGATGCGCCCTTCGCTGATGAGTTGTTTCGCAAACACCACCGCAGGTATGCGCCGGTAGTTGAACCAAACCATATTAGGGATGTGCTGCACGGCTTTCGTCATGGCTTCCGCTTCCTCGAGGGACGAGGCTAGCGGCTTTTCGCAGAGTACGATTTTCCCGGCTTCGGCGGCCGCAATCGCAATCGCGGAATGCAGCACATTCGGGACGGCGATATCCACTGCGTTGATATCATTTCTTGTGATGATTTTCTGCCAGTCCGTCTCAACCTCGCTCCAACCCCACCGGGAAGCTGCCGTTTCCAATTTTGCCCGATCGCGGCCGCAGATGACCTTGCAGCAAACTTCGTAAGGGATGTCGAAGAAATGTCCGACCTGGCGAAAGGCGTTGGAATGCACTTTGGCGATGAAGCCGGACCCGATCATGGCCACATTCAATTTCCCCTTGGACATAGGTGATTCCTTGTGCTTAAGTCTCCTTATAGTTATAGCCAGACCCCCGAGCAGACAAGCGGACAATTTGCCACCGTGAACGGCTTGAGCATCAATTCCAGTGAGCACTTCGAGATCGATTACACCTCAACGGCAGCAACGCTCAAAGTTGTCTCAGGTCCGTAAAACAAGAATGAAAGTCGTACTCAGGCGCCGGTCACACCGAACGCTTTCCGTACTTCTGCAGCGTTATCAAGGAACCTACGAGCACCAGCACCATGACGGTGAGTACCGCCAATTCCAGCATGGCATGCCGGAAAACCGCCTCGCCCGCTTCCGACAGCTTGGGTACTTCTGCCGTGAGGACCAGGACCCTTCGGTTTACTGCAATCAACGCCACCACAAGGAACGGCTCGGCGATGAGCCCGCGCTCACGAAACGACACCTGCACCGTGTACAGCAACTCGATGATCAGCAGGATCAGGAGGATTTGATCAAGAAGGCCCACGACTTGTCCGCCCAATGCGCGGTTCCACAGGGCCAGCACCACAGTTTTGAGCGCGATGACCAGCAGGGTGAAAGCGGCAATTGTTAAGAGCAGACCGAGACCGACATAGACAATATCTTCGACCGAAGAAAGCGTTTGCACTACTGCTTGCCGAACTGGATGGGACGCGTCTTTGTAGGTGTCGTTCACGGCTGATCACGAAACTGCTTTGCTCTAGAACCGATCAGAGTCCATCAGGGCCGAGCTGTGTTCACCCAGGGGAGGGCAAGAGCGGTTCGGCAATGGTGGCTCCCCGCATTGCTCTCCGGAACCCCGAAGCCTACCGATTATAGCCGTTATTTTCCAGCAGGTCGCAGTAAGATGGAAGTGCGATGCAACGGGTCGCACGTAAATGCGGCACGGTGTTGGGGGAGCTAGTTGGAGAGCTTTCTGTGTGATATTCGATTCGCACTGCGGAGCCTGGGAAAAGATTGTCGCGTCGCGTTGACCGCACTTCTCGCGCTCGCTCTGGGGATCGGTTCCTCAACCATCATTTTTAGTGTCTTCTATAACGTTCTCTTAGATCCGTTTCCTTACAAAGACTCGAATCGTTTAGTTACTTTCGCCATCCACAACACGACGAGCACCGGGGCCAGCGTCGGCCGACGATTCTACTCAGTCCCAGAGTTTCTTGCTTTTCGGGAACAAAACCACGTCTTCGAAGACATGGTCGGATACAATTTCGCCCGAAGCGTCCTCTACAACGACGGCCAGGGAACTCGCGCCTTGTCGGGTATGGCTGCCGTAACCACGAATACTTTTGAATTCTATGGTGTCGCGCCGATCCTGGGACGATCAATCGTTCCAGAAGACGGGAAGCCCAGCGCCGCGCCGGTATTCGTGATGAACTACAAGCTGTGGCGAACTGAATTCAATGGCGATCCGACGATGGTTGGCAGAACGTTTGTCCTAAATGGAGTGCCGAGGACGCTCGTTGGCGTCATGCCTGCAAGATTCAACATTTACGGCGTCAGCATCTGGGCGCCGGCGGATTTGAGTCCCGGTGGAGGCACTGGCACTCTCGAGATCGTGGGACGTCTCAAGCCCGGCGTCAATTTGCAAACCGCGGCAGCGGACCTGGATGTGATTGCGCATCGCCTCACGAGAGATGAGCCCGGATTCGTTCTGAATCCGGAGCGCTATGCAGTAGTGACTGAGAGACTGATCGATGTTGTTTTGGGAAGTTTCAACAAAGCTCTGTATGCGCTGCTCGCTGCAGTGTTCATGCTGCTCTTGATCGCATGCACGAACGTAGCGAATCTGTTGCTGGCGCGAGCGACGGTCCGGGAAAGGGAAATTGCGGTACGAGCTGCGCTGGGTGCAAGCCGTGGCCGGTTGGTTCGACAACTTCTGGTCGAAAGCCTCGTGCTCTCGGCAGTGGCTTGCGCAATGGGCTGCGTGCTCGCATATTTCGGTCTCAAACTAGTGGTCGCGATGATTCCTCAGGATATGGTTCCGGGGGAAGCCGTGATCGGGTTGAACTGGGCAGTGATGTGGTTTGCGCTTGGGATCACAATGCTGACCACGCTCATCTGCGGCCTTGCGCCCGCCCTGCATGCAATACGCAGTGATCTGCAATCGGGCCTGACAGGCAGCAGCCAGGGTGTGAGCGGCTTTCGCCACGGAAGGTCACGCGGCGCGTTGGTAGTTACGGAGGTTGCGCTCTCAATCGTGCTCCTGATCGGCGCAGGCTTGATGATGCGCAACTTCTTTTCGTTGACACATGTTGATCTGCCCTTCGACCCGGCGAAAACACTCTACGTGCAGTTAGCTCTTCCAGTCGATCACTACTACGGTAAGCCAGATAAGAAGCCGGCCTTCTTTCAACAGGTTCTACCTCGAATCAAGGCGTTGCCTGGAGTCATCTCGGCCGCAGAAAGTCTGATGCTGCCACCGAATGAAGGGGCCTGGACCGACGTCGCCATACCTGGGAAGCCTCACTCGGAGCGCTGGGTCACCGATCTTGAATTGTGTACTGAAGATTATTTCCAGACGTTGGGGCTTCAATTGCGGCGTGGGAGGCTGCTCTCGCACAGCGATGTGGATTTGCGGCGGTACGTAGCGGTCGTAAACGAGACGCTTGCTCGTAAATACTTCGGTGCCGAAGATCCGATTGGGCAGAAGATCAAGTTTGAAACCCTTGATCGGCCCTTTGTGGATGGGCCGCACAATACCTACTTCGAGATCGTCGGAGTAATTGCAGACTTCAAGACCAAGCCTGAGGGCACGGAGTACACATTGAGGCCGGAGGCATTTCTGCCCGCCAGCGTCGCGGGATTCGGCTATCCACTCCATATCGTAGCGAAAACCGCGCTAGACCCGCACTCCTTGCTCCAGAGCGTCCACCGAGAGGTCTGGGCGGTTGACCCTGAGGTAGCATTCAGTGCTTCTGGATCAATCGAGGACATTCTCAAGAAGGAATTCAGCGCGCCTCAGTTCGAATTCATGACGCTTGGCTCTTTCGCCGGAATTGGACTTGTGCTGGTCGTAATCGGGGTGTTCAGCGTGATGACGTACTCGGTCTCGTTGCGAACGCACGAGATCGGGGTACGAATGGCGCTGGGAGCAGAACGGGGCAATATCTTGAGTATGGTGTTGAAGAAAGGGATGGCCCTGATCGGGGCCGGGATTCTCATCGGCGTACTCGCGAGTTTTGGGCTCACGCGTTTTCTGAGCAGCCTCCTCTGGGGCGTCTCGACCACCGATCCATGGGCCTTTGCTGCGGCGGTGGTGGCGATTCTGACAGTTGGATCAGCCGCCTGCCTCTTACCAGCTCGGCGTGCTGCGCGAGTCGATCCGTTAGTCACACTCCGCTATGAATAGTCGCTGCAATGTCGAAACATGCTCATCTCACAATTGAGCTTCAAACGCGGCATCGAACCTAGGACGCAGAGATGCTAGGACGGCTGAATGCTACAGACGCTGAGCGGCCACGCAGGTGGCTCGCCGTGCGCCAAAGGGGAACCTCAGGCCTTCCGGGCGACAATCATTCCAAGAACTATAGGCAGATAGATAACGGAGGCGTGTACCACGCGGCTGGCCAAGACTTTCGAAGTTGATCTCGCCAATTTTGTTACGTGATAGAGCAAGAAGACGCCCGCCAGGAACATACCGCTCAGATAAATCGGGCCCCCGTGATCGACCAGCGGCAGCATCGTAGTGACTACCAGGATCACAGTGAAGCCCATAATCTCTGCACGCGTGAAGCGGGAATCGAGATCAAACCGGGGCAGCATCTTGTAGCCGGCGCGGGCGTAGTCCTCACGGTACATCAAGGCAATCGCCAGGAAATGCGGGAACTGCCACAAAAAGAGAATGGCGAAGAGAAACCAGGCGTGCCGGTCGACACTTGCCGAGGCTCCCGCCCACCCGATCAAGGTCGGCATGGCACCCGGAAACGCGCCGAGCAGTGTGCACAGCGGCGTCTTTCGCTTTAGCGGCGTGTATATAAGAAGATAAGAGAGCAGCGTGGAGATCGCGAGGACGGCTGCTAACCGGTTAACCGCAACGGCCAGATACACGCCTCCGGCGATGCTTAGCGAAATGCCGAACAGGAATGCCTCAGGAGCACTCACCCTGCCAGAAGGTAACGGCCGGTTGGCGGTGCGGCGCATCTGACCGTCCCAAACTCGCTCGATCCATTGATTCAGCGTAGCCGTGCCGCTAGCCACCAGCAGAGTTCCGATGAGCGTGTCTATCAGGCCAACAATCTTGAACGGTCCACGGCAAGCGAGATAATAGCCGGCCGACGTGGTCATCAGAATGAGCAGGTTCACCTCAGGCTTGGTGAGCGCGTAATAATCTCGCAGCTGGGATAGGCAGTCGTTCCTCGGGTAAGACCGCATCGTGCTGTTGGTGGTCGCCATGTATTCGATTACCAGTCGGACCCAGGTTCTACGCGGGCATCGGCCTGATTGAATTGGTTCCGCTTGCGGTAAGCCAGAACCATGGCCCCCAGGCACAAAGACACCGGTGGAATCATCAGGATCACAATCCCGCTGCGCAAAGCCCGAATCATGCGAGCGCCTGAGGCAGCGGCCTGCGTGTAACAGAGCGCGCAGCCCTGGGAGAACGCCAGCGGAGGAAGCGTGAGCACGACCAGCACGACCAGTGCAATCCCAACTAGACGGATTGATTTTCCATTTCGCAATTTCCGCACCCGAGCGTCCGCCTTTCTAACTAAAGCTTCATCCAGAGCACCAAAAGCAGATACAGCCAAAGAATGTCCATGAAATGCCAGTATTGCGATGCCGCAGCGAACGTACTCCGCCGCAGAATGGAGCGCTTGAGTTTGCTGATGACGTAAAGCAATCCACCTAGACCGCCCAGCACGTGCACCGCGTGTACGCCGGTGAATACATAAAAAAATGAGCTGTTCGGGTTGGTGGCGAGATACAGCCCTTCAGACTTCAACCGAAGCCAAGCCACATACTGGCCCGCAACGAAAAACAGGCCGAGGAACAAAGTGATGGCCAACCAGCGCATCGGCGCCGCAATCCCGCCTTCGATCCCGCGAGCGTACCCCGTGATGCGGCGGCGAGCTACTTCCAGAGTGACGCTGCTGGCGAGGAGCACAAGCGTATTGAGGTAAAGGATGGGAGGCAGAATGATGTGCCGCCAGTCAAGTCCGGCACCTTGACGCACCACCAGCGCGCTGGTGAGCGCGGCGAAGGACATCGTGATCGCTGCCAGCGCCACCCATATGCCGGTTTGCGCCGGCTCCAGCGGACGGTCCTGAAGCGCTCGCAAGTCTCCCTCGGCCGGCGCCAGATTCCGCCCGCCGCCATTTCCTAAGTAATCCGCCAAACGCCGAGCATCAATCGGCGGTGGCTCGTGGACCGTGGTTGCCATAGACTCACACTCCTTATTTCAGCAGACGCATACTGGCCATGCGAAACGCATCCGGCCAGAGGTAGCAAAGCAGGACTAAGACGAAGAGCGTGGCCGGAAATACGGTCCAGAACAGAATGGGGCGCTCGTATTTCACATGCATCAGGTACAGGATGGCCACAAATGCTTCCAGACACGCCAGGCAGAGCAAGGAAAACAGCAGCGTCCGCGTCGGCAAATGCTGATAAGTGAGGATCACCTCGATCCCGACAATCACCATCAGGCCGACGCCGATCCCCACATTGGAGCTCATGGTCAATTCGCGATTCGATGACATTGCTTGTCCCTCCGGCTCGTATTCCCCTCAACGGGCGTTCATCAAATACATCAATGGAAAAACGAACATCCAGACCAGGTCGACGAAGTGCCAGTAAAGACCGACCGTTTCGACGTGGCTTTGATCGTAGCGCCCCTGGTTATAGCCCCGCGTGATAAAAGCCAGCGCGATAACGCCGGTGATGACATGGGTTAAATGCAGCCCCGTGACACTGAAGAACGTCGCCCCAAACTGCGCCGCACCCCCGGTCGGGTTGTAGAACAGCCTCCAGCCTTCGCCGATCAGCTTGAACCATTCGCGAAGGTGCAGAGCCGCGAAGATAGTGCCCAGAAGCATGGTCACGCCAAGCCATTTGTTGGCCGAGGCCTTCGCACCGGTCTGCGCTGCGCGCACTGCTGCCAGCATGGTAAGACTGCTGGACAGCAGCACGGCAGTCATCACGACTCCGTTCAGAATCGACGAGAACCCGAACGGCGTTCCCCAGACCGGGGCCCCCACGCGCATGTAGCCGTAAGCGAACAGAAATGCGGCGAAGGTGCAGGCGTCAGAGACAATAAACACCCACATCCCCAGCTTTTTCTTCTCCATGCCGTAGGGAGAAGTCTCCATCAGTACCCCATGCCCTGCTGCGATGGCCAGTTCGGATTGATTCACGGCGTCTCCTTTCGAGTATTGTCAGATCTCCGATGATGATGAACAGCCAGCTTTTCCGTTCCCCGGCTAGGTTCCGGCGATGGCCTTCTCCGGTGAGGTCTGCATCAGACTCGCTTCGCCGTCGTATTCCATCGGTCCGTGACAAACCGTGATCTGTCGCCCGCCAAAGTTATCGAACGGAGGCGGTGATGTCGTATCCCATTCCAGCGTGGTGGCAGCCCACGGATTGTCTGCAGCCTTGGGTCCTTTGAAGCGGCTCCAAATCGCGTTGAACAGGAAGATGAACTGCACCGCGCCCAGCAGCAACGCGGCGACGGAAATGAATCTGTTAGTGGGAATCAGCGGAACCATGAAGTCGTCCACGTATGCCGAATACCTCCGCACCGCCCCGGCGAAACCGGTCAAGTGCATAGTCATGAAAACGCAGTACACGAGAACGAAACTCAGCCAGAAGTGCACCTTGCCGAGCGTCTCGTTCATCATGCGGCCAAACATCTTGGGAAACCAGTAGTAGAAGCCGGCAAGAGTCGCAAAGATGGCAGACAGGCCCATGGTGAAGTGGAAGTGGCCCACGACGAAGCTGGTCGCGTGCAGGTAGGAATCGGTGGAAGGCTGTGCCAGAAAGAAGCCGCCGATTCCGCCGCTGATGAACAGTGAAATGAAACCCAAGCTGAACAGCATCGGGGTGTCAAACCGCATATTGGCGCCGTACAGGGAAAACACCCAAACCAGCACGGCGATGACCGAGGGGATGGTGATGAACAGCGTCGGCACCGAGAACACCATCGCCATGAGCGGGCTCATGCCGCTCACGAACATGTGATGTCCCCAAACCACGAAGCTGAGGGTAGCGACGGCGACCATCGCAAAAGTGATCACTTTCCAGCCCCCGACCAGCGGCTTACGGATGAAAGTCGGCAGTATGTGAGAAACGATTCCGAAGGCCGGCAGAATGATGATGTAAACCTCCGGGTGTCCGAAGAACCAGAACAGGTGCTGAAACAGGAGTGGCGATCCACCGGAGTGCGGCTGCAGTTGGTCATTGATCACTAACCCCGCAGGAATGAAGAAACTGGTCCCGCCGAGGCGGTCGAGCACCAGCAGCAAGCAGGTTGGTAACAACACGGCAAAAGCCAGCAAGCTCACCCACGCGTTGATAAACCACCCCCAGGTCGAGAGTGGCAGGCGTGACAGCGTCATCCCCTTGGTGCGCAGATCCAGCGTGGTCACAATAAAGTTCAATGCTCCTAGAAGCGATGCGACGCAAAAGACGGCGATGGAAAGTCCCCAGAGATTCTGACCCCAGCCTTGACCAGGACCGGCAACCGCACCGACAGCGCTCAACGGTGCATACGCGGTCCAACCCGACAAAGGTGGGCCGTCGGGGATAAGGAATGTTGCGCAAGCGAGAACGAACCCGACAAACGTGACCCAGAATGATGCCATGTTCAGCCGGGGAAATGCCATGTCTGCCGCTCCCACCTGGATGGGCAGCATGAAGTTGCCGTACCCTGCCATCGGCGCCGCAGTCAGCACGAAAAACGCCATGATCGTGCCGTGCATGGTCATCAGTGACAGGTAGTATTCCGGAGTCATCAGTCCGCCCGGCGCCCCGTTCGGGGAAATCATGCCCAACAGCGGAATATGCGCGTCTGGCCAGGCCAGGTGGATGCGCATGGCCCAGGAAAGCGCCATCCCGATGAACACCGCTACCAGGCTCAGAGTGGTGTACTGGATCCCGATCACTTTGTGATCCACGCTGAAGACGTACTTGCGAATGAAACCCTGCGGCGGTGC
>Ga0187819_10002041_pt1 | contig 10589 bp, 7 predicted proteins | sample NC_wetland_sal_i_15_FD_132411 | JGI IMG/M metagenome (GOLD analysis project Ga0187819, IMG submission 132411) | Wetland sediment microbial communities from Neuse River Estuary, North Carolina, USA - SO4_4 | ecosystem: Environmental > Aquatic > Freshwater > Wetlands > Sediment | place: USA: North...
GCACCTGGAACTATCGCAATTTCGGCACGGAAGGATTCGGCAATCCGCCGGATTCCGATCCCCTTCCCGGGCTCGACTGGGACATGTGGTTGGGGCCCGCGCCGAAAAGGCCTTTCAATCGCAACCGATGCGGAATTGGCAACCGGTGGTCCACTTTTCGTTATTTCTGGGACTACGCGGGAGGTTGGATGACCGATTGGGGTATCCACCTGCTCGACATCGTACTGTGGGGAATGAAAGTCGACGGCCCTCGAGTGATCACGGCCGCTGGCGGAAAGTTTTCAATCAAAGATAACCGCGAGACTCCTGACATCCTGCAGGTAACGTATGAGTTTCCCGATTTTGTTTGTACTTACGAGATGCGGGAGATCAACTCCAATTCAATGTATGGGAAGGACTACGGTATAGAGTTTCACGGGACCGACGGAACCCTTTTTCTAGATCGTGACGGGTTCGCGGTCTTCCCGGAAAAATGGGAGTTCGAACCCAAACCGGTGGATAGAACTGCTTCTATGAAGATGGAATCTGTGAATGATGCTCTCTATGACCACATCACAAACTTCCTGGCATGCGTCAAGACACGCCAACGGGCGGTTTGCGACATCGAGGTGGGCCAGCGATCGAGTAACACCTGCTTCCTGGCAAACATCGCGTACCGCTCCAAAGATCGTTTGATGTGGGACGCGGCGAAGCAGCATTTGACTCAGGGCAGCCCGCAGGCCCGAGAGTTGCTGGCCCGCGAGTATCGGGCTCCTTGGACGTTAACAATCTAGTGCCTATTCAGAACTGCGGAGGGGCGGCGCCCGGTGAGGAGAGGTTGCGGCGTCGATAAAAAGCAACCCAGAAACGGCCGGATAAAGGCGCCCCGCAAGACGCAGTGCCATTAGGAGTCAGCATGCACCTAGCCTGGACGGAACATTGCTATCTTACTTTGCTGGCAGGCCCCCCCTCACAACTGATTCGTCTGCGGCTTCCCGATTTCGGGATCATCATCGTTTACTTCTTATCCGTTCTGGGCATCGGCCTCTACTTCAAGCGGTACACATCCCATGGCGAGGACTTCTTCCTGGCTGGCCGCAGCATGACGGCGTGGGTGGCGGGCATTAGCTTTGTCGCGGCTAACCTGGGCACTCTGGAATTGATGGGGTGGGCAGCCGCTACCTACGAATACGGCATCATCACGGCGCACTGGTACTGGATCGGCGCTATCCCCGCCATGGTTTTCCTGGGCCTTTTCATGATGCGGTTTTATTATGTTTCCAAAGTCCATTCCGTCCCGGGATACTTGCAACTCCGTTACGGCACGTCGACCAGCGTCTTGAGTGCCGTTAGTTTTGCTTTCATGACCATCCTAATGTCGGGCGTCAACATGTATTCGATGGCCGTGGTCATGAGGGTGGTTCTGGGGTGGAACATTCATTTCAGTATCTGGGTCGCCTCGTTGACCGTGGCTTTCTACGTGGCCCTGGGCGGCTTGTTTTCCGCCATCTTCAATGAAGTTTTGCAGTTTATGCTGATTTGGCTAGGAGGCCTGCCGATCGCCATTCTGGGCTTGATTGATGCGGGGGGCTGGTCGGGTCTCTTGGCTCGGATTTCGCACAATTTCCCTCAGCGGGACTACACGCACCTGTGGAGCACCACCGCCCACTTCGCGGACAATCCCATGGGCATCCACTGGGTCGCCATCGTATTTGGGCTGGGCGCAATTGGCTCTTTTGGTTATTGGACCACCGACTTCCTGGTCGTTCAAAGAGCCCTCGCCGCACGAAATCTGACTGAAGCCCGGCTGGCGCCTATCATTGGCTCATTTTTCAAGATGTCGGTTCCCTTCATCGTGATCCTGCCCGGCCTGCTTTCACTGGGTCTGTTGCCTTTTCCGCTTGTCGCGGAAAGCGCGGCCCAGGCCGGGCAGCATACCTATAACGAGGTTCTCCCGCTTATGCTGGTGCGTTACTGCGGCCCTGGATTGCTAGGGCTCGGGGTTATTGCGCTGATTGCAGGGTTTATGTCTGGAATGGCGGGGAACGTTAGCGCTTTCTCCACGGTCTGGACTTACGACATCTACCGTCAACTCATTCACAGGGATGCTCCCGACGAACACTACGTTGCGATGGGTCGGTGGTGTTCAGTCCTGGGCGTTCTGGTTAGCATTGGGACAGCCTACCTTGTCCCTTTCTCCAAAAGCGTCATGGACTACGTCCAAGCGCTAGCCAGCTTTTTTGTGCCGCAATTGTTCGGCACCGTCTTGCTGGGCATGCTTTGGCGAAGAACCACGCCCGCCGGCGGGTTCTGGGGTCTATTTTGCGGGACTACTTCCTCCATTCTCATGTGGGCTTGGGTGCGAATTGATCACAGCAAGGTTGCTGTTATCGCGCTGTCTCCGCACGCCAAGGATATGTCGGAATCAATGTTCCGGCTTTTGTGGTCAGGTCTTCTTTGCTTCATTGTGACCATCACGGTGAGTCTCTTCACTCGTCCCAAGCCCGTCGAAGAGCTAAGCGGATTGGTATTGGGGCGAACACCGCTACCGGACGAAGGCCGCGTGCCGCTTTACCGCCGGCCGGTTTTCTGGGCATGCGTTTCCTTGGCAATTTTCCTGTTACTACAGTATCTCTTCTGGTGACGCGGACTCGGAGGCTGCGCTGCGGGATTTCTCACCATGCTGTTTCGTCTTTGCTGGGGGCCGGTGACAAATCCCGGCCACGTCTCCGCAAAGCTCCGATGAGGGGAAGACGAGGGCTGTCGTTGTACGAAGGAAGTGTGAAAATTCAGTAGGGGAGTCAAACGAGATGATCAAAATAATTGACAGAAGGCGTTTTCTACAGGGCGCCGGAGTGGGCTTCGCCGCGTTTGCTTTTAACCGTACGGGGCAGGTTCTTGCTAATCCTTATGGCATGCCTATTGGATTACAACTCTACACGGTCCGCGACCACTTGGCAAAGGACCTTTCAGGAACGCTCGCGAAGGTAGCCGAGATTGGATACCAGGTGGTCGAGGTGGGAGACTTCAACTATTATGGAAAGAAGCCCGCAGAGCTCCTTCGGATCCTGTCTGACCACGGCCTTAAAGCTTTAAGCACGCATTACACTGAGGACCAGCTCAAGTCTAATATCCAGAAGCACATTGCGGATGCCAAGGAGTGCGGGATCACTTACGTCGGGCTGGCCAGCCTGGATGACAAGGATCGCAAGACGCTCGACGCTATCAGGCGCGACGCTGAATGGTTTAACGAAATGGCAGAGACCATCGACCGTGCCGGCTGCCACTTCCAGTATCACGGCCACAATTTCGACTATGCAACCATAGATAGCGGCGCGGTCATTTACGACGAACTGATTCGACGCACGGACCCCAAGACCGTGAATTTTCAGCTCGACTGCTTCTGGTGCGTTCGTGCGGGCAAAGACCCGGTGGACTATTTCCACCGCTTCCCAGGGCGGTTCCCGCAGCTTCACATCAAGGACCTGAAGCCCGGCTATCCTCCCACCACGGGAGAAGACTTTCGTCCGGGAGCATTTACGGAAGTCGGCCAGGGAGTCATCGACTGGAAAAAGATTTTCGGCGCCGCCAAGGAAGGAGGCCTGAAGCACTTCTACGTCGAGCAAGACGAGTGTGATCGGGACACACTCGAGAGCGCGAGGATCAGCTACACCTATCTGCACAATTTGGTCGTCTGAAGCACTTCACGATCCCTGCCTTCGGCGTCCACGAGGAGAATTCCATCCCCGCTTCCGTGCGCGATATGATGCCCGGGACGGAGGGCATACTGTCGAAATCGGGTGCAAGTTCGCCCGCTCGTGCGAGAGGAAAGAACAGTCCTTCCGCTTGATACCCTTCCAGTCGTTTGGCCTGTGAGTCCCCGCTATTCAGTACTTAGGACACCCTATTACTCGTCGGGTGCCAAGGTGTCGGAATTCCGACTCTTGTCGATAACTCGTCATTCGGCAACCCCACTCGGCCCGCTTCGGCTGTCTTCGTGGCGCCTCCACGCGCTATCTTGCGGTTGTCCTATAAGGGGATAGCTTTGACCGGCGACCAGGCTCGGCCTTTGGTACAAAGGTTGCCCATTCCTGTAAGAACAGACAGGGAATATGGCGAACAACTCTGAGGGCCTTACCAACTTGCGATCTGAGAGCACCTCCGTTAGGGGAGCGGCGTCCCCCCTGCTCTCTGAACCTTGGCGTCCCAAATTCAACCCTTGGCTTATTGGCGTCGTGGTCGCCATGGCGGCTTTCATGGAGGTGCTCGATACCAGCATCGCCAATGTCGCGCTGCCTTACATGGCGGGCAGCCTGGGAGCAAGCAACGATGAGAGCACATGGGTGCTCACTTCCTACCTGGTTTCTAACGCCATCGTGCTGCCCATCAGCGGATGGTTCGCGGCCAGGCTCGGGCGCAAGCGATTCTTCATGATCTGCCTCACGGTTTTCACACTCAGTTCGCTGCTCTGCGGGTTCGCACCCAGTCTGGCAGCGATCATATTCTTTCGAGTCTTGCAAGGCGCTGGGGGTGGCGGGCTGCAACCGATGTCGCAAGCTATCCTCGCGGACGTTTTTCCGCCCAAGCTACGCGGCCAGGCCTTTGCGCTGTATGGCATCACAACGATCATCGCGCCGACGATTGGCCCCACGCTGGGCGGATGGATCACGGATAATTACTCCTGGCGCTGGATCTTCTTCATCAACCTGCCGGTGGGGATCCTGGCATTATTCCTCGTCTTTCGTCTCGTCGAAGACCCGCCCTGGGCAAAGCGCGCCGCGGGGGCGGGGGTGAAGATTGACTACATCGGCGTAGCCCTGCTCACCCTTGGTGTAGGCGCGCTCCAAGTCTTGCTCGATAAAGGGCAGGAGGACGACTGGTTTGGCTCTCATTTCATTCTGACCCTCGCGGTAATCGCCGGCGTCGGGCTCGTTTCACTGGTTATCTGGGAATGGTTTTACAAGATCCCGATCATTGAAGTTCGCCTCTTCAAAAACCTGAACTTCCTCGGCGCCAACGGCATGATGTTTATGCTGGGAATCATGCTGTTCTCAAGCCTGGTCATGATGCCCCTGTTCCTTCAGACGCTCATGGGCTACACGGCGGAGTCGGCGGGCCTCGTGCTTTCCGGCGGCGGCCTGCTGCTGCTGTTCGAGATGCCGCTTGCGGGAATGCTCGCCTCCAAAGTCCAGGCGCGCTACATGATCGCCTTTGGCTGGCTGATGCTTTCCCTTGCCATGTACTACTCCACTCAGCGCCTCGATCTCGACATCAGCTTCCGCTTCGCCAGCCTGTTACGAGTGGTGCAAGTGGCCGGCTTAGGCTTTCTGTTCGTTCCCATCAACTTAGCCTCCTACGTGGGAATGCCGAAGGAGAAGAGCAACCATGTGGCCGGCATGGTGAATTTCATGCGCAACATCGGGAGCAGCATCGGAACTTCGATGGTGACAACGCTGATTGCCCGCCGGGCGCAATTTCACCAAGTGTACCTGGTGCGGCACGTTGCCCCGGGGCATCCGACCTTCACGCAGGCGGTCAAGGCTCTGGCGGCGCATCTGGCTGTATCGGGCTTGGATGCCACTCGAGCCCTGAGTCAGGCCTACGGGCGGGTTTATCAAGCGCTAATTGGCCAGGCAACCACGTTGGCTTATATCGACACGTTCTGGGTTTTATGCATCGGGGCGGGAATCATGTTTCTGCTGTCCTTTGCGTTGAGAAGAAATGAACCGGGCGGCGGGGGAGAGATTGCCGCCGGGTAGGCCTGATCCAAAGATTACGCAGGTTTCACAGATTCCAGAAACTGCACGAACGGATGAGCAGGCTGTGGTCGCTCCGAATTTCAAGCGAAGGGCAAAGAATCTGAGGCTGGCCGGTTAAATCACGGGCTCTCTGCATTGAAAATGCGCTGTCATTCCGAGCGAAGCGAGGAATCTCGCTCTGATTCTTTGGACTCCGGCGTACTGCAGCACAGAGCGAGATTCCTCGCTTCGCTCGGAATGACAGGGCTGTTTCGTGGTTTCCTGGTGCCGCTAGCGGCATGAGCGACTGCCATTAGTTGAGCCATGGAGGTTCTTAATCTGAGAAATCTGCGTAATCTGCGGATATGTCAGGGGGAACGATGATCCGGGTCATTACCGTCGAGCGTGAATACGGGAGCGGCGGAGGCGAGATTGCGGCGAAGGTGGCGGCACGCTTGGGATGGAAGCTCTGGGACCAGTTGCTGACCGAGGAAATCGCGCGGCGCATGAAATGCCAATGCCGCGACGTGGAGGAATTTGAAGAGAAAAGAGACCCGGCGTATAGCCGGCTGCTCAAGGCTTTTATGCGCGGCAGCTTCGAAGGAAGCTTGAACGCCCCGCGGCTGAAGATGGTGGACACCGATTGCGTCCGCGACGTGGTGCAGAAGATCCTGCCCGATATTGCCGAAGCCGGCAGTTGTGTGATCGTGGGGCGAGGGTCGGCATATTATCTCGGCAACCGCCCCGATGCTTTTCACGTTTTCATTTATGCACCGTTTCAGGAAAAGGTCCGCCGGCTCAAGGCTGGAGGCAAAAGCGAGAAGGAAGCAAGCGAGTTAGCGGAGACGGTGGACAATGATCGCGCCGCCTTCATCAAGAGATATTTCGATGTGGACTGGCCCGGAAGGCATCGTTTCCATTTGATGGTCAATTCCGGCGCGGGCGACGACGTGGCGGTCGACATCATTTTAGATGCGGTTGCGCGGCATGCGAAGCAGCGGAGTTGATTGATAATCGTCGCTGCGGTGGGGAGATTTGATGCTTCGTGGTCAGCGGGCCCGGCACTTGGGATTTTCCCTCTATGTACTCCCAATTATGCTTTACGGAGGCGCGAGATTGAGCAGAGCGCAGGCGCAAAGTCCTTTTCTCGGAAGTGTCCCCAGCGGCCAAGCCACGGGAACAACACTGGAACTTTCCCTGAGAGACGCGTTCGCGCGCGCCTTGCAATATAACCTGGGCGGGATTGAAAGCGGAGAGAACGAGCGTGCGGCGCACGCCATGCGTCTCCGCAGTTTGAACGCACTGCTGCCGAACCTTACAGCGCGCGTGGGCGGCTCTGTAGAGCAGCTCAACCTCAGGGCGCTGGGGTTTAACATCAACGTCCCCATCCCTGGCTTCCATATCCCCGCGATCGTGGGGCCCTTCAGTGTTGGAGACGCGCGCGCTTATTTCTCCCAGGAGCTTTTCAACTGGTCCGACATCAAGAACTTGAAGTCGGCATCGGAATCCGAAAGGGCGTCGCGGTCAACCTACAAGAGCGACCGCGATCTGGTGGTATTCACAACGGGTTCTGCTTATCTTCTGGTCATTTCAGATATGGCCACTGTAGATTCGACTCGCGCTCAAGTGCAGACGGCCCAGACGCTCTATCAGAATAGCGTGGACCAAAACAAACAAGGCGTGATTGCAAGCATCGACTTGCTGCGCGCCCACGTGGAGTTCCAGACACAGCAACAGCGGCTCATCGCCGCCCAGAACCAACTGGCCATCGACAAGCTCGCCCTGGCGCGGGTGATTGGCCTGCCCAACGGCCAGGAGTTCCGCCTAACCGACTCGGTTCCTTACGCGCCCCTCGAAAACATCACCCTCGATCAGGCCCTACAGCAGGCGCGCTTGACGCGCACGGACTACATCAGCGCACAAGCGCAGGTTCGGGCCGCGGAGCTCACCTGCCAGGCTGCCGCCGCTGAAAACTATCCCTCGTTGTCCACTATCGCGGACTTTGGGGACATCGGCAGTCCTAATTTCGGAACCTCGCACGAAACATTCACTTTTGCCTTCACGCTGAACATACCGGTGTTTCAAGGCAGCCGTGTGCGGGCCGATAAACTGCAAGCTGACGCTGCCTTGCGGCAACGCAAAGCGGAACTCGCGGACCTTGAGGGCAAAATCGACGATCAAGTGCGCGCGGCATTCCTTAACCTCAAATCCTCCTCCGACCTAGTCGCGGTGAGCAAGAGCAACATCGATCTTGCCAACCAGACCCAGACGCAGGCGCAGGATCGGTTCAAAGCGGGCGTGGCAGATAATCTCGAGGTGGTGCAGGCCCAGGAATCGGTTGCCGCGGCGAATCAATCCTACATTGCCAGCCTTTACGCCTTTAATCTGGCGAAGATCTCCCTCGCGCAGGCAATGGGCGTTGCTGAACGATCTGCTTTGCAATATCTGGGAATGAGGTAACTAATTATGGGAAACACCATAACACCAACAGTACAAACTGCAGGGCCGGGCGATGTGGGATCGAGTGGCACAGGAGTGGGCCCTGGTGGGCCCCCAGCGCGTCGCGCGAAACTGGGCAAGCGAATCCTGTTTGCGGTTCTTGGCCTGGCTGCCATTGTGGCATCGGTTCTGCTTTATCGCTATCTCGCTGCCTGGGAGTCAACGGACGATGCCGAGATTGACGGCTACATTTATCCCGTCAGTTCACGTATTACGGGCTATGTGACGCGCGTCACCGTGGATGACAACCAGTACGTCGAGGCGGGCACTGTGCTGGTAGAGCTTGACCCCGAGGACTATAAAGTCGCCCTGGCGAATGCCAGGGCAAACCTGGTCAATGATGAAGCCAGCGCCGCCGCCCTGGTGACCAATGTCCCACTCACTTCCGTAAACACATCAAGCCAGCTCTCCAGCGCGCAAGCGGATGTGAATAATGCCCAGGCCGGGCTGGCAGCCGCCCAACGCCAGTTTGAGGCGGCCCAGGCCTCGCTGCAGCAAGCCGAGGCGAACGACTTGAAGGCTCAGGACGACGTTACCCGGTACAAACCGCTGGCCGCGAAAGACGAGATCCCGCAGCAACAGTACACTCAAGCCGTCGACAGCCAAAAGGCTACCGCGGCAGCGGTTGAGGCGGCCCGCGCGTCTGCCGCGGCGGCAGAACAAGTGGTGGACCAGGCTCACGCAAAACTTGCCGAAGCTCAGGCTCAATTGCAATACGCTGAAACTCGGCCTCAGCAAATATCGGTGCAGCGATCCCGAGCTCGAGCCGCAGAGGCCGAGACTGAACGCGCCACCGCGATCTTCCTCCAGGCGCAACTGAACCTGGAGTACACCACCATCGTGGCGCCGGTCAGCGGGGTGGTCGGACAACGCTCGGTGCAGCCGGGCCAGAACGTCTCTCCTGGCCAACAACTAATGACCATCGTGCCCCTGGATAGTCAAAACATATGGGTGACCGCCAACTTCAAAGAAACGCAATTGAAGCATATGCGGGCCGGCCAGCCTGCCAAGATTTCCGTGGATACTTATGGCCGTACTTACGACGGACATATTCTGAACATCGCCGCTGCGACCGGGGCGCTCTACAGCTTGTTGCCGCCTGAGAACGCCACGGGGAATTACGTCAAGGTGGTGCAGCGAATCCCCGTCAAGATCGTATTCGAAAAGGGTCAGGACCCTGAACACCTGTTAAGACCGGGGATGTCAGTGGAACCGAATGTCAAAGTGCAGTGAGGCAGAACGTTCATAGATCACGGTCAACTGGCGCAAGCGCTGGCTGACCTCCGGTGTCAGTTGGTCCGCTGTAAACCGCCACCGCCAGTTGCCGCTGGATGTGCCGGGCAAGTTCATGCGCGCTTTACTGTCCAAGCCGAGAACGTCCTGGAGTGGGATGATCGCCGTATCGGCCACCGAGGCCAAGATTGTGCGGATGAACACCCAGTTCATTTCGCGGCCGTCCGTGCCCAGGTATTGGAGCGCGAAATCTCTTTCGGCTCGGATGTTCTCTGCTGTGCGCGTGCTGTCTCCGACGCCGCTCGAGGTCCACCAGCCAATCGTCGTATCATTATCGTGCGTCCCGGTATAAACCACAAAGTGACGCCTGTAGTTGTGAGGCATAAATTCGGGCGCCTGCGGGTCCGTACCGAAGGCGAACTGAAGGATCCCCATGCCGGGAAATCCGAACCGGTCGCGCAGCGCCTCGACCTCGGGCGTGATCACGCCCAAGGTCTCGGCCACGATGGGCAGGTCGCCGAGAGTTTTCTGCACGGTTTCAAGCAACTCGCCACCCGGGGCCTTCACCCAGCGCCCCTTGACGGCGGTCTTCTCCCCGCCCGGGACTTCCCAATAGGCTTCGAATCCACGGAAGTGGTCTAGGCGGACGATGTCCACCAGCTTCAAGGTGGCTCGAAAACGCTCTATCCACCAGGCGTAGCCCGTCTCGGCCATCATTTCCCAGCAATAGAGCGGGTTGCCCCACAGTTGTCCGGTGGCGCTGAAATAGTCGGGCGGAACTCCGGCCTGCACGGACGGGCTACCCTCAGCATCGAGGCGGAAGAGTTCCGGATGGGCCCAGACGTCCGCACTGTCGTGGGCGACGAAGATGGGGATGTCGCCCATCATCTGAATTCCCCGATCGTGACAGTAGGCCTTGAGCTCCGACCACTGCTTGAAAAACTGATACTGAACCAATTTCTGGGTGTTAATCGGTTCTGACAGAACGGCTTCCCAGCGCGCCAGCGCGTCCGGTTGGCGGGCAACGACCTGACGCTCCCACTTGTTCCACACCGCTTCCCCGCCGTGCGCTTCCTTCAAGGCCATGAACAAAGCGAAGTTGTCGAGCCAGTGGGCGTTTTGCCGGCAGAACGTCTGGAA
>Ga0187819_10002042_pt1 | contig 10587 bp, 8 predicted proteins | sample NC_wetland_sal_i_15_FD_132411 | JGI IMG/M metagenome (GOLD analysis project Ga0187819, IMG submission 132411) | Wetland sediment microbial communities from Neuse River Estuary, North Carolina, USA - SO4_4 | ecosystem: Environmental > Aquatic > Freshwater > Wetlands > Sediment | place: USA: North...
CTCCGAGCAGCAGTTTCACCAGGGTGCCAGCGCCCACCATCTGCGCAATCATGTAAAACGTGCTCACGGTCAGCGTGCTGAGCGACGCCATGGCTCGCACCGGCCGAGGTTTCAGCCGGTACGCCAGCACGTCCGCCATCGTGTATTTGCCGGCATTGCGCAGCGGTTCGGCAATCACCAGCAGCACGGTGAGGTACGCCACCAGCCAGCCCACCGAAAACAGAAACCCGTCATACCCCTGAAACGCAATGATGCCCGCGATTCCCAGGAACGACGCCGCGCTCATATAATCGCCGGCCACCGCGATCCCGTTCTGCCAGCCCTTGATCTGCCGGCTCGCCGCAAAGTACGCGCTCGCTCCCGCCGACCGCCTCGAAGCCCAGTAAGTAATTCCCAGCGTGATGGCAATGAACACCAGAAACATAATCAGTGGAGTATTCATACTTACTTGCCTCCCTTTGCGTCCTCGGCCTTGTCGAGGATGTCTTTTGCGAGCCGGTCAAAGTTGTTGGCCGCTTTCACGTACAGTGCGGCGATGATCCACGCCACAAAAAATTGCGACAGCGCAAACAGGTACGCCAGATTCACGTTTCCGATCACCTTCGTCGACATGAATCCCGGCGCATAGCCCACCAGTACGGGCAGGGCAAAGTAGTACACGACGAAGAAGATGAATGCCGGTACGATGAAAGTTTTCTTCGTCGCCATCAGATCCTGGAATTCCTTACTGTCGGCGATCTTGTCCCAGGTGGACTGCGATGCCTGGTACTGCTGCTGTTGCACGACTTCTAAATTTTTTGCGGCGTTGGCCATAGACTCTCCTCTTGAAATGAAAGCTCGATTCCGCGCGTCCCACTGATCTCTACGGCAATGCAGTGCGGATTTCCCGCCCTCGATCCCGCTACTGCACTTTCTGCAATACGGCGTTCACCGTCAGTTCCGAATCTTTTGAAACCGTAAGGTTCCGCTTCCATTGCACGAATCCTGGCAGTGAAACCTGCACATCATGGTTGCCCACCCTGAGGCTCAGCACCGACGGCGTGCTGCCGACGAACTTTCCATCGACCGTGACTTCGGCTCCGGAGGGCGTTGAACTGAAACTGCACTTGACCAACTCATCCGCCTGCGCCAGTGGCACCGAACCCTTTTCTTCCACCTTGACCGCAACCGGTGCCGTGGTTTGAGCTGTCTCCGCAGATGGAGTTTTGTCCGGCTCCGACGGAACCGGAGTGTACAACTGCTTCCGCACTTTGCCGGCGTCATCGACGTAATACACGAGGAACCCACGCTTTTCCCGCTTGGCCTCGAACGTCTGTCCCTTGGGCAAAGCAATACATCTCGACCACTTCGTGTCCACGGCGCAGGAGATGCGGAACGGCGGATTGTCTCCTTCCCGCACCAGGACGGTATTCGTTACTTCCACAGTCTTGCTGTTGTGGCAGTACGCGTCGAAATTCACGGCGTCGCAGTTCTTCGGAACACCGGTATCGCCGACGCTGACCGAGTGGGTTTCCGAATCCAGCACGACGATATGAATGTTCCCACTCTTGACCATGGCGTTCGCGCCCATCGCCAGCATCAGCAAGCCGGTATACACCGCCGTGATCCTATGTTTACTCATTTGCAACTCCAAAGATGACGGGTGAATCTGACTTCCCGTACTGCGCGCCCAAAGCAGCCATCGCAAGTTGCGCCACATTGTGAACCCGAATCGCGCACTTCGCAATGAAATCTTCTCTGGCTCGCTTGGGGAAACAGGGTCTGGAAGCGCATCGCTTCCAGACCTCTGAATCCCTTGCAGGCTGGACCCTAGAACGTGAAGATCGGTCCGAATTCCGAGCGATGATCCTGCCACTCGTTACTCGGCTTCCCGGCGATCGTATATCCCGGAAGGCCGTCTTTGATCCGAGTAGCGTAGATCGATTGCTCAAAACCGAACGTCACGTACGGGTTTAGTTTGTAGTACAGAGTGGCTGCGGCCAGCTTGCCCATGGAAAGGGGCAACGGCGACAGGGTGTTGGCGTTGCCGGTGTACCCGGCATAGTCCAGGTCATGATGCACCACTTGATCCTTGCCCATGTGCAGGAACAGCTGCCAGCCGGCATTGTGGCCTTTGGGATCGGCGTTGAACCAGCGCGAGAGTGGCAGACCGAGATTGACGAATCCGCCAAACGCGCGAATCGCTCTCTGCGGAGCGACCACAACCTGTCCGGAGGAGTTCGTGCCAAGAACCGCGCCGCCGGCCGCCGCTAGCGGACCGCCGTCGAGAGTCGAGAAGCCCGGGTTGTAGCCGGTCAAGGTGGAGTTCGCCCCGCCCACTATGTTGGTCAGGCCGCTGGTATCAGTGGCGAAGGTGTTGACTTGGCCGCCGAAGAAGAAACGCAGGTCGCCGCCGCGATAGGCACTCACGACCAGCGTAAACCATCGTGTTGGCAGTTGCACCGCACCCTGCACGCCGTAAATATTGCTCGAAGCGGTAAAGCCGTTCGGGAAGGCGGCAACGTAGTTGGCAGGAGTAAGACCTGCGCCGCACTTTACTGGGTCAGTGCAGTATGACGAGTTCGGCACCACCGACGTGCGGCGCCCGTCAACCGCCGAAAAAATGACTTGCGCCGGAGCGACGGCCGGAGCCTTATCGGCCTGGAACTGTAAAACGACTCGACCTTCCAGTTCCGGACGTCCGGAATCGGCGCCCTCGCGTTCGGCCTGTGCCAGTTGGCCGGCCAGTCCGTTGGATCCCAGCTTCAGGATCTGCCCTGTGCTCGGCATCATGATGGCGAAGGTCGGCGCAAGTTTGAAATTGCGCGAACCGCCCAGCTTCTGCACCAAACCGAACTGGAACTGCGGGGAACGCTCGTACACGTCGCCGTACCAGTAGCCGAGCGCTGTGGTTTCCAGCAGATTGGGCAACGCACTCGAACCGAACAGCGTCCAGTCTTGCCCGCCCTCGAAATAAATATCCGTCTTGTCGCTGGCGGCGTAGTCCATTCGCATCCAGGCCTGTCGGATGGAGAACTGGCTGCTGCGAATCGAAGAGACGTCACGGTTGTCGACTTCGGTGAAGTTGCCTTCAAAATCGCCTTCGAGGCGACCCGTGATGGTCAGCTTCGACGTTACGTCGGGAAACTCAAAGTTCGCTCCGATTCGCGCCGAACGCGCTTTTATATGGAAATTCGGATCCGTCGATGGACCTGTACTCGTGATCTGCGGGGTCGACAAAAACAAGCCGGGGAACGGCATGTCATCACCATTCGGATTGCTCGTGTCGTAGACGGCCGTGGCCTTCAAGAACCCGTATGGAGTCATCTTGACCGGGCCGAGCATGAACGCCGCCTTCAGGCCGTCTTTCACGGGAGGATCAACCGGCAATACGCGCAACGGAGCGACAGCCGGCACCACCACGGGTCCTGCGGGCTTGCTCTCTTTTGGAGCCGCGGCCGGGGCCGACTGCGCTGCGACAGGCACCGCAGCCGGAGAGGCCGTCGCGGTCACTGCCGGGGCCGCGGGGCTTGCAGGTGCCGCCGCCGACAAATCGGCCGCGCTCACTACTCCCTTGCGGGCCAGCGCCTCGAGCAGAAGTTGAAGCTCGGCATCCGGAGCCGCATCGCGAATCGCATTCGCCTCGCTCGGCGCCAGCACTCCCTTCATCACCAACACTCCCAGCAAAGCCGTAACATTGGCATTCCCTGCCACAGGGGTTATGTTCGGGTTGGCAGCGGCTGCCGGCTGCGCGGCTGGGTTACCTGAGGCTGGATTGCCTGAGGCTGGGTTAACCGATGCTGGGTTGGCGGTGGTTTCGGCGGGTGCTTTCGCGTCAGTGGCGTCCTTCGTTCCGGCCAGGGCGGGCGCGACCGATGCGACTACGATTAGCAAGCTGCAAATGTATTGCTTCAACTTCCGCATAAATGATCTCTCCTCCTTCACGGGAGCAGTTCCGCGTACAGTGCCATCACGGGCATACGGACATTGGGTCGTCATCCGATTCGGTGCGCGGGCTCGCTTTTCTTGCTGACGCGCGACCGGGGTCCCGTTTTGGGACCCAAGGACTTGCGCCGAGACTGTTTTTTCTCGGCTGTAATGGGAAGTGACACTAGGGCAGAAACACCTTCGAGGATGTGCGGATACTCACTAGTTGTTGTGATTCATATCACGTGCGAGGCTTCCTGAACGAACCCGAACGAGCGTTCGATTGATTGTTGACGAATCATAAAATTGTTTCGGATACGATGTTTCCTGCACTTTCGCGTTATCATGCCGATTGTCGGATCGTGAAGTCCGGGCTCCTGTTCTTTTTCTTTTTGTGCAAAAACACGTCAACTTGTGATCCTAATCACTGCTCGCTAATCGGGGCCGCAGCAGAATCCACTTCGTTCCCAAGTCGTGACCCTTCGCTCTCGGAGGTTTTTTGCATGAGCGCGCTTCCCCTTACCAAACCAGAAAACATTTCTAACCTGCTCACTCTCGATCAGGAATATGCAGCTCCGGCCATCGTCGCCGACAACGTCCTGCAAAAAGATTGGAATGCCGAACGCGAGCGCTCCTTCAAAGATCCGGAAGGATTCTGGGCCGACTACGCGCGCCGCTTCGAGTGGTCACAACCTTGGAGCAAAGTGCTCGAGTGGGATGGCGTCCATCACCAGTGGTTCACAGGCGCGAAGACCAACATCACCATCAACGCGCTCGACCGCCACGCCAACTCCGAACGCTGCAACCGCGCCGCCTTCATCTGGCTCGGCGAAGACGGTACCGAGCGCATCGTCACCTACGGCCAGCTCTACCGCATGGTCTGCCGCTTTGCGAATGGCTTGAAATCGTTGGGTGTAGTGAAGGGTGACCGCGTCGTCATTTACATGCCGCTCACTATCGAAGGCGCCGTAGCCATGCTGGCTTGCGCGCGCATCGGAGCGATTCATTCTGTCGTCTACGCCGGCCTGGGACACACCGCGCTCCGCGACCGCATCACCGACGCGCAGGCAAAAATCGTGATCGCCGGCGACGTTGGCTATCGCCGCGGCAAAACCATCGCGCTGAAAGCAATCGTCGACGAAGCTTTGGAAGCACTCGACTTCGTCGAAAAAGTGATTGTGTATTCGCGTGCCAAAACCGAAATTACCGCGCCTCGTGAAATCGATTTCAATGACCTGCTGAAATTTCCACCGCACTGTCCCGCCGAAGCAATGGACGCCGAAGATCCGCTCTTCCTGCTCTACACCTCCGGTTCCACCGGAAAGCCGAAGGGCGTAGTGCACGTTCACGGCGGATACATGGTCGGCACCACCTACCATCTCGAGAGTTTCTTTGACGTGGGCGAGCGCGACATCTTCTGGTGCACCTCCGACATCGGATGGGTCGTCGGCCACTCCTACATCGTCTACGCGCCGCTCTGCGCGGGCGTCACAACTTTATTCCGCGAAGGCGCCATCGACTTTCCGAATCCGGGCACGGCCTGGGAAATCGTCGAACGCTACGGCGTCACGAAAATGTTTACCGCGCCCACCGCTCTGCGCATGTTCATGCGCTACGGAGAAACATATCCCGCCGCGCACGACCTCACCACGCTGCGAGTCATCGCCTGCGCCGGCGAGCCGCTGAATCCCGAAGCCTGGCGCTGGGCACAGACCCATCTCGCCGGCGACGGCAAGTGGGGATACGTCATCGACAATTGGTGGCAGACCGAACTGGGCGGGCCCGCGCTCGGCACCGCGCCTTCGATGGCGATGCGTCCCGGCAAAGTGGGAGTGGCTGTCCCCGGCGCCGAAGCCGACATTCTCGATGAAGACGGCAAGCCCGTCCCTCCCGGCGTTGGCGGACGTCTCGTGCTCAAGCGCCCCTTCCCCTGCATGCTGCGCACCGTCTGGCGCGATCCCGCTAGATATGAACGCGACTGGAAATTCTTCCCCGGTTATTACGTGACCGGCGACGTCGCCATGAAAGATAAAGACGGATACATCGCCGTGCTCGGCCGCTCCGACGACGTCCTCAACGTCGCTGGACACCGTATCGGCACCGCCGAAGTCGAGAGCGCGCTGGTCTCGCATCCCGCCGTCGCCGAAGCCGCCGCCATCGGCGTTCCCGATCCGTTGAAGGGAGAATCGATCAAGGCCTTCGTGCAGGTGCGCTCCGACCACGTTCCCTCAGACACGCTGGCCGCGGCGCTGATCGAACACGTGAGACGTGAGCTAGGTCCAATCGCGACGCCGAGTTCGCTGGAGTTCGTTGCCTCGCTCCCCAAAACGCGTTCCGGCAAAATCCTCCGCCGCTTCCTGAAAGCCAAAGAAGCAGGCGTCGATGCCGGCGACGTCAGCACCATGGAAGGCTAAAGACTCGTACTGGGAATGAACATGTGGGGACGGACGCATTCGTCCGTCCCGCGAAGGCGAAGCCGAGCGGAACGCATCGCCTCTGCTAGTACGGTCGAATCAAACACAACTGGATTCGATGCCTAGAGTCGCCTCTTTTCACCGCTGATCACTTAGTAATATCATCGAACCAGGATTTAGCAGGAACACTGCCGGGGCCAGGTTACCCGAAATCAAACTTCCGCTCGCATGAAGTCAACTGACCGTGCGTACGGCAAAGAAAAACTTCATAGGCTGCCGATGAATTGGGCCTTTCATGAGTCCCAAATCCGCTTCGACATTCGCGCAGAACGCGAAGAATGTGAGCGCCTGTTCAGGCACCCGGCAAGGGCATTGCAGGATCGACTTGCCCGCCGCGGCCACACCGATCGAACCCGGCACCACGCGATCCCACCGTGGGAGAAGGTCTATCAAACTGAAGCGCAAGAGCGCAGATTACTGTTTCAGGCAAGAGTTCTAAGCTGGGGCAACGAGAAGAGATACTATTACGCGCACAAACCCTCGAACGCATCCGCCAGCCAACCTGCCGCAGCCTAAGAGTTCTCTCTGCAGACTCGGTGGCGTGATCCCGTCTGATGGGCATCATCCTGAGCGTAGCCCTTCTTCAGGCGAAGCGAAGGATCTCAGGCAAACTGGGCCAATACACTTCCTAGCAGAGTGTAGAGTCGATATTGAATGGAACGACGCGTAGCTAGACGATCGCCTGGTTCGATTGGCTAGCTGACATTAAGAAAGTATCGACTAGGCTCTTTACACTCTCGCAGACCGATGTAACTTTCCAGCAGATGCCAACTCAGCCAACGACGGCACCGACTCCGGTTCCGTAATCTTGCGCTCGGGTAATGCAGCTCCCTTGAACGCCTCGACCAACATCTCAATCGCAAGATCCGTATTTGGACGAATATAGATCGTCGCCGCCAGTGTTCCGTTGCGCACCCACGCCTGACCCGTCTTCGGCATTCCGTCGCAACCGGTAATTGGAATCTTCATCCACCGCGCCCGCTCACCTTCGGGGATCTCGCTGAACGCCTTCCTCGCGCCCATTGCCATGCTGTCGTCCTGCGCGCCGACCAGATCGATATGGCTCTCCTGCGAAGTCCGCAAGCGCAGCCACGAACTCACCGCCTTATATGCGCTCTCTTCCGTCCAGTTCGCCCGCATCGACTTCACTTGAATGTTCGCCGGCTTGGTCGCGATCATGCCGGCCGTTCGCTCTTTCGCCGCCGAACTGTTCGCCGGACCCTCGATGTACAGTATCGATCCCCCATTCGGCAGCAGCGCCGCAAATTGTTTCCCCTGAATCTTGCCCACCTCTTCATGATCGGAACTGATGGCAAACACCGGAACCTTGTGAGTGCGCCGCAACTCCAGGATGTAGTCCACTTCATGATTCAGCACGACCCAACCAATGCCCGCCGCTGCCGCCGCCCGCGCCACTTGCGGAAACGCCGTCCCACCCGCCGGTTCGAACAGGATTGCGTCGGGCCTCACCACCGAACCATCCTGCACGTAATGCAGCAACTGCTGGCTTTGTGCCAGGGCATCGTTGTTGGCATGAATGATCTTCACGTCCACGCCGAGTCGCCGCCCGGCCTTCTCCGCCGCCGCCGCCTGCTCTTGCTGGTAATCGTTATCGTTATTAGTAAGTGAAACCAGGAAGTTGAGTCGTTTCATGATATGAGACCTATGTCCGGATCATAGTCCTTCGGCTTCAGTAACCAATGTAACTACAGTAACTAATGATTTGTGCTTGTCATCCTGAGCGTAGAAACTGGTCCGCGAAGCGAACCAGTTTCGGAGTCGAAGGATCCCTACCCTGAGCAAAGCAGCAAGGACCTCACTTGTCGTAGGCACGTGCGGAAGGGAATTCTCGCTGCGCTTTCGATTGGTGGTTGAGTGAAATGAGACTCGACGACAGTTCGTTCAGGCTCCGGCCGCGGCGGTCTTCGGCGCTTCGCCAACGAAGGATTTCAGCTTCTCGTCGAGGGTTTCGAGGTCAGCATCCGACAGGTCCACGAAGCGGAAGGGCTGCATCCACCCTTGCGTCGCCCACATGGGGAACAGCATCTGCGCCTTGCCGCGCAGCGTCGCTTCACGAATGTGGAAAATCAATTCCACTTCCAGCTTCTCGTCGAGCGGCTTCTCCAAATGGATCACTCCACCCGAAGTCGACAGCTGATGGATCGCCGCCCGGATCGACCGCTTGTTCGGCAGCCGCACCAGCACCAGCACCGACCCGCGCAGCTTCACGCGAAACGGACGATCGTTCAGTTTGCTCACAGCGCGCGGCGCCGCCGGCTCGGTCGAATTGGTCTCTTCGGACATATGCTTACCCAGAGTATGGCAGCGTGCGCGGCGTTGCAGAAGTTACGAAAGAACAAGACCGCGTGTCTTACCGTGGGAAGATGTTAACGGGAGCGCCGGCGCGAGCGGCTTACTTGCGCCCGGGATGAAGTTCGGCGCCGTCGGAGAACAGATTGTACGGCCAAGCCGCCTTCTTCTGCACGGTCAACTTGGGAGCGCTCGCCGGTGCGGCCGTCGCACGGGCTGGAGTGGGATTGTCTTGCGCCGCAGCCTTCCAGTCTTCCGGAGCGTTCGCGATCCCCCACACATTGCCGTGCGTGTAGAGCGAAGCTCCGATGAGGAAATACTGTCCGTCGGTCCCCAGTGGCAGGCAGTTCGCGACCGTGGCGGTCACACTGCCTCCACCGGGCAGGTTGCTCAGCATGATGGGCGTTCCGACCTGCAGCGCCTCGGAACTGCGAAAGCCGCATCCCTGCGCGCTCACCACCAGCACCATGCACTGCTCGCCATACGGCCGAGTGCGGTCCAGACTGATCACGCCGACCGGGATCTCCACCCGAAGGCGTGTGCTGCGGCGAGTCACGTTGGGCGTCAGGACTTCCATCACAGGTGTCAGTATTGCACCAAGTATTGTGACAGAATAGCCTTCCCGCCCGAGGTAACCGAAGTAACTCGCACCCTGAAACCACCGCGCAAAGGCGGCATTCCAAACCACAAGGTGGAAAGGATCTCCAGCCCGCGAAGGGGAGAGTATCTCCAAAACCACGAACCGGAAGGACACGGCTTTAGAGGTTGCGGAAAGGAACGACAAACCCGTGCACGACCGTGGAAGAGCGGCCCTTCCAGGGCCGCGTAAAGCTGCAAAGATGACTCCGGCTTTAGCCGCTGAGGCCCCTCACCGCCGCGCATTCTGCCGCGCCTGCCTCACGCCCGCGCGGATCCCTGCCTTCACCGCGCGTAGATATCCCGCCGCATCCATCGCTGACATCGTCGCGGCCGCAATCCCGCCCGGCGTCACCGCTTCGCGCAAGAGTTCTTCCAACTTCAGCCCACTCTCGCGCCAGTAGAAGATGCCATCACTCAACGCGTGAGCCGCCGCGGTCAGAGCAGTCGCGCGATCCAGCCCCGCCCCCTGCGCCGCCTTCGCCAAAGTCGCCAGCGCGTGATAGCCGTGAGTGGGCGAGTGCGCTGCGGTAATCGCGTCGAGCTGCCGTTCCGGGAGATCCAGCACAGGCCCGACGTATGCAAAGAACCGCCGCACTCGCGCCCGCTCGGCCGGCGCTACGCTCCGTGCAAAACTCACCGGGGTCAATCCTCTCGCGATGCGGCACACCGGGCTGGGCATGGCACGCGCCCAATGCACTGGAGGACCAAGCCCAGCACGCAGCTTCCGCAGCGGAATCCCCGCCGCGAGGCTGACGCACAACTTCGGCGCCCGCGCCCCGCACGCTGCAACTTCCTCCAGCATCCCCGCGACCGACGCCGGACGCACCGCAATCACCAGCATTCCAGCCCACTCCACCGCGGACTGCAAGTCCTGCGCAATCTCCACCCGCGACTCCCGCCGCAGCGCCCGCAGCTTCCCCGGATTGCGGTCATACACTACGATCTCCCCGGAGTATCCTCCCAGCCGCAAGCCCGCGGCCAGCGCGCCCGTGATGTGCCCGCCGCCAAGAAACGAGACAGCTTTCATTGAGCCCTCAGCGCCTAAGGCGCGTCTGGATTTGTGCCACCTAACGGTGCGGCTGAAAGCCGCACCCTTTCAAACATCTGCTTCAAACATCTGCTGCAAACATCCACAATATGAAGCCTGATTTGAAAGCTGATTGGAAGGCGTGCCGATTTGAAGGGGTGCGGCTTCAAGCCGCACCGTACGGTGCCATAAAGCGAATTGCGGCTTTAAGCCGCTGAGGGCTACCGGCTC
>Ga0187819_10002043_pt1 | contig 10587 bp, 10 predicted proteins | sample NC_wetland_sal_i_15_FD_132411 | JGI IMG/M metagenome (GOLD analysis project Ga0187819, IMG submission 132411) | Wetland sediment microbial communities from Neuse River Estuary, North Carolina, USA - SO4_4 | ecosystem: Environmental > Aquatic > Freshwater > Wetlands > Sediment | place: USA...
CATTTTTCAGCAAGCCATTGGCGCCTCGCAGAAGGTTTTTGAGTACCTCGATCATCCCGTCGAGATCGAGGACAAACCCGGCGCGATCAAGCTCGCTCGATTCGAACATGGCATTCTCTATGATGGCGTCGGCTTTCGTTACCCGAATTCCAACGGATTTCAGCTTGTGGATATCCGGCTGGAGGTCAAAGCTGGCGAGGTTGTGGCGCTGGTCGGGCCAAGCGGCGCGGGAAAATCCACGCTAGTGAGCCTGTTGCCCCGGTTCTTCGACGTCACCTCGGGCGCGGTGCGCATTGATGGCCACGACGTGCGCAACCTCACGATCGCATCGCTGCGCGAAAAGATCGGCCTGGTAGCGCAGGATACTTTCCTGTTCAACGACACCGCGGCGAACAACATCTCTTACGGCCACCCGGAGATCCCTCGCGAGGCCGTCCGGCTGGCGGCACACAACGCGTTGGCGGACGAGTTTATCGAACAACTGCCTCAGGGCTACGACACTATCATTGGAGAACGCGGCGTGAAGCTGAGCGGCGGCCAGCGGCAGCGAATTGCTATCGCCCGCGCCTTGTTGAGGAATTCTCCCATCCTGATCCTGGACGAAGCCACGTCGCATCTGGATGCCGAGTCCGAATTGCTGGTGCAGCGGGCGCTCGCCAACCTCATGGCCGGCCGGACCGTCATCGTGATTGCCCACCGCATCTCCACCATTCGTCGCGCCGACAAGATCGTTGTTATGGACCACGGGCGAGTCTCGGAAATCGGAACGCATGCCGGCCTCGTGATTGGCGGCGGCATCTACCAGAGACTTCATGAGCTCCAGTTCATCGAAGCCGGGGCGGCGGTAGACCTGTGAGCGTGCGCAGCATGACCGGATTTGCGCAGGTGCGCAAGAGTGTTCGCGAGGGCGAGATCGTACTGAGCGTGAAAACCGTGAATCATCGCGGCCTGGATATGCACCTTCACCTGCCGCCGGAGATGGACGCCTTTGAAAGCGCCATGCGGAAGGCGATCAAGGCATGCGTGACCCGCGGCCATCTCCAGCTCAATGTGACCTGGAACCGGATCAACGGGCTGGCGGCGGATTCCAGCCTCAACCGGCCACTGCTGGAAGCTTACCTGGAGGCGTTCCAGCGGGCGCAACGGGAGTTTCATCTCGCGGGTGCGCCCGACCTGAATGTCGCGTTTCGCATTCCGGGCATGTTTCGCGCCGAGACCGTGCCAGACCTGAACGATGCGTTCGAATCGTCTCTGGTCGCGGCGCTCGAGGAAGCGCTCGCCTCCCTGAACCGGTTCCGGGAACGCGAGGGCGCTGAGATCGCAGCGGAGATCCTGGAGCGTTGCGGCAAGATTCGCCAAGACACCGCCCGCATGGAGGAAATCCGCTCCGGCGCCGTCCAGGCTTTTCAGAAGCGGCTGAACGAGCGCCTCTCGGAACTGCTACGCGGGTCGAGTATCGAGCCTCACCGGCTGGCCCAGGAGGCGGCCGTGCTGGCTGATCGCAGCGATATCAGCGAGGAGCTGATCCGGCTCAAGACGCACGCTTCTGAACTCGAACAGTTGATTCGCAAGGGAGGCGAAATCGGCAAGAAACTGGACTTTCTGTTGCAAGAAATGAATCGTGAAACCAATACCATTCTTTCCAAGACAGGGGGCCTGGGGGATTTGGGATTGACCATTACCGAACTGGCGCTCGCTGCAAAATCCGAGATCGACAAGATCCGCGAGCAATCGCTCAACCTGGAGTAGAGCCCTGACCAACGTTTTCATCATCTCCGCGCCGTCGGGGTCGGGCAAATCCACCCTCGTCGGCAGGCTGTTGGCGGATGTGCCCGGCCTCAAATTCTCGGTTTCCTACACCACCCGGGCGCCCCGCGGCCACGAGCGCAGCGGAGAAGACTATCACTTTATCTCGCGCGCGGAATTTGAACAGCGCATTGCACTTGGCGAATTCCTGGAGTATGCCGAGGTGTTCGGCAATTATTACGGCACGCATCGCGGAGCGCTCGATCAGGCCATCGCCGGGCGCCAAGACCTGGTACTCGACATTGACGTGCAAGGTGCGGCACAATTAAAGAATAAGCTTCCGGATGCCATCACTATTTTCGTCCTGGCTCCCTCAAGAGAAATCCTGGAGCAGCGGCTTCGCGCCCGCGGAGAAGATGCGGATGCGGTGATCGCGCGGCGCTTGCGAGACGCGGCGCGGGAAATCCGGAATTATTGTTTGTACGACTACGTGGTGATCAACAACGACTTGAACGAATCGGCGCAAACTCTAGCAGGCATTGTTAGGGCCGAGCGCGTTCGACGCACCAGGATCGAGGACCAGATTCGCCCCATCCTGGCCACATTTCAGACCGATTTTTGAGAGGTAACATGGCCGATCACGTCCCGAAGAACAACGCCCACTGCACCATCCCGGACGATCCGGAACAGAGCACGTATCGATTCATCATCGTCGCCGCCAAACGCGCGCGCCAACTGCAAGGCGGCTCTCGGCCTTTCCTGCCCACGTCTTCCAAGAAGCCGACGGTGATTGCGGCCGAAGAGGTGCGCCGCGGGCTGGTCAAGTACGAGATCCCCGGCGTGACGCCTCCCCTCGAGGAACCGGCGCCCGATACGATCTAAGTGCCCGCAGAACCCCAGGACACCGAAACCACGAAACCGCAGCGCGTTGTGCTGGGTGTGGCTGGCGGCATTGCGGCGTACAAAGCGGCGGAGCTCTGCCGCGCGCTGATCCAGCGGGGATTCGCCGTTCAGGTGGTGATGACGGCAGCCGCGGAGCAATTCGTCAGGCCGCTGACGTTTGCCGCGCTCAGTGGCCGGAAAGTCATCACCGGCATGTTCGCTTCGGCGAGTTCGGAAGAAACGCTTTCGAGCGCCGTGGAACACATCGGCGTGGCGCAGGAGAACGATTTGCTGGTGGTGGCGCCGGCCACTGCGGACCTTCTCGCCAAATTCGCTCACGGGCTGGCAGACGATTTCCTGAGTACCCTGTACCTGGCGTTCACCGGCCCGGTGGTTCTGGCGCCGGCCATGAACACGAACATGTGGCTGCACGCCGCCACACAGGCGAACCTCGAAGTCTTGCGAGCGCGCCGGCACCGCATCGTGGAACCCGAGGATGGATTCCTGGCCTGCGGCATGGTGGGGCCCGGACGGCTGGCGGATCCCGAAGTCATCGCCGACGCTGTGGCCGCCGAGCTCAACCGGCGCCGCGATCTCGAAGGCGAGGTCGTCCTGGTAACTGCCGGGCCCACGCAGGAGGCGCTCGATCCCGTGCGGTTCCTTTCCAACAGGTCCAGCGGCAAAATGGGATACGCGCTGGCGGCAGCGGCCGCGGAACGCGGCGCCCGTGTGATTCTCGTCTCGGGGCCGGTGCAGTTGCCCGCACCGCGAAATGTCAAAGTCGTTCCGGTTCGTACCGCCAATGAGATGCGCACCCAGGTGTTCCAGCATCTGGACTCAGCCACCATCGTGATCAAAGCCGCGGCGGTGGCCGATTTTCACCTCACCAGCGTGCCGCAGCAGAAAATCAAGAAGACGGCCGCGCGCCTCTCGCTGGAACTCGATCCCACCCCGGACATTCTCGCCGAACTGGGCGGAAAGAAACGGGACTTTCTGTTGATCGGATTCGCCGCCGAAACCGAGAACCTGGAACGCGAAGCGCGGCGCAAGCTCGAAACCAAGAATTGCGACATGATTGTCGCCAATCTGGTGGGCGGCGATGACGTGGGCTTCGAGTCTGATCAAAACGAAGTGGCCCTGGCTTTGCGGACCGGTGAATTTCTCAAATTGCCGCGCGCATCCAAGCGCGATCTGGCGGACGAAATCCTGGACCACGCGCTGAATCTCCGGCAAGAGCTCGCATCAAAGGCGCATGGACGCTGACACCCTTCGCGCATACCTGGCCTTTTATCAGGACCTGGGGTTCACATCGCTGTACCGTCGAACGGCGAATCCTGCGGACCGGGAACCGCCGGAACTCCCGGTTCTCCCCGTCCTGCCCGCGCTTGCGCCCGACGGCGACACGCTCGAAAAGATTCGCGAGGACATCGGAGACTGCAAGCGCTGCCGCCTGCACGCCGAACGGCACAGTATTGTCTTCGGCTCCGGAAATCCGCAAGCCAGGCTGGTGTTCGTGGGCGAAGGCCCGGGGGCGGATGAAGACTTGCAGGGCCTGCCGTTCGTCGGCCGCGCCGGCCAGTTGCTCACGCAAATGATCGAGGGCACAGCCAAGCGCGAAGGCATTCCCCTCCAGCGCAAAGATGTTTACATCTGCAACGTGGTGAAGTGCCGCCCGCCCGGCAATCGCACGCCCGAGCCCGACGAAATGGAAATCTGCGGCCAGTTCCTGTTCCGCCAGTTATCCGCCATTCAGCCCAAGGCCGTCTGTGCGCTCGGCTCCACGGCGGCGCGCGCGCTGCTTGGCCGCAAAGAAGGCGTCATGCGCTTGCGCGGCAACTGGTTCAAGTGGCGCGACATCCCGCTGATGGTCACGTATCATCCGTCTTACTTGCTGCGGCCCTACAATCAGAACGCCAAACGCGAAGCCTGGGACGACCTGAAGAAAGCTCTGCACTTCGTCTACGACTAAGCCGCGACGCTACCCTCCCGCCATCGCCCTTACCTCCGCCAGCGTCGTCATCGGATCTTTAGACGGCATGTACTCCATCGCCACAAAATCTCGAAAACCTGTCTCCCGAATGGCGCGGAAAACGTTCGCGTAGTTGATTTCTCCCGTCCCGGGCTCGTGCCGTCCCGGCACGTCACCCACGTGAAAATGCCCGATCGAGGCGATGTTCTTGCGAATGGTGTCGATCAGGTTCCCGTCCATGATCTGGACGTGGTAAATATCGAACAGGATTTTCACGTTGGGGCTGCCCACCTCGTGCATGATCTCGAACGCTTCCGCGGTGTGGTTCAAATAGTAGCCCTGGTGGTTCACCAGCGTGTTCAGCGGCTCAACAATCAGCGTGACGCCGTGCGGCTCAACCACATCATGCGCCCGCTTGAGTCCTTCGACGATGCTTTTGTGCTGCGCTTCCCGTGAAACTCCCGCCAGCTCATTGCCGGTCAGCGTCACCAGCCGCGTAGTCTCGAATCGCTCGGCAGCTTCGGTGGAAGCCTTGATTTCCGCCAGAAAAGCGTCGCGATCCGCTGCGTCCACCAGCGTCATGCCTTTGGGGTTCACGGCGCGGTTCCCCACCAGGCAGGCGCACTCGATTCCCAGCTTGTTTTTTAATTTCGTGATCGCCGCCGCGTCCTGCGCGCGCCAGTTGCCGAACTCAAATCCCTGGTAGCCCGCCTCTGCAACCTTCTCCATCGACTGTGAAAGTTCCATCCCGCGGAAAATCGGCTCCACGCGCACCGACAGCTTGAAGCCCGGCGCTTTCGCGGCTTGCGCCAGACCAGCAAGCGCCGGTAGTTGCAGCACAGTTCTTCGTTGCATGGGAGCAAGAATACCACCAGCGTTGTGCTAGGATCGGGCGTGACCTCGGAAACCCTGATGGCCGGCCCGCCTCGCCAAGTGCTCCACGGCGTCCACCTGATCGAGCTGCCACTTCCCTTCTCTCTCGGCCTGATCAACGTGTATCTCGTGCGGCTCGCCGAGGGTTTCCTCCTGATCGACTGCGGCATGGATACCCAGCCGTGCTTCGACGCCCTCTCGCTCGCCATCCAGGCCTTGGGCGTACGCTGGCCTGACATCCGCGAAATCCTCCTCACTCACATCCACCCCGATCACATGGGCCTCGCGCATCGCCTCCTGAAGCTCACCGGCGCGCGCCTCTGGCTGCACGAGCACGACGCCGAGTTCCTGGACAGACTCACGCAATACGAGCGTTTCCAGGCCTGGGCGGAAGCAGTGTTGCGCCAGGCCGGAGTTGCCGCGGATCAGATCGAGCAGATCAGGCACGTTTCGGCAGATATCCGCCATAGCTTTCACAAGCTCCAGCCCGGCCGCCTTCTCACGGGCGGCGAAAAGATTCAGTCCACACTCGGCGAACTCGAAGTCCTCTGGACGCCCGGCCATTCGCCCGGCCACGTCTGTCTGTACGGCCGCGACCAGCGTGTGTTGTTTTCCGGCGACCAAATGCTCGAAGACATCACTCCGAATATCGGCTGGCAGGAGGACCGCGATCCGCTCGGCGAATTTCTCGCGTCACTCGATTCTCTCGCGCAACTGGAAATCGAGCTGATCCTCCCCTCGCACGGCGCACCGTTTTCAGGCCATCGCGAATGGATCCGCAAGACCATCGAGCATCACGCCGATCGCTGCGCGCGCATCATGAAGTTAATTGAAGGCAAGCCCAAGAGCGCCGCAGAAGTAGCGAACCAGCTCTGGGAACGCCCCTTCACGCCGTTCCACTTTCGTTTCGCCGTGTTCGAAGTCCTGGCGCATCTCGAATACCTGGAGCGCCAGAAAAAAGTCGCCCGGCTAAAACAGGCAGGCATTCACCAGTGGCGCCTGATTGATCGCGACTAACGATCCGGTACCTTCTGCTTGCGTTCCTGCACCGCGGCAAACAGATCCCCGAATTCTTCGACGCGTTTCAGCGCGGCTTCCGGCTCGAAATACAGCACCTCCGTTTTTCCGAGCGCCACCGCTCGCCGCAGTTCTTCCCACTTGACCGGCAACGACACGTAAGGCCGGTCCTGCTTGGCTCGCAGCGAGTACACGGCAACCGTCGTCTTGAAATCAGAATTCTGGCTCCAGTCGATGAATACCCTCCCCTTGCGTACGCTCTTGCTCATTTCCGAAACCACCAGATCCCCATGCTCTTGCTCCATACGTTGAGCCAGGCCGCGAGCAAATCGCCGCGTGGCCGTATACGTCACCGGCGTATTCAGCGGAACATAAAGTTGAATGCCCTTGGATCCCGAAACCTTCGGAAATGATTCCAGCCTCATCCCCTCCAGCGCTTCCTTCAGCCGGAATCCAACTTCGGCACACGTCAGAATATCCGTACCGTCTCCTGGATCCAGATCAAACACGACCGCAGTCGGCGATCCGATCGCCGGCGCCCGATGAAGAAATGGGTGCAGCTCCAGCGCGGCGAGATTGGCGCACCAAACCAGCGTCGCGGGATCGTCGATCACAATGTACCGGATTCTGGATCCGCCTTCTCTTCGCGGCACCGGAAAAGTCCGCACCCACTCCGGCGTAAATTTCGGCGCGGCCTTCTCATAGAAATGCTCACCACCAACTCCATCTGGAAACCGGACAAGCGTCACCGGCCGGTCCTTGAGATGCGGCAGAATGAACCGCGAGACGCGCGCATAATAATCGATCACCTGGCCTTTGGTAAATCCGGAAGGATAGAGAAGCTTCTCCAGGTTTGATAGCGCAACCTTCCGCCCCTCGATCTCGATCTCGTGTCTGGCTCTCCCGCCCATGTCTCATCCCAGTTTGACGAAAGCCGCTCCGCATCTCCACCGCGGCACATAATTTTCGTCGCCGCCCTCAATCCGCTTGTGTTCGTCCGCCCCTTCGCTTCCGGAAACCACTTTTGGATGATGGTTTCCGCACAATTTGCTATCCTGAAAATCAGTCTCGAATCATGCATATAAAGAAGCAGCGTTTACTCACTCCAGGCCCCACGCCTCTCTATCCACCCGCCTTGCGGGCCATGATGGCGTCGGATATCCACCATCGCACCGAGGATTTCCGCAACGTTTATAAATCGGTGCTGGCCGACCTCAAACAAGTGATGGGCACGGCCAATGACGTTCTATTGTTCGCCGCCTCGGGGACCGGCGCCATGGAAGCTTCGGTCTCGAATCTGTTTTCGCGAGGCGATAAAGTCATCGCGTGCTCGGCGGGCAAGTTCGGAGAGCGCTGGGCGGAAATCACCAAAGCGTATGGCCTCGAAGTCAACGTCCTCAAGGCCGAATATGGCGATGTGGTAAGCTCCGAGCGCGTGGAAGCCGCTCTGGCCGCGGCTCCCGACACGAAAGGCGTGTTCGTACAGGCATCCGAAACCTCAACGGGCGCCGCGCATGACGTCCGCGGCATGGCGCGCGCCATCGCCAAGACGCCGGCCATTTTCGTGGTCGATGCCATCACCGGCCTCGGGACCATGCCGCTCGATATCGACGGCTGGGGTCTTGACGTGGTGATCGGCGGATCGCAGAAGGCCTTCATGGTGCCGCCGGGTGTGGCGTTTCTCTCCATCAGCCCAAAAGCCTGGAAGCTCGCAGACACGGCTACACTGCCGCACTATTACTTCGATCTCAAGAAGGAAAAGAAGAACGGCGACAAGGGCGAATCAAGCTGGACGCCGTCGACCGCGCTGATTCTCGCGCTCGGTGAGGCGCTCCAATACGTCAAGCAGGTGGGCATGGCGAATCTCATCGAGAACGCGCAGATGCTGGCGCGCGCCACGCGTGGCGCAGCCAAGGAACTGGGCCTGGAACTGTTCGCGGCAGGCTCGCCCGGTTCGTCCGTCACTGCGATAAAAGCTCCGCGCGGGCTCGATTCCGGCGTGATCGTGAAAGAATTCCGCAACCGGTTCGGCGCGGTGATCGCCAACGGCCAGGGCTCGATGAAAGGCCAGATTTTCCGCATCGCGCATCTCGGATACTTTGACTTCGCCGATCTGTTCGGCGTCGTTGCCGGACTCGAGATCATTCTGCACGCCAACGGGCACCCGGTGAAATTCGGGACGGGCGTTGCCGCGGTCGAGCAGGTTTATGCCGATGCGGCTGTGTCACAACTCGTAAACGCCCGTTAAACAAAAAGGCAATACTGACCTTTCACGACATTCCATGAAGATCCTCATCGCCGAGCCGCTCTCGCCGGCCGGAATTGAATTATTGCAGTCGCAGCACGGCTGGACCACCGTCGTTTCCAACCCTAAGGAGTACGCGCAGCATCTTGCGGATGCCGACGCGCTGGTGGTGCGAAGCGCCGTGCAGGTGAATGCCGGTGTGCTCGCCAAAGCGCCGAAGCTACGCGTCATCGGCCGCGCAGGCGTGGGCGTGGACAATGTCGACCTCGACGCCGCCACCGCCGCCGGCGTTCTGGTGATGAACACGCCCGGCGGAAACGCGATCTCCGTGGCCGAGCACGCTTTGGCCGTCATGCTCGCAATGGCTCGGTATATTCCGCAGGCCAACGCATCCACGCGATCGGGAAAATGGGAGAAAAAGAAGTTTCTGGGCAGCGAACTGCGCGGCAAAACGCTGGGCATCGTCGGGCTCGGCAGCATTGGACGGGAAGTGGTGAAACGCGCCCGTGCCTTCGAGATGCGCATCGTGGCGCACGATCCTTACGTCACCTCGCAGATCGCGCAGGACCTCGGAGTCGAACTGGTTTCGCTCGACGAACTCTACGCTGCCAGCGACTACATCACGCTGCACGTCTCGCTCACGCCCGAGACCGAGCACATGCTGTCCAGCGAGGCCTTCGCCAAAATGAAGCCGGGCGTTCGCATCGTCAACTGTGCGCGCGGCGAACTGGTGGACGACGCCGCGCTCGGTGAAGCCATCGAGTCGGGCAAATTGGCCGGAGCCGCGATCGACGTGTTCGCGATCGAGCCGCCTCCGGCCGGCTATCCGCTGTTTGCGCTCGATTCCGTGATCGCCACGCCGCACATCGGCGGCTCGACGGAAGAGGCGCAGGAGATCGTCGGCGTGCGCATCGCCGAGCAGGTGGTCGAGTACCTGAAAAACGGCGTGGCCATTAACGCCGTGAATATGCCGGCGCTGTCACCTGAGCAGTACCGCGCCCTCGGTCCGTACATCGCGCTCGCCGAGCGCCTGGGAATCTTTGCGGCGCACATCGCCACCGGCAATCCCAACGCCATCCGGCTCACGTACTTCGGCCGCATCGCCGATTCCAACACGCACCTGCTGCGCAATGCCGGGGTCGCGGGCGTCCTCAAACGATCGGTCGGCCAGCGCGCCAACCTCGTGAACGCCATGCAAATCGCCTCGCAGCGCGGCTGGAACGTCGGCGAACACCACGACCGGCGGTCGGGGCACACGGATTCGGTACGGCTCGAAGTCGAAACCAATGCAGGCATCACCGTGGTGGAAGGCGCGGTGCTCCTTGATAAACCGCGGCTGCTGCTGGTCGACGGAATTTACTGCGAAGCGGCGCTCGGCGGACACATGGTCTTCATGAAGAACCAGGACGTGCCCGGCGTGATCGGCCACGTGGGCACGGTGCTGGGCCGCAACCAGATCAACATAGCCAATTTCTCTCTCGGGCGGCAAGACGGGCCCGCTCACGCCGGCGAGCCGCTCGAGGCTGTCGCCGTCGTTTCCACGGACTCGTGCGTGCCCGAGCCCGTACTGGCCCAGTTGCGGCAGAACCCGGCCGTGAAACTGGCGAAATCCGTCGAGTTCGATTAGAAAGTGGGGCGGACCCCCTGGTCCGCGGCCGACGCCCTCGTCGGCCTTGCTGCATGTCAAGAACGTTCCGGACCAGGGGGCCGGCGCGGACGTGGGCGCCCGCCCCACTAAGTTAAAATAGACCACCCCCCTTTCATGTCCCCCACACCCCAGACCGCGCCTCACAGTATCCTGCGCGATATCCGCGAGGCCATTTTCGGCAGCCGCCAGGATTTTACTGAAGGCAGC
>Ga0187819_10002045_pt1 | contig 10585 bp, 11 predicted proteins | sample NC_wetland_sal_i_15_FD_132411 | JGI IMG/M metagenome (GOLD analysis project Ga0187819, IMG submission 132411) | Wetland sediment microbial communities from Neuse River Estuary, North Carolina, USA - SO4_4 | ecosystem: Environmental > Aquatic > Freshwater > Wetlands > Sediment | place: USA...
TTCCTTCCGCGCTCACCAGCCCCAACTCCATAGCTAGTTCGGCAACCCACTTGCTTTACTTACTTCAAGCTACACCAGAGTCAGATCTCAGTTAGCGAGCGCCTGGTCGAGAGTGTGGCTCCGAATCTCCGTCGGCGGAATAAAGTCCCAGCCTGGTGAGCCGGAGGTGATCACGCCGGAAGAAGTCGCGCAATTCGGCCTCGGAGCACGAGAGAGCCTCATTTTCTGGCAAAACCGCTTCAAACACTCCATGCTCGCGAGCCGTTTGGATGAGATCGTCCAATCTGCCGACCACTTGGGCACCCCATACGTACCGGCCGAGATCACGTCCTCCATTGGTGTCGATCAAGCCGACACATTCGATGCACTGCCCTCTCAGAAAGCGGAGCACGAATCGTGCGTTCTCCGAGGTGCCTAAGACAAACACCCGTCGCGCGGGCTGATTCGGCGAACTCCATCTGTGCATCGCTTCCTCGAACAATCCGAACGACCTCCGGACGGCCAGCAACATCCCCCAGGACAACAAGCAGTCGACAAGAAACACGGCTCGAGAGTAACCGCCGAACCGATACGCCCCAACTAGCAACAAAACCGCCAAAACTTCGCCCATTAGACTAGCGCATCCCAGCCGATAGGCGTCAGTAACGGATCCGCGCCACCAGGAGTGCCGATAGATTCTGCACACCCAGAGGCACGCGAACTTGGCTGCCAGCACAATTGGCCACGAGCGCAGGAAGAGTGCGACATCGCTCTCCGAAGGATGAGTCTGGAAGCGAAGGAAGTGGGCAAAGTAATAGGAGAGTGAAAGCACAACCGGGTCGAGCAGTAAGGCCAGTGTATCGCGCCCCAAGAGATGCTGCAGGAACGGCCACCGGATGGGACGAGCATGACAGTCGTGGGAGACGTCGGCACGAAATAAGTGAACCCCAAAAAGGAAGAGGAAGAGAAACCAAAGGGCAATCAGACCAAGCGCGGGCGGGTACAGAAAATGGCGCGCTGCCAGCGCCACGGCGCCGGAGAGAGCGGTAAGCGCATACAGCAATAGCACGGCATTGCGTTCATTTAGGCCTAGGTGCACCAATCGATGCGAAATATGGTCGGTACCACCCACAGACACCGGTTGCCCGCGTAGACGTCGTGTCGCAGAGACGAAAAACGTGTCAAGTATGGGAACCGCCAATACCGCCATAGGAGCCAATACCAGGGCAGGCATCCCAGAAATATGAGTGACTCCCAACAACGAAACCGTTCCCAGCAAGAAGCCGATGAAGAGGCTACCTCCGTCACCCATGAAGATGCGGGCTGGGTTGAAATTGAAAAGCAGAAAACCGGCGATGACTCCTGCCGCCAAAGATACCAACACGGCTTGACTGTGAGAGCCACTCGTCACGTAAAAGACAATCAGGTAGAAAGACGAGATCAGAGCTGTGCCGGCAGAAAGACCGTCCATGTTGTCGAGAAGGTTGAAAGCGTTGGTAATGCCGACGATCCAGAACAGCGAAATGAGACCGTCTATGAACCAGTTCCCTCGCAGCGGGTGCACCACGCCACAACCCAGAACCAAGGCAGCGGCAAACAACTGCACCAGAAACTTGGACCTCGGGCGGAGTTGGTAAATGTCATCGACCAATCCAAGAACAAACACAAGAGAAGAGATTCCTACCAACTTCCAGGGGAGGGTATCAGAAGCTTGCAGGAAGATGGCGCTGACCGTCATAAAACCGATCCACATAGGAACTCCTCCGAACGACGCAGGTGTCCCTCTGTGCCAGCGACTGGGGCGCGGCTTGACCACCCAACCGTGTTTACGGCAGATACGGATGGTAAGCGCGACCAATACCGCTGTTAGTGCCAATGCAGAAGCGAACGCCGCAGCAACCGTAGCGATACCGGATAAAACGAACCGCGAGGAGGCCGTAACAGGCATGGATGGATGAAAGGAAGGAAGGTGGTTGATGAGGTCGTCAGTCAGCGGAGACAAGCTCGGTCATGCCCAGATCATCTTTCTTGCGTCCTGCCAAGCTGGCCGCCACAGCCTCGACGATCTGTCGCAAGCTCTTGCTGGGGATGTAGCCGATGGCCGAGCGAATACGGCTCAGATCGGGGACTCTTCGCGACATATCTTCGAAATGCATGCCATAGACCTGTTCATAACGGACACGCACGATGGGAGAATCTGACCCCGTTACATCCTTCACCACTGCCGCCAATTGGTTAATCGTAACTTCTTCGTCCGACCCGATGTTGAAGACCACGTCCACGGTCTCAACTTCGGCGAGTCCAACCAGCGCAGATACCACGTCGCCCACCCAACCGAAGCAGCGCGTCTGATTTCCGTCACCGTAGATGGTCAGGGGCGTGCCGGCAAGAGCCGAACTCACGAAGCGGGGTAGCACCATGCCGTAGGTCCCGATCTGCCGCGGGCCCACCGTATTGAATAACCTGGCGATGAGGACGGGCAGCTGTCGTTCGCGACGATAAGACAGGGCTAGAAACTCATCCATAGCTTTGGAACAAGCGTAGCTCCAGCGCGCACACATCGGTGATCCAATCAGCAGATCGTCGTCCTCGTGGAACGGAATCTTGTTGGACTTGCCATACACTTCCGAGGTGGAGGCAATTACCACTCGCTTCTTCTTCTTGGTGGCAGCCTCCAGAACAAGTTCGGTGCCATGGACGTTGGTATTCAAAGTCCGCACCGGGGATTCCACGATCAGCCGAACCCCCACAGCGGCAGCGAGGTGGAAGACGATGTCACAATCGTCGACCATTTCGGCCAGCAAGCTCCGGTTCATGACCGACTCAATTACGTAATGAAAATGCGGATGACGTTTCAGGTGGCTGATGTTGGCTACGGACCCGGTTGAGAGGTCATCCAAGACAGAAACTTCGGACCCACGGTTGATGAGCTTTTCCGCCAGGTGGGAGCCGATAAACCCGGCGCCCCCTGTGATCAAGGCGCGCATTTGAAACCTCCAGGAGGGTTATGAAAGAAGTACATTTCGACGAATAGCCTGTTTCTGGAATCTGGTTCGGTGAGATGACGCGGCTGCTGGAAGCCTTCAACTATCCCAACTCGTTTTTTCTGGAGAAAGTGTTAGGAGGCATTCTCCAGAGCCGGCGAAGGAGCACGGTGCGGCAAGAGTCCCTTGGAGTGGGCCAGCTTGAGATACAACGCCTCCAGATCATTCGCGAGGCGATGCTGTGAGAACCGGCTTCGCGCAAACTCCCGCCCTGCTTCACCCATGGCTAGACGAAGCTGCGGCCTCTCTAACAGGAAACGAACCGCATATGCAACATACGGTACCTCCTGGGGTACGAGAATGCCGTTGTCGAACACTTCCACTCCGTCGATCTTCCGACCGCAGCCAACCATCAGATCGCGCACTCCGCCAACGTTCGTGGCCACAAAGGGCCTGGCCGAAGCCATTGCTTCGAGCAGCACAACTGGCGTGCCCTCGTTCACCGAAGTCGATACAACCAAATCCAACTTGGCATAGATCGGCGCTAGCTGGCGGCGCCAGCCGGTGATGCTGGCGGTCGATCCCAGTCCCTCACGCTGGATTCGTTCTTCGCATTCGCGGCGCAATTCGCCGTCCCCAACCATCACAAAACGAACGGTGGGGAAGGCGAGGCGCATCGCGATAGCACAATCCAGAAATAAGTTCGGGGCTTTGATTGGAGTCAGGCGGCCAATCCAGCCGACCAGTGATGTGTGCCCCCGGTCGCCGACTGTGCCGCGCTGGGGGCTCTCGATGCCACCGACGTGAAGGAACGGATCCAAATCCAACCCCAGCGGAATAACGGCGACCTTCTCCGCCGGAGCGATTCGGTATACGTCCACCAATTCTCTTTTTTGGGAATCGCTAACCGCCACGATGCAGTCGCTGTGTCCCGCCAAGAAACGCTCGATCGACACAAACAGGCGTGTCACCAAAGCAGGAAAGTATCCTTGGAAAACATGCCCATGAAACGTATGCACCCGGATCGGAACTCCAGTCACGACGGCGGCAAGGCGACCCAGCGTCCCGGCCTTCGCCGTGTGCGTGTGAATGATAAGCGGCTTCTCGCGACGCAAGACGCAAATTAGCTGCCACAGAGCGACAAAATCCTTATAGAGGGAAATGGGGCGCGACATGCTGGCAATGCGGATGGGCTCGACATCTTTCGCGTTGGCCAAGTATTCCATGCTAGCCTCGCTGGCCGCGACTTCCCCGGTTATCAGCAAAGTGCGATATCCTTTCCGGCGGAAAGCATCGGTCAGCACGACCGCTTGCATGGCTGGACCGCCGACGTTGAGCCTGGCGATAACCCGCGCGATTGCGGTTTGCTCGGCCGATTTCATGCTGCAGCCTTTCGCTCCGACAATAGCTGCAGGTAAAGTTGTTCGTGCATATGCACCATGCGGTCGAGGGAAAAGTTCCGTTCTGCTCGTTGGCGACCGCGCATCCCCATGACCCGACGCCGCTCCGGATCTCGAAGCAGTGATTCTGCGGCCTCTGCGACGGACGAGGGGGAACCCACTGGTACGAGAAATCCCGTCTCACCGCGGCGGACAACCTCTGGAATGCCACCCACAGCGGTAGCAATGACAGGCCTACCACAGGCCATCGCCTCCGCAAGCACAAGGCTGAAGGCCTCACTGGTGGAAGTGCAAACGCATACGTCCATCGCCGCGAAGATCTTCTCAGGAGAAGGCTCCACGTCGACGATACGGGTCTTGTCCCCCAACCCAAGTTCTCTCACCTGTTGCTCGGTCGCGGCCCTTAAGCCTTGGTCGGCGCCCACCATGAGAAAGCGCGCTTCCGGGTGACGTTCTGCAATTAGCGCAGCGGCCTGAACAAAGTCGGCGTGTCCTTTACATGGGCGGAAATTGGCAACCATACCAAAAACCACATCCCGCTCGTTCCACCCCATCTTCGTTCGCCACCACCGCGGCAAGTCAGGACGAAAACGCGAGGTGTCAACGCCGTTGTAGAGGGTACAGCACTTCCGTCGTGGACAACCTCCGATGCTAATCATTTCGTCGGTGACAGCTTCGCTGGGTCCGAGAGTCACATCGGCGAGATGAAATGCCAGTCTATCTGCAAGAGCAGCTAATCCGCCTCGCGAACGATACAGGCTGACCAGCGAGTGCCGACTCCCTACAAACACCGGCACCTTCGCCATCCGCGCTGCCATTCCCCCTAGAATGCTCGGTCCCGGCAAAAATGCATGAACAACATCACTGCCCCATGCAATCAATTGCGCCGTGGTTCTGCGGACGGCCCGGGCCAGGGAAAAACTGCGAGTAAGCCAGCGCGAGTTTCCGCCTTGTGGAATGCCCATAACAAAATGTTCCGTCACCCATCCCAGTGCGCGGTCGAGGTTTACGTCTTCCATTAAAATCAGTGAGGGCACAAACCATTGGCGGTTGAGGTTCCGAATCAGTTCCAGCACTTGTCGCTCGGCGCCACCATCTCTCAGCGAACCTACGATGTAGGTCACCTTCACCCTCTCCTTCGTGGATTGCGGCGAGAGGACCGCGGGAGAAGTCAATGAATCCTGGATCTGCGTCGTGTTCATGCGGATGGTGGAATCTGCCGCCGAAGCAATCGTGTGGCCATATGAGCTCCAGCGTACAAATCATCGAGAACCTGATGATGCCGGCCAGAGTACAGCTCTACGACCGAGCGTAAGTCACTAATCCGCCCACGATACCTCTGCACCGCGGTGCGAAAAGAGGCAATATCTTTCTTGGTCCACCGATTGTGGTGACAGCAGACCGTCCACACTCCAAAAGGGCGCCAACGGAATCTCCAGAGCTGCTGTGGGATCCAGAGAAGACCATTGGAGTCCCTGTGAGGAGCTAAAGCAAAACCGTCGCTGATAACTTGGAAGCCAAGCTGTTTCAATACTAGGAGCGTTATTTGGTCGAAGGAGTGCGAGGGCGCGATCCATACATCGGGTGTCACTCCCTCTCGGCGAACAATCTCCGTTGCGTGCTGCAGCTTCGCCTGCTGCTCTTCTTCGGAGAGGCCGGCAAATTCGCTTCTTCGCGCGATGCCTACGATACCGGCTTCCCGGGTGACGAACTTATGCTGATATCCGTGCAGGCCGATCGTCCATCCGTTAGCTTGCCACTTGCGAACTTCTCCCCAGAAGTCCGGATGGGCCGGTTCAACTTTCAGATCTGGATCCTCGTTATCGGGAACCACGGCAACAATCGGAGCCAACTTCAGTTCAACCAATATGTGCTCAACTTCGGTCCAAACATCCCAGTTCATCGTGGGACACAGGTCATCGAAGCGGAGAAGGTACCGTGAATTCACACGACCTCACTGTGAGATGGAAACTGCGGAGTCACTTTAGTTTGTTCTTGATAAACAACACGACATCCTGGAGCTCAGATGAATAGTCCAACTCCATATAACTGACAGGATAACCGTGAATAAGTTCAGCAATGCGTCCATGAGGCGGTAGTGGGTGGCCAATTTTCCACCAGAAATACTCATTTAGGTAATACTGCAATTTCCGCAGACCCCCGGGTTTCGAGTAGGCTGGCGTGTCACACTCCACATAGCCAAGGCCACCGGGTTTGACCAAACTATAGAGCAGACCGGCGAAGCTTCGATCACTTCGGCAATACCACCAACTTACTCGGGAAAATACCAAATCAAATGAGTTGGGCCCGAACTTCCTGGCCGCTTCCAAGTATCCCAAGGAGAATTCAATCTCCACTCCGGCAGCCATCGAGCGGGTTCTCGCGATTCTCTCGTATTGACGGCTTATGTCGTGCCACACGACCCGAGCGCCGCGTCGGGCGAACAGCACGCTATACTGACCTGGCCCCCCTCCCACGTCCAACACGCGTTTACCATCGAGGCCGTTCACCAGCGAGGCTAGTCTTTCCACCAGCTTTTCGTTGTTATAGATATTCCAAGCTCGCTCTGCGTACTTTGCTGCGTACTTTCCCGAGATCGGGTCCCAACCTGCTTCCACCCGATGCAGCCAACTATGGACCAGGTTCACAGGCAAGCTGTCTGTCCTTTCATAGCTCTATCGAGCCAATTGGTTCAGAACGTCTGGTTGTCCGTGCTCTTAATGTGTAGCCCACAAGTTGCAATATTCGGGTGGATGATCACATTTGCCCAAGCTTGCTCCACCCACTACAGATATTGAGGAGAATTCTGAGCGGATTAGAGCCAGTAGTTTTGCGCTACCTGTAAAGTGATCGACGTACTCAACGAGGAGTTTCATATTGGGAGAGCGTGCCAGGGTGCGCTGCATTCCTTCCAGTACAATCGCCTCGGCTCCTTCTGCATCGATTTTGCAAACATCGAGGGGGGGCAGATCCAATGAATCAATCGTATTTCCGGCGATATGAATCGCATAGCCAGTTCCAAACAGAGTAGACCCTCCTGAATTTGCAGGGTTCTTGTAGAGCGCAACTTGGCCTTTTGAGTCCGTCGCTGCCATTTCCAGAACGGTGACGAGATTCGACAAACCATTCATCTGTACGTGTCTGCGAAGCTGGAGCGCGTTGTCAGGATCCGGTTCGATGGCGAAAACCGAGGCTTCTCTTTTCGCAGCCAGCAGGGTATAAATTCCAATATTGGCGCCGACATCGAGAACGGTAGATCCCGGCCTGATAGCAGAACAGAACAGTTCGCGCTCACATCTCTCATACTGCTCGGGACGGTGCCATAAATTGACGCCTATCGTTTCACGTATATCTACAGTTAAGCTCAGAGTTCCATCAAAATCGTCCACACGAAAGCGCGATTTGGCGGGAATTAGCGTTCGATACATTCTGAGCAGGACGCTCAATCCTCTAAACCTGCGGAAACGACCAGTCGCTCGAAGGAGACGCAACGGCAAAGGGGGATGCGTTACGCGATCTCTGTCGATTGCCTGGCGTGCCATAAGATGTCAGTGGCAACTAACAACGTGCTTGAGTATCGGCGTGGGTATGCGGGTTAGCGGCAACCGAAAGACCTGATGCCGGGTCCTTCTCCGCCGACGTGATGTTGTGCATGACTCGGAGGACCCTCACATTGATGCATTCACACGCTCGGCGCGCTTTCTGTAGGTTTCGAAGCATCTCCGTACAAACGCCAGCGGCAAGTAACTAAGCGCCCAAAGAGCGAGTACTGACCAAGCCATCCCTTTGCGCACGGCGAGCTGGAGATGGAATCGAGCGATCGCCCTCTGGTTCGCCAGCAGACGGTAGGTAGCAGCCCCCAGACATCCTTTTCGATAGTAGGCGGGAAATTTCGAAGCTAGAACATCCCCAAACTCGTTCAAGGCATATTCCTGAACCTCTGCGAACTCACGCGCGTGAAGTAGTTGATAACGTGCGGCAGTCACCCGCAGGGCAGCGTCATTGTGCACGTCAACGATTTTATCGGCCCAAGTGGGAATGCCGTGCTTGTCCGCCACTTTCCACCATAGCAACCGCTCTCCGGGCACACGGAACTCCGGATAGGCAAGGCCCTCGGCCTGGAAGTATTCTCTCCGAATGAGGGGAACAAAATCGCCTACTATTCTCCCCGTGATGTAGTCCGCCATGGTTACGACCATGAACTGCGAGTTGATGTGGCCGTTGCTGCAAGCAAACTGTAGGACTGGGTAACGCTCCGCGTCGGGGAAAGTTGCGATCTGCATCGCCAGGCAAGTCAGGGCATTCGGATACAAAGTGTCGTCATCGTCCAGAAACAGTACCCAGGGCCGAGATGCCCTTCGCAGAGCCAGATTCCGTGCCGCGCCGACACCTCGGTTACTCTCTCGTCGGAGATATCGCACGCACGGAAAAGAATTTCGTATTACTTCCAGCGTGTCGTCGCTAGAAGCATCATCCACCACCATTAGTTCTAAGGTCGGCCAGTTCTGATCCAAAACCGACTGGATGGCACGCCCTACCAAACGAGATCTGTTAAAGGTGGTGATTACTACGGAAAGGTCCAACTCAGACATGTGCGCCCAACCGTTGTGCTGCTAGAGACGCCACGCGCTGCGATCTTCTGATGTCCCAAATGAGAGCATAGGGAATAATGAAGATAATCCACTCGGACCATTCGGTACTGAGCGGGTGAAAGATGCCTGCCAAAGCATACATAAGCAACAAATACAGAGCGTTATAGTAAACGGCTCGTTGGGCAGCGTCAGGGAGAGCGCGCACATGGTGCAATACCCCTGGTACCCAAAACACCCAGCCCCAAACCAGCCAAACGTAAGCTCCGAAACCCAAAAGGCCCATATCAGCCCAGATCTGCAAGTAAGTCATGTGAATGCCCATGGGCCCGACAATCGTCTCCGTAACGGTCGTTTCGATCCCTGTACCCAATACGGGGTGTGCCTGGATGGCGTCGACAACATCCTCTAGCATTTGATAGCGGATCACGTCTACCGTTCCGAGACCCTCGACTCCCGATGCTGCCACCGAGTTCACCAAGCCGTTAAGTCGCGCTACGGCTCCTACTTCCTCGATGCTCGCATCTCCTGACAACAGCCCTGAATACGTTACTCCCACTACGAACACACCGAGACCTATCGCCCCAACCAGGACGGCGCGCTGCAACTGACCGGCTTCTGTAGTGAGCACTAGTACCACGAATAGAGCGCCCACCAGAAGAAGCAGCAGCGCAGTGCGTGAACCATCCATGTATACGAGAAAAGTGCTCGCCGCCAGGAGCACCATGGAGCTTGGGGACCGGCGTTTCACCAACAAATAGGCCGCGTAGACCCACACTGATCCAGCCACGCGTGACAAAGATCCGGGCCAGTTGAGGACAGTACCCCAGCGATTGGGCGCCATCTCTGCTGCAGTTCCGAAGCCGAAGCAGCCTCCCAAAAGCAAAAGAAGATTGATGCAAACGGCAATGATGAACCCACGAAATGCACAATGTGCCAGATGGGTTCGAGCAACAAAAATGGCAATTGCACCCAGCAGAATCACCGCTAGCTTGCAGGCCTCTGCGACCGAATAGACCACCTTGGCCCCGTAAGAATGGGAACGCAAATCGCTAAAATGAAGAGTCGTGCGGGAACTTGGGCGGGAAACTTCACTCCCCGCCGAATATGGCGTAAGTAGGGCCGTGTCACGATTACGGCCAGCGCCGAAAAAGCCCAGTGGACATAAGGGATGCTCGCCTTGAGGTCCGCGGCCAGCATCACGACCACCCAAGCTACTGCAACCCGGCTGGCCCAAACCTCCCGTGACTGTTCAAGAGTTGAGCTATCCGTCATTAGAATTCAGCGACCTGAGGTGTAGTTTCGTAAAGCGCGCCTATTGGAGAGAGGCCTTGTCGGAGGAGAACGATGGTGAGGGCTATGACTTTGCAGGTTTCGGCAATCAATATAGCCCAGGCCATCCCGATGTGCCCCAAACTGGGCGCTAGCAGCGCTGCGGCAATTAAATTTATTCCGATAGCACCTATTGTGATCTTGCCCACCACTTTTTCCATTCCCAAGGGAAGCATCCACTACATGATCAAGGCGCTATTAATCGCGTTAATTGGCAAAACGAGGGCTAATACATAGAGAACGGAGACCGCGGGCCCGTAGGCTGGCCCCAGGATCAGGGCTACGAACCAGCGCGCCAAAA